>SAMEA104315430__coassemble_63_pt1 | contig 76236 bp, 73 predicted proteins | sample SAMEA104315430__metabat2_low_PE_016 | metagenome-assembled genome bin SAMEA104315430 (sample SAMEA104315430) | gut metagenome | biome: Monkey gut; feature: monkey-associated habitat; material: faeces | place: China | collected 2013
GGGGGCAAAAAACTGTTGGACGATTTCCACCCCCCGGGCTCGTATTATGCCAACAACTGCGTGCCGCTTATCGGCTCCGTGCAACCCAACGGGCACACGTCCGAGGAATTAAAGGGCTTGTACGAAGCGCGTAAGATTTTGGGCTTACCCACTTTAAAGGTGTATTGCCACACGGTGCGCGTGTCCGTAGAGAACTCCCACTCGCTGGGTGTTACCGTCAAGGTCAAGGAACCCTTTGACCTCGCCCAAGTAAAAAAATGGTGGAACGCATTTCCCAATTTAGCATATAGCGAAAGCGTTATTACGCCCAAGGAAGCCAGCGGCCAGGAAACCACCTACATTTGCCGCTTGCGCCAAGATGTAGAGGAGCTCAACGTAATCCACTATTTTATAACCTTTGATAATTTATTAAAGGGGGCCGCGATGAACGGCCGCCAAATTACAGAACTATTATTGGAGCGTTTTGTATGAAGAAAGTTTTATTAAACGGAGCGGAAGGCAAAATGGGCAAGGCCATTGCCCGCCTGATTGAAGCCAACCCCCAATGGGGGCTAACCGTAGCCATAAAACGCGAAAGCGGGCAAAAGGTCCTCGGCGATTTTGACATCGTAATAGACTTTTCCACCCCGCAAGGCGCGCAGGAAGCCTTTACGATTGCGCACAAGCACCGCCGCCCCTTTTTAACGGGTACAACCAACTTGCCGGAAACCTTTTTGTTCCAAATGCAGGCAGAGGAAAAAATACCCGTTTTTTACGCGCCAAACGTCAGTTTAAGCGTGTATTTCTTTACGGAACTGGTGCGGATGGCAGGCAAGATGTTCCCGCAATATGCGGCCGCCTTGCACGAAATACACCATATCCACAAAAAGGATGCCCCCAGCGGCACCGCAAAAACCTTGGCCGATACGATTGGCCTGCCCTACTCCGCCGTTACTTACGAACGGATTGGCGAAACGGTTGGCACGCACACGGCTAAGTTTGTTTCCCCTTTTGATGAAATTACGCTCACGCACACGGCCAAAAACCGGGACTTGTTCGCCGCGTCTGCTATACAGGTTGCCCTGTGGCTGATGAAGCGCGAGAGCGGATTTTACACAATGTCGGACTATGCAAAATTTAAATTGAAGGAAAAACGCAAATGAAAATTCACTTCGTAGGTATTGGCGGCGTAGGGATGAGCGCTTTGGCGCAACTGCACGCAATGGGCAAGGACCAAGTAACCGGGTCCGACCGTTTAATCAGCAAAGGTTATACCGATATGGCCCTGTGGGGATATCTTAAAAAGTTGGGCATCCAACTCTTCCCGCAAGACGGCAGCGGCATTGACCACAAAACCGATTTGGTTATTTTATCCTCGGCTATTGAAGACACCAACCCCGAACTTATCAAGGCCAAGGCCTTGGGCATCCCCACGATGCACCGCTCGGAATTGCTTGCGAAGCACGTGGCCGAACACCGCACAATTGCCGTCTCCGGCACTAGCGGCAAAAGCACCACTACCGCTATGGTCTATGATATTTTGGCTTTTGCGGGGTTAAGCCCATCCGTCATCACGGGGGCGTCCATTTTGTCCTTGCAAAAGGAACAAGGCGTCTTTGGCAATGTATATAAGGGCGAGAGCGATATTTTGATTATTGAGGCCGACGAAAGCGACGGCTCTATCGTTAAATACCACCCCCACTTGGGGCTGTGCCTCAATTTGCAAAAAGACCACAAGGAAATAAATATTTTACAGGGATATTTTAAAGAGTTTATCTCCCATTGTAAAACGGCTATTATTAACGCCGAAGAAGAAAACCTGCGCGTATTGGCCCCGCAAGCCAAGACCTTCGGGCTTTCTATGGGCGATGTGCACCCGAGCGAAATCAAGGCCGACGGCTTCGGCTCCGACTTTGTCATTAAAGGCCAACCCTTCCGCCTGCATATCCCGGGACTGCACAATGTGTGCAACGCCACCGCCGCGGTGGCTGTGGCCCTGCAAATGGGCGTAGATTTGGAAACCTGCGCCAAGGCGTTAAACAAATTCGCCGGGATTGCCCGCCGCTTTGCAAGCGTAGGCAGTTACAACAAAATTGAAGTGGTGGACGATTTCGCCCACAACCCGCACAAATTAGCCGCCACCATTGAAGCGGCGCACCTGCGTGGCAAGCGCGTGTTGGCTTTTTACCAGCCCCACGCCTTTACCTCTATAAAAATGCTGGCGGCGGATTTTGTAGATAGTTTCGCCAAGCACATTGGCCCCAACGACCACCTGTGGCTGACCGAGGTGTATTACCCGGGCGGAACGGTGCCGCAGGGCGTTTCCTGCCGGATGATTTTTGAGGGCTTAAAGGCGCGCGGCACCAATGTAAGTTACGACGACTGCCGCGAACGCATTTTGCAGGAAATGGCAGGCGCGGCCCAACCGGGCGATATTTTGCTGGTGTTAGGGGCGCGCGACCCCACCTTAACGGACTTTGCCCGCAAGTTGTTGGCCTCTTTAAAGGAGCGCCAGCCGGCGGCCCCGTGCAAAACCTGTATGTTGGGCAACTGCTGTATGGCGTACACCAAATAACCTTGCCACAATATAAGAAACCGCCCCGGAGTGAAAAATGCTCTGGGGCGGTGTTTTATCTAAACAAAATCTAACTTAATTAAAGCGGTTCATCGCTTTTTCTATACCGTCTTTAAAAAATATTTCCAACGCTTCCACCGCGTGGTTTAACGCTTCTTCCAATAAAGGTGCATCCGCCTTGGGAAAATTAGACAGCACAAAATTGGCCAAATCAAACTTTTCGGGCTTCGGCCCAATGCCCACGCGCAGACGGGCAATATCCTGCGTGCCCAACTGCTCAATAACGCTCTTCATACCCTTCTGTCCGCCCGCAGAGCCGTTTTTGCGGATACGCAATTTGCCCACATTTAGCGATACATCGTCAAAGCAGACCAGGCAATTTTGCGGCGGAATTTTGTAGAACCGGGCCAGGCTGGATACAGCCCGACCCGATTCGTTCATATAAGTGGATGGTTTGAGGAGAAAGACCTCGCACCCGGCCACGGAAACCTTGGCATACACTCCCAGATTCTGCCAGGCTTTCCACTCGGCGCCCCATTGGCGTGCGGCGTGGTCCAACACCATAAATCCGGCGTTGTGCCGCGTATGCTCGTATTGGGTTCCAGGGTTGCCCAGCCCAGCCAGGAGGTATTGCATAGGTTATTTCTTCGCGGCGTCCTTGGCAGGGGCGGCGGCAGCGTTCTTGGTGAGGTTGCCTTCTTCGTCCTTTTTGCCTTTGGTAGAAGAACTTTCCGGCTGCGCAGCAGCGGCATCGGCCGCAACAGGAGCGGGGGCTTCTTCTTCTTTCGGAATCATCAAGTGCACGACCGGGGCTTCCGGAACGGTCAAGAGTTCAACGCCTTCCGGCAATTTCACTTCGCCCGCAACAATACCTTTGTTGATGGTCATCGGCGTAATATCAAGCACAATTTCGTGCGGGATAGCGCTTACCAAGGCGCGGACTTCAATTTCGCGCATAATGTGTTCAATGATAGCACCATAGTTGGCCACATCGGCGGGCGTACCTTCCAATTTGAGCGGAACGATAACGTCCATTTTGTCCTTCATACTAACGCGCTGGAAATCGGCGTGAATCGGGTTGTCGTTTACGGCGTGGTATTGGATTTCTTTTACCAAGGCGAGTTCATTGTCTTTGCCCAAGGCGATTTCTACCAGCGTGTTTTTACCGGCTTTTACGATTTTATCCAAATCTTTTACGGTTACGGTTACGCTAACAGGTTCTTTATGACCGCCGTAGATTACGGCCGGTACTTTCTTTTCGGCTCTGATTTTAGAAAGAGCCCCTTTGACGCCGATACCTTCGCGGGATTCGGCAGCAATATTTACTTTTTCCATTTGTTTCCTCCAAAGTATTTACAAAATTTAGTTAAACATATCGCTGATAGAGCGGCCATCGTGGTTGCGTTTAATGGCGTCCGCCAGCAAGTACGAAACGGACAATACGTCCACTTTCGGGCCCAGGTCGCGGATAGGCAACGAATCGGAAATGATTAACTTTTTAATGTCGGACTTGTTAATCTTTTCCATAGCGTTGCGGGAGAGCAACCCGTGCGTGCAGACGGCGTAAATTTCACGCGCGCCGCGTTCTTTGATTTTTTGGGCTACGGTGGTCAGCGTGCCGGCCGTATCCACGATATCGTCAAAAATAATCGCCACTTTGTCCTTTACGTCGCCGATGACGTTATACACCACGGCTTCGTTCGGTTTCGGGCGGCGTTTATCAATAATTACCAACCCCGCGTCCATACGGGCCGCAAACTTGCGGGCGCGTTCCACGCCGCCCACATCGGGGGAGATAACCACGATATCTTTTTTATCAAAATCTTTAAAATAGTCCAAAAATACTTTGCGGGCGCGCAGGTGGTCCACCGGGATATCAAAGAACCCCTGAATTTGGCCTGCGTGCAAATCCACCGTCATAATGCGGTCCGCCCCGGCCTTGGTAATTAAATTGGAAGCCAGTTTGGCCGTAATCGGCACGCGCGGCGAAGCCTTGCGGTCCGCGCGGGCATAACCGAAGTACGGGATTACCGCGGTAATTTTCCCCGCGCTGGCGCGCTTGAACGCGTCAATCATAATGAGGAGTTCCATCAAGTTTTCGTTGACGGGCGGGCAGGTGGGCTGAATAATATAGCAGTCGTGCGCGCGCACGCTTTCCAAAATCTGCACGTCAATTTCGCCGTCGGCGAAACGTTCCACGCGCAACTTTCCCATCTCCATATTCAGGTGATTGCAAATCTTTTGGGCTAGGGCAATGTTGGAATTGCCGGAGAAGATTCTCAAATCGCCGTTTACGCTTTTAGTCATTTTTTTTGATACCTTTGTTTTCTAGAACAACCTGGCGCGAGCGGGCAATAGCCAAGGATTCCGCCGGAACCTCTTTGGTTATGGTTGAACCCGCGCCGATTTTTGTATATTCGTGCACCGTTACCGGCGCCACAAAATTCACGTTGGAGCCCACAAAAGCGTGGTCCCCGATGACGGTTTGATGTTTATTTTTACCGTCGTAATTGCAGGTAATGGTTCCCGCACCAATGTTCACACCCGCGCCCATTTGGGTATCGCCGATGTAACTTAAATGGTTGACCTTGGAACCTTCCCCAATAACAGATTTTTTAATTTCCGAAAAATTGCCAACCTTTGCGCCCTTCTTTAAAACAGATTTCGGGCGCAAGTGGGCATACGGCCCCAACTGGCAGTCTTCGGCCACTTCGGACTCTTCAATATACGTTCCCATTTTCAGGGTTACGTTGTCGCCGATAATGGAATCTTTAATATAAACGTTGCCCTCAATCGTGCAGTTTTTGCCGATAACCGTTTTGCCGCAAATATAGCAGCCGGGGCAAATAAACGTATCCACGCCGATTTTTACGCCCGGGTCAATAAATACCTCGTGCGGGCGGACCAGCGTTACGCCTTCGTCCATTAACTCTTGGGCGACGCGGTCGCGCATAATCTGCTCGGCTTCGGCCAGTTGCGCCTTGCTGTTTACGCCAAGCGCTTCGCGGTAATCCGTCCCGGCAAAGACCAAGACGGGCTTTTGCATCGCTTTAATCAAGGCCAGGGTGTCGGTTAAATAGTATTCCTGCTTCGGCCCTTGGGGCGTTAATTGGATAAGCGCGGCTTGCAGGGCCTTGGAATTAAAAACATACATACCGCTGTTAATTTCGGTAATCTTTTTGGTGTCTTCGTCCGCGTCGGCTTCCTCTACGATTTTTTCAAAGGAGGCATCCTCCGCGCGGATAATGCGCCCGTACCCCGTGGGGTTCGGCACATTTACGCCCAAAACCAAGGCCCCCATTTCGCCGCCTTCAAATACATCGGCCATATGGGCAAGCGTTTTGGCTTTTAAGAGCGGCGTATCACCGTTTAACACCATTACGGTTTCAAATTTTTGCAAGAGAGGTACGGCGGCTTTTACAGCGGAAGCGGAGCCGGATAAATCCGTTTGCGGGATAAACACCACCGGGGCGGTAATGCCCCACGCGGTAAGCCCGGCCTTAACGGCGGCAACCACTTCGTCGGCCCCGTGGCCGACCACAATACCAATAGCGGCAGGACCCAATTCCTGGGCCGCCTTTAAAATATGTGCAAGTATCGGGATTCCGCAAACCAGGTGAAGCGGTTTGGGAAGAGGAGATTTCATCCGGGTGCCCTTTCCGGCCGCCAAGATGAGTACACACAGATTTTTTTTGGCTACCATTTTGTTTAACTCTTGCCTAAAAAGAATCTAACTTGTTTAAAAACAAATTATATATATATTATATCAAAATCCCGCCACCAGTCCAAGCGCAGTATTTTGATATAATCCTGCCTTAGGCCCGGGCATTACTTTATTTTACCATTTTTGCGGGGCTGTTACTGTCAGGAGCCGTCTCTTTTAAGAGTGTTAAAAATGTCCCGGATAGCCGGCTCATCACGCGCCCCCGCTTCCACACCAAATAATGCACCACAGGCAGAGCCGGCTCCAACGGCACAAAGCACAAGCCGTCCTGCGCCACTTGGGCATTGACCGTAAGCGCACAGCCCAGCCCGTTTTGCACAAGCAAAATAGCGTTACTGTATATTAAGTTATAGGAAGCAACAATTTGCAACGCTTCAACGGGTTTGCCCAGCCACCCGGCCAAGCGTTCGCGCAAGGAAGCCCGCTGGTGCATAATTAAGCGCACCCCGGCGAGGTCATCCGGGCGGATACCTTTCTTCTGCGCCAAGGGGTTATCCCTCTGCATCAGCACGCCCCAACAGTTCTGCCCGGGAAGCACAAGGCTTTCATAACGGAGCGGGTCCGGCGGTTCTATTAACACGCCAAAATCTAATACCCCGTGGTCCACCCGCTCCAACACATCCTCGGCACTCCCGCTAAAAAAATACAGCGTAACCCCCGGATACTGCCGGACCAGCCGCGCCGCCGCGGCGGACAGCGCTTCCGCCGGCCCACCGCCTACCGCCAGTTCCCCGGTAAGTTGCCCCGCAGAGGAGGACACTTCCCGCCCGGTTTTTTCTATTAAGGCTAAAATTTCCTCTGCCCGTTTGCGTAATAAAACCCCACGTTCCGTAAGCGTAATCTTGCGCTTGCCTCTTACCAGCAACTGTTGCCCTAACTCCTGTTCCAAATCCATTAACCGCCGGGATAAAGCAGGTTGGGAAATATGCGCGGCCTCCGCGGCGCGCGTAATGTTTTCCTCGCGGCTGACAGCCAAAAAATAACGTAAATCTTGTATATCCATAAAAGCCCCTGATGCCACTATCATAATTTTATCATATGATAATCCATTAAATATAAGTATTAGACATACATATTTCAAAAGCCCTACAATATAAGTATGAAAACACACAAAATTTTAATGACCAGGGGCAATATTTGGAAGGAACTTATCTTGTTTTCACTGCCGCTTTTGGCGGGGAACTTGCTCCAACAACTCTACAACGTGGCGGACTCCGTCATTGTGGGCAATGCGCTGGGCAAAAACGCGTTGGCCGCCGTGGGGGCGGGAACCTTTTTAATCAATTTTCTGATTGCGTTTAGTATGGGCATTGCCGCCGGGGCAGGGGTGGTAGTGGCGCAAAAGGCCGGGGCGCAGAATAAAAAAGCCCTGCAAGAGGCCTTGCACACCTCCTTAGGCCTATCGGCTATTTTGGGGACAATACTAACGGTAACGGGAATCCTTTTTAGCCCGCGTATCTTATCTTGGATGAACACCCCCTTGGAAATTATGAACGATTCTACCCTCTACCTGCGTATTTATTCGGGTGGACTTGTGTTTAGCGTGTTATACAATATGGCCGCCGGGATTTTAATGGCGGTGGGCGATTCGGTACGGCCGCTTATCTATTTGGCCGTAGCGGCCGTTGTAAACATTGTTTTGGACTTGCTATTTATATTAGGGCTTCATTTTGGGGTTGCCGGGGCGGCCTTTGCCACCGATATCAGCCAAGCCTTGGCCTGCCTGTTAGTCTTCCGTTTTTTACTGCGCACCAAGGAAGATTACCGTTTCCAATGGTCTCTTTTGCACCTGAACAAGGGAACAATGGCGGATATCGTACGTATCGGACTGCCCACGGGTTTGCAGAATACATTGATTTCGCTTTCCAATGTATTTGTGCAAACGGCGGTAAACGGTTTTGGCGTGGCCGCGGTGGCGGGCTTTGGCGCGTATATGAAGATTGACGGGTTTAACATTTTGCCCGTATTAAGTTTGGCGCTGGCGGTTTCTGCCTTTTCCGGGCAAAATTACGGGGCCAGAAAAACGCTCCGTATCCAAAAGGGCATAAAAATCACGTTGTGTTTGGGCCTGCTGTATTGCTTAACGGCATCGGCCTTGCTCATCGGGTTTGCGCGCCCGGTTATCCGCCTGTTTACCACGGACGAAGAAGCCCTGTCCTACGGCGTATTGGCCCTAAAATACATCTGCGCTATTTATTTTATGGTAGGAATAATGCAAATTTTGGCGGGAGCCCTGCGCGGCATAGGCAAGGCAGTAGCCCCAATGCTGATTTTGCTGTTTTCGCTTTGTTTGTTCCGCATTGGCTGGATACATTGGGCCGTGCCGCTGTTCCACTCTTTGGATGGCGTGCTGTGGCTCTACCCCATATCCTTTGTACTGGGGATGAGCCTAATGGCACTATATGCGTGGTTTGCCATACACCCCGCTGTAAAAAACAGCCCGGCAAAACAAATTACCGGGCCGTTATTACCACATATTTTTTACACTTTTAAAGGACTTTTGCAACGCACAGCGGACCTTCGGCGCGGATAATTTGTACGCGCACAAGGCCGTGCACAGGCGTTTGCGTTTCCAGCACCACAGGCTGAAAGTTGGACGTAATGCCGTGCGGGCGGCCGTCCTTATGCTCCTCTACAAACACCTCTTGCTCCGTGCCCACCAGAGAGGCGGCAAAGGCCGCGCGCAATTCCTTATCCAGCGCGCGCAACGCATCCGAGCGGCGTTTGATTTCCTCGTGAGGAAGTTGCTTTAAGGCCGCGGCGGGCGTACCCGGGCGCGGGGAATAACTAAAAACGTGGAGCCCCGCCAATTTTACCTTTTTAATAAACGCGTAAGTGGCTTCAAAATCCGCTTCCGTTTCGGTGGGGTACCCGGCAATGACATCCGCAAAAATGCCCATTTGCGGTACGCGGGCGCGCAACTCCTGCACTTTGGCTTCGTAGGCGGCGGTGTCATAATGGCGATTCATATCTTTTAGCACTTTATCGCACCCGGCCTGCAAGGGCAAGTGGAAATAATTGCAAAAGCGGGCGGGATATTCGTGCATCATTTCTATTACGCCGCCCGTAACCGTTTGTAGTTCAATGGACGAAAACCGCACGCGGAAATGCCCCTGCATTTGGGCAATCCGGCGGCAAAGTTCAGCCAAATCGGCCCCGGTTTGCGGGCATTTGTAATTGCCAATATTAATACCCGTTAAAACCACCTCGGCAAAGCCCTTCTTTTCCAAGGTGTCAATTTCTTTGAGCACATCGTTTAACGGTTTGGAGCGTTTTACGGGGCGGGCATACGGCACAATGCAATACGAGCAAAAGCAGTCGCACCCGTCCTGGATTTTGATAAACGCGCGGCTGTGGCCCTCGTGGCCGGACACCGTCCAGCACACATCGTCCGTATGAAAGAGCACTTTGCCCAAGTCGTACTTGCCGACAATTTCCGCCTGCGGGAAGTTCTTATGCACTTCGTCCGCGTGCGCGGCGGCATAGCAACCCGTCAACACGAGGCGCGTATGCGGATTGCGGCGCAAGATTTGGCGGATTTGTTTTTCTACATCCTTATCGGCCTGGTGCGTAACCGTACAGGTATTGAGTACGCAAATATCGGCGGTTTCAAAGGAGTCCGCAGGGGTGGCCCCGGAGTTTAAAAATTGTTCCAAAATGGCTTGGCTCTCCACTTGGTTTACACGGCAGCCAAAGGTTTTAATAAAAAAAGTGGTCATAAGAGTTTAGCGGCTACCGCAATGCAGGCCGTTTCTGCGCGTAAGATGTTTACCCCCAGCGTAACCGGGAGTACATTGTATTGGGCGGCAACGACGATTTCCTCATCCGTCCACCCGCCAGCCGGCCCCACAAACACGCGTACGCGCTTGGGGTTGCCCAACTTTTCAAGCCCCCATTGCAGGGTATGCGTTTCCTCGGCCTCGTAGGCAATTAAAGAGGGAATATCCTGTACCAACGCCGCCGGAAACTTAACGGGCGGCAGAATTTCGGGCACAAAGGGAGTGTCGCATTGTTTGCAGGCGGCAACCATAATTTGGTGCCAGCGATCGTTTTTGCCGTCCCACTTTTTGAGCACATCGTATTCACTGCGCTCCGTCATAATCGGGCGGAAGGCGGCCACGCCTAATTGCGTGCCCTTATCCAGCACTTCTTCCAACCCCGTACGGGAATTGGGCGCAAAGCAAAGTTCCAGTTCCAAGGGAACGCGGCGGACCTCACACGGTTTTAACAACGTTCCGCGGATAAACTTTTTTTGTACGCGGTCTATGCGGGCCATAAACTGCTTGCCCGTTCCGTCAAAAACACGGATTTCGTCGCCCTCTTTATGACGGGCGACGGCGGACGCGTGGTGTGCTTCGGCGTCGGTTAAAAAAAATTCGGTTTCTTTAATATCGGCAAAATACTGCGGCATAGGGATATTTTACAAAAAAAGGGGAACCTTTCGGGTTCCCCTTTTTAGCGGTTATACTGCTAGATTATTTATCAACGACTTCCGCTTCCACTACGTCGTCTTTTCCGCCGTTGTTGGCGGCACCGGCTTGCGCACCGGCATTGGCGCCCGCCTGGGCTCCGGCCTGTTGGGCCTGGGCACCGGCGTTAGCCTGCTGGGACTTATACATCGCTTCGCCGAGTTTTTGGCTGGCTTGCAAGGCCGCATCGGTGGCCGATTTCATCTTGGCCGCATCGTCGCCCTTCAAGGCTTCGCGCAAGTCCGTCAAGGAGCGTTCAATCGCCAAGCGGTCTTCTTGGGATACTTTATCGCCGTATTCCTTCAAGGCCTTTTCGGTCTGATAGAGCACGCTGTCGCCTTGGTTTTTGGCTTCAATGACTTCTTTGTGCTTTTTATCTTCGTCCGCGAATTTCTCCGCGTCTTTGACGAATTTTTCCACTTCGGCATCGCTGAGTTTGTTAGGCGAACTAATGGTAATGTGCTGTTCCTTCTGCGTGCCCAAGTCTTTGGCGGATACGTTCAAGATACCGTTGGCATCAATATCAAACGTAACTTCAATCTGCGGCACTCCACGCGGAGCAGGCGGAATACCGTCCAAGTCAAACTTGCCCAGCGGTACATTGTCTTTGGCCATCGGGCGTTCACCCTGCAAGACGTTAATGGTTACAGCCGGCTGGTTGTCACTGGCGGTAGAGAAGATTTGCGTCTTGCGCACCGGGATAGTGGTGTTGCGTTCAATAAGGCGCGTGCATACACCGCCCAAGGTTTCCAAGCCCAAGGACAAGGGCGTAACATCCAACAAGAGGACGTCTTTCACGTCGCCCGTCAAAATACCGGCCTGTACAGAAGCACCGATTGCCACGCACTCCATCGGGTCAATACCGCGTTCAATCTTTTTGCCGACGAGGTCTTCCACATATTTCTGCACAATCGGCATACGGGTCGGACCACCGACCAAGATGATGCGGTCAATTTGGGAGGCGGACAATTTCGCGTCGCTCAAAGCCTGTTCCACAGACTTACCGCAGCGTTTTACAATGTCGTCCACCAAACTTTCCAGTTTAGCGCGGGACAGCGTCAAAGCGAGGTGTTTGGGGCCCGTCGCATCGGCAGAGATGTAAGGCAAGTTGATGTCCGTTTCCATAGTGGTGGACAATTCAATCTTGGCTTTTTCGGCCGCGTCTTTCAAGCGTTGTTGCGCTTGGATATCTTTGGACAAATCAATACCCGTTTGTTTGCGGAATTCGTCTTCCATCCATTTAATAATGGCGTTATCCATATCCGTACCGCCCAAGTGCGTATCACCGGAAGTAGCGAGTACGTCAAACGTGCCTTCTTTACCCATTTCCATAATGGTTACATCCAGGGTACCGCCGCCCAAGTCAAACACCATTACTTTTTGTTCTTTGCCGGCCTTATCAATACCAAAGGCCAAGGCGGCAGCCGTCGGTTCGTTTACAAGGCGCACCACATCCAAACCCGCGATGCGGCCCGCATCCTTGGTGGCCTGGCGTTGGTTATCGTTAAAGTACGCAGGCACCGTGATAACGGCCTTTTCCACAGGTTCGCCCAAGAAGGCTTCGGCATCTTTTTTAACTTTCTGCAATACAAACGCGGACAACTGTTGCGGCGTAAATTCCTGACCGCGCAAATTAAATTTATAGTTTTCCCCCATTTTGCGTTTGAACGCGGTTACGGTGCCATCCGGGTTGGCGATGGCCTGGCGGCGGGCAGGTTCACCCACGAGGCGCTGGCCGTCCTTCGTAAACGCTACATAAGACGGGAACGCTTTACCGCCGATAGAACTGCCTTCGGCAGACGGAATAATCGTACCTCTGCCACCTTCCATTACCGCCGCGGCGGTGTTAGAAGTACCCAAGTCAATACCAATAATCTTAGCCATATGTGTCTTTCTCCTTACAAATCTTATTAATTAAATCGTTTTCAAACGGGCGGAATTAATCTTCCGCGTGCTGGCCGACAATTACGCGCGCCGGGCGCAATACTTTGCCGTCCATCGTAAAGCCCATTTGCACTTCCTGCAACACGAGACCGTCCTGGTCCCCGGAGGAAGGAATCATCGCCACTACTTCCTGCGTGGCGGGGTCGTAAGGTTTATCAAGCACGTCCATATGCTCAATGCCTTCGGCCTTAAATGCTTTTTCCATTTCGCCGAACACCATTTTCAGGCCCGTTTTAACGGCTTTGAGTTCGGCGGACATTTGGCCTTCTTCTTCCTTTTTGTCCATCTCCACTAACTGGCGCAACAACACCTCGTACGAAGGGAGCAACTTCTCGGCAAATTCCTTTTTACCATACGCCAAGAAGGAGGCTTTTTCGCGCTCGGTGCGTTTGCGGAAGTTTTCAAAATCTGCGCTTAAACGCACATATCTGTCGTAATAGTCAGGCTTTTGTTCTGCGGCGGGAGTTTCCTGCGCGGCTTCGGCGTTGCAAGGCTGTTCTTGCTGCGGAACTTCTTGTTTCATTTCGGCGTGTTCGTGTTCGCCGTGTTTTTCGTGCTTACTCATAATCGTCTTCCCCGGAGGGCAGTGCCGTCCAACTCTTCATAGACGCTTCCAACAAACTGCCAATAAAGTTTACCAGCGACATCACCCGCGTATATTCCATATGTTTCGGCCCGATGATGCCCAGCATACCCACCGTTTTGTCCCCCACGCGGCAAGCGGTAGAAACGATACTTAAATTTTTAAGTTCTTTCAGTTCGTTCTCGCTGCCGATACTGACATTTAATTTTTGTTTGGATTTCTCCATATCCGTCATTTTCTCGCTAAGTAACGAGGAAAAACGTTCGCGCTCTTCTACTACGCGCATCATTTGCTTCAAATCTTCGTAATCGTCTTCGGTCGTATTTTCCAATAACCGCCCGATACCTTCCACGTACAACTCGTCCGCTCCCGTTTGGGGGCGTTCAATATCCTTTAATACTTGCGTGGCCAAATCGGCTACGCCTGCAATTTCCGGGTGGCCGCTGTGGATGTGCTGCCAAAGCACTTGGCGCGCTTCGGCCAAGGTGCGGCCTGCAATTTCGTCATTAATAAAGCGGCTGAGCACACGCAAGCGGGCAGGCTCTATTACATACGCCGTGCGAACCGGCCAATGGCGTACAGCCCCGGACTGGGTAACCAAAACGGCTAACATCATACCGGGCGCCAACGGAATAAAATCAAGCCGCTGGATACGCTGGTCGTCCACGTGGGCGGTATATACAAACCCCGCCGCGCCGGAGAGCATCGCCAAAAGGCGCGACGTCTGCACCAGCATATTGTCCACTTCGTTTACGCGCTCATCATATTGTTCTTCAATGCGTTGGCGTTCGCGGGCGGCCATTTGCTGGACGCTTGCCAGGTAGTCCACATAATAGCGGTAGGCTTTATCCGTAGGAATACGTCCGCCGGAAGTATGCGGCTGGTAAAGATACCCTTCTTCTTCCAGTTCCTTCATAATGTTGCGAATCGTTGCGCTGGATACGTCTTGCAGCGCCCCGTCCGCAATCATCTGCGAACCGACCGGGCGGCGGGTTTCCACAAACTGCTGGACCACCCACCTTAAAATCTTTTCTTTACGCGCTTTGGCAATTTCCGGTTTTAAAATTCTCATACGCTTAAACTTCCCGGGTTCTAGGAGTGTGTTTCGTTTTTATTTTAGCACTCTTTGAACCTCTCTGCTATTATTATAGGTAAAATATTCTTTTTTGTCAACCCCCTTTTTTGAGTGCTAATTTTGAACAGTTATTTTTGTGTTTTCTCCTATACAAATACCAAGTTTTGTTTTTATTTCACAAGTGTTTTTTTGGATTAGTAGTTTGATTTTTGCGCGTTTGCTGACGGACACCCGCCAGAAAAGTTACAATAATAGTATGCAATTTATTGATTCACACGCCCATTTGAACGACCCGGCCTTTGACCCGGACCGGGAAGAATTAATTTCCAAACTCCCCGCCGCGCAAATAGCGGCAAGCGTGGAAATCGGCTGCGCGCCAGACGAGTGGCAGCCCGCGCTGGACCTGGCCAAAAAGCACCCGGGCTTTATCCCGGCTGTATTGGGGGTTCACCCGGAATTCGCCATAAAAACCGCGCCTGCGGATTTACAGACCTTGGCCCAACTGCTTACGCACAAGGATTGCGTGGCGGTGGGCGAAATCGGCCTGGATTACACCTGTCTGGATATTTCCGATCAGGAACTGCAACAAAAAATGTTCTCGCAAATGCTGGAACTGGCCAACCAAGCGGAAAAGCCGCTTGTACTGCACATCCGCCGCGAGGGCGACGACTATGCGGCCTATGAGGATGCCTTTTACGCCTTAAAGCACGAGTGGAAGCAAAAATCGTCCACCGCGCACCCGGGCGTATTACATTGTTTTTGCGCGCGTTATGAAGAAGCCCAAAAAGCGCTTGATATGGGCCTATTATTAGGTATTAACGGATGCTTTACCTATAAAAAGAACGAGTACATCCGCGAGGCCGTCAAAAAGGCGGGCGCGGACAAAATCATTTTGGAAACGGACTGCCCGTATTTATCCCCCCAAGGCAAACGCGGACAGCGCAACGACCCGTCCAACATCCCGCTGATTGCCCAATATACGGCTGATTATTTGGATATCCCGCCGGAAGAACTGGCCGAAATTACCACCCGCAATACAAAAGCCTTGTACGGGCTACTGTAATTTGTTATATTTTGGGAACAGAGGATTTATGAACAAATACACGTTACTGCCGTTAATTGCCGCGGCCCTTGTGGCAGGTTGCACCACCAAGGAGCAAGACGAGCAAATCAGAACCTTTTGGATGATGCAATCCTTGGAAGTAATGAACAAGGTAGCCACCCCGGCCAATATGGAAAAACTTTCCAAGTTAGCCGCAAAATCAGCCAATTTGGGTGCTAGAGAAACGCCGCATATGGATTGGCCTGAAAATTTTGAAGGCCCTACCCCGGCTATCCCGGCGCAACCCGCACCCCAAGCCACGGCTCCTGTCCGCCGCGCAACTCCGGCCCCGCAATTTATGGATGTAACCATAGATACGGACGAACTGCCCGGCAAGGCCCCGCAGGAAGAACGCGCCAAAATGAAGCGCGCCTTTGGTGCGGTGCAAATAAACAACCAGGCCACCTTGGCCTCTATTGAAAACAGTTTTAATGCTTCCGTAAAGCACAAAGCCTTTTTGATTACCACGCAAACGGAAAAAGATTTGAAGGCCGCCGCCGCTAAAAGCGCGAACTTTCAAGCCTACTTTGCTGAACAAAAAAGGCTGTTGGCCCTGCAAGACCAAAAACTGACGCAACTGATGAAGCAGAACACCGCCAATTTAAAGCGCGTGCGCCGCTCCTCTACGCGCTAGCCACGCTACGGCCGCCCCATAGTGGGCCGCCGCTCAATGTGCGGGAGGGCGATTGATTGAGTACCTCTCTTTCTGTATGGGCGCCCTCTTATATAACAACGGACAAAAGGGCTCAAAGTTGTTATAATACTTTTGTTGCAAAACGGGCCTAATCGCCCGATACAATTTTTTCTGTTTTTGGAACCGTATGTAGAATACGGTGCGCTGCTTGGATACAAGTGGCATAACTCGACTCCAAAAGCAGTCGTTTTAGGCACAACACTTCCGAACTGATCCTTCGGAGGTGCTGTGCCGAGTGCTTTCTGCCATATTTTTATATGGCAGAAGGCCGCGGCTGTCATTATTTGGGTTAAGTCGAGTTAGCTCAAAGATGACAGCCGTTTTTTATGCGCTGTTTTCTCCAAAAGCAGAACAAGGAGAAAATAATGAAGAAAGATTTTACCTCTATTTTGTCTTTCCCGAGGGTATGTCGGCCCTCAGGGGTCTGGGATCTGTTTTTATTAAAAAAGGAAAACGACAGATTCCCGACTACGGCACTCGGGAATGACAGCAAGAACAACTACAACAACAGATCCCGGATAAAAACCTTCCGGGATGACGGCAAAAGAAAAAGCTATCCTGAATGTGCGGCCCGCAGGGTTTCAGGATCTACCGCTTGGGTTGTTAGCCTTGGCTTTACCCTTATTGAACTTTTAGTTGTCGTTCTTATTATTGGTATTTTGGCGGCGGTGGCAGTTCCGCAATACCAAAAGGCCGTTGCAAAGGCACGGCGCGCGGAAGTAAAAGTAGCCGTCCGGCGGATGTTAGACGAATATAAGTTATGTGAGTTGGAACAAGCCGAAAATTGTAAAACAGAAGTAGAATCCGCCAGCGAAATCCCTAATACTTTATTAGCCCGGACCTTTGGCGAACAAAATGTATATTGGGATGGCGATGTTGAAACGGCTCGGGTAGGAAAATGGGAAATACGTTTTTCCAGCGGTCCCTTACAATTATGGACAGACGGCTACGGAATAGAGTGCGGCGGCGGAATAGGCCAAGGCGAAGAACTGATCGCCGAGTGCTATTGCGATTCTTACCCCGTGCGGGGCGGTTGTAGCCGGGTGGGACTGCCTGAGAACTATGGCCCCTTTAACTTATTTGAAAACTAACTACTTCCCCAACAGTTTTAGGAATTCTTCTTCGGAGAGCACGGGAACGCCCAGTTCCTGTGCTTTTTTTAGTTTGGCGCCCGCGGCTTCCCCGGCCACCACATAGGCCGTCTTTTTGGAGACGCTCCCGCTGGCCTTTCCGCCGTATTCCTTGGCCAAGCGTTCGGCTTCGGTGCGGGTCATCGTTTTTAGTTCGCCCGTAAATACAAGCGTTTTGCCCTCTAAAATATTGCCTGATAGTTCCTTTTTGGGTTGGGTAAAGTTCAGCCCGGCGGCGCGCAACTTTTCTATTTGGTCCAGCGCGCTTTGGCTGTGGAAGAAATCGTAAATACTCTGCGAGACCGTCTCCCCCACGTCCGGCACGGCCTGCAATTCGGCCAAGGAAGCGTTCTTCAAGGCGTCCAAGGTGCGGAACCTGTCAGCCAAAATTTCAGCCGTCTTCGCGCCGACAAACGCAATTCCCAGCGCAAAAAGTAAGCGGGATAAGGGCTTTTGCTTGCTGGCCTCTATGGAGTCCAACAGGTTTTGGGCCTTTTTGTCTTTAAAGTTTTCCAAATTGAGCAGGTGCAGAAAAGTCAGCCCGTAGATATCGGCAAAGTCGGTTACATACTGGCTTTCCAGCAGTTTATCCATTACTACATCGCCTAAGCCCTCAATATCCATTGCCCCGCGCGAAGCAAAGTGCAGTAAGCGCGCCCGCAACTGGGCCGGGCAAGAAGGGTTCACGCAATAATAGCCCACCTCGTCAGGTTCCTTATAGACGGGTTCCCCGCACGAAGGGCATTTGGCGGGCGGCAGCACTTCCTGCGTGCCTAACTGTTCCACCACCTTTACCATTTTAGGGATAACTTCCCCGGCGCGCTCAATAATTACGCGGTCGCCCACGCGCACGCCCAAGCGTTTGATTTCGTCAAAATTGTGCAAGGTGGTATTGGAGATAATCACCCCCGCACACGGCACGGGTTCCAATTCGGCCACCGGGGTAATCACGCCGCTTCTGCCCACGGAAAAGATAATGTTTTTAACCGTCGTTGTGGCTTGCGGGGCCGGGTATTTAAAGGCAATCGCCCAGCGCGGGCTTTTGGCCGTTACGCCCAAGACCCGCTGGTCCTCAAAGCGGTTTACCTTTACCACAAGGCCGTCCACATCAAAGGGCAGTTGGTGGCGGGAAGAGTCAAATTGGTTATAAAAACGGATTACATCGCTGATAAGCGTAGTTTTGGTGCGCACGGGGCAAACGGAAAAGCCCCAAGATTTGCACAAATCAATAAACCCGCTGAAACTATCGGCCGCTATATTGCCCGTACCAAAGGAGTGGGCAAAAAATTTAAGGGGGCGCTGGGCCGTAATGAGCGGGTCCTTTTGACGCAAGGAACCGGCGGCGGCGTTGCGGGTATTGGCAAAAATGTTGTCGCCTTTTAGTTGCTGGCGTTCGTTGAGAGCGGCCAAATCCTTTTTATCCAAATACACCTCGCCGCGCACTTCCAAAAGCCCGGCGGGGGCGTTTGCTATCTTTTGCGGAATATTTTTAATGGTGCGGACGTTGGACGTAATGTCCTCGCCCACTTTGCCGTCCCCGCGGCTGGCGGCGGTAATCAAAATGCCGTTTTCGTATGTGAGAGAGCAGGAAACGCCGTCTATTTTCCCCTCTACCACCATTTCAAAATCGTTGCGCTGTAAAATCTTTTCCGCGCGGGCGTACCACTCCCGTATTTCGTCCGGGGAATAGGAGTTATCCAAGGACATCATCGGCACGGCGTGCTTGACGGGCGTAAATAAATTGCCCGCCTGCCCGCCCACGCGCTGGGTGGGAGAGTTTTTAGTGCGGTACTGCGGATATTGGTCTTCTAAATCTTTAAGTTGCTTGTAAAGTTCGTCGTACTGGGTATCGGACAAGATGGGATTGTCCAAGTTATAGTACAAGTTATTGTGATAATTGATCAGTTTTTTAAGCCGCTCAATCTCTTCTTTCGGGTGCATAACTTTTATTTGCGTTCTTTTTTCAGTTGGTCCAGCAAGCCGTTAATGAATTTGCTGGAATTTTCGGTGGAATACTTTTTGGCCAGTTCAATGGCTTCGTCCATAATCGCGGCTAAGGGCGTGCGTTCGGGGCTGAAAACCATTTCGTAAGTGGCCATACGCAAAATAGAGCGGTCCACCGCCGACATACGGGCAATGGTCCAGTTTTTGGCATAAGAGGAAACGAGTTTATCAATTTCAGGCAAGTGCTCCGTGGTGCCGGTAACCAATTCTTCGCAGAACGGGTAGCAATCGCCCAGTTCGTGCTTGAAATCCGCCGCGTAACGCAAGATGTTGTTTTCGTCGGCCGATTTAGAACTGTCGGCGTAGTAAAGCGATTGTAGGGCACACTCACGGGCCATTCTTCTGTTGCTCATAGTTTCCACCTGTATAAAGCGTACAAATTTTAAATAAAAGTTTATATCTATTTTAGCAAATTTACACCGTCCTTGCAGGGCCGCCACGCGCGGGTTTGTGGTAGAATATACGTATGAATAGAAAAGTCCTTTTTACAATGCTTTTAGCGGGCACCTTGGGCGCGTGCGCTTCCAACGGACCGCTGACGGGTGCGGACCGGGACAACCACGGTTGTATTCCCTCCGCCGGCACCACTTGGAGTCAAGTGAAACAAGCGTGCGTACAGCCCTGGGAAGCGGGCATCCGCCTGGACCAAACCGAGAAAACAGACGGCGCGCAATTTGCCGCGTACGTCATTTTATCGGCGGACGGCACGCAGGCCGAGGTGTTCACCAAAACCGGGACCCAAGTATTAACCCGCTCTTTCACGCAAGACGGCCCCCAATGGAGCGGCAAAAAGATGCTCCTTAAACGCTTGCCCGCCGCGTGGGAACTGTACGAAAACGGTGCGCTTACTTACCGGGCGGAACAAGCACAATAATTTTGACACCCTGTATAGTAAGTTTGTATAATAAAAATGTTCCCGAATAGGAACAATTTTTGCAAAAAGAAAATATATAGATAATGGCCAGATTTGATAACAGAAGAGAATACAAAAAAGATCTCTACCGCAGAAACCAGAACATCCGCGTACCCGAAGTGCGCGTGATTAATTCCGACGGAAGTATGGTCGGCATTTTGCCGGTGGCGCAAGCCATCGCCCTGGCTAAGGAACAAGAGTTGGACTTAGTGGAAATTTCCCCCAACGCCCAACCTCCTGTCTGTAAGATACTTGATTACAACCGGTATGTGTACGAACAGGGTAAAAAAGCCGCGGAAGCCAAAAAGAAACAAGCCAAAGTAACCTTGAAGGAGTTACGCATTAAATCGCGCATTGCCGCGCACGATTTGGACGTAAAAATCCGCCAAATTGAAGAATTTTTGCGTAAGAAGGATATGGTGCGTTTTGTAGTGGTGTTCCACGGGCGCGAAAACCAGCACAAAGACATTGGCATCCAGATTTTGAACGATACGGCCAAACGCTTGGCCGAAATCGCCAATGTGGACGGCGGCTTGCAGCAGTTGGGCAACCGTATGTCTATGACGTTTGTGCCCAAAAACTAAACAGATTTTTAGGTCCTTTTTAGTGTACTGCGTGCGGGGCTTGACCGGCTCCCGGCGCAGGTCGTTCTGAAAAAGGGCTAATTAAACAGAGGTAATATTAACAATGCCTAAATTGAAAAACCATAGCGGTGGTAAAAAACGTTTCAGAAAAACCGCCACGGGTAAGTTTACCCACAGAAAAGCCGGCAGAAAACACTTGCTTACGCCTGTTTCTGCCTCCCGGAAGCACGAAATGAGAAAGACCGGCGTCATTACGCCTGAGTCCAACAAAGGGAAGATTTTGGAAAAATATCTCCCGATGGCCAAATAAGAGGTAGAAAATGAGAATTAAATTCAGCGTCGCGAGACACGCGAGAAAGAAAAAAGTATTGAAAAGAGCCAGCGGCTATTACGGAGATAAATCCCGCCGCTTGCGTATGGCCACCCAGCAGCTGGATCACTCCGGCGTGCACGCTTATGTGGACCGCAAAGACAAAAAAACCACTTACCGCCAGATGTGGATTACCCGCATCAACGCCGCGGTGAGAGAAGAAGGTTTGTCTTACTCCAAATTCATCAGCGGCTTGGCCAAAGCCAACATTACGCTTAACCGCAAAATGTTGTCTGAAATGGCGATTAAAGACCCCGTGTCCTTCAAGAAATTGGTGGATGTGGTAAAAGCCGCCTAAGAGCGTTCTTGCAGCAAGTAAAGCCCGTACCGCTTATGTGGTGCGGGCTTTTTTATGGCTTCTTGCGGCCAGATACCCTTTTAAAGGCGTAAAAATACCCCGCCGGGAAACTTTCTCCCAGCGGGGTATATAAGGTCTAAATACTGCTAAATATGCCGCTTTTTGACCTTCATACGCGCAATGGCTTGTTTTAATTCCATTTCCGCGAGTTCAAAATCAATATCGGCATCTTTGCCGGAGAGGGACTCCTTGGCCTTTTTAATCTTCTGCTTTTCGGCCTCTTCGTCAATCTCGTCCGCCAAGGCGGCGCTTTCGGCAAATACATTTACCACATCGTTGAGCACTTCCACAAACCCGCCCAATGCGGCAAATTCTTCTTCCTTCCCGTCCTTTTTATAACGCAGGGAACCCATACCCAACTGCACAATCGTTTTGACGTGCCCGGGCAGAATACCCATTTCCCCCAGCAAAGCGGGCAGAACAACCATATCCACTTCCAGGTTGGAAATAAGCGGTTTTTCCGGCGTAATCAGGTTAAGGGTCAGTTTTTTAGCCATAAATTACTCTTTGTCTTTTACTTTTTCGTAATTGGCCAACACATCCTCTATGCCGCCGCACATATAGAAGCACGATTCCGGGATATGGTCGTATTCGCCGTCCACAATGCCCTTAAAGGCTTTAATGGTATCGGCCAATTTGACGTATTTGCCCGGGTGCCCCGTAAACTGTTCGGCCACGGAGAACGGCTGAGACAAGAACTTTTGGATTCTTCTGGCGCGGGCCACGGTCTTTTTGTCCTCGTCGCCGAGTTCATCCATACCCAAAATAGCGATGATATCCTGCAAGTCTTTGTATTTCTGCAAGATTTTGCGCACGCTTTGGGAGACGTTATAATGTTCGGCGCCGATAATGCGCGGGTCCAAAATGCGGGACGTGGATTCCAAGGGGTCCACGGCCGGGTAAATACCCAAACTGGCAATTTGGCGCGACAATACGGACGTAGAATCCAAGTGTGTAAACGTAGCCGCCACACCGGGGTCGGTCAAGTCGTCGGCGGGCACATATACGGCCTGAATAGACGTAATAGCGCCCTTCTTGGTGGAAGTAATACGTTCCTGCAAGTTACCGATTTCGGTGTTTAACGTCGGCTGATAACCTACCGCGGAGGGCATACGGCCCAAGAGCGCGGACACTTCGGAGTTCGCAAGCACAAAGCGGAAGATGTTATCCAAGAACAACAGCACGTCTTGGCCTTTTACGTCGCGGAAGTATTCCGCTTGCGTAAGAGCGGTCAAGGCTACTTTGGCACGGGCACCTGGCGGTTCGTTCATCTGGCCGTAAACCAATACGGTTTTGTCCAGTACGGTGCTGCCATCCGAAAGTTTGGATTCGCTCATTTCCAGCATCAAATCGTTGCCTTCGCGGCTTCTTTCCCCCACACCGCCGAATACAGAACTGCCGTGGTGTTCGCGCGCCACGTTGTTAATCAGTTCCATAATAAGTACGGTCTTGCCTACGCCGGCGCCGCCGAACAAACCTACTTTACCCCCCTTCATATACGGGGCAATCAGGTCAATAACTTTAATACCGGTTTCAAAAATTTCCGGGGTCGGGTTTTGGTCTTCCAGGGTCGGCGGGTCGCGGTGAATAGGCATATTCATAGCGGCCTTGATATCGCCCTTGTGGTCCTGCGCTTTGCCCAGCACGTTCATCAAACGGCCCAGGCACGCTTCCCCCACCGGCACGGACAGAGGCCCTTCGGTATCTACGGCTTTGGCGCCGCGTTGGAGACCGTCGGTGCTTTCCAAAGATACGCAGCGCACAATCCCGTCGCCCATTTGCTGGGCAACTTCGGCCACAATCTTTTTCCCGCCGTCCATTTCTATTTCAATGGCGTTCTCAATGGCGGGCAGGTGGTCTTGTTCAAACTGCACGTCCACAGCCGCGCCAATGATTTGAATTACTTTTCCAGTCTTCATATGGTTTCCTGTATTGTAGAATTAACTGTTCAGGGCTTCGGCCCCGTTCACAATATCCAAAATTTCGTTCGTAATGCTGGCCTGGCGCACTTTGTTGAGTTTTACGCCCAACGCGGCTACCAGTTCCCCGGCGTTTTTGCTGGCGGCGTCCATCGCGTTCATAGTAGCGGCCAAGTTGGCTGCCTGCGATTCCAGCAGCATACGGTACATATTGGCCTTTACCAAGCGGGGCACCAAAAGTTTAAAAATTTCCAGCATACCCGGTTCAAATAAAAAGTCGCTTTCGTCCTTTTTGCTTTCCGTGGCTTCAAAATGGAAGGGCAATAACTTCTGCTCTACCAAGTTTTGGCTGGCCAGGGATTTAAAGTCGTTGTAAATCAGCGTTACGGAGCCGAGGTTTTGCTCAAAATACGTTTTGAGCACCGCTTCGCCCAACAGTTCGGCGTGCGCGTAAGACACCTTTGGAAAGATACCTACGCTTTCATATACCAAATGCAGGTTCGGCATTTTTAAACGCGCCAGAAAATCGCGCCCTTTTTTACCCACGGCAAAGACAAAAATTTCCTTGTCTTGGTTTTCCTTTAAAAAGTGCAGCGCGCTGCGCAGAATAACGGCGTTAAACGAGCCCGCCAGCCCTTTATCACCCGTAATGACGAGGAGCCCGACCTTCTTCGGGTTCCCCGTCTTGTTGATAAAAAAGCGTCCGGCCCAACTTTCTGCCACGTCATCCGGCTGTGGCATAGCCAAGATATCCTGCTTTAAATCGTCCACCATTTGGTACATCTTTTTGGCGAACGGACGGGCGGCGGTCATCGCGTCCTGCGCGCGGCGGATGCGGGCGTTGGAGATCATCTTCATCGTCTGCATAATCTGCTGCGTGGATTTGATGGCTTTAATATTTTGCCGTATGTCCCTTAACGATTCCATAGCGGTTCCTTATTTGTTGCGGCCTTCCAAAATAGACACGTAATCCGCAATACCCGCTTCCAGCGAGTAATCCGGCTCGTAGCCCAGTTTTTCTTTGGATTTGGTAATGTCCGCCTGGGTCTTTAACTGGAAGAACGGATACGGATTGTCAATGTATTCGGGTTCCAGGTTGGTGCCCAGTTCTTTGTTTAAGCATTTGATAATGTCGTTATAATCGCGCGGAATACCCGTGGCGGCGTTGTAAACGCCCGTTTCTTTGCCGTTTTTCAAGGCGCAGAGGTTGATTTTAACGATATCCTTTACATACACAAAGTCGCGCATTTGCTCGCCGTGTTTAAACACGCGCGGGCGTTTGCCGGCCTTCATCTGGTTGTACAACTGATAGACCATACTGGCCATTTTGCCTTTAAAATATTCGCCGGGACCATATACGTTAAAATAGCGCAAGCCGATAATCTTCATATCGTTGTTGTCATCGGCAAATTGGCGGGCCACGTTATCCATAATGGCCTTGGAAAAGCCATAGACATTTTCCGGGTGAGTGGGCTGCGTTTCCACATTGGGGACGGGCCCGTTGCCATAAGTGGCCGCGGAAGAGGCATAAATAACCTTTTTAATGTCGTTATCCGCCGCAAAAGCGAGTAAGTTTTTGAACGCTTCCACGTTTTGTTCCATCATCGCCTTTTGGTCCATTACCGTGGTATCGGTAATAGCCGCTTCGTGGAAGATGGCATCAAAATACATATCGGTCGGTATATATTCAAACAGGTCGGCCGTAATAACGTCGCCTTTAAAACCGATTAAGTTTTTGAAATGTCCGTTCTTGGAAAAATCATCCAAGACGGTTACTTCGTGTCCCTGGGCTTCCAGCGTTTTGGCAATGTTGCTGCCGATAAATCCGGCGCCGCCGGTAACCAGGTATTTTTTCTTGGTTTTAGCGTCCATTTATTTCTCCTGTTGCGAAGGTTTGAAAACCGTTTTAAACGCATCCAACGCGCTGACCATTTTTTCTTCCACTTCTTTGGTCAGTTCCACAGAGGCATTGAGCGTATCCAGCACGTCCGGGCGTTCGGCGCGGGCATAGGCGAGGAGTTGTTTTTCGTATTCCAACACGTCGCTTACTTCCACCGTGTCCAAATAGCCGTGCGTACCTGCGTAGAGCACCAGCACTTCTTCGCCTACTTTCATAGGAGAATACTGGTTCTGTTTGAGCAGTTCCGTCATACGTTTACCGCGGGCGATTTGGCGCTGGGATTCTTTATCCAGTTCGGAACCGAATTGGGCAAAGCCCTCCAATTCCTGGTACTGGGACAAGTCAATACGCAACGTACCGGCCACCTTGCGCATCGTTTTGCGCTGGGCCGATCCACCCACACGGGATACGGACAAACCTACGTTAATAGCCGGCTTGATACCGCTTAAAAACAGACTGCTTTCCAGGTAAATCTGACCATCGGTAATAGAAATTACGTTGGTCGGAATATACGCGGAAACGTCGTTGGCCTGCGTTTCAATAATCGGCAAAGCGGTAATGGAGCCGCCGCCGTTTTCTTTGGAAAGTTTGCACGCGCGTTCCAACAAGCGGGAGTGCAAGTAAAATACGTCGCCGGGGTAGGCTTCGCGGCCTGGCGGACGGCGAAGCAGCAAGGACATCTGGCGGTATGCCTGCGCGTGTTTAGACAAATCGTCATACACGATAAGCACATCTTTGCCCTGCCACATAAAGTATTCGCCGATAGCGCAACCCGCGTACGGGGCGATGTACAAAAGGGAAGCCGGGTCCGAAGCGGTGGCGGACACTACAATCGTATAGTCCATAGCGCCGAAGTCGGTCAAGGTTTTGACCACTTGGGCCACCGTGCTCTGTTTTTGGCCTACGGCCACATAAATACAAATGCAGCGTTCGGAAGCGGGAATATTCTTTTGGTTGATAATAGCGTCCACCGCGATAGCGGTTTTACCCGTTTGGCGGTCGCCGATGATGAGTTCGCGCTGGCCCTTACCAATCGGCACCATAGCGTCAATGGCTTTGATACCGGTTTGGAGCGGCTGTTTGACGGGCTGGCGGTCAATAATACCGGGGGCTACAATGTCCAGCGGCATATTTTTATCAGTCTTTACTGCGCCCTTGCCGTCCAACGCGTTGCCGAGCGGGTCCACCACGCGGCCAATCATATCCGCGCCTACGGGGATGCTGATAACTTCGCCGGTGCGTTTAACGGTACCGCCTTCGTGAACCAAGTGGTCCGGCCCCATCAGCACGCAGCCGACGTTGTCGTATTCCAGGTTCAGCGCCATACCTTTCACTCCGTTGCCGAAGTCCACCAATTCCGATGCTTTTACGTTGTTTAACCCGTGTACGCGGGCGATACCGTCCCCTACTTGGATAACGGTACCCACTTCGTTGACATCGGCGGACGCGTCAAAGTGTTCAATCTTTTCTTTAATGATATTGGTTATTTCTTCTGGTCTGATTGCCATATAATTACCATTGTTACTGTGCGAGTTCCGCCTGCAACTTGGCTAAACGCCCTTGCAGACTGCCGTCTATCAGTTCCCCCCGGCACCAAATTTGGAGTCCGCCCAAGAGGGCCGGGTTCGTTTTAAAAATCGCTTTTACCTCTCCGCCGTAACGCGCGGAAAGGGCTTCTTCGGTTTGGCGTTGCTGGGCCTCACTGAGTGCGCGGGCGGAAATAACTTCCGCGCGCAAAATGCCCAGCCGTTCATCCAACAGTTCCCCCACGCGGCGGACGACGGCGTCCAACAGCGCGTAGCGTTTCGCGTCCAGCAGCACTTCCACAAACGAAGCCGCCTCAGGCAGCGCTTTAAGCGCTTCCTTGACGGTTTGTTTTTTGGCATCCGTGGAAATGCGCGGGCTGGACATATACGTCTGCACGCCTGCCAACGCTTCGGCGGCCACTTGTAAAGATTTCGCCCGCTGGGCGGCCTCTTCGTTCGTGGCGCTTAACGCATTGTAGGCGGCGGCGTAGCGCTGCACCGCAATTCTGTCTGAACTGTTCATATTACTTCGCCTTTACTTCCGCCAGCACGCGGTCCACCACGGCTTTGGCAGAGTCTTCGTTCAACTGCTGTTCAATTACTTTGGAAGCAGCCAACACGCTCACGCGGGCAATTTCGCCGCGTACGTCCGAAAGCGCTTTGTTCTTTTCGGCTTCAATTTGCGCTTTGGCCTGTTCTATCAGGCGTTCGGACTGCTCTTTGGCCGCAGCCAAGAGTTGTTCTTTTTGCGTTTCGCCCATTTTTACGGCTTCGGCCATTTTTTTAGCGGCTTCGTCCGCGATTTGGGACAATTTTTCGTCCAATTCGCGTTTGACTTTTTCCGCGGCCTCGCGCGCTTGTTGGGCTTGCAGTTTGTCCTGCGCTATTTGCTGTTCGCGCGATTCCAACGCACCAATGATGCGGTTCCACGCAAACTTTTTAAGCAAATAGACGAGCAGCAAAAAATTGCAAACCGTCAAAGCGAGTACGCCGTAATCAGGCTTCAATAAATCTTCCATAGATTACTCTTTTTAAGTTTATTTCATTACCATCGTGAGCAAGCAGATAACCAAGCCCAACATAGCGGCGCCTTCCAACAACGCGGCGATGATGATCATCGTGGTGCGAAGGTCGGAACCGGCTTCCGGCTGGCGAGCGGTGCCTTCCAAAGCGGCGGCGCCGATTTTACCCAAACCGAGCCCCGCGCCAATGACGGTAAGTCCCGCGCCGATACCGGCGGCAATATATTTAAGTGCTACGAGTTCCATAAGTTCTTCTCCTTTGGGGTAATCCCCTTGATAGATTTTTCAAATTAATGCGTATGAATCACAGATCCTGCAAAAATAGCCGTCAGCAACGTAAACACATACGCCTGTAAAAACGCCACCAACAGTTCCAGACACGTCATAAAAATTTCCAGGCACATCGCCGGCAACAGCGCACCCGCGCCCGCCGCAATGTGCATTTGCCCGACAATAAAAATAATCAAAAGCAAGCAAATCAGCACCATATGGCCCGATAGCATATTGGCAAACAAACGGATAGCCAACACGCACACCTTGATAATCAAACTGACGACTTCCAGCGGGAAGATAAGCGGCACCAGCCAGCCGGGCGTACCCGAAGGCACAAACCCCTTTAAGAACCCGATAATGCCGTGGAATTTAAGTCCGCTGTACAAGATAAGCCCGCCCGAGCACAACGCCAAGGCGGCCGTAACGGAAATGTTAGAAGTGGCGGTCTTCATTTCGGGAATCATACCCGCCAAGTTTACAAACAGGATAAACAAAAACAGCGTGCAGAAATACGGCAGAAAACCCTTGCCTTCTTTACCCATATTGGGCAGGACCATACCGTCGCGGATGAACAGCACATATTCTTCCGCCAGCGCCGTAAGCAGGCGCCCGGAACGGCTTTGGCGCGCGCGGGCAATCCAGCACAACGCACAGAACAGCAATACGCTTACCGCCAAAATTGTAACGCTATGCGTGGTAAGCGGAATACGGAAACCACCCAGGGCTACGCCCCAATCGTGGTCCAAAATATGATGAGAAATTATTTCAGCTACGTCCATCTTTTTTATCTGCCTTTTTTAAAGTTGCGGCGTCCTTTTGCATCTGTTTGGCCGAACGCAAAATTTGGTAAAAGCCCAATGCAAACCCGGCTATTACGCCCCCGATTAAAAACCACGGGCTTGTGTGCAATTTTTCGTCCAGCCTGTACCCCACATAAGCGCCCAAAATTTCCGACACGGCAAACTCCAAGCCTAACGTCGTAATTTGCAAATGGTCCTGTTTGGTAAAAGGTCCCAGCGCCATAGGTATCCCCCGGTTTATTTACCGGGCGGTAAGTACACTTAATATTATAAAACAATTTGGGCAAAAAATCTACCTTTTTAAGTCGTACAACCGCCGCTTATTAGTATTGTATTAAATTTAGCAGCCCCGCGCACTTTTTTGGCGCAAATAATATAAAAAACCCGCGTCCAACTGCCCGCGGGTTTTTTATATACAAATTTTGCTCTTGCCTTACACGGTGTAAGTAAAGATTTTGCTTTCGTAGGGCTTTAAATCCACTACATACCCTTGGGAAAGCATTTCCGGCGTAACGGTCAACTTTTCACCCGTGAACTCCTCGGTTACTTGGCTGTTGGGCCCGTAAACGCCCTTCATATACAGGCGGCCTTTGGCGGGCGCGCCGCTGTAATTGATAATGACCATTTTGCCCGTGTTCATTTGTTTCCATTGCCAGGACAAAATATTGCGGTAACTGTCATTACCCATTTCGGCCGGGGTTACATCACGCAAGGACCATTGCCCTCCGTGAAACGCCGGAGCGGAAGCAATCTGCAACAAGCGCATATAATACGCCTTTACCTCGGCATTTTCCGTAAAAGTATCGTTTACATACTGGATAGGCATACGCGCCGGGCGGCCCAAAATTTGGAAATAATGGAACATCCGCGCGCCGGGCAAGGTAGCAATAATCGTGCTGGCCGCCAAGGATTTTTCCTTACCGAAGGCCTTTAAACTTTCCTCTTCGTCGTGGTTGGCAATAAAGCGGATAGAACGCATTTGGAACAAATGTTCCGCACCCAAGTGGCCTTTAATGTCCTCGGCGTTGGAAAAGCGCAAGCGGTCATACAGCACTTTATCATATGTATAATCAAAGCCCATTTCCTGGATGTCCCACTCCAATCCCCAATACACTTCGGCGATGAAGGTAAATTCCGGGTGTTTTTCGCGCACGCTGTCCAACGCTTGGCGCCAATATTCCTCTTTGGGCAAATCGCTGCCGATAAATTCCCACCAAGTATCGCGCTGGACTTTATTTAACTGCAACATTGCCATATCACAGCGCACGCCGTCGCACATATCGGCCACGCGCAACAGGTTCTTCAACATAAATTCCCGCGTTTTGGGGTTAAAATAGTTCAGTTGCGCCGTATCGGTCCACGGAGCAAAGTACGGGTCGCGCCCGTGGGCAATATACACGCCGTCCGGGTTTTTGAAGAACCAATCCGGGTGCGATTTAGGCGTATTTTTACCGGTATTAATATACAAATCGGGTTGTGCGGTAACCGTCGGGCTGTCAATAGCCGTATGGTTGCCCACAAAGTCTAACAACAGGCAGATGCCCCGGCTGTTTAATTTGCCGCGCAATTCGCGCAACGCCGCGTCCCCGCCCAAAGTGTCATCCACGGTGTACTCATATACGGCGTACGGCGAAGCCGTGATATCCTCCGGCTTGAAATCCGGCTTTATCGCCCGGATTTGCGCTTGGATATCCTTATGCTCACGCGCAATTTTTTCTGCCGCCGGGCTTAACTTCCATACCCCCATCAGCCACACGGCGTCAAAGCCCGCTTCCTTGATTCTGTCCCAATGTTCATCCGGAATCGTCGCCAAGGTTACAGGCCGGCCCAACTGCGTTTCCAGGCGTCTTAACCAGGAACGCGTATTTATTTCTAAAATATGCGGATTTGTCCTCATAGTAGATTTCCCCTATTATTCTTATACCACTTTCGCGCCCTCTTGTAAATCCCTAGCGGGAGGCGACTCTATACGCAGGGCTGGTGATTGGTGGAGCCATACTATTCTGTTATGTCGCACTCTAACGGGCCCTGCGGGCCACCAAACACTCCTTTAACACGCAAAAACCCCGGCGGGCTTATAAAACACCCACCGGGGCTTTTAATCTAATCCGTTAGCGGCTTATTTTTCGTCCGATTCGGCTTCTTCCTCGTCTTTGACGACGGGAGCGATACGGGCAATCTTGTCGCCTTCGTCCATTTTGGCCAGCGTAACCCCTTGGGAGTTGCGGCTGACGGAACGGATATCGGCACAGCGGACGCGGATGGTCATACCCTTTTCGGTTACAATCATCAAGTCTTTCGTTTCGTCCACCAGTTTAATGCCCACTACCGAGCCGTTGCGCGCGCTGGTTTTAATGGTAATTACACCCATACCGCCGCGGTTCTGGCGTTTGTATTCGCTAAATTCCGTGCGTTTACCAAAGCCGTTTTCGCAGACGGAGAGCACATCGGGCTGCGGTTCGTCGTTGGGGGCTTGTTCCATACCCACCACTACGTCGCCGGCACCTAAGTTAATGGCGCGCACACCCTTGGCCGGGCGGCCCATACAGCGCACTTGGTTTTCGTCAAAGCGGATGGATTTGCCGTTCTTGGTGGCAATCAAAATATCCGATTTGCCGTGCGTGGTCTGTACGCCGACGAGCACGTCGCCTTCTTCCAAGCCGATGGCAATAATGCCGGAGCGGCGGATGTTGGCAAATTCGCCCAAGGCCACACGCTTAATGGTGCCCAAGCGGGTGCACATCGTCAGGTACGTATTTTCGCAATGTTCTTTGTCAAACGTTTCAATGGCGGTAGCGGCGGTTACTTTTTCCTCGCCCGTCAGTTGCAACAGGTTGACAATCGCCTTACCCTTGGACATACGGTTGCCCTCGGGAATTTCAAAGGCGCGCAACGCAAATACGCGGCCGCGGTTGGTGAACAGCAAAATAGTAGAGTGAGAAGACGTTACAAACAGGTGTTCCATAAAGTCTTCCTCTTTCGTTTTACTGCCGATAATGCCCTTTCCGCCGCGGTTCTGGCTCTTGTACGTAGAGAGCGGGATGCGTTTGGCGTAGCCGTCGTTGGAAATGGTGATGACTACATCTTCCTTCTCAATCAAATCTTCCATAGAGAAGTCCGTCATATCCGGGCCGATTTCGGTGCGGCGCGGGTCGTTGTAGTCTTTCTTTAACTGCGTAAGTTCTTCTACGATGATATCCAAAATGCGCTGCGGGTTGCCCAAAATGTCCTGCAATTCCGCAATCAGTTTGAGCAAGTCCTTGCGTTCGTTTTCAATAGCGAGCGCGGACAGTTGCGTCAACTGGTGTAAGCGCATATCCAAAATGGCCTGCGCCTGCACTTCGGACAAGTTAAAGCGCTGCATTAACGTAAATTTGGCTTCGGTCGGGTCCTTGGCTTTGCGGATAATGGCTACGACTTCGTCCATATTGGCAATAGCCACCAGTAAACCGTTCAAAACGTGTTCACGTCTTTGCGCTTTATTCAAATCAAATTTTGTGCGGTTGGTAATAACCTCTTGGCGGTGCTTTACATAGGCCTTCATTACTTCTTTAAGCGAAAGCACGCGCGGGCGGCCGTCCACAATCGCCAACATATTCACCGGGAAGGAGGTTTGCAACTGGGTATGCTTAAAGAGGTGGTTTAAAACCACTTGGGCGTTGCCGTCGCGTTTTACTTCAATTACCAGGCGCATACCGCGTCTGTCCGACTCGTCGCGGATATCGGAAATATCGGTAACTTTTTTATCGCGCACGAGGGCGACAATGCTCTCAATAAGCGCGGTTTTGTTTACCTGATACGGAATAGCCGTTACAATAATGGCTTCGCGGCCGTTTTTGCGCTCTTCAATTTCGGTGCTGGCCTGCACTTTTACGCTGCCGTGGCCCGTTTCAAAATATTCATAAATACCCTTCGTACCGCGGATGATAGCACCCGTGGGGAAGTCCGGCCCCTTGATAATCTTCATCATTTCCTTGGTGGAAATGTCGGGGTTGTGGATGTAAGCAATAATACCGTCGCAGACTTCGCCCAAGTTGTGCGTAGGAATATTGGTAGCCATACCTACGGCGATACCGGCGGAACCGTTTACGAGCAAGGCCGGGAGTTTGGCCGGCAAGACGGAGGGTTCCATTAAGGAGCCGTCGTAGTTGGGAATCATTTTGACGGTGTCTTTGTCCAAGTCGCCCAGCATTTCTTCGGAAATGCGTTGCAAGCGGCACTCGGTGTAACGCATAGCGGCGGCGGAATCGCCGTCAATAGAACCGAAGTTGCCCTGACCGTCAATCAAAGGTTTGCGCAATGAAAAGTCCTGCACCATACGCACGAGCGTATCATATACGGCGGTGTCGCCGTGCGGGTGATATTTACCGAGTACATCACCCACCACACGGGCAGATTTCTTATAGGCCTTATTGTATTTGAGGCCCATTTCGTTCATAGAGTATAACACACGGCGGTGTACCGGCTTCAAACCGTCACGCACATCGGGCAACGCGCGGCCTACGATTACGCTCATAGCGTAATCAATGTAGTAAGAACGCATTTCGCCCGCGATATCGCGCTGCTGAATATTGCCGAACAAGTCCACATTGGTATTTTGGGCTTGGGGCTGGTTGTTCATTTCTTCGCTCATTTAAAAATATCTCCTGTTACGGATTAAATCTGTGGGGCGTTAAACGCCCCGTATATTAAATATCCAAGTTCTTTACTTCCAAGGCGTGCGATTGGATGAAGTCGCGGCGTGGCTCCACCTTGTCGCCCATCAACATCGTAAACGCCTGTTCGGTATCGGCGGCGTCGTTGATTTTTACCTGGATAAGTTTGCGTTTGGCCGGGTCCATAGTGGTTTCCCACAACTGTTCGGGGTTCATTTCACCCAAACCTTTGTAGCGCTGAATCGTAGCGCCGGAGGAAGCGGCTTCCTTTACCGCGTGCAAGAGTTCCGCCAAACTATATACCAAGGCGTCAGTCTTGCCGTTGTTTACTTTAAACAGCGGATTGATACGTTCTTTTTCGTTTTCAATCACCGGGTATTGGGCAAACGTAAAGCCGAAGACTTCCATTTTCTTTTCGTCGGCTAACAATTTGCCGAACTCAAAGAGGCTCTGGTGTTCCGGCACGAGCGAATCATTGCTGACGGTGGCAATATCCACGCCGTCGGCGGCCAATTCGTCGCGTTTTTCCTGCATATACTGTTCCTCGTATTCGCGGTATTCCTGTTCCGTATAGAAATAGCGGAAACCGCCGCTTCTTAACGGAATGCGGTACACCGGCACTTTGCCTTCGGCGAGGAACGCCATAAAATCGGAAAGCGTAATGTTTTTAACTTCCAGTTTGCCCAAGGTGTCTTCCACGTCGCGCAAAATTTTGAGCAAATCGCGCAACTGGTCGCCAGACAGGGCTTCCTGCTTCTTCATATCCGTAACCGTAACGGTGGCAAGGCCTTCCTTCATCAGCCATTGCTGCATTTGGTCTTCGGTTTGCAGGTACTGTTCCACTTTGCCCTTTTTCACCTTGTACAAAGGCGGCTGGGCCAAATAGACGTGGCCGTTTTCAATAAGCGGCTTTAACTGGCGGTAGAAGAACGTCAAAAGCAAGGTAGAAATGTGCTGTCCGTCCACATCAGCATCAGCCATTAAAATAATTTTGTGGTAGCGGAGTTTGGCAATATCAAAGCCGCCTTCCCCTTCGCCTACGCCCGTACCAACGGCGGCGATCAAGTCGCGCACGGTATCGCTGGACAAAATCTTCACCAGCGGGGCTTTTTCCACGTTGATAATTTTACCGCGCAACGGCAAAATGGCCTGGAACACGCGGTCGCGCCCTTGTTTGGCAGAACCACCGGCGGAGTCCCCTTCTACGAGGAAGAGTTCGCACTTGGCGGAATCTTTTTCTTGGCAGTCAGCCAGTTTACCCGGCAGTCCGCCCCCCTCCAAGGCACCTTTGCGGCGGGTTAAATCACGCGCCTTTCTGGCGGCTTCACGCGCCACTGCGGCGCCGACGCATTTTTCGCAAATGGCGCGGGCCGTTTTGGGGTTCTCTTCAAAGAACGTAGAAAGCGTATCGGTTACTACGGAGCGGACAATACCTTCCACTTCCGAGTTACCCAACTTGGTTTTGGTCTGCCCTTCAAACTGCGGGTGCGGAATTTTGACGGACAAAACAGCCGTCAAACCTTCTTTAATATCGTCCCCACCCACGGAAATATCTTTATGTTTGGAAAGGTTGTTATTTTTGATGTATTCGTTAATCAAGCGCGTAAGCGAAGAGCGGAACCCGCTTAAATGCGTACCGCCTTCCACGGTGTGAATATTGTTGACGAACGAAAACACATTTTCGGAATAACTTTCGTTGTACTGGATAGCAAAGGAAATATAGTTATCCCCGATTTCTTTGGTTAAGTAAATCGGTTCCGGGTTAATAACGGTTTTGTTGGTATTTAAATATTTAACGAACTGGGCAATCCCCCCCTCGTAATGGAAGGTAACGGTTTGGTTGTCCTCTTTGCGCTCATCCGTGTAAATAATTTTGATGCCCGCGTTTAAGAACGCAAGTTCGCGCAAGCGGTTGCCGATCGTTTCATAGGAAAAGGCCACATCGCCGAAGATTTCTTTATCGGCGTGGAAGGTAACCTTGGTACCGTGTTCGTCGGTATCGCCGATAACCTTAACGGGTTCAGCCGGTTTACCGCGGTGATAGCACTGATAGTGAATGTGCCCGTTGCGGCGGACTTCCACTTCCATAGTTTCGGACAAAGCGTTTACGCAGGACACACCTACACCGTGCAAACCGCCGGACACTTTATAAGCGCCGCTGTCAAACTTACCGCCCGCGTGGAGAACGGTCATTACTACTTCCAGCGCGGATTTATTGCGCAGTTTGGCGTCCTTGGCGTTCTTCATCAGGTCCACGGGAATACCGCGCCCGTCATCCTGAATAGAGCAGGTCATATCATCTTTAATCGTAACGGTGATGGTAGTGGCCCCGCCGGCTAAAATTTCGTCCACAGAGTTATCCACCACTTCGTACACCAAGTGGTGAAGCCCGGGAAGCCCCGTAGAGCCAATGTACATAGCCGGACGTTTGCGGACCGCTTCCAATCCCTCTAAAACGGTAATTTTGGAAGAATCGTAATCCTTCTCTTTCTGTTCTTCGGTTGTCATTTACAACTCCTTAATGTAAATACGGCAAATCTATTGTATTTCTATCTTTCCGATCCACGGCTGTTCAAAATGTTTGTTCAGTTCTTTGATTAACTGCTGGCGGCGGGCGATTAATTCGTTCTTAGCCACCGAAATTTTGACCTGCACATAGAGCGTATCGTCTTTAACGGCCTTTAATACCCAAAATTTGGCTTTATTTCCAATGAGTTGGTTCCATACGTGGTCCAGAATCATAAGCCTGTTTAAACGGCGGTTTAGGCCGTTAAAACGGTTTTCCAGTTCCGCACTGGAACGCCACTCTTTTTTGGGGTTTTGGCCGAACTTCATTAAGCGCGCACCGGCATAATGACGTATTTAAACATCGTATCGCCCACCGGTTCCACCAGTACGGGCTGGGAGGCGTTTACGAACGAAAAAGAAACCTTTTCCGTAGCGATGTTTTTCAGTACGTCAATAATGTAATCCGGGTTAAAGGCCACATCAAAGGCTTCCTGCGTGTATTCTACGGGCAATTCGTCCGTAAAATCCATCTTTTGGGAGTTAGCGGAAATCGTCAAATTATTGTTTTCCAATTTGAATTTCACAAGTGCGCCAAATTCCCCGATACAAAGTTTCGCGCGGCGGGTGGAAGCCAATAAATCCTTGGTAAATACTTCAAAACCAAGGTTCTTTTTGGTGGGAATTACTTGGTTGTAATTCGGAAAGTTGCCTTCAATCAAGCGGGAAATAAAGGTGGTTTCCTTCATCATAAAACTGACTTGGTTGGAAGCCACATTTACTTCAATCATATCATCCTTGCCCGGTTTGGCAATGGTGATATAGCGGCAGACTTCGTTCAAAATCTTGGTGGGAATAATAATTTTAAATTCGTTGCTGCCCGGCAAAGCCGCGTGAGAGGCCACCGCCAAGCGGCCGCCGTCGGTGGCGACGACTTCAAACTTTTCAGGGGTGTTATTCCACAAAAGGCCGTTTAAAATATAGCGGGTTTCCTGCGTGGAAGCGGAGAAGGCGGTTTTAACCACCATATCCTGCAATTCCAAGGGAGACAACGAAACGCTGTTCGTGCGTTCCACTTCGGGAATAGCCGGGTATTCGGACTTGGGGGTGCCGATTACCCAAAATTTACTCTTGCCGGATTTGATATGAAATTTATTGTTTTCGTCGGTGTACAAGTTGATTTCTTTATCATCGGGTAAGTTTTTGATAATTTCCGAAAATTCCTTTATCGGTACGGTAATGCTGCCCTCTTCCTCCACTTCGGCATTTACGTAGTGGATAGTGGCCATTTCCATATCGGTACGGACCAACTTTAACTTTCCGGCTTGCGCCTCAATCAAAAAGTTATGCAGGATAGGCAGCGTGGTTCTGGATGAAACACCCGAAGAAACAATCTGTATGCCTTCCAAAAAGGTTGATTTAGTAATATTTATTTTCATATCTTAATCTCTATTATATGTCCTGTTGATTGCGTGGATAATGTGATTTTACCTATACAACTGTTGGGGTTTGCTTGTGTATAACCCGGTTTTTTTATCCACATCATCCACCGCAAAAAATTTTATTAGCCGTTTTTTAAACTTATTCCCAAGTTATCCACCGGTTATATACTACTTATCCACAGCCTTAATATCCAAAATAATTTGGTTTATTTCGGCCGCAAAAAACGGGTCCGTCTCTATTTTTTCTTTTACCAAGTCGCGCGCGTGGACCACGGTGCTGTGGTCGCGGTTAAATTCCCGGCCGATTTCCGGCAGAGATAAATCCGTCAGTTCCGTGGTTAAAAACATCGCTATCTGACGCGGCCACGCAATAGACTGCGTCTTGCGCTTGGAATTAAAATCTTCCATTTTAATATTAAAATGCTTGCCTACGATTTTTTTAATCGTATTTACGTTAATAGACAAATCGTTGTCGCTTACCAAAATATCGGCCAGTAATTCCTTAGCAATGGATATAGTGGGCGTTACGCCGTGCATTCCGCAATAGGCTACCAAACGGAAGAGGGAGCCCTCTAATTCGCGGATATTGGTTTGTACGCCCTCGGCGATAAAGGCCAACACGTCGTCGCCGATATCAAAGTTAATGCTGTCCCTTTTTTGGCGCAAAATGGCAATACGCGTTTCCAAATTGGGGCGTTTTACCTCTACGCAAATACCCGACAGCAAGCGCGAGGACAAACGCTCGTCCAGTTCCAACTGTTGGGGTGTTCTGTCGGAGGAGAGCACAATTTGTTTGTGGCTTTCAAACAGCGCGTTAAAGGTGTAAAAGAATTCCACCTCGCTGGCGGATTTGCCGGCTACAAACTGGATATCGTCCATTAAAAAACAATCCAGGGAGCGGTATTTCTTGCGGAAACTTTCCGAGGCTTTATTCTGTAAGGCCTCAATGTATTCGCTCACAAATTCCTCGCCGGACATATATAAAACTTTGGCGTCCGGGTTTTCCTTTAAAATCTGGTTGCCAATGGCGTGGAGCAAATGGGTTTTGCCGAGCCCCGGGGAGGAATAAATCACCAGCGGGTTATTTTCGCGGTTGCCCAGTTTATGAACCACGGCTTCGGCCGCCTTGTAAGCAAAGCGGTTGGAGGGGGATTCAATAAAGTTATCAAACATATAGGCGGAATTTAACCGCGAGGGAAAAGGGTTTCTTTTTATTGCCGGGGCTGCCTGCACAGAGGCCGCCAAAACGGGCGCGGCGGAAAGAACATCCTGCGCGGTTTGTACCGTCGGGGTAGGTTGTTGGGCGGAAACCTCGTAAACGACGTTAATTTCCGCGCCTAAATGTTTTAAAAAAGCGTCCTTTATAATATGTTCGTAACGCTCGCGAATTGTTTTACCCCAAAATTGGTTGGGCAAGGAAATCGTAAGCACATTGCCCGCGTAGGCAAACTGCGCCGGGCGGAGCCACATATCGTAAGTATCCTTACCTATAATATTTTCTATATCTTGAAAAACGGGAATTAATTGGGGTGTGTCCTGAAAGTTATCCACAGTAAAGCCACCATAAAATAATATATTCTTTATAATACCACTTATTACGGGCTCCGTCAAATAAAAAAGGTTTAAAACGGTTACTAATGGGGTTAAAATGCAAAATAAACCGCTTTTTGAAATTTCGGCTATATTTCTATTAAAACATATAAAAAGTGTTAAAAACGCGGTTTTTGCCAAAAAATACTATTTTTAAATAAACTAATCCCTTTTTGTGCTTGTGCGGATAAGGAACCTTTGTTATGATGCAAAAAAGCGGAAAATATGATATAGTATTAATAGGAATAATTATTAATAAGGAATTTTTACGATGACAAACTTATCTATAAAAATGAACGGAAACCCGGTTACTTTGCTGGGAAACCCCGTGAAAGCGGGGGAAACAGCGCCTGATTTTAAACTAATCGGCAATAATTTGGAAGAAATTTCCAAAAAAGATTTGGAAGGCAAGGTGCTGGTTATTTCCTGTGTGCCGTCTTTGGATACGCCGGTATGCAGTGTGCAGACGCGCCGCTTTAATATGGAAGCGGACAAACTGCCGGGCGATGTGGTGGTATTGACGGTAAGCAAGGATTTGCCCTTTGCACAGGCGCGCTGGTGCGCGGCAAACGGCGTAAAAAAGGTGATTACGGCTTCCGACTACCGCAATTTCGGCTTTGCGCAGGATTACGGCGTACTTATTAAGGAACTGGGGTTACTTACCCGGGCGGTCTTTGTCATTAATAAGCAAGGAGTGGTTACCTATACGCAGTTTGTGCCGGAAGTAACAAACGAGCCGGACTATGAAGCAGTTTTAAACGAAATCAAAAAAGTTTTATAAGAGGTGCATATGACGAAATTAAACGATATTTACAAATGTGAAACGTGCGGCAATATGGTGGAAGTAGTCCACGCGGCGGGGGGAGAACTCTCCTGCTGTGGGCACGCGATGAAACTAATGCAGGCGGGCGTTTCCGACGGTGCGGCTGAAAAGCACGTCCCCGTGATTGAAAAGATTGACGGCGGTTACCGCGTAACCGTGGGCAGTGTAGAACACCCGATGTTGGACAACCATTATATTGAATGGATTGAACTCATTTGCGAAAAATGCGGCAAGGTCCAGCGCAAATATTTAAAACCCGGCGAAAAACCGCAAGCGGAATTTAAGAGCGCGTCGGATAAAGTTATGGCACGGGAATATTGCAATTTGCACGGTTTGTGGCAGAAGGAAAATTAATTTAAGGGGAAGAAAATAATATGATGCAAGCGGTAAAAATTTCGGACAAAGTTTATTGGGTGGGGGCGATTGATTGGAACATCCGCGATTTCCACGGTTATTCCACCAAGCGCGGTACGACGTACAACGCCTATTTGGTAATGGGGGAAAAACCGACCCTGATTGATACCGTAAAAAAGGAATTTTACGGCGAAATGATGGAACGCATCCAGAGCGTAATTGACCCGAAAAAAATCAAAATTATTATTTCCAACCACTCGGAAATGGACCACTCCGGCGCTTTGCCGCAGGCGGTAAATTATATTGAGCCCGAGGAAGTGTATGTTTCTACAATGGGCTTTAAAGATATTACCGAGCAGTTCCATTGTGATTTAAAGTTAAAAACCGTTAAAACCGGGGACCGTATTGACGTGGGCGGCGATACTATTTCGTTCGTGGAAGCGCGTATGTTACACTGGCCGGACAGTATGTTTTCTTACTTGGAAAAGGAAAATGTCCTGTTTACCAACGACGTTTTTGGTATGCACTACGCTACGGGTAAACTGTTTGACGACGAGAACGAGGAACGCCTTTGGCTCTACGAGGCGGAAAAATATTACGCCAATATTGTTCTGCCGTATTCCGATATCGTCTTGCGCTTTTTGGACCAAGTCAAAAAAATGGGGCTTTCCCCACGTTTGATTGCGCCGGATCACGGTTTTGTATGGCGCAAGGACCCGGCCAAGATTATTAATTTGTATGCCAAATGGGCCACGCAGGCGCCGAAAAACAAGGCGGTTGTCGTCTATGATACAATGTGGGGCAGTACCGAAAAAATGGCGTCCTACATTACCGACGGACTCCGCGCTGGCGGCAGTGAAGTGAAACAACTTTCTATGCACAGCAACCACCGCAGCGATGTGGTTACCGAACTGTTAGACGCCAGCGCGCTTATTATCGGTTCGCCGGTGCTTAACAGCCAGATTTTCCCGTCTATGGCGGATATGCTTTGCTACTTAAAAGGCTTGCGCAAAAAAGGCCTTATCGGCGCGGCTTTCGGCTCCTACGGTTGGAGCGGGGCGCCTATTGACGAACTTACTAAAACCTTGGAAGCAATGAAGGTGGAAGTGGTGGCCCCGGCTATCAAATCGCCCTTTGTTCCCGACGAGAAAATAAAGCAAGCCTGCCGCGATTTGGGCCTGCTTGTCAGCCAAAAATTGGCCGAAAAAGTAAAATAACGGAGTTTTCTATATGGCGGTAAACGACATTAACCAAGGGCTTAATTATATAACGTACGGGCTGTATATTGTTACCACCTGCGAGGGGGAAAAGAAGAACGGGCTTATCGTAAACACCGTCTTTCAGGTAACGGCGGACCCGGCCCAAATGGCTATTTCCGTCAATAAAAACAGCCTTACGCACGATATGATTTTAAAAAGCCGTGTGTTTGCCGCTATGCCGCTTGAACAAAATACGCCTTTGCCGTTTATCGGAATCTTTGGTTTCCGCTCGGGCCGGACGTTTGATAAACTGGCAAAGGTACCCTATAAAACGGGCTTTTTGGGGTGCCCTATCGTCGTGGAGCACACGCTTTCTTATATGGAAGTAGAGGTAAGCCAAACGGTGGATATGGGCACCCATACGCTTTTTATTGGGCAAGTAAAGGATGCGGGGGTTCTAAACCCGGAGGGGGTAGCCTTAACGTATGATTATTATCATAACGTGATAAAAGGCAAAACGCCCGCGGGAGCCACGCATTTATAAAAAAATGGGGAGGAATAAATTATGGTGAAATATGTTTGCGAAGTTTGCGGTTATGTGTATGACCCGGCAGTAGGGGACCCGGCCAACGGCGTTCCTGCCGGAACCAAGTGGGAAGATGTAAAAGAGGACTGGATTTGCCCAGTTTGCGGGGTAGGAAAGGACCAGTTCCAGCCGCAAAATTAAAATTAGGGGCTGTTTTGAAAAAAATGCTTAAATTTTAAGTATTTTTTTACATATAAAAACGGGTGCATTTTGTGGCCCGTTTTTTATTGTTTTTTGGGGCCGCGCGGCAGGGTGAAACTTGGTATAATAAGACATATGAAAATCTTGTACGTTATTACTTCAACCGATGTAGGGGGGGCAGAAAAGGCCCTGTTACAACTGGCCGCAAAAACGGCCCGGGCACATACCGTGCGGGTGGTTTGTTTAAAGCCGCTCGGCCCGGTGGCGCAGGAATTGGCCCAACATTACATACAAGTAATAAGCCTGAATATGCGCTGGCTGGGGGGGAAAATTATCCAAAAACTCGCGGCGCAAATTAAAGATTTTCAGCCGGATATTGTGCACGCGATGCTCTACCGGGCCATAGAATATGCCCGGGTAGCGTGCGCGGGAAAGAAAGTAAAACTGATTACTACGCCGCATTTTGATTTATCTAAAAAGAGTTTTCCGCTCCGCTGGGGGGATAGACTTTTAAAGGATTTGGACACGCTGACCGTGGCGGAATCCTTTTCTACGGCCCGGTATTTAATAGAAAAGCAAAAATATAATAAAAATAAGGTGTATTTACTCCCAAACGGGGTAGATAAAACTGTTTTTTATGCAGATGAAACCTTGCGCCAAGAAATGCGCCAAAAGTATGGCTATGCCCCGGGACATACTGTTTTTGTGGATGTGGCGCGCTTGGCCCCGGTCAAAGACCCTTTAACCTTATTACAGGCGTTTGGTAACGTGGTTAAAAAACACCCTAACGCCCGTTTAGTATATGTGGGCGAGGGGGAAAAACGGCCCGTACTGGAAGAGTTTATCCACCAAAACGGGCTAGAAAAAACGGTATTATTGGCCGGGAAGCAAGATAATATTAATGATTGGCTTAATATGGCGGACGCGTTTGTTTTGCCGTCTGTGGAAGAGTCCTTGCCCCTTTCATTGTTGGAATCTATCCAGGTAGGGTTACCTTGTTTAGTGAGTAAGGTGGGGGATATGCCCCTGTGGGTGGAACACGGTAAAAATGGCTTTGTTTTCCCTGCGCAAGATGTTACTTTGCTTAGTTGCTTTATGGCGGAACTCACGGATAACGCCCAACTACGCGAGCAAATGCGGAGGAGTTCTGCCCAAATTTCCCAGCGGATTGGGCAGAGTTCTCAACAATATCAACAAATTTATCAACAAGTATTAAATAACAGTTTTCACGTGAAAACAAATTAGGAGCCTATATGGAACAACGTCTTTTTGTGGTGGCGTGCATAATGTACGCCTTTACGTTATTTACCCGATATTTAAATAAAAGGAATAAACTGGTTACGAATAAAGCCTTCGCTTGGTGGCACGGGACTTTCTTGTTTGTTATTTTATCCTGTGCAGTGTATATATTAACCTTTGTAATGGGGGGCGGAACCGGGGAACCTTTAAATTGGCCTAAACTTATTTTGGGGATTATTTTAGCCTTTGGGTGTGGTGTCTATGGTTTCTTTAAAGGTAAAAAAGCGGCTGATGAAAAAAGACAAAAACTAATGAAGGCGGATTTGGAGTGGAGTAACACGGTTTATTTTGCCGGGTTTGTGGCCTCTATTGTAATGTTCTTTTTTATTCAGGCTTTTAAAATTCCGTCCGCTTCTATGCGTTATACCTTGGTGGAGGGGGACCATCTATTTGTAAATAAAGCCGCCTATGGCTTGCGTATTCCTTTTATGGATATCCGTCTTTTCCCTTATGAGCAAATTAAACCGGGTGATATTATTGTTTTTCAGTTCCCGGCCAAGGACCGCTCCCAACAAAACTGCGGTGGCAGCCAATATGGTAAAGACTTTGTAAAGCGCGTAATTGCTATGCCGGGCGATACGGTTCAGGTTAAAAACGGCCACCCGTGGGTTAATGGAAAAGAACTTCCCGCGCAGGATTATGAGGTTTATGAAGATATAGAGCGCGTGCCTTATTTTGAAGTGGAAGATAAAGAGGAGTACCAAACCTTGTGGCAAGAGCATTTACTTGATAACTATTTAGGGCTTGAATTGCGTGATTCTTTTGGGCCTGTGGTAGTACCGGAAAACACCTATTTTGCTATGGGGGATAATCGGGATAACTCTTGTGATTCCCGTTTCTGGGGCCCGGTACCGCACGAGAACATCAAAGGAAAGGCTTGGTTTGTGCACTGGCCGCTTAACCGGGTGCGCTGGATAAAGTAAGTTTTCACGTGAAAACAACGCCCTTATATTGCAATTTAACACTAATTAATGTTTAATATATGTATAGTTAAACGGAGGATTTATGGGAGAAATTGTCGTCATCGCCAACCAAAAAGGCGGAGTAGGTAAAACCACTACTTCTATTAACCTTTCCTATGCGTTGGCTTGTTTAAACCAAAATGTGTTGCTCGTGGATTTTGACCCGCAAGGTAATGCCGGTTCAGGCTTGGGGGTAATGGTACAAGACGGCGATAAATCCGTATATCATCTGCTTACCAAAACCGCCACGTTTGAACAGGTGGTCCGCCAAACATCCAGCGAAATGCTGGACGTTCTGCCCGCTTGTAAAGATTTATCCGGGGCCGAGGTGGAACTGGTAAACGTGCGCGGGCGCGAAAATATGCTCAAAGACGCGCTGGACCCGCTGCGCAAAATGTACGATTATATTATTATTGATTGTCCGCCCTCTTTGGGGCTTTTGACCTTAAACGCAATGATGGCGGCGGACAGCGTAATTACCCCGGTCCAATGCGAATATTACGCCTTGGAAGGCTTGGCCCACTTTATGAACACCGTGGCCAAAATCAAACAATTTTTGCACCCCAAACTGAAAATGGACGGCGGGCTTTTAACAATGTACGATGCCCGTATGAACTTGTCCAAACAGGTATTTGCCGAGGTTAGCCGCTACTTTGGCGACCAAGTATATAAAACGCCTATTCCGCGCAATATCCGCTTGGCCGAGGCTCCCAGTTTCGGGCAATCTATTTTCAATTACGACCCGGCTTGCCGTGGGGCTAATGCGTATATCCAGTTGGCCATTGAATTTTTGGGCCGCCGCGGGGCGGATGTAAACGCATATAAAGATTTTAAAATGACGGGCGAACTCCCGGTGAATTACGATTTTGGAGGATGAGATGGTTAGACAGGCATTAGGTAAAGGTTTAGACGCTTTAATTAAACAGACGCAAGAAGTGGTAAATATGCCCACCAGCGAGGCCGCTGTGCAGGTTCAGCAAACCCCCGGGATGAGCGTTACGCGCATTGACATAAACAAAATTGTTCCCAACCGTTTTCAGCCGCGCCGCGTATTTAACGAGGAAAAACTCCAAGAGTTGGCCCAATCTATCAAAGAGCACGGCCTGACACAGCCGATTGTGGTGGTGTACGACGCCGGGCTTGATAAATACGAAATTGTAGTGGGGGAACGCCGCTTCCGCGCTACCCAGTTGGCCGGATTAAAGGAAATTGACGCCATTGTTCATAAACACTTGGGCGACCAGGAAATGTGCGCCTTGGCGTTAATTGAAAACATCCAACGCGAGGACTTAAACCCTATTGAAACCGCTCTCGGCTACCGCAATTTGATGAGCAAATTCTATATTACCCAAACGGATTTGGCTTCCTACTGCGGCAAATCTAAGGCTGCTATTTCCAACGCCTTGCGCTTACTGGACTTGGAGCCCGAAATCCAACAGGCGTTGCAGGACGGCGCCATTTCCGAAGGGCACGGGCGCGCTTTATTAATGGTTACGGACCCGACCAAGCGCGAAATGCTGTTCAAAAAAATGCACAACAGCAAAATGTCTGTTCGCCAAGCCGAAGATGCCGCCCGCGCGCTGATGTTCCCGGTTAAAAAGGCCGAAAAAGGCGCAAAACCCGTAGAGGTGGCCTCGTTTGAGAACGATTTGCAATCTGCGTTAGGGACCAAGGTGGAAGTGAAATACGGCAAAAATATGAAGAAAGGGACGCTTGTTATTCACTATAATTCCTTGGACGAACTGGATAATATTGCCAGCCGCCTTAAAACCAAAATGTTATAGTCTTGCAGACGGCACCCTAGCAGGCCGCCACTCTATGCGCGGGGTTGCGATTAGTTGGGCCACACTGTTTTTGTTGTGTCGTGCTCTAACGAAACGGCACCCTAGCGGGCCGCCACTCTATGCGCTGGGGTAGCGATTGGTTGAGCCACACTGTTTGTGTTGTGTCGCGCTCTAACGGAACGGTACGCTGTTTGTGAGGTCGCAGTGTGGTAAAACAGCAGACAGAAAAATTCCTTGATGATTAGAGCAACACTTTTTTAGTGTTGCTCTTTTTTATTGCCCTTAATGGTCTTTGGTTGTTTGCCGTCATTAAATTAGAGGTCATTTTGAACTGCCTCCCATACCGCTAGGCGGCACCCCGTAGTGTTTTTGTGCAGTAATGTCGTTATTAAACAAGTAGGTCATCCTGAATTTAGTTCAGGATCTACCGATTGTGTTGTTAGTCGTTTATAAAAATAAAGGTCATACTGGAAGGTTTGCCGGCGCGGAGCGTTCCAGGATCTGTTGTTTTCCACTTTATTAATAACAACAGATTCCCGACTACGACCTTCGGGAATGACGACAACGACGAACAATCTAAAAAGTAGATTCTGAAAATCCTGCGGGCCGCTAATTTAGGCTGACTTTTGATTAATAACAGCCTCATCCCGTAGTGTTTTGATACACTATTGTTAGAAATAGATTTGTGTTGTTAAAAACACTTAAAAAATAAGGATAATTTTTAAAATCAAGCGTAATCAAGCACTTTTACCCAAGGGGTAATACGGATATCCCACTTTATAAAAACAGGGCAACCCATAAAAACTGGATTGCCCTGTAAAGTTTTTAGCGCACGCCACGCTAAACTAAAACATCCGTTTAAATAGTGGCGTCCTTTTCGTAAAACGCGCGAATCGTTTCGCACACGCGGCGTACTTGTTCTTCGGTAATTTCCGGGAACATCGGGATAGAAAGCACCTCTTTGGCCGCTTTTTCGGCTTCCGGGTAGTCCTCGGCCTTAAAACCGCGGTTCTTGTAGGCCGGCTGTTTATAAAGCGGCACCGGATAATATACCGCGCAGCCAATGTTGTTGGCCTTTAAATACGCTTGCAGTTCGTCGCGTTTTTCCGCGCGGATGGTGTAAACATAGTAAGATTGCGCATATCCGGCAGGCGGAGTGGGGGGAAGCACCACCGGCACGCCCTCTAATCCTTCGGCATACCAAGCGGCGGCCTTGCGGCGTTTTTCGGTCCACTCTTCCAAGTGCGGCAGTTTCACGCGCAAAATAGCGGCTTGAATTTCGTCCATACGCAAGGTGGAGCCTTCCAAGTCGTATTCGTACGCTTTGTTCTTGGCGCGTCCGCTGTGGCGCAGGGAGCGGCAGCGGTCGGCAATTTCGTCGTCGTTGGTGGTAACGCATCCCGCATCGCCGCAGGCGCCGAGGTTTTTGCTCGGATAGAAACTAAAACAACCCGCATCGCCAATGCCGCCCACCTTCACGCCGTCGGCCATAGCCAAATGGGCTTGTGCGCAGTCTTCAATCACTTTTAAACCGTGTTCATTGGCCAGGTGCATAATAGCGTCCATATTGGCCGGATAACCGTAAAGGTGCACAGGCAAAATGGCTTTGGTTTTTTTGGTAATTTTGCGCTCCACATCTTGTACATCAATGTTATAGGTGCGCGGGTCAATATCGGCGAAGACAAACTTGGCCCCCGTCAAACTGACGGAAGACGTGGTGGCAATAAAGGTAAACGGGGTGGTGATTACTTCGTCCCCAGGGCCCACACCCGCGGCGGCCAAAGCGATTTGAATAGCGCTCGCGCCAGACGAGCAGGTAATGCAATGTTTCACGCCGATAAGGTCGGCAAATTCTTCTTCAAATTTTTCGGTTTGCGGTCCCAAAAGCCAATGCATAGAGTTTAAGGCTTCCATAGCCGCCGCATTAATTTCCTGCTTCAAACTGTCGTGCTGTTCCTTTAAGTTAAACAGCGGAATCGGTTTTAATTCGTCCGTCATAGATTTAAATATCTCCTGTTATTTGTATAAAGTATGTACTTCGGGCATTTCCAAAAGGTCTTTGGTGATGTTTTGAAAGTCGTGCCCGGTAAAAGTGGCTACCAAACTGACGTGAAAGCGGTTGTCCTGTTTGGTAACTTCATTTTTTAAAATGGTTACTTGGTGCGCTTCAATTTTTTTGATGATTTTGTTTACGGCATTCCAAGTGGGGTCGCAAACGATGTAAACGGTATCGTAATGTTTTACGAGTTCCACCAGTTTAAGCGTTTTGCGTACGCCCAGTTGCACCAGCAGAATAGACACCGCCGACAGCGAAGCCCAAAAATACTGTCCGTATCCCACCGCCATACCGATAGCGGCCACCAGCCAAACACCTGCGGCGGTGGTTAAGCCGGAAATCTTGTTTCCGTCGCGCCAAATGGAGCCGGCGCCCAAAAAACCTACGCCCGTTACCACTTGCGCGGCAATACGGCCCGGGTCGCCGCCCTGTTGGCCCATATATTCGGATAAAATCGTAAAAAGCATTGCGCCTAGGCAAATCAGGCAGTTAGTGGCAAAGCCGGCGGGCTTGTCGTGGTATTGGCGTTCCATACCCAGCACGCCACCCAAGACAAGGGATAAAAATACTTTTATGAAAATATCGTCCATATTCTTATCATACAATACCCGGGGTAAAAAAGTAAATAACCTAGGCACAAATAAAAAGCCCCGCCGTGTTGCGCGGCGGGGCTTTCAATCAAAACTATTAGAAACGCCAGCCCAGTTTGAGCATTACGTTCATATAGTGGATGCGGCTTTTGCCAAAGGCATCTTTAAAGTCGCTGTCGGCTTCTACCAAGTAGTAGCGGCCTTCCACACCAAAAATGGTGGAGTCGTCAATGTCAAATTCCAAGCCGACGCCAACCATTTGCGCCAAGTCGGTACTGCTGGTGGTCAAGTGGGAACCGTCATCAAATTTCTGGCGGGCAAACATATGGCCTACACCTGCGCCGAAGGGGATGTATAAGCGGGTGGCTTGGGAGGGGAAGAACGTTACGCGGCCCGTAACAAGCCCGGTAGCAATACCCGTGCGGTAGTAGGAATCCATCCCGCGGGAGGTAAACGTATCGCCGTCGCCGAGTTGGGCATAGTTAGCGTCCAAACCCAAGGAGAAGAAGGACATAATGTTGCGGGTGAAGCCGATACCGGCGGTCCAGCCCGTGGTACCCAGGTCCACTTCTTGGCCGTTGTGGCTCCAACTGTCTTGGGGTAATACCATACCGCCGTACAATTCTACGCGGGTGGTGTTTTTGCGCAAACCATATTCTTGCAAGCCGTAATAGTCCTGCGCAAATACCACAGGGGCGGCTACGAATAAGGCGCATAATAAAAGCAGTTTTTTCATAAGGCTCCTTATAAAAGATAAGATAATTATATTGTAAAAATTTTATAACCCTTTTACAATGTGAATTTGACTTTCCACACGGGTAAAAGTGCCGTCGGTATTGTCTTGCACGACTTTATCCCATTGGCCGCGGGCACGCAAAATCTGCTCGGCAATATCGCGCACCGCCGCATCGCCGCCGTGGCGGGGGGAGGTATATAGGGCTAACTTTTTGGCTTCGGGCACGCTGTTGGCTACGGCCAGCGGCAGCCCTACGCGCGACATTATCCCTAGGTCAATGAGGTCATCGCCAATAAAGGCGGTTTCCTCGGGGCTGATATTAAAATGCTTTTGTAAATAGTCCAAGGCTTGGTGTTTTACAGCGGTATTGTAAAAAAGATATTTCATCCCCAGTAGTTTCGCCCACCAGGCAAGCGTATCGCTGGACCCGCGCGAAACAATCCCCGTTTCCACGCCGCAATAGGTTAAATACATTAACCCCATACCATCTAACGATTCAAAATGCTTGATTTCGCGCGTAACGCCGTCTTCGCCTGTAAAAAAACTTAATTGGCTGTTGGTCATTACGCCGTCCACATCCGTAAGCAGTAGTTTCAATTTTTTGGCTTTTTGTATAAAAAGGTCGTTCATATCATTATTATACCTTTTCCATAGGGCGAAAAATTATATAATAAATTTATGAGAAAGTTCTTAACTCTGGCACTGGCAAGTTGTTTGCTCGCTTGCGGCTGTACGCCTAAAACGGTTATTAGCAAAACATACGATTTTAACCAAATGGACCGTATCGGCGTAATGGCGTTTACAAATACGCGGCCTGCGTTGCAGGGCGTGGAAAATTTGTTTGCCAAATATTTAATCAGCGCCGGATTTAAGGTAGTGGAGCGCGCCCAACTGGAAAGCGTACTGAAAGAACATAACATTTCGGTCTCGGGGTATTTATCGCCCGAAACCACGCGCGAGATAGGCAAAATTTTAGGTGTAGATGTGTTGCTTATCGGTGAGGTGAGTTCTTATTCGCCCGCCCGCACGGAACTGACGCTTACCAGCACCCGCCGCACGGAATCCCGCCCGGTTTACACGCAGGACGTTATGCAACTGCCCGACGGTACTTATGTGGGATATACGCGCAACGTGGGCACGCAGTACACGCACTCTACGGATGTCCGCCCGACGGAATACACCATTAATGCGCGGGTGGGCATTATTGCCAAACTGGTGGATGTGGAAACGGCTGAAATTGTATGGATTGGCTCGGCCGACGAATCCAGTTCCAGTGCGTTGGACGCGGCGGATTATATCGCGCGCGGACTCGTGAAAAGTTTTAGTAAGGAACTGGCCAAAATCCAGGAGGGCAAATGAGCCGTGTTGAGTCGTCTTTGGCTGAACAATCGGCCATTTGGATATTAAAGGCGTTTTTTATGGGTGTAAAAACGCTGTTCGTTTTAGCGGCGCTGACGGTGGGCGCCTTGGTGGCGGGGCAAAGTTCTGTGGCGCCCGTCAGCGTGCATTTGCTGACGTCCTACGGGATGGAATATGCCGCCTCCACTTTAAAACCGTACCGTCATTGGTTCCCAGAACCATATTTAATAGAGTTAGAAACTAAATAAGAGGACTTATATGTTAGACATTAAATATATCGTTGCTCATCCCGATGAAGTTAAAAAACGCCTGTCTTTGCGCAAGCCGGAACTGGCCGCGCAAATTGACGGCGTACTTACCAAATATTCCGCTTACAAAACCGTTTTAGCCCGCGTGGAGGAACTGCGCGCCAAACGCAACGAAATGTCTAAATCTATCGGCAAGATTAAAAAGGAACAAGGCGACGAAGCCGCCAAGGAAGCAATGGCCGAAGTGGGCAAGTTGAAGGAAGAAATGGCCGTGAAAGAGGCCGAACTGGACCCGCTTAAAAAAGAAATTAACGATTTGCTTCTCAGCATACCGAACTTGCCGAACGAAAAAATCCCGGTGGGCGTGAGCGATGCGGACAACCCGGAATATTTGCCTTGCACGATTCCGCTTCCTAAATTTGATTTTAAACCGCTTGATCACCAATCGGTAGGCGAAAAGTTGGGCATTTTGGACTTTGAAGCCGCCGCGGCCCTGTCCGGCAGCCGTTTTGCTTTGTTCAAGGGCGACGGTGCCCGCTTGGAACGCGCCATTATTTCGTTTATGCTGGATATGCACGCCAAAAAGGGATACACTGAAATTTTGCCCCCGGTCGTGGTAAACGAAGATATTTTGATTGGTACGGGCCAGTTGCCCAAATTCCGCGAGGATATGTATGAACTGGTGGGCGAGCCGAAACAATTTTTGATTTCCACCGCCGAAATTCCGCTTACGAACCTGAACCGCATCCGCGTAATCCCCGAGGCGGAACTGCCCGTCAAATTAACGGCGTATTCCCCGTGCTTCCGCAAGGAATCCGGCACTTATGGGAAAGACACCCGCGGCTTAATCCGCAACCACCAATTTGATAAAGTGGAACTCGTAATGCTCTCCCACCCGGAACATTCCTACCAAATGTTGGAGATTATGGTTTCCGACGCGCAGGAAGTGCTTAAAGAGTTGGGTTTGCCGTACCACGTGGTGGAACTGTGCAGCGGCGACATTGGCTTCTCTTCTGCCAAGACGTATGACATTGAAGTCTGGATGCCGAGCGAAAACCGCTTCCGCGAAATTTCCTCTTGCTCCAACTGCCTGGACTTCCAGGCTCGCCGTATGGGCTTGCGCTTCAAAAATGCCCAAGGCAAGTTGGAATACGTCCACACCCTTAACGGCAGCGGTTTGGCCGTAGGCCGCACCTTTGCCGCTATCTTGGAAAACTTCCAGCAGGCGGACGGCTCCGTGATTATTCCTCCGGCCTTGCGCCCGTACTTCGGCAAAGATAAGATTGAGGCCAAGAAGTAATGAAGAAGGTTTTGCATTTACTGGCGGCGGTATGCCTTTTGGCGTCCGCCGCCGTTTCGTCCCAAGCGGAAATTACGCTCCCGCCGGACGTAATGGCCTACGCCACGGAAGGAATTAACGGCGTATATAGTTTGGATTTTGACACCGCGGATAAAAACATCCAAAAGGTATTTGCCGAATACCCGGACCACCCGTTTGCACACTTTGGCAACGCGATGATTGCTTGGAGCCGCTACGAGTACGAATATGAACTCAGCGACGACAAACAGCGCAAGGTGTTTGAGCAAATTTTGGATGATTCCATTAGTGGCATTAAACGCTGGATTAAAAAGAACCCGGATGATGCCAACGCCTATATGGGTATTGGTGCCTTGTACGGCCTGCGCGCAATGTTTACAATGCGTAACCGCAGTTGGATTACGGCGTATTTCAGCGGCAGAAAAGCCATTAAAAACTTGGAAAAATCCTTGGAAATTGACCCCACCTATTACGATGCGTATTTTGGCCTGGGCATTTACCAGTATTACGCGGGCACTTTGCCCTCGGTCATTAAGGTTTTGGCCAAAATTGTAGCCATTAAGGGCAACCCGGATGAGGGGGTCAAACAACTCAACTTGGCGCGCGAAAAGGCGCACTTTACGTCCGACAGCGCCAAACTGATTTTGATTGAAATCCAAAACACGCGTAACAGCAAATACTACGACCCGGAAAAATCGTTGCAGTACATCCGCGAATTGCGCGCCAAATATCCCAAAAACCCGTTAATGCACTATGTGGAAATTATCTGCCTGTACGAAACGGGCCACTATAAAGAAGTAACCGAACAAGCCCAGCAGTTTTTGGCCTTAATCGGCAAGGACCCGTTCTATAAGGATATTTACATTTCCCGCGCTTATACCGCGCTGGGGACCTCCCAAATGGCGCAGGGCAATTTTGAGGCCGCCAAAACCTTGTTTGAACAAGGCCATAAGGCGCTTGAAAAGCAGGAGCCCAGCCGATGGGGCGTGTGGAACGAGTTCCGCTTGGGCGAGGTGTATGATGTGTTGGGCGAGCGCGAAAAGGCCAAAGCGCAATATAAGTATGTCCTTTCGTTTAAGGACAAATGGGGCTTTGACGATGCCGCCAAGGCACTCTTAAAAACGCCGTACAGCGTGCCGGAAGGCGGAGACGTAGGTCCGTTGCCCCCGCTGTGAAAAACCGCACAAAACGCATTTTAACCGCCCGAAAGGGCGGTTTTTTTCGGGCAGAAAAGAGCCAAGGCCCTTGGCGGTAAAGTGCGTAAAATTGTATCATTTAAATATGGCAACTTATTGCCATATTTTATAAGGAGATAATAAATGAAAAAATTAGCAGTATTAGGTGTGCTTTTAAGTATTTTGTGCGCTTGGCCGACCGCTGCCAAAGCAGATAACTGGGGCGTAGGGGTAAAAGCGGGCGTTAGCGAAAACGACCCCAAATGGCTGAAAGAAATTCAAGACGGAACCATTTGGAGCAATGAATTAAACGAGAACGGCTCTGTGTTTGGTGGAGTAGAAGCCTTGTATGAGTTTGCTTTAAACGACGAAGCCAATAAATTGGGTGTAAAAGTAGGTTTTGATGTATTTGGTCAAAACGATTTGAAAATTACCACACCTTACGCTTATACAAAATGGACGGAAACGACCTATGCGATTCCGTTGACTGTTTATTACAAAAGAGATAACGGCATAAAGGCTTGGAGCCCGTTTGCTGGGGCCGGTGTGTCTTTCTTCCGCAGTGAAATGAAACAAGAATTTTATGATGAAAAAGTGAAAAATCACAAGAGCAAAGCAGTGCCCCACTTGGTGGCGGGTGCTGAATATCGCTTCAACCACTTGTTTGCCTTGGGTGTAGAAGCCAAATATAACTTTGGGGCCAAGTTGGAAAAAGACGGCGAAGTCTATTCCGACCACACGGGTTTTAGTGGTGCCGTTACCGGCCGGTTCTACTTCTAATTAGTTGTACAACTTGTTTTACTTGGGCTTGCGCTATTATCCGCGCAGGCCCTTTTTGTATAACGACAGATCCCGTATAAAAACACTACGGGATGACAACACAAGCGGTAGGTCCTGCAAGCCCTGCGGGTCGCAGATTTTCTACGCCCTTTGATTAGGAGAGCCATACTGTTTTTGTAATACCGCACAAAACGAAAAGGCAACAATAAATAGAACAAAGTTGTTATAAAAATTGGGGGTCATTCTGAAACCTATTAATGGACCCCGTACAAAAACATTACGGGGTGCCGCCTAGCGGTAAGGGCGGCAATTCAGGATGACCACCCATTTTTATAACGACAAATTAATGTTTTAAATAGTGCGACATTGCAGGAATAGTGTGGCTCAATTAATCGTAAGCCCGCGCATAGAGTGGTGGCCCGCAAGGCTGTTTTGGAAGAGTGCAACAAGACGGAAAGAGTGTTGCCACACTGATCGTAAGTCTGCGTATAGGGTTGCCGCCCGCTAGGGTCGGCCTGCAAGGCTGTTTTGGAAGAGTGCGACATTGCAGAAAGAGTGTTGCTCAATTAATCGTAAGTCTGCGCATAGAGTGGCGGCCCGCTAGGGTGCGGCGCGCAGCGTGCGTGTCCGCAGGACAAAAAACCCGCTCCGAAGAGCGGGTTTAAATTATTTCTTTACAGCCAGGTAGCCCATTAAGCGGTAGATTAATTTGGAGACGTTAAACTCCGTAATCACGTCCGCTTTGCGTTGGCAGGCTTCCACTACGTCCACCGCCACGATTTTTTTATGTTTGATGACTTCGCGGAACAAGTCCAGCGCTTCATACCACATAAAACCGCCGGGTTGCGGCGTACCCGTAGCCGGGATGACGGAGGGGTCAAAGCCGTCCACGTCAATAGTCATATAGACGGTATCGGTCAGTTTTTCAAGCACTTGCGGAATCAATTTTTTGATATCGCGGTGTTCGTGCATTAAAAACGTGGTTACCTTGCCGGCGTTGCAGTATTGCTTTTCTTCGCTGGCAACGCTGCGGATACCCACCTGTACCACCGGCACTTGGCGGCTGGCCGGATAAAGCGCGCAGGCGTGGCTTTTGGGCGTGCCTTCAAAGGTTTCGCGCAAATCGGCGTGAGCGTCAAAGTGCAGGATGCTCAAATTTTTGTATTTATCAATATACGGCTGGGCCAAGGCTTGCGTAACCGTGTGTTCGCCGCCGATGTAGAACGGGATGGCTTTGTACTGCATCAAGTTCCGTACGGTTTTATCAATATTTTTAAAAACCGTATTGGTGGAACCCTTGCAGTTGACGGCGGGTTGGGTGTTGATGCCCAGTTCCCAGGTTTCGGTTTTGGTTTCTTCGTCCCAAAGTTCAATTTGGGTAGAGGCCTCAATAACGGCAGCGGGCCCCTTGGCGGTACCGTGCCCATAGCAGACCGTTTTTTCAAACGGTACGGGCACTACCACGAATTTACAAAGGGGCAGAGAACTATATTTGCTCTCTAGCCCCATAAACTTATCGGTTTGTACGTTATCGCTCACAAATGTTACCGGAGTTATTTGACAAACACAGCCGCAGCCACTACGGTGGTCCAAAGACCTTCCACGCAGATGGCGGACTGGGTAATGTTGGTCGTGCGGACGATTTTTCCGCTCATTTTCCAGATTTCTTCTTTCTGGTCCCACGTAGTATTGTTATCAAACTCAATACCCAACGTGGTAGAGAGCATCAAAGCGGCCAAGTCTTCCGCATAGTCGCCGGCCTGTTTGTCGGTTTCGCCGAAACTGTGGTGTTCGGAAATATATCCATGGGTGGTTTTCCCTTCTTTCGGGATAGCCAACCCCACCGAGGCGGAAATCAAGCGGCGGTATTCGTTGCTGGTGTTTCTGCTGATTACGCAATGCAGAATTTGGCCCGGGTGCAATTCTTGAAGCCCTTTGGAAACGGGCACGGTTTTGCAGCCGGGAGGGAAGATACTGGATACAGGCACCAAGTTGAAACTGGCAATTTTGGCGTCTCTCAACGCTTCTTCAAAACTGGCCAATTTTTCTTTGTGTCTGCCAATTCCTTTGGTAAGGAATATCTCTTTGGGTACAAACGCTTCGTACATTTTTATTTTTCCACTAATTCCTTGATGTGAGAATTAATATAATATTAATTATAACAAATAACACAAGCGCAAAACATCTTTCTTTGTTATTGTTACGGGCTTTCAAAGCAGCGGTTGCCCCCACAATGGGAAAACCGCTACAATAAGAGTGTATTATATTACTATGAAAAAAACAAAATTTCTTTTGGTTACGGCTTTGCTTTTAACCGCGACGGGAGCGTTTTCTATGGCAGATATGTTTAACAAAAATGGCGTTTTACATTTTGATTACAAGGCGGAGGACCTGGCCCCGGCCGAGGCCGCCGCACGCGTAAAACTGGAAAAAGATTTAGCCGCTTTAATCGCTATCCCGCAGGCAGAGCGCACCTTTGATAATACCATTATGGGCTACGAGCGCGCCTTTGACAATTACGGCAACGCGCTGGGGATGAGCGGATTTTTGTCCTATGTTTCCACGGATAAAAAATTCCGCGATGCCGCCAACGATTTGCAAATGCAAATCAGCCAGTATATGGTGGACGTGGCCACCCGGCGCGATGTGTATAAGGCCATCCGCGAATATACCGACACCAACCCCAAGTTGGACCCGGTGCAGGCCAAACTCGTTAAAGAAATGCTGATTGGTTTTAAAAACAGCGGTATGGATTTAAACGATGCAGATTTGGAAAAATTTAAGGCCTTAAATAAAGAAAAAGCCGAGTACATTATTAAGTTTGATAAAAACATCCAAGAATATAAAGACCCCTTGGCTGTTACGCAGGAACAGTTGAAGGGTTTGGGCGAAGATTATATCCAAAAACTCGCCAAGACCGAGGACGGCAAATATTTGGTTACGCTGGATTACCCCGATTATGTACCCTTTATGCAAAACGCCGATGACGAACAAGCCCGCAAGGAACTGGAATTTAAATTTAACCGCCGCGGCGGACAGGAAAATGTGGAACTGCTTGAAAAAACGCTCACCCTGCGCCGCGAAATTGCGCACCTGTTAGGCTATAAAAACCACGCAGAACTGCGCTTGGAAGACCGTATGGCCAAAAATCCCAAAACGGTTATGACGTTTTTGAAGGATTTACAAAAGAAATTAAAACCGCTCGGCAAAAAAGAAGACAAAGAAATGATTGCCTACAAAAATTCCAAAACCGGCAAAAACAGCCGCACGCTTTATTCGTGGGAAAGCGGCTATTGGAGCAACAAATTCCGCAAGGAAAATTTGGAATTGGACAGCGAAAAAATCAAAGAATATTTCCCGTCCCAAGTAGTGATTGACGGAATGCTTGATTTGTTTGGCGGGGTGTTTGGCATTACGTTTGAGCCGGTGGATATCCCCGTGTGGCACCCGGATGTAAAGGCGTTTAAAATTAAAGACAAAGCCACGGGCGAACTGGTAGCCTACTTTTATATGGACCTTTATCCGCGTGAAGGCAAATACAAACACGCGGCCTGCTTCGGCCTGGTGGATGGCGAGGAAAAGCAGGACGGAACGTATCAAATCCCGTTCGTGGCGATTGTAGCCAACTTGAATAAACCGTCCGGCGATACGCCTTCTTTGTTAAAGCACGGCGAAGTGGAAACGCTGTTCCACGAGTTTGGCCACGTGTTGCACAACGCCTTAACCAAGGCGAAATATTCCGCCTTTTCGGGCACCAGCGTTAGTTGGGACTTTGTAGAAGCCCCCAGCCAAATGCTGGAACGCTGGGCGTGGGACCCGCAAGTGCTTAAAAAAATCAGCAAGCACTACAAAACGGGCGAACCGTTGCCGGATGAATTAATCAAACGGATGATTGCGGCCAAGAATTTCGGCGCGGGCGGTATGTATCTGCGGCAGGACTTTTTTGCCCAGTACGATATGACGCTCCACACCGCGGATACAACCCCGGATTCCACCAAATTATATTTTGAATTAACCAAAAAAATCCGCGGGCTCCCGCTTACCAAAGGTACGATTCCGCAGGCCTCGTTCGGCCACATTATGGGCGGATATGATGCCGGGTATTACGGCTATTTGTGGTCGGAAGTAATCGCTGAGGACTTCTTTGGCGAGTTTAAAAAGCACGGCATTTTCAACCCGGAAACGGGGTTAAAATTCCGCCGCGAAATTTTGGAAAAGGGCGGCACGCTGGACGAAGAAAAAATGGTGGAAAACTTTTTAGGCCGCCCGGCGGACAATAAGCCCTTCTTAAAATCCATCGGCTTGGAGAATTTATGAGCGCGGTAATCGGTATTGATGTGGGCGGCTCCACCACTAAAATTGTGGGCTATACGGACGGCGGAAAATTAATTTCTGTCTTAAAGGTGGAAGCGGCCGACCCGCTGACGTCGGCCTATGGTGCGCTGGGTAAATTTATTAACGAAAATAATTTAACACTGGCCGAGGTAAAGCAAATTATTTTAACGGGTGTCGGTTCCTCGCTCTTTAAAAAAGAGGTGTACGGAATCCCCACGTCCAAGGTGGACGAATTTGAAGCCATCGGCCTAGGCGGGCTGGCTCTGTCCGGCAAAAAGGAAGGTTTAATCGTCAGTATGGGGACGGGTACGGCGTTTGTCCGCGCGGGCAAAGACGGCATCCGCCACATTGGCGGCTCCGGCGTGGGCGGCGGCACGGTGGTGGGGCTGTGCAGTAAACTGTGCGGCGCGACCTCGTTTAAAACAGTGGTGGAAATGGCTTCCGGCGGGTCCTTGCAACGGGTGGACTTAAATATTGGCGACATCAGCAAGGGGATTATCCCCACCTTGTCTGCCGACACCACGGCCTCCAACTTTGGCAAAATGGAGGACGGCGCCACGCATAACGATTTGGCCCTCGGCGTTTTAAATATGGCTTTTCAGACGATTGGGATGATGGCCGTCTTCGCCTGCCGCAACGACAGCGTTAAAGATGTGGTTTTAACGGGAACTTTAACCTTGGTGCCGTGCGCCAAAAAGGTGTTTAATGCCTTGCACAAAATGCACGGGGTAAACTTTATTATCCCACAAAATGCGATTTACGCCACAGCCACGGGTGCGGCACTTTCGTACTTATATAAGAACGGTCAAAAAAATGGCGGCAAATAAAAATTCGTACAAAAAATCCAGTTTCGGCCCGGCGTTTTTCTTTTTGGATAAACTCCGGCGCGAAGCCTTGGCCGATTATTACGAGTTTTGCCGCTTGATGGACGATATTGCCGATGAACCCGATGTAAAAGACCCGGAGAAACAACTGGCCTTTTGGCGGGCGGAAACCGCCCGCATTTACGAGGGAACGCCCACCACGGATTTAGGCCGCCGTTTGCAAAAGGATGTGCGGACCTTTGGGATGTTGCCGGACCGCTTTTTGCTTTTAATTGAAGGGATGCAAGCCGATTTAACGGGCCGCACCTATCGGACGGCGGAGTTGGATTGGTATTTACTGCGCGTAGCCGTAATTGTGGGGCGCGCCACCTTGGACATTTTGGGCGTAAAGGGCCCGCAGGCGGACCAGTTGTCCTGGGAGTTGGGCTGTGCGGTGCAAATTACCAACATCATCCGCGACGTAGCGGACGATAAAGCCTTGGGGCGCGTGTATATCCCTAGCGATTTACTTATTAAATACGGCCTCACGCGCGAGGCGGTTTTGCAGGATAAAATCCCCGCCAAACTGCCCGAAGTATTGCGCGAACTGGCCACGCAGGCCGAAGCACACTATCAAAAGGCGTTTGGGTTAATGCGCCTGTTCCCGCGCCTAAAAATGCTCCCGTGCAAAGTAATGGGGTATGTATATTTAAAAAATCTTGCTAAAATAAGAAAAGAGGGCTTTACATTATTATCGGCCCCGGTTAAATTAACCAAAGGCGAAAAATTACGAAGCGTATTTTATGCACTACTCAAAACTATTTTCTAACGGCTTTTTAATTGCTTGCTTGTGTACGCCTGCCGTGTCGTTCGCGGCGGACAAGGTGTCTGCCTGTGTGGAGAACGGCAAAACGCTTTACGCCGCCAAAAATTACGATAAAGCCAAGGACGCTTTTGCGCGTTGCGTAAAAATGGACGCGTCCAATGTGGATGCGCTTTTATCCTTGGCGGGCGTGCTTCTAACGCAGGACGATTTGAACGGAGCCGAAAAATATTTTAACGAAGCACTCAAAAATATGAAGCGCAATTCCCCGTATTGGTCTTATGTATATTCTATGTTGGGGGATATCGCGCTCAAACGCCAGCAGAACGACCAAGCCCTTAAAATGTATTCCAAATCCTTGGAGTACAACGCCGCTAACGTAAATTCCTTGGTGGGTAAGGGCGTGATTGTGGAATACCAGGGCGATAAACAGGGCGCGGCGGAATATTACCGCTCGGCGATTGCCGTGGAGCCGATGAATTTAATCGCGCGCAAGCGGCTGGTAAACTTGGAGCCGGATTATTTGACGGACGAAGAAATGCTGGAAGCCCTTAAACAGCGCTACGCCGTCAAACCCGAGGCCACCGAACTGACCGAAGCGGACCGGGCGCTCTTCTCCGCTATCCACCGCGACGAACAACGCCAAGGCGTAACGTATCTGAAAAATAAATACCCCAAAATGCCCGCCGAATATGTGGTAACGCTAAACAAAGGTACGGGCTTTGAGCGCGAAATTTTGACGTTGGACGGTTATAAAGCGCTTGAAAAAAGTATTGGGCAGGACGCGTTTAACGTTTTTAACCGCGCAGGCGTGGCGGTGCGGGATATTTACAGCCTTCGCGATATGAAGGGCAACAAAATTTACACGCCCGAAAGCACCTTAACGGACAGCGGCTTTTATGTTTATACCGAAGCGCTAAAAAACCGTAAACGCTTTTTACTCCCCAGCGAATCCGTGCCGCCGACCCCGGCCTTTTTGGCCCAGTTGGAACAGCGGCAAGAGGAACTGAAAAAGGCGGGGTATATTGAAATTTCCCGCTCCGAAGTGAAAATGCTGGAAAACCAAACCTTCTGCTCCGAGGACACCCTGCGTAAAAATTTGGGGCTGTATATTTTGAATATGTCCAAAAACGAACGCCGCTATTTTGTGCAATCCCGCACGTCGGACGATAAGGCGGGCGTATCTTACTATTACGTGATGTCCTCGCGCAAGAAGCGCAACCCCAAGGTAAAGGTTCCCGCCAATGCGTTGGTGGAAACTTACGCCCTCTATGGTTACACGCTGTGTTCAAGCGACGGCGAACTCATCCAATAACTTGGCTAATTTGCTGACATATAACATCCCCGGGCTTTTGCGCCCGGGGGTACTTTTATATGGTGTTAAAATAGGACTTGTGGGAACGGGGTTTGTTTTATAAAATAAATGTATTAGTTTTAATTTAGAGGTAATTAGAAATAAGATAAGTTAAATTTACAACATTAAAACAATTTAAAGGTTATTTGTTGGAAGCATAGGGGAAGCCTATGCTGAGCCGGGCAAAACATCCGGCACATTGCACTCCACAGATAGCCGTTTGCTTCGCACCTCCCTCCCTAATTCGGGGGGAGGTGGGCGACGGTTACCACGGTTAGTGCAATGGCTTTGGTAATACGTCGCTTTTTTTATGGCTAAAAACGCCACTATCTTAATAAAAGGAGATATTAAATGGATAAAAACGAAGCAGCAGAGTTTGACGCGAGTGAAGCGGCCCGTAAAAAGGCCTTTGCGGAATTAGAAAAGGAACTGAAAAATAAAGGGTATTCTGCGGGCTTGATAGATAAGGACGAAATACGCTGGGTATTAAGGAATCATTTCGGTGATGCTATCGCCATTTTTGTTTTTGGAGATAGACCGTACGCTGTCAAGCAGTTAAAGGAATATTCCGTCCTATATGGAGTACCACTTATTTTTGTTGGCGTGCAAAATGACCGCGTAAAGTATTTTAAATATATAAAACTCAAATTTGTTGAGGAGGGAAGTTGGTACGAGATAGATTTTATGTTAGTGTTCCCAAAATATAGTGCGAAATATCCCATTTCCGCTAATGCCGGCCTGATTCAACAGGCCCAAAGGCTTGCTCGGGGAACTGCTTGGGCGGCTGCTGTATGGCTTATTTGGATTGTGATACGTTTCTGGCTGTCAGTTAAGGTGAATTGTACTTGCGGTACGGCTACACCTCCTGATATAGATATTAGTTTAGCCTTGGTAGCAGGGGTATATTTTGTGCCGCGCTTATATCTAATTCACATACAGAAAAATGATATTGCGGCCATTGCACACCAGAAGCAAAATGACGAAAGTAAATTAAAATAAATTTATATTAGGAGAAATATATGTCTCAAATAAACGAAGAGCAAAAAGATAAAAAGGAACAGCCGTTAGAAACAACGCAAAATATAAAAAAACCGAAAGGCCTAGACCCTGCATCAAATTCGCCCTTGCCAGATTGGCTAGCGGGCTTCTTAGCCGTCTGCATAGTGGTCGTTATGGGAATGATTATCAGTCAGATTGCGACTACTGCAAATACGTATAAAAGCCAGCAAAGTGCTAATGAGAGTTCGAGTGTGAGTGTTTGTCCAGATGGGTATGATCGTACGAGCAGAAGTGTTTATTTAGCGCAAGACTTTATAGAGGGGACAATTGATAGCAAGTATGGTGGTATTGTTGTTGTAGGGTGGTTAGCCCATGCTGACTGGGGCAGACATACTGCTGATTTATGTATGGACCCAGCGTGCCAAGGGCCTTCAAAACCAGTATTTTTGAATCCCCGCCTCATCGGCGCTAGTATGTTTCATCAAGCGTATGTTCAACACCGAACTATGAGCAATTTTGAAGCAGCTATAACTATAGAAAATGGAGAGGTTGTAGGCATGTTTCCCCAGTATTTTGGAGGTAACCAAATATGGATGCGGAAGAGTGAACACGAAATCTGTATTGTGTCGAATTAAGCATATTGGACTCGTCCCGCTGTTTCAGTATAGTAAAACCCCGGGGAAATTGTAAAAAATTCCCCGGGGTTAAATTTTGTTTTGCCACAGAAACCGCGCGTATAAGGCGGGCTACGGGCTAATACTTACAAGCGGTCTGCCGCCCAACGGTTACAGTTCGTTTTGGGCGAGGACTTCTTGCAAGGTTTTGGCGGATTTTTGCAGGTCGGCCGTTTCCTGTTCGTTGATTTCAAACGGGACGTGCGTTTCTACGCCGTTTCTGCCCACAATCGCCGGCATACTAAGCGCAATGCCCGAAATGCCGTATTGCCCGTTCATCAAAGAGGAAATAGGCAAGATGGATTTTTCGTTGCGCACAATGGCTTCGCAAATGCGGCGCACGGCCATAGCAATACCGTAATAAGTGGCGCGTTTGCGTTTGATAATTTCGTACGCGCTGTTCTTCACTTCGTCGGCGATTCGCTTCATCGCTTCCTCGTGCTTGAAGTAGCCGCGCATTTCGCAGAATTTGTTTAACTTAATACCGGACACGTTGGCGCAACTCCAAGCGGCAATTTCGCTGTCGCCGTGTTCGCCAATGATAAACGCGTGCACGCTGCGGCTGTCCACGTCCAAATGCTGGCCCAAGTTGTATTTCAAGCGTGCGGTATCCAACACGGTGCCGGAACCGAAAACGCGGTTGGCCGGGAAGCCGCTTAACTTAATGGCGACGGTCGTCAAAATGTCCACCGGGTTTGCCACGATAAGCAAAATGCCCTTGTAATCAATTTTTTTGATTTCCGGGATAATGGACTTAAAGATAGCGATGTTCTTTTTGACGAGGTCCAAGCGGGTTTCGCCGGGTTTTTGGTTGGCGCCCGCGGTAATGATAATCAGTCCGGCGTCCTTTAAATCGTTATAGCCGCCAGCGTAGATTTTCATCGGTTTGGCAAACGGCAGGCCGTGGCTGATATCCAGGGCTTCGCCCTCGGCACGGGCTTGGTCGGCGTCAATGAGTACCATTTCGGTAAACATACCGCTCTGCATCAAACTAAACGCAGAGGACGAGCCGACAAATCCGCAGCCAATAATGCCCACCTTGCTGAAATTGATATAATTTGTTTCCATACTATTACTTCCCCCTTGGGGCTTCCGCCCCGATGCTATTACTATACAAAATCTGTCTTTCCTTGGCCGCCCCTAAAATAGGTTAGGCGTTACTTAAAACTCCAAGCGTTGCCCATTGTGTTTTCAATAAATTCAAGCAGCCCCTTGTGGAGCAAAATTCGCTTATTGGTGCGGATACGGTGCACCTTGTCCGGGTGTTCCTTGGAGGGAACCTCCAAATATACCACGGTGGTGCCGCGCGTCATATCCAAATACGTGCGCAATTTTTGCAGGTTGTTTTTGGAATAACCCGCCGGGATATGAATCGTAAATTCCTTGGCAATGTTGGAAATTAAATCCGTTACGCTGCTTACGCCCTTTAAGTTTAGTTCAATGCGCGCGCTGTCCTCGTCCACCTTAATATCGCCCATAAAGTTCAAAATGGCGTTCGGGGCCAATTTATGGGACATCCCTTCATAGGCCCGCGCAAAAGCGTTTACCAAAATGGAGCCCGTGCAGTCCTCAATCGTCATTTGCGCCCACTCTTGCTTTTGCTTGTTTTGACGCTTTTTAAAGAGCGTAATAATACCCACGATGTTTAAGCGGCCCGTGGCGCGCCCTTCCAAAATATCAATAATCGGCGTGCAACGCAACTGCTTTAAATAGTTTTGGTATTTGGCAATCGGGTGCCCGCTGAAATAAAGACCTAACACCTCTTTTTCATAAGCGAGCAAATCGTTTTGCGTGAGCGGCTCGGCCTTAACGGTCGGTTTTTTCTTAACGCTGAGTACAGATGAAAAATCGTCGCCGAACAGGTTGCCCGCGTCCTTTTCTTTTTCCTTGGCTACCAAGTGGGCGGTATCTACGGCGTTGTCTATATTGGCCAGTAGCGTGGCGCGGGCGGCCTTGGGGTCCTGCCCCGGCATCATAGAGTCCAGCGCGCCTGCCTTGGTTAAACTTTCAATCGTTTTCTTGTTGGCCTGAAAAAGGTCAATGCGGCTGCATAAATCTTCCAACGATTTATAAGGGCCGTCTTTTTTGCGTTCGTTTACGATAGACAGGCACGCCTCTTCCCCGGCGTTTTTAATGGCTTCCAGCGCGTAGCGGATGTATTCCTTGCCGTCAATTTCCTCTACGGAAAATTCCGGCTCGGACTTGTTCACATCCGGCGGGAGCGTAGCAAAGCCCATTTTTTTGGCTTCTTCCAGATAGGTAACAATTTTGTTTTCCTTATCGTCGGAGCCGATGGCGTTGTGCCCGATTTCGTTGGTCAGGGCCGCGCACATAAATTCAATAGGATAATTGGCCTTTAAATACGCCGTTTGATACGAAACCAAGCCGTACGCAAACGAGTGGGATTTGTTAAAACCGTAACCTGCAAAGGCCTTCATTTGTTCGTAAATGTGCGTAGCGATTTTTTCGGAAATGTTGTTCTTTTTGCAACCCTCTACGAACTTTTTACCGAACTTTTCCATTACGTCCAGTTTCTTTTTACCCATAGCCTTACGCAAGGTATCAGCCTCGCCGGGGGTAAAGCCGCCCAATGTCTTGGAAATTTGCATAATCTGTTCCTGATACACCATACAACCGTAGGTGTCTTTCAGGGTTTCTTCCAACAGGGGCGTTTCATAGACGATTTTTTCCTGCCCGTTTTTGCGGCGTACGAACATATCCATCATACCCGATTCCATCGGGCCGGGGCGGTAGAGCGCCACCAAGGCGGACACGTCGCTAAACTGGGTCGGCTGTAACTTTTTGATAAGGTCGCGCATCCCGCCGCTTTCCAACTGGAAGATACCCAACGTCTTGCACGCACAGAGCATATCGTAGGTTTTTTTGTCGTCCAGCGGGATTTTGTTAATATCAAAATTGGGGTCGTGGCGGGCGCGAATCATCTTTTCGGCGTTATCAATAACCGTCAGCGTACGCAGACCCAAAAAGTCCATTTTAAGCAGCCCTAAATTGGAGCACGGTTCCCCTTCAAACTGGGTGGTAATGGAATCTCGCGCCCCGCGCGCCAAGGGGACGTATTCGGACACGGCGTCCTTGGTAATCAGCACCCCGGCGGCGTGAATACCCGTATGGCGTTTCAAGCCCTCAATCTTGCGGGCCATATCAAAGAGTTTTTTGCTCTGCGGGTTGCGGTCAATTTCGTTTTTGAGTTCGTTGATTTCCAACGCCTTTTCCAAGGTCATTTTGGGGTCGTTGGGAATCATTTTGGCGATACGGTTGGCCTCGGCCACCGGGATTTCCATTGCGCGGGCCACGTCCTTTAAGGCCAGTTTAGCCTTCATTGTACCAAAGGTGATAATCTGGGAAACTTTATCGTAGCCATACTTGCCGCGCACGTAGTCAATGACGCGTTCGCGCCCCGCGTCGGACATATCAATATCCAAGTCGGGCATACTGACGCGGTCCGGGTTCAAAAAGCGTTCAAACAGCAGTTTGTTTACAATGGGGTCCACGCGCGTAATGTCCATACTGTACGCCACCAAAGACCCGGCGCCGGAACCACGCCCCGGCCCTATCGGAATACCGTTGGCGCGTGCCCAGTTAATAAAGTCCTGCACGATAAGGAAGTAGCAGTCAAAGCCCATTGTAATAATAACATTGAACTCAAACTCCAACTGCTTCCAGTAATTGTCCGGCACGTTGCCGTTCATTTTTTTGATAAGCCCTTTGCGGCAAATATCCTTAAAGTATTCGGCCGAGTTCGGGAACTCTTTGGGAATATCAAAGTTCGGTAAAATAAAGCCGTGTTTGGGGAACTCCAAATTGCACTTTTCGGCAATGGCCAAGGTGTTGGAGCAGGCTTCGGGCGTGTGCGAAAACAGCGCGCACATTTCGTCGGGCGATTTAAAATACAACTCGTGGGACATTTGCATACGGTTGGGGTCGTTTAACGTCTTGCCCGTAGCAATACAAACGGCCACATCGTGCGCCAGCCAGTCGTCCTTTTTGTAGTAGTGGCAGTCGTTGGTGGCTACCACGGGGATGCCCGTGCGCTTGGCGACGTCCTTTAAAAGCGGCAGGGATTCTACTTCTTCCCGTATGCCGTGGTCCATCAGTTCAATGTAATAGTTCCCAGCGCCAAAGATGTCTTGGTATTCCTTGGCGAGTGCGCAGGCCTTGTCAAATCCGCCCGGTTCGCGCACATATTGGGATAAAAAGCCCTTTAAACAGCCGGACAAACAGAGCAGTCCGCCGCTGTGTTGGGCTAAAATTTCTTTGTCTATGCGCGGGTGATAATAAAATCCGTCCACCCAGGCCATAGAGTTTAACTTCATTAAATTGCGGTAGCCCTCATAGTCGCGGGCCAACAGGGTTAAGTGCCCGGTGCGGGATTTATCTTTCTCGTTATATTTTCCTTCGGTGATGTAGAACTCGCACCCGATGATAGGTTTAATGCCCGCCGCGCGGCCCGTATCGTAAAAGTCCAACGCTCCGTACATATTGCCGTGGTCGGTCATTGCCATAGCCGGGATGCCCTGCGCCACCAAATCCTGCAAAAATTGCGAGGGTTTGTGGTTGGAGGATATGCGCAGCATACCGTCCAAGAGGGAGTATTCCGTGTGGTTGTGCAGTTGTACAAATTCGGCCATAGGGGCAAATCCTTTTAAAATCGGCGGACGGATAAACAGTCCGGGCGGGTCTAAATGTTATAAGATATGTATATGAAACATTATAGTAAATTAAAAGAGACAACGATTTCTTCCAAAACGCTCTATAAGGGCGTATTGGGCGTAAAGTTTGACGAAGTAAAATTAGTAAACGGCAAAACTGCCACCCGTTTGTATTTTGACCACCGCGGCGCAAGCGGCGTTCTGCCCGTAGAGGACGGGTACGTCTATTTGGTTCAGCAATACCGCTACCCGATTGGGCAGGTTACGCTGGAAATTCCCGCCGGAAAGCGCGAGGAAAACCAGACTTTTTTGATGTGTGCCGAAGCGGAACTCAAACAGGAAACGGGCCTAACGGCTAAAAACTTGCAAGAGGTGATGACCTTTCACCCGTGCAATGCGTTTTCCAACGAAATCCAGCATTTGTATTTGGCTACGGGCCTCACGCGCGGGGAAGACCAGCCGGATGAAGACGAATTTTTGAACTTGGAAAGAGTGCCCTTGGAAAAAGCCTACCAAATGGTGGAAAATGGCGAAATTACCGACGCCAAAACGGTGATTATGCTCCAATGGTATAGAATACATTTCCCTACTTTTTGTGCCGACAAAAAGTAGCCAAAAACTCGCCGCCCAAAGCGTTATAAAAAGCAGAGTTGAACGGATATTTTGATAACTCGCCCTAACGGGCTCAAACAAATCAAAATATTTTTCCGTTCAACTCGCTTTTTATCGGCAACGCACGGGCGGCCTAAACAACCGACAACACAAGCGGAAAAGGCACTCTTCTGTCGCCTTATACGCACTAACCGCCGGTCAAGAAAATGGTTCCTTACTTTTCTTTAAAGAAAAGTAGCAAAAGTTTCTTTTTTCTTTTTCTCGTGGGAGAAAAAGAACCAAAAAGACCAGCGGGTCGGTGCCCATAAAAGGCAGTAACGGCGGGTATTTTTACAACTCGCCTTAACAGGCTCAAACAAGTAAAAATACTCCTCCGCCTTATACTCCTTTTATAAGCGGGCAAGACCCGCAAAACAAGAGATCATACTGAATTGCCGCTAACAGGGCGTCGTTATCCCGTAGTGTTTGGCGGCCCGCAGGGTTACGGGATCTGTTGTTATTAAATAAGACAGTCATCCTGAATTTATTTCAGGATCTACTGCTTGTGTAGTTAGTTGTTGCTGTTGTTTTTAACAACCCAAGATGTAGATTCTGAAACTTATTAATAGACCCCGTACAGAAACCTTACGGGGTGCCGCCTAGCGGTATGGGCGGCAGTTCAGAATGACCCCCAATTTTTAACTCCTGTAAATTCAACAGACAATACGTCAAAAAGTTGTTATAATAAAAAATCATAGCGTAAGGCATAGGCCTTACCAAAAATTTATTCTGTTTTTGGAACCGCATACTTGTATGCGGATAGCTTTTGGGATACCAAAGGCCATAGCGAAGTCCAAAAACGGCTCGTTATTAGGCACAGTACAGACGGACTAATTACCCGGCTGCGCTGTGCCGAGTGTTTGCCGCCCCTAAACGGGCGGCAGACCACGGCTGTTATATTTGGGTTACTTCGCTAGGCTCAAATATAGCAGCCGTTTTTTATGGGCATTTTCTCCAAAGGCAGAACAAGGAGAAAATAATGAAAGGATTTAGAGACAGTTTGTTGCTATTGTCGTCATCCTGGAAAGTTGTAGTCCAGGATCTGTTGTTCTTAAAAAAGAGGAAAACGACAGATGCTGGAACGCTCCGCGCCGGCAGACACTCGGAAATGACAACAACAGCAATAACAACGAGATCCCGTATAAAGGCACTACGGGATGACGGCGTAACAGCACCCAGCCATATGGACACAACCGCAGGTTTTACCCTCATAGAACTATTAGTCGTCGTTCTTATTATCGGTATTTTGGCGGCGGTGGCCTTGCCGCAATATAATAAAGCGGTTTTAAAGGCTCGCTTTACCCAAGCCTTAACGGCGGCGAAAGCCCTTTCTATGGCGGAAGAATCGTATTATATGGCGACTGGAAACTACACGGAGGATTTAACCGATTTAGATATTTCTATGCCGGGCACATTATCTATGAATAATGCGATGGTTTCGTCCTCGTGGGGAAATTGCCGGGTAGCAACTTTGCACAGAGAAATTTACTGCCAAGTACAGGGCGGTTTGTTTTATCACGTTTATTTTGAACAAGCCTCTTGGAAGCCAGGCACCCGCTGGTGTGGTATGGCTAAAAATGCTCCTAATTTAGCAACCTTGCAAGGCGTATGTTTATCTATGGGTGGAGTTATGAAGCCGGATATGGATGAAGCGCAAACCTATCATTATCTGTTGCCGTAGAAAGGACTATTGATACCTTTTAGACTTTGTACCACCGTCGTAAGGATAGCCTAAATCGCGGCGGATGAGTTCGTCCGCCAGGTTTTTGCCTTCGCCATTAGTTACGTCGCACAGCAGGCGAAAATATTTATCCCGCCCGCAGTCGGAAAGCGTAATAGGTTTTTGGTCCAAAAACGCTTGGGTAAATTCCTTGGCCTGTTGGGCTTTGCGTTTTTCTTTTTCGGTCTTGCCCTTCATTTCCGCACAGTCCACCCCGCGCACGCGCACGGGTACTTTTTCGCAATACACGGCCAGGGAGCAATTTAAATTAATTTTAAAGGTGTCCCCGTCATATACCGAGGCGATAGACACATCCCTAAATATCGCGCCGTCCTCCACCTCGCCCGTTTGGGTGAGCGGCTTGCCCTGTTGTTGCATAATGTACAGCACGGCGGTGGCAATCACGGTCGCCCAAAATTTTACCTGCTTATTTGTTTTGCGGGTGGAGGTTCTTCTTCTGCGGGCCATTTATTTCTCCGGGAACAGCACATTTAAGGCGCCGGGCTGTATGGCAATTTCCAACTGGTCCTTGGTTTTGCGCGGTTCGCCGTCAATGTGATAGACAATGTCGCCCGGCACGCGGATAATGGCGTGTTTGGCATGTGTGGTTTCCGTAATGCCGAAGGGGCGCCAGTTGTCGGTAAAGAAAGACGGCGCGGCTAACGCCAATTTCCACTTGGGGGCATCCCGCACGATAACCATATCCAGTTCGCCGTCGCTTAAATTGGCCTTGGGGGCAATTTTAAAGTTGCTTCCGTATTGGCGTCCGTTGGCAAACACCAAGGTCAAAGGGGCCAAGGTGCAAGGCGTGCCGTCCAAATTTACTTCCAAAGTTTTGGGCTTATAGGAAAAAACGGTTTTTGCGCCGATTTTGAAATAAGGCCACATCCCGCGGTTGCCCGTTTTGCCCTGTTCCATAAACTGCCAGGCAATTTCGGCTTCAATGCCGACCCCGGCCAAATTTAAAAAGAGTTCCCCGTTGGCGCGGCCAGCATCGCATTTGTGGATTTTAGCGCGTTGCAACCGCATTACGGCTTCTTCAAACAAAAGGGGCATACCCAACTCGCGCGCAAAGCCGTTGCCGGACCCTTTGGGAATTACGCCCAAGGCCGTATTCGTGCCCACCAGCCCGCGGGCCGTTTCGTTAATGGTTCCGTCCCCGCCGATAGCCACCGCGGCGTCGTACCCATTAGCGGCGGCTTCTTTGGCCAGTTCCGTGGCGTGCCCGGCGGCCTTGGTCAGGCGCATATCTGCCCCCGGAAAGTTCAGTTGGATACATTTGGCCATTGCTTCCAAGCGGTCTTGGTTTACTTGCGTTTTACCGCTTTTGGGGTTTAAAATAAAAAGGATTTTCATAATTTTTTCAGTTCCTCTTCCGTGTTGCGGCTGTTTTTTATGGTTTCGCATAACCGTTCGGTTTTTAAGAGCCCGTTGCCGATTTGCGCCACCTTGCTTCCGGCGGATAACACAAACATCATAAGTACCGCAAACAAGCCCAGGTTCGCCAGCGTGCTGAGGTTCTTCATCGGCAGGAGCATTGGCCCATATTGCGTATTAATTTGCATATCCGCAAATTGCATAACGGGCATCACGGCCCCGCCGTTTACAAAAACTTTGTACATCCCGGTCAGCGAAAAAAAGATTAAGCCTAACCCGGCGCAAATCAGTAAATATCCAAAAATTTTGTTCATAGAAAAATTATAACAAAACAGGCAGCAGGTCTGTCAGCGTATTAATTTGCAAATAGGACGGATTTTCCGGCTCGGTGCGGGCCTCGTGCTGCCAAGTAAACGCGCAGGGCATATAGGCCGCCTGCGCCCCGGCTTCCAGCGCCGGGAAAATGTCCGAGCGTAGGGAATTGCCCACCATCAGCACCTCATTGGGTTGCGCGTTCAAACAGGCGAATAAATCCAAATACGCTTGGTGCGTTTTTTCCGTTAGAATTTCTATATGGTCAAAAAGCGGCAGTAGCCCGGAGTTTTTCAGTTTGCGCTGTTGGTCCAGCAGGTCGCCCTTGGTAACTACGGACAAATGATACTTGCCGTGTAGCGCCCGCAGGGTTTCTTCCGTGCCGGGCAGTAAGGTTACGGGGCGGTTAATAAGCGCCTTGCCCAGTTGCAAAATTTCGCGCGCGGCGCGTGCGGCGGCTTCGTTATCCAAGTTGGAAAGAGCCGTTTCTATCATAGACAGCGTAAAACTTTTGGCGCCGTAGCCAAAGGTTTCCAAATTGCCCATTTCTGTTTTAAACAGGGCTTCACCGGCTTGTTTGGCGGTTAATTTCCCGTTAAAAAGCGTGTAAAATTTGTTTTCCGTTTCGCGGTAAAATTCTTCATTTTTCCAAAGGGTATCGTCCGCATCAAAACACACAAAACGGACCGTTTTGGGATTAAAAGCCATTTTCTCCTCCGCACAGCGGGCGTACAAGCCCCTGTATTTGATATACTTTATTATATATGTTTTAAACGCTACGTTAAGAAGGTTTTATGAAAACAAGTACAGAAATTAGAAACGGTTATTTGCAATTTTTCCACTCCAAAGGGCTGCCGATTATCGCATCCAGTTCCCTTATTCCGCACTCGGACCCGACCTTGCTTTTTACCTCTGCCGGTATGGTACAGTTTAAAGCCAACTTTTTAGGTATTGATGACTCCCTCAAAAACGCCACTACCTGCCAAAAATGCGTGCGCACCACGGATATTGACAGCGTAGGCTTTACCGAACGCCACCTCACTTTTTTTGAAATGCTCGGCAACTTTTCCTTTGGCGATTATTTTAAGAAGGAAGCCATTGATTGGGCGTGGGAATATTTAACCAAGGTACTTGGCTTGTCCCCGGATAAACTCTACGTCAGCATTTACAAAGGCGGTATTGCCCCGCGCGACGAAGAAGCCTATAATTTGTGGCTTAATTACGTGCCCAAGGAACGCATTTTTGAACTGGGTGAAGCGGACAACTTTTGGACGATGGGCTCTACCGGTCCGTGCGGTCCGTGCAGCGAAATTTATTACGACTTTGGCGATAAAGGCTGCAAAAATCCGCATTGCGATATCACCTGCGACTGCGGCCGCTTTGTAGAAATTTGGAACATTGTATTTGAAAGTTACAACCGCCAAGAGGACGGCACCTTTAAACCCTTGCCGCATAACAACATTGATACGGGTATGGGCTTGGAACGCTTGTGTATGGCGATGCAAAACGCCAAAAACGTATTTGAAACCGACCTCTTCACTCCGCTTATTAACCGCGCCAAGCAGGATTTGCATATTGAGGGAACCACCAAAGAGGAAGTTTCCGCCCTGCGCATTATTGCGGACCACGTCAGAAGTTCCAGTTTCTTAATTGCCGAAGGCATTTTGCCCTCTAACGAAGGCCGCGGGTACATTTTGCGCCGCTTGATTCGCCGCGCCGCGCGCTATGCCAAATTAATGGGCAACGAAAAACCGTATCTTTACACCTTGGTCCCTGTGGTAAAGGAAATTTTTGCGGGCCTGTACCCGGAAATTGATAAGAACCTTTCCCACATCCAAGACGTGCTTAAATTGGAAGAGACCACTTTCTTAAAAACCTTGGTAAACGGCGAAGAAAAACTTTCCGCCCTGCTCGCTTCCTGCGGCAAAACCTTGCCCGGCGAAGAAGCGTTCCACTTGCACGAAACCTACGGTTTCCCGTTGGAACTGACTAAGGAAATTGCGGCCGCCAAGGGTGTAACCGTGGATGAAAAAGGCTACGAAAAAGCCAAATCCGCCGCGCAGGAAAAGAGCCGTTCCTATGCGGACGAATTTACCAAGGATAAAGCCTATATGATGCAGCACGTGGAAACCCACAACCCCGCCACCGCGTTTACGGGTTATGAAACGCTGACGGACGAGGGCACGGTGCTGATGTTACTTAACGACAAATTTGAATTGACGGACGAAGTCAACGGCGAAGGGTATGTTGTCTTTGACCGCACGCCTTTCTATGCTGAATCCGGCGGACAGGTGGGCGACAAGGGCGTTATCACGCTGGACGGAAAAGAAATCGCCCGCGTGGACGATGTGCAAAAGCCCGTTGCCAAAGTGTTCTTGCACAAAATTTCCGGCAAACTTAAAAAAGGCCAAAAGGTTACGCTTACGGTCAACGCGGCTCTGCGCAAACGCTGTATGGCCAACCATAGCGCCATCCACTTGGTAAACGCGGCCTTGCGCCAGGTGTTCGGCACGTCCGTACACCAGAGCGGTTCTTATGTGTCGCCGGAACGCTTCCGCTTTGACTATACGCTCTCCAAAACGCCGACTGCTGAGGAATTAAATAAGGCGTGGGCGATTGCCAATAAAGCGGCCGAAGATGCGCTGCCCGTTACCTGCGAGGTTCGTCCGCTGGCCGATGCCGAAAAATTGGGTGCGGTAACCTTGTTGGGCGAAACATACGCCGACCCGGCCCGCTTTGTGCTGATGGGGGGCAGTTTTGCTCACCCGGAACAAAAGTACAGTTTGGAACTGTGCGCGGGTACGCACGTTAAAAATACGGCGGATGTAATGACGGTTTTGGTGCTTAAAGAAGGCTCCGTTTCCGCCGGGGTGCGCCGTGTGGAAGGTGTGGCAGGATATGCCGCGCTGGACTATTTAAAGAACGTCAACCGCCAAGCCGAAGAATTGGCCGCGCGTTTGGAAGTGCCGTCCAAGGACGTTTTCACGCGCGTTAATGCGATTGCGGACGAACTGAAAGAGGTCAAAAAACGCTACTTGCAATTCCGCGAAAAGACCTTGGCCGCCGGCGGCATTAACGAGATGAGTTTCACGCTGAAAAATGGTACGGTGTTAGTTGTACGCAACGCCGAGGGTGCCGAACCCAAGGAACTGCGCAACATCGCCGACACCATTGCCCAAAAGTACAAGCAGGCCCTGATTATTGTGGCTTGCGATAAAGACGGCAAACGTGCGTTTGTTGTCAAAACGGCGGGCACCTTGCCCAATACCAATGCGGCCACGGTTGCCAAGCAAATCGCGGCGGACCTGAACGGTCGTGCGGGCGGACGCGCCGACTTTGCCCAAGGCGGCGGCGAAGCCAAACGCCCGTGGCAGGAGTTTATTGACGGACTAAAAATGTCGTTATAAACAAGTGTTGGGCTTTAACGCCGCGCGGCGGAATTTTACCCCGCGGCACGCAAAAATTCTAATGTAAGACAAAGCACCCCGGGGATATTCTCCCCGGGGTGTTTGCTATTATAACAGCCTTTGTTTTATTGTGCTGTTGTCTCGCTTTTCGTCGTCATCCCCGAGAAATTTAGTCGGGGATCTGTTGTTGTCTTTTCGTTGGTTGCAACATTGCAAAAACAGTGTCGCCCAATAAATCAAAAGGGCGCGGAAACTCTGCCGCCCGCAGGGTGTTGTCATCCCGGAAGGTCTTTATCCGGGATCTCGTTGTTATTGATGTCATTCCCGAGGGTGTGCCGGCGCGGAGCGTTCGGAAATCTGTCGTGTTTCTTTTTTTGATAACAACGGATCCCCGACAGAAACCCTCGGGGATGACAAGGGAAAACGACCATTGATTAAACAAGCGGTCATCCTGAACTTGTTTCAGGATCTACCTTTTGAGTTCTTTATGTTGTTGTTTTTTGGCAGTTCTTTTTAAAGGGGTTGTTTCGTTTTTTTTTTTTGTTAAAATTTTGATAAATTGCGG
>SAMEA104315430__coassemble_65_pt1 | contig 75919 bp, 69 predicted proteins | sample SAMEA104315430__metabat2_low_PE_016 | metagenome-assembled genome bin SAMEA104315430 (sample SAMEA104315430) | gut metagenome | biome: Monkey gut; feature: monkey-associated habitat; material: faeces | place: China | collected 2013
TTTTAACAAAAAAAAAAACGAAACAACCCCTTTATAATAAACAGGCAAAAGGCAACAACACGAACAACGAGATCCCGGATAAAAACCTTCCGGGATGACGACACCCTGCGGGCGGCAGATTTTCCGCGCTCGTTTGACTAATGAAGCCACACTCTTTTTGCAATGTCGCAAGCAACGAAACGGCAACAATAAATAAAACAAAGGCGGTTATAAAATAAAAGTCATCCTGAATTTATTTCAGGATCTACCGATTGTGCTGTTGGATGTTTATAGAAATAAAGGTCATACTGGAAGGTTTCTGTCCAGTATCTGTTGTTTTCCTCTTTTTGAGTAACGACAGATCCTGGACTACGACTTTCCAGGATGACGACAACGACTAACGACCCAAGATGTAGATCCTGAAATAAATTCAGGATGACCTCTTATTTGAATAACGACAGATCCCGGATAAAAACCTTCCGGGATGACGGCACCTTGCAGGCCGCACCTTGCGAGTTTCCGGCCCATAAAATAGAAAAAGCCGGAACGCAAAAAAATGCGCTCCGGCTTTACCTTACCAAATCCTAAAATTATAACTCTATTACCAGCATTGAGGGCAACACCAAATAAAACAGGTTAATCAGCGCGCCCATACTTAAAAACGGCCCAAAGGGAATTGCATCCGCACCCTTTTTGCCCTTAAAAATCATTAGGAAGATAGCGTAAATCAGACCCAGGAAAGAGGCAAAAATAAGCGTTGTAATGACCCCTTCCCAACCAATCAGCGCGCCAATGCCGCCCATTAATTTTACGTCTCCGCCGCCCATTGCTTCTTTTTTGAACCACCACGTGCCGATAAGCGCAATCGCGAGGACCCCAAAAAGGCCCACGCCTGCCCCCAGGAGCGACAAAAGTTCCTTCTGCCACCAGACACCCTCAAAATTGGGATTAAGCCACGCAAACGCCAATCCAAGGCCAATAAGACCCAAGGAAAAGCGGTCCGGGATAATCATCAGTTCCAAATCAATGACGGACAAAATAATCAGGGCATACACCGCTGCCACGCACACAAACGTCCACGGGGTTAGACCGTATCGCCACACAAATAAAAACGTCAGCACGCCCGTTAAAAGTTCCACCAGCGGATATTGCACCGAAATCGGCTGTTTGCAATTACGGCACTTGCCGCGCAACCACAAAAAACTAAACACGGGGATATTGTCGTACCATTTAATATGCGCGTTGCATTTGGGGCACGCAGAGGGCGGCCACGCAATAGATTTATCCCGCGGGATGCGGTAAATACACACATTTAAAAAACTGCCGAAAATCAAGCCGAAAATGGCGGCAAAAACTAAAATCAAGGTTTCCATAATACTCCTTATACAAAAAAATCCCCCGCCCTGTTACAGGCGGAGGACAAAACTTAATGCATATTCCAAGGTTTACCGTAACTGTCTTCTTTGTCGGTATTTACAAAGAAATCGCCGTAGCGCGGGTCGGCCGGGTCGCTGACGTAGGCCCAACCGCCTGTTTTGGTAAAGCACTCTTCAAAGTTCCCGGTGGAAACGTGCGAAGAGGGCGGATAGCCCGGCACGGTGGCCTGCGGAATACGCTCAATATACGCCGGCACCAGGCTGGCCAAATTGTCCGTCGGATACGTGCCTTGGTGCTCGCCGTAATAGGCGGCAATGGCGCTGCGCACTTTGACCAATTTGTGCTTGGTGCTACCCTCTTGGGCTTTATGCACGAGTGTGAAAAACTTCGGCACCGTGAACCCCAACAACAGGGCAAACACCACCACCGTAATCAAGATTTCCGTTACCGTAAAACCTTTCTTCATACGCGCCCCTATTTAAAATTCAACGCTACCAAGGTAAACACTTTGGCATCGCCCAGCGTGTTTTTAATGCTGGAATATTCATTGGGCTGGTGGGCCATATCGTCCAGTTTGGAAAATACCACCACCGGGTAGCCCGCGTTGCGCAAGTACGAGCCCACCGTTCCGCCGCCTACGCCCATAGCGCGCGGGGAATTTTTATAAACCGCCTTGGCCGCCGCTTGGGTCAATTTGACGATAGAGGCGTTTTTGTCCGTCGGCAAGGAAGATTCGTTAATTTCCGTTTCTACCTTTACCGTTACTTTAAATTGCTTTTCAATGGCTTTCACCATTTTGGCAATTTCGGCCAATACGTCGGCGTTTTTGTAGCAGGGCAATACGCGGCAATCCAAGTAGAACACGTCCGTACCCGGAATCGTGTTTACGTTGGGCACGTTAGCCAAGCGTTTGGTCGGCTCAAAGGTGCTGGTGCTTTCGGGCGCAAACACCTTGTCCTTTTTGTTGAAAATCTTATACAAATCGCCCAGTTTTACCACCAAATGCGCAGAAGCGCGCACGGCGTTATTGCCCGAGTGCGGCGTGGAAGCGTGGGTCTGTTTGCCCTGTACGGTAAATTTTACCCACAGCATATTCTTTTCGGCAATTTCCACCATCGTACCTTCCGGGTTACCGCCGTCCGGCACCAAGAACGCATCGTCCTTGCCAAAGGTTTTGCCGTGTTTCTTTAAAATAGCGCGGATACCAAATTCGCTGCCGATTTCCTCGTCCGCATTGAGGAGCAAGGCATAGGTACACGGCGGGCGGACATTGCTTTCCATCATCGCTTTTACCGTAAGCAAGGCAGATACCAAGCCCTGCTGGTTATCTTCGGAGCCGCGTCCGTAAATTTTATCGCCCTTTACCACGGCTTTGTACGGGTCGGTCTTCCACAGATTTAAATCACCGGGCGGCACAATATCCATATGCGCCATTACCCACAAGGTTTTCTTTTTGTTTTCGCCGTAATATTTGGCTACAATGTTGGGGCGCACGCCGTCTTTGGCTTTGGGGTCTTTGACGTTAATGTAATACAGTTCGTCAAAGTTCATTTCTTTCAAAACGGAAAACAGATACTCGGCTTTGGCATTTTCGCCGGGGCCGCCCGCGTGCGGAGATACCGCCGGGCAGGCAATCATATGCGTTTGCAAATCAATGACAGTTTGTTTGTAAGAATCAATTTTTTTGAATAATTCTTTTTCCATTTTTTCCTCCGGTCCGTTCTTATAGCGGATTGGGTACATCAATAAATTCTGTTTGTACGTCAAAGCGTTTGGCGATTAATTCCATTAAGGCCAATACGCCGGGTTTTTCGGAATTGTAATGGCCCAAGGCCAAACAATTAATATTCCCCTCGCGGCACCACTCTTGCGCGGGCTCGTCCAGCGTGCCCGTAATGTACAAGTCCAAGTGCTTTTCAATCGCCTGCGGGAGCATACTGTACGCCCCGCCGCTGACAATGCCCACCGATTCAATGCGGTTGGTGCCAAACGGCAGACGCACCGCCTTGGTTTGGCAATAAGCCTCTAAGGTTTGGGCCACTTGGTCCAAGGTTTGGGGCTGCGGCAACACGCCGCAAAAGCCAATCGTTTGCCCGTGGTACACGCCAAAGGGCTGTTCCCGTTGGGCGCCCAGCGCGCGGATTAAACAGGCGTTGTGCCCCACTACGGGGTGTTTATCAAGCGGCAAATGATACGCCGCCAAATTGATATCGTTTTTGAGCAAAAAGGCTACGCGCTCTTTAAAGAGCCCCGTTAAGGCCTGTTCCTGCCCCCACAAAAGCCCGTGGTGGACAATAATCATATCCGCCCCGGCCGCTTTGGCTTGGCGAAAGAGGGCGAGTGAAGCCGATACGCCGAAGACAATTTTGCCTACGCGCGGCGTTCCTTCCACCTGCAAACCGTTATGGCTGGCGTCGGGAATTTGGGCGCTGTTTAAGTAAGTATCTAAGAAATGTAAAACGTCTTCACAATTCACCATAGAATTATGTTATCATTTTAGAAGATGAAAAAAATAGTTTTTTTCGCTTTTTTTCTAATCTTTTTTTCCTCCATTATCTACGGCAGCCCCATTGCCACCGCCCCCTACCTGCCCGCACAGGCCGGGCCGCAGACGCAAAATGCCCCGATAACGGTGCAATACCCGCACGAGAAAATGACGGTCTCGCGGGGAGCCAAAAAGATTTTTATCTTCGGGCAAGTTACTTTGCCCGGAGCCTTAACGCTTGATATCAACGGCGAGGATATCCCCCTGCACGACAACGGGGCGTTTCTGGCGTATTTGCCTGTGCAAAACGGGGAATTTGAATTTGTACTGACGGCCGGAAACGGCAAGGAAACCGTTCAAGCCGTGCGCCGCATTATTGTACCCGGCGCCAACATAAAGGATTTTTCCGCCAAGGCAGAGTTTGACCCGGAAGAGGTTTTTCCGCAAACGCCCGTGGAATTACTGCCGGGCGATGTGGTGGGTTTATCCGTGCGCGGCACGCCGGGTGCGGAAGTAACTTATACCTTATCCGGCTTAAAGGATGCAAAAAATATCCCGATGAAGGAGGATGTTTCGTCCCCCGGGATGTACCGCGCCAAGTATTTAATTGACGAGGCCCAAAAGGCCAAAACCGCCAAAGTAACCTACAAAATGCAAAACGGCCCGGACGGCACCGAGGCCAAAATTACGGCGCCCGCCAAAATTAAAGTATTAAATAAAAAGGACCCGTTCACCCGCGCCAAAATTTTATCCCCGGGCGTAAAACTGCGCAAAATCCCCACCCCGCGGGAAAACTTATACCCCTTTTACCGCGCCTATGGCGAGGTGCTGATAAACGGCCGTTTAAACAAGCAATACCGCATCGCCCTAAACGAAAGCGAATCCGCTTGGCTGGAAGAAAGCAAATTAAAACTGCTCCCGTCCGCCGACTACACGCCCGGGCGGATTACCTCTTTGCGCACGGTATCCACGGACGAAAAAACACGCCTGATTTTTGTGGGTTCCCGGCAAGTGCCCATCAGCGTACACGAGTTTAACGACCGCTTGGAACTGACCTTTTACTATGTAAACGGGTTTGATGAAAATTTCAGTTTTGACACATTAAGCCCCATTGTAGATAGTATCACGTGGTCCCAGCCCGCGCAGGACACGGTTCTCTTTAAAATATATTTCAAAAAGGACACCGCCCTGTGGGGCCACTCGTACAATTTTGAGGACGGCAACCTGCTGTTGGACCTTATCCACAAGCCCGCTTTAACCCCTACAAAGGAACAACCGTTAAAGGGCGCGCGTATTTTGATAGATGCGGGGCACAGCCCGCGCCGTGCAGTACCGTACGACGGAGCCGTCGGCCCGACGGGCTATTTGGAATACGAGGCAAACTTGGCCCTGGCAAATGAATTAAAACCGCTTTTAGAAAAGGCTGGCGCCACCGTGATTATGACCCGCCACGACAACAACCGTATGGGCTTGCAGGCGCGCTACGAACTGGCGCTTTCCGAGCAAGCGCATATCTTTGTCAGCCTGCACTATAACGCCCTGCCGGAAACCATTAACCCCCTGGCGCGGGCGCGCGGGTATTCGGTTTATTACAATTATCCGCACAGTTTCCAACTGGCCCAAGCCGTGTACGATTCCTACACGCGCAATGTGCCGTTGCCGGACAACGGGATGATTGCCAACGATGTACTGTTTATTCCGCGGATTCCGCAACTGCCAAGTATTTTGGTAGAAAGCGCCTACATCATCCTGCCCGAGCAGGAACAAATAGCTAAAACCGCCGCCGGGCGTGCGCCCTTGGTGCAAGCCTTGTACGAGGGTATTTTGAACTTTTACGGTGTAAAAACCCCCGCCAAAAAGAAGCCCACGCGCCGGAACTCGTTTAAAAAGCCGACCCGCAAAGTGATTTTGAAATCCGCCAAATCCGGCAAATAATTTTGATATAGCCTAACCGCCCACATCAAAATTTGATATAGTTAAGTTATAAACTGTAAAAAAGGAGTTTATCCATTTTCCCAAGCCTTAAATGTGGCTTGATTACAATTAATACTGTTTTTGGTTGTCTATTATATAGACATCACTTAAGGACAACCTTAGGAGAAGCCAAACCAAAAATAGTCGCTATCGCCGATGAAAACGGACTAATTACCCGTTTTTGTCGGCGACTAATCCTGTTTCTGATTTTATATCAGGAAGGGTAGGCGGCTGTTTATTTGTGTGATTGGCTTCTCACAAATAGCAGTCGCCTTTTTTATGTATACGAGCACAAGCAAAATCAAAGGAGACAGAGATGAACTATTATCAATGCACAGACGAAGAAATGCAACACGTTTTGAAAACAATTCATACAAAGGGTTATGTCAACTGGGGTATGCTTAAAGGGATTTTAAAGTCATCACAAAAAGCGAGCGCTGCATTGGAATATTTGCAACAGAAAAATTTTATAAAAACTGATGAAACAAATGCCCAATATAGCATAAATTTTGATTTAGTGAAACAATACGCAAAAAAACTAGATAAAAATACGGAACCTGTGGGTTCCAACAACATTAGGAGTTATAAAATGCAAACAATTAAAGAAGCAGGATTAAAAAACTTACTTAACCAACCTGAATTTTCAGATGTGGATTTTGATGTAAGTACAATACTTACTTCCGATTTAACAGCCCAAGAAATAGAGGACAGTCTATCTGTAATAAAAAGTTGCCTCATTCCCATAGCTGAGTTTTTAAATAAATATGACAACTTGTCGGAAGAATTGGATAAAAAAGAAAAAAACGTGAAAAGAATAGAACAAGAGAAAGATACTGAAAGTGCAGCCGGAACAGGACCGTTAATTATGTGTTTAGTTGGAGTTTTTTTCTTTTTATTCTTACTATTCACAAAAGAACTTAATAAACAAATAGCAATTCCGCTAATTATCATATGGGGAAGTATATTTGGTAGTTGGTGGCTGCTTGCAAAGACTGCTGCGCCCAAACAGATAGAATTGCTAAATAAATCAAAACAAAAAACACTGCAAGAAATAAATAGTTTAAAACAACAAATAGACAAATTATCGTTAATTAACTATATAAGAAACTCTAAATATGGTGTCAGCAAATTAAGTGGTTTGTTATTTGCACAACATTTGATAAAGTTAGAGCCCATTTTGAAGAAAATGCTTGTTATTGCTAATGATAAAGATAGCACCGCAAGCAATCGTTTATTGGCTATGGAAAACCTGCTGTATCTGATGCAAAAGCAAAAAATGGATAAAGAAATGTTAGAAGACAATCGTAGGGCCAACGAGGAGCGTGTACAGGCTATACGCGATGTTGAAAATGCCGTGCGCGTTCAAACCAATATGCAGTATTGGCAAGGCCAAGGCAACAAACTATATACGGATATTGCTGCCAGCGAAAATATCCACCGCTCGTATTCGCAAGATAAATAAAGGAGAATTAAAATGTTTAAAATGCCAAAAACACCAGAAAAAAGAATTAACAATTCTTTTAATAAGGCCAAAAAAGATTTGGACCATATTGCCAAGACAAATAACAAAGAAAAGCCCGTTGAACATTGGTGCAAGGAGTTTCTTGTTAATGTTTTAGGGTATGATAAAGAAAATATTGACTACCAAAAAAATACTTGTGGTCGTAAAGCGGTTGATATCACCATTAAAGATGACAAAAAACAAATTCTTTGGCTTTGTGAGTGCAAAAAAATATCTGAAAATTTAAACAAATGGGTGGATGAATTACAGAAATATTGCTGTGAAAGAAATGTTAAATGGGGCATCTTAACAAATGGGAATTCTTGGAGGATGTATTATTTTTACCACCAAGATAACAATACGCCTAAATATGTATTAATATATGAAATCAAAGATATCTTGCATATTTCTAATTGCAAAAGCGGGCGCGAAGTCCTTTTTCCCTTTTGCATAGAAGCCTTAAAGAAAAGTATTAGAGAAAATTTGCTGAATAAAAAAATGGCTCTATCTGATAAATGTTTTGGGCAGGCACTACTTAGCAAAAATGTACTTGAAGCCTTGAAGAAACAAATCAAAATCACCGAAGGCTTTAAAATTGAGAAAGAAGAATTAGTCCTTCAAATAAAAAATTTAATTCCGCAATTTAAAGATCTAAAAGTATCTAAAAAAGGACACAAAAGGAACTCTTGCCGCAAACTGTGCAAACAAAAAGAAGAAGCGCCAGTAAGCGCCCCCATAGCGGAATTATAATATGATTTCCTTAAAAACCTCCGGCCCGGGGCGGAAAGCCTCGGGCCGGGGGTTTTGATTTCGTTTCGTAATTTAAAGCACTAGAACTGCAACATTTTTACATAGTCTTTCAGGCGTTTGTTAATGTCGCGCTTGGTTAAATTGGCCAAGCGGTCCACGCTGAAAGATTCAATCGTAAACGAAGCCATCACGTTGCCAATCATCATTGCGCGCTTAATGGCCTGCAAGGAATTCCAGTTTTTCAGGCTCGCCAAATAGCCCGTAAAACCGCCGCCAAAGGTATCGCCCGCCCCGGTGGTATCGTGAACGTGCTCCAAGATAAACGGCGGCAACTGCGCAATGCCCTTTTTGCTCACCAGCATTGCTCCGTTGGACCCCAGTTTAATCACCACATATTTTACCCCTTGCGAGAGCAAAATTTTGCCGGCTTTAATCAGGTTGTATTCGCCCGTTAATTGGCGCGCTTCGGTTTCGTTTAAAAAGAAGATATCAATCTTTTTTACCACTTCCAGCAACTGCGCCTTTTTGGACGAAATCCAATAGTTCATCGTATCGCACGCCACCAAACGCGGGTGCTTTACCTGGTTTAATACGGAAAGTTGGAGTTCCGGGTCAATATTGGCCAAAAACACGGCCTTGGCGTTTTTCTGCTCGTCGGTCAACACCGGGTTAAAGTTTTGGAAAACATTTAATTCGGTAAACTTGGTTACTGCGGTGTTGAAATCTTTATCGTAACGGCCGCCCCAATGAAAGGTTTTCCCTTCCTTCACTTCCAGGCCGGAAAGGTCCACCCCGCGTTTTACAAACGGTTCGCGGTCTTTGGCGGTAAAGTCCGTACCCACCACAGCCACTACGGACGGGCTGGAAAAATAACTCGCGCAGACGGAGGCATAACTCGCCGCCCCGCCCAACACGCGCTTAACGCTTCCGTTGGCGTTTTCAATCGTATCAAAAGCAACTGAACCTACTACTAATACTTCGTTTTTCACGGGCTAATCCTGTAAGAAAGTCTTAATTTCCACTTCGTTATTGAACTGGTCAAAAAACGCCCTTTGGGCCGTTTCCATTTTGGTTTCCATTAACTGCAAGGCAAAGTCGGCGCGGTTCTTGTCAAAATTCTTCATAGAGCCGTGCTGCGTTTTGTAGGCATATTTAATTTCTTCGGGCGTTAATTTATAAAAGGAATAGAGCACGCCGCGGAAGCGGTCCGCCATTTTGCCCTTGCGCAGTTGCGTTTCAAACTCGGCCGGGGTTAAGCCCAAGGTGCGTTTGAGGGCGTATTCGTAAGCGGTTTTGCTGAAATAACCGTTCTGCGTAAAGAAAGGGGACGTTTTAATGTCGTAGGCGACTTCGTAGTCGGACACGGCGAGGCCCGCTTTGTCGGCGGCTTGGTTTAATACTTCTTCGCTGATAAGCGCGGCCAACATTTGCTGGCGCAGGTATTTCATCATATCCTCGTCCACGTCAATCCCTTGGTTGCGCAAGGCGCGGGCGCGGTCCTCGGCCACGCGGTAAAGTTGGCGGTAAGTAATGTCCTCAGAGCCCACCTTGGCGGCGGTGCTGCTGAAATTACCGCGGCGGTACGCATCCGCCCCTAAATACACGATGCTTCCCAAAAAGAAAGCCAACGTAATAATAAGAATAATTTTTTTGTGTTTAATCAGAAACGAAATCATATGCTAAACTCCTGTTGTTATTTAGATTCTTCCTCGTTTTCTTCGTCCGTTTCGGCCTCGTCTTCCTCGGCGCCGCCGATGGTGCATTGTCCGTCAATGCGTCCGCCTTCTTCCACAATCATCTTTTTGGCGCGGATATCGCCCTTGATAGACGCCGCGGAAGAGATTTCCAGCATATCGGCGCAGACGTTTCCTTCAATCACGCCGCCACAGACAATAATTTCCGCCGTTACATCGCCCACGATTTTGCCGTCCGTCCCTACAATGACGTGGCGAGCGTTATCCACGGAGCCCTCCAAGGTGCCGTCCACGCGCAGGGACCCCTGCACGCTTAACGTACCCTGAAAATAGCACTCCGCGCTTACGACGGAAAAATGTTCACCGGACGAAAAATCCGAATCCTTCTTCAAAAACCCCATAAACTCCTCCTAGAATTATTTAAAATAGTTGCGCGGATTGACGGCCTGCCCGTCCTTCCACACCTCGTAATGCAAATGCGTACCCGTGGAACGCCCGCTGGAACCCATTGTAGCGATTTTATCGCCGCGCTTGACCACATCGCCCGCCTTTACGCGGATACCCGTGGTATGGGCATAGAGCGTGGAGTAACCCAAGCCGTGGTCCACCAAAATAGCCTGGCCGAAACTGGGCACCCAGCCTGCGTGGCGCACCACACCGTCGGCAGTAACCACAATCGGGCTGTCCGGCTTGCCCGCAAAATCTATACCGTTGTGGCGCTTGGTACTGCGGCGGCCGAACGGGTCCAACCGGTAGCCAAAGCCGGAACTGATACGCGCCGAAGACGGGCGGATAGAGGGCGTAGAGTTTAACCCCTCGCGGCGGTTGGCAAAGTACCAAGCGATTTCCTGGAACGAAGCCAAACGCGTTTTTGCCGCGTCTTCAATTACATCAATATATTCTTCAAATTCATCCGCATCCAACTCAGTCAAATCTTTGTCCAACATTTCTTTAAAGCGGGCGTCTTCCTTTTCTTTGGCGGCTTCCCAACCTTTGGGCAAATTGATAAATTTACCGCCGGGCATACCCAGCATTTGCCGCATTTGCGTATCGGTGGTGCGGGTCAGGTCCAAATATTTGCGGCCGCGCTCCAACTCGTCGGCGATGAGTTTCATTTTCACGCGCATTAAATTGTTCTCGGCCTTGGTAATGTTATAGTCATAGGTGCGGATAAAAAACACAAAGCCGCACAGCGTAACCACCAGCCACAGCACAAACACCAGCACAAGCGTAAGCACGCGCACCTTAAATTTTTTAGAGGTCCCCAGGCGCGGCATTATCAAAATGTCCACCCGTTCCCCCAGCGCACGCACCAAATGATTGATTAATTTACCCATCTTTTGTATTCTATCATATACGAAGCCCCCACGGGCAGATTTCAATGCTTTAAGGAGAAAAAGATGAAAAAGATATTTCTGGTAATGGCCTTGGCTGTTTTGGCCGCGGCTTGTATGCGCCTGCCGCAGGTTCCTACGCTGGGCGAGTTCAGTTTGCCCGTAGCCGGGGAAAAGACCGAGTGGACCTCCACCGATTACGAAGGGAAACCCGTCCTAATCGTATTTATGGGTTCTTGGTGCCCCTATTGCAAAATGTCTATGCCGTTTATTGACGCCGCCAACGAAAACTTTGGCGGACAAGTGGAAATTGTGGCCGCGTTCCTGGATGATGACCCGGCGAGCGTAACCAAAGTGGTAAAGGAGCATAACTTTAAAACCAAGGCGCTCTACAACGCGGGTAACATTGCCGAAAGTATGGAAGTAAGCGGCCTGCCCCACGTGGTGGTGTTTGACAAAAAACACAACGCCGTAAAAATGTGGGAAGGGTTCTCCCCTGAGTTGGGCCAAGAAATCCACGACTATTTAAAGAAAGTAAGCAAATAACCTTCGCCCGCCGCACTCCGGCGGGTATTTTATAGGAGCCGATATGGAAATTTTGTGCGTTATTTTAGTGTTGGCCTGCCTTGGGATGTTTATCTGGCTGGCGATTGTACAGGGAAACGTAAGCGACCTGACTTGGAAAATCGGTAAATTGGAAAAGAAATTAGCCGAATTGCAAGGCGGTACCGCTCCGCAAAAAACACCCGAGCCAACGCCCATAAAATCCCCCGTAATTACCCCGGCTCCCGTACAGGTAAAGGCCGCAATTCCCCAACCGGCCGAGCCGAAAGCCGCTTCCGAATTTACAGTTATAAAACTCTTCTCGTGGATTGGTGGCTTTGCGTTATTGTTGGCGGCGGCTTTTTGGGTGAAATATGCGCTGGAAAACAACCTGATTTCGCCCCAAATGCGTATCGGGGCGGGGCTGCTTATCGGGCTTGCCTTGTGGGTAGCCGGATTATATCTTAAAAACCCGGGCTACAAAACCACCTCCAACACGCTGTGCGCTTGCGGGCTCGCCATTTGCTACCTCGTCAGTTTTGCGGGGCACGCGCTGTACGGTTTATTTGCCCTGCCGCTTACGTTTGGCCTGCTGGCGTTTATTTCGTTAGCCTCTTTTGCTACGGCGGTATATAAGCAAACATCATACCTGGGCGTACTGGCCCAAATCGGCGCGTTTTTAACACCGTTTTTGTTTTCTGCGCAAGAGCCCAATTTGCTTTTACTGTTGGTGTATTTTGCCTGCGTAAATATCGTAGCCTTGGGAACGGCCTACTTAAAAAAATGGAACAAGCAATTTATTATTTCCGCCGTTTTTACGGCTTGCTGTTTGTTGACGGTTCTCACCCAGATAAACGCGCCTGGTGCGCAAGCAACTTTAATTGCGGGTTTTATCACGCTGTTTGCGCTCTTCTACACCGCCGGGGCCGTAGTATTAAAGGACGGGCGGATTTTAACTGCGGGGTTTATCTCGTTGGGTATCTGCCTGTTAATGTGCCCAGACAAGCCGGGTACGGATATTTCTCCCCTCTTGCTGTGGGCTTCCTGCGCGAATATTTTATTTGCCACCGTACCCTTTGTATTTAAAAAGCACTTTGCCGAAGACAAGCAGGTATGGGGCACCGCTTTGGTGGCGGGCGTATTCTTGTGCTTGTTTTGGGACCGCCGTTTGGACCTTTCCAACGGGCTTATTCCGTTTATTTTTGCCTTGCTATACAGCGGTTTAACCGCCTATGTGTGGCGCTGGGGCACGCTGGGAGACGGAGCCCAAAACAAGCGGCTGTCGTGGCTGCTTGGAACGGTGGTTTTATTTTTGACGTTTGGCATTGCCGAGCAATTTGAAAAGGGGTGGCTCACGCTGGTGCTGGCCTTGGAAGGGTGCGGGCTTATCTGGCTCTACCGCCCGTTGGCCGTAAAAGCCCTGTTGGGCTTTGGCAAATGGCTGTTAATCGCCGCCACGGTGCGGCTGGTGATTAATCCAGCGGTGCTGGATTACTACACCCCCACCAGCAGCATTTGGAACTGGTTTTTAGGCGTCTATACGGTATGTGCGGCGGCCTTGTTTGTGGGCGCCAAGGGTTGGCCGCTAAGCACAACAGAACGCACCCGCGCGCTGTTGCAAGGGTTTGGCGGGCTTGTTTTATTTGTTCTGCTTAACCTGGAAATTGCGGTTGCGTACTCCAATGGCGGAAAACTGCATTTTAATTTCTTTGGCGAGGTTTCCGCCGCCGCGGCCTATACCATTGCGTGGGCGTTAAGCGGCGCGCTGTGCCTGTGTTTTGCACTTAAACAAAAGAGCGCTTGGCTGACCAAATCCGGCCTAATTCTTATCGGGCTTGCCTTAGCCAAACTGTTCTTATGCGACGTATGGAAACTGTCATTAGGCGCGCGGATTATCACGCTTATCGGCGTGGCACTTGTACTCTTGGCGATGTCTTTCCTCTACCAGCAAGTACGGCTAAAAATAATAGAAAAAAATTCCGATTAACAAACTGGCCCGGAGCAAACGCCCCGGGCCTTTTTATTACTTAACCAAATAACAATTATATCCACCCTCGGTAGCACAGGTTTCGGCTTCGCTGTTCGTCAAATTCTTGCAGAAGGTATTGCCCGCCGTATCGCCCTTGGCAGTGTGGCAATAAAGGCCTTGCTCGGGGACCGCGATTAAAAAGCGGCTTGGGTATTGGATTCTCCGCGCGTGCGGCACGCCGCCCACGCCAAAAATATAACTAAAATTTTTAGTGTTGTATTGCGCGGCGGAACTGCGCGCACCCGGCACGGTAATATCCAAATCGTCAAAGGTGGTGGCATAACTGCCGTTTGCCATTTTATAAACCTCTTGCGCCTGGTACACATTTTTCATTACCGTCAGGGCTTCCGTCCAGCGGCTTTTTTCTACGGCTTTTTCGTACTGAGGCAGAGCCACCGCCGCCAAAATGCCAATAATAAGAACGACCACCAACAATTCAATAAGGGTAAAACCTTGCTTCATATCTTCTCCTTTTTGTTTTTGGAGAAAATACAACAAAAACGGCTGTTATATTTGAGCCATTCCGAGTAACCCAAATACAAACAGCCGCGGTTTATTGCCACCCGAAGGCGGCAATAAACGCTCGGCACAAAACCGCCGGGTAATTAGTCCGGCAATTTTGCGCCTAAATCGGCTGTTTTTGGACTCGGAATGTGCATTTTGCAATGCTCACCGTATTCTGCATACGGTTCCAAAAACAGATTAAATTTTTTAGTCTTCTAGACTTTGCACAACAGTTTAATTATAACAAAAAGCCACGGGTAATTTGCGGGTCTTCCATACACAAATAGACGTGCGCCTTGGGAAATGCCTTGCGCAAAAGTGGCACCAAAAAGCGGTACGCTTCCACGCGCTGGCTGTCCCCATAGCGCATTTTGCCGTCAAAATCCAGCAAAAATTCCCCGTCCAAAATCGTGTTGTCCGGAAAGCGGTTTTCCACCATTTTTTTAAGTTCCCGGCTAAACCGCAAAGTTCCCACGCTAATCCAGGCTACCTTGTCGTTGGGCAAGGTGTCGGCCATTTCCTGCACGGTGTGGGCATAGTCCGCCTGATAGCCGTCGTAAATAACCACCGGGTCAAAGTGAAAGCCCAAGCGGTACCCCTCACTTGCCACCTGCTTGGCCGCCGCCAAACGGGCGGACAACTTGGGGGTAAAATGCTCGGCGTAATCCGTAATTTTAGCGGAATTAACAGACCACGAAACGACCACATTTTCACATCCGCCCGCTTGCAAAAGCCCGCCGATGTTTACGCTTTTGGTTTTAAATTCAAACTGCAAATGCGGGCGCGCGCGGAAGAACGGCACAATCTTTTGGGAATATTGGGTCAAATCGTCAAATACCAAGGAATCGGTAAACTCCCCGCTGCCGATACGCGGGCGGTCAAACGGTCCTTTGTTAAAGGTGGCTCCGTCAATTTTGGACAAAAATTCCTCCACATTGGCCGGCAGCAGTACCGCGTGCAAATTTTGGTATTGCTGTAAAAAGCAATACTCACACTCAAAGCGGCACCCAAAGCCCAAATTGACTAAATTATACCCGCACCCCGCCGCCGCGCACGAGCACGGGCAGGGCTTTAAAAAGTCGTATTTTTCGCGGTGGACGAGCAAGGTTTCCAACCGTTTGGAAAAGTTAGGGCTGCCCACCTGGGTTTTGCCGTCGGTTTCTTTAAATTCGGCCTTGGGGAAAGCGCGCCGCACCCGTGCGGCCAGTTCGCTGTCCGCCACCGAGGTTTCAATATACACGGTTTTGGGGTAAAAGGACCGCTCGGTTAAGTCCGCCTTTAAGGCTGGACTTAATTCCAACTTAGGCAAATAAAAGCGGTTCTTGGGCGCGGTTTTAAAATTGACGGGATAGCGGCGCGCCAAGAGTTGCTTTTTGGCACTTTCAAAGGTAAGGTTTTTTTGAACGGGCAAAACCACTTGCATAGCCACCTTTTCCCTTTTGCAAATTTCATATACAAGGCGCGTCAGTTCGCGCAGTTTGTTTACGCCCAAGGCGGGCAAAAGAGCCAGTAAATATTTTTCTATTTCATCAGGCAGGTACACGGTTTTCCCTCCAAATATAATAATTGTTGCGCGGATAAAGCCAGGTCCGCTCCCAACGCATTTTGGCGCACTTGTTCGGGCGTACGCGCCCCCACCAGCACGCTTGTAGCCCCGGTGGCAAGTGCCCACGCGGCCGCCACCGCTCCGGGAGGAACGTCCAATTCCCGGGCCACATTTTTTACGCGCAAAACAGTTTTGCAAGCCTCTTCAAAGGCCGGGCCGCGGTAGCATTTATAAAAATAATTGCGGGCATCGGCGCGGCGGAAATTGGGCTCTTTTTTATATTTGCCGCTTAATATTCCCCCGCACAAGGTGCCGTAGCCAATAAACCCAACGCCCAGTTCGCGGCAAGCGGGAAATACCGCTTCGCCCTTTTGCGGGTGCAAGAGTGAATACTCGTTTTGCACGCTGGCGATGACAGTCCGCCCACAGGCTTGGCGCAGGTCGTCCGCCGTAAAATTACACACACCTATATAGCGGATTTTACCTTGCGCCCGCAACTTAATTAGCGTTTCCAAGGCGGTTTTCAGGGGCGTTTTTGGGTCTAAATAATGAATTTGATACAGGTCCAAATAATCGGTTTGCAAGCGGGAAAGCGAGGTTTCCAGTTGGCGGATAATGGTTTGCGGGGACAGATCGTGGTCCGTCCAAGAACCGTTTTTGACAAGCCCGCATTTGCTTGCAAGCAATACCTGCTGGCGGCGGCCCTTTACAGCCCGGCCGATAAGGTCTTCACTCTCCCCGTAAATCGGCGCGGTATCCACCCAATTTATGCCAACGTCCAATGCGGCGGACACGGTGTTTAACACAGCGGGTTCATCCGTCGCCCCCCAATCTAATCCGCCACCAAAAGACCAACCGCCCAGGCCCATAGCGGAAAGAGATAACTCCGTTCGTCCCAAGCGGTTGTATTTCATAGAATAACTGGTTCCAATCGGTTATGCCTTCGGCATACCGAAACTGCCCATTGCCTGCGCGGCCATACCTTGGCTATCGCGCACGGCCTTGTTGATAACGGCCTTCAAATCCTCGGCAATTTCCGCCTCGCCAAAGTTTTTAATCAGCGCATCCACGCGCACTTCCTTCACTTCCTGCGAGCCGGAAATGGTTACTTCAAACAAATGGCGCGGGCTGTCCACCTTGATTACCATATTGTCCAAGCGTTTTTTAATTTCTTCCATTTGGCTTTTAAGTTTCCACAAATCTTTTAATTGTCCTAATTTATCAAACATACTACCCCTCCTTCTGATTTTTTATATTGTAACTTTTATAAGTCCACCGCCGCAAACGTGCGCACAAAAACGGCACTGCACCGCACCGGACGCCCGGGGAAAATCTTTTCGGCCGCCCGGCGGTAAGCGTCCAACTGCAAGCGGTATTTTTTATCTAATAATTGCTTTTCCTGCCCCGGTTTTACTTTATCCGTTTTGTAATCCACAATCCACACGCGGTTATCCGCCGCTGTTAATACCGCGTCCATTACGCCGGATTCCACTTCGCCGTTTTCCTCCAAATACGAAAAGGGCATTTCGCACGCCAACACCCGGCAAGCGGCCAGTTCCGCAAATAACGGACTCGCCGCAAACGGCAATAATACCTTGCGCGCATCTTCGGCCCGGTGGGGTACGGCACATTGGGTGGCGGCGGAAATAGTGGCCTGTTCGGGGGACTGTTTTTGCGAAAGCATTAATTCCAACGCCCGGTGGCATACCGTGCCCAACTCCGCCCCGGCGCGCTGTTCCTCCGTCAGCAAATTCGGGTCAGCCATTTCGCTGGGAGAGCGCAACTGGTCCTCGCTTATCCACTTTTGGTAGCGGGCCAAACGCGTATCATACGCCGCGCGCCAATGCTCAATATCTTGGGCCGTTTCCGGGTTAGCGGCGTACTCGTTATGGCGGTAGCGGAAATTTTCCGGCGGCTCATATGTGGCGTATTGCACGGGTACGATTAAATCCCCGTCCGATATCGCTTTGGGCAAGGTTTCCCCGTCCGGGAACAGCCCGGCGGACGCAAACGGCGCGGCGGCCTTTACAGCCCCCTTGCGTGCATCAGCCACCAAAAGCAGTTTTTCCTTCGCGCGCGTTAAGGCCACATACAGCACGCGGACTTCTTCGCACTTGCCGTGCTTTTTTTGCTCATCTTCCAAAAAGGCCAAATTTACATCGCAAATTTTCCCTACCCGTAATCCGTGCATATTGTACTGCCAAGAAAAAATATGCAATACCGGGTCGGAGGACGAAGAAGAATCCTGCTTCGTCATATCCGCTAAAATGACCACCGGGAATTGTAACCCCTTGGACTTGTGTACCGTTAGCACAGACACGGCATCCAGCGCATCATCGGCGTTGGAAGCACCCAAACGGTCCGGGTGCTCTTCCAGCAAGGTTTGCACGTCCGCCAAAAATTGCGACAGCGAGGCCGGGCCGTCCGCCGCATAGCCGTCAGCCAACCCCACCAAGCGCTTTAAGTTGCCCAGCGTCCGCTCCCCCTCGTACGAGGCCGCACACGCTTCGGGCAAAAAGGTATCCTCTAAAATGTCGGTTAATAAATCTTTCAGCCCTCTGCGCCCGGCCAAACGGGCATATTTATTTAATACGGCAAACGCGCGGGCTAGTTTTTCGTCCGTGGGCCGGACATAAAGGGAAAGTTCCCCCCGCTTGGCAACCTGATACAATTCCTCATCCGTAAATCCAAATAGCGGGCTACGCAATACGCCGGCGAGTGAAATTTTGTCGTCCGGGTCCGATACGGCGCGCAAAAAGTTTAAAAAGTCGCTTACTTCCTGTTTGCGGTAAAACTTTTTATCCGTTTCCACGTTAAAGGCTATGCCGCGGCGGCGCAGGGCCTCGGTATAGGGGGTGGCGGTGGTGGCGGCACGCGTGAGCAGGGCAATATCCTTGTATTGCAATTTATGTCCGTCCGCCAAGGTTAAAGCACCTACATTTTGGCTAATCCAGTCCGCAATGCGCTCGGCCTGATTATCGCGAAAATCGTCCGCAGACGGCAGTTTGCCTTCGGGCGCGGGCACAAAAAGCCATTGTACGGCCCCGTTGCGCACCGTTTTACTGGTGTAAATGGGCACATAGGCGGGCTGAAAAGCCGTTTGCTGAATCATTGCGCGGGAACAAACGGAGTTGGCCGTTTCCACAATTTCAGGCGTACTGCGGAAGTTTTCCTGCAAGAAGCACTTTTCGCCGCCTTGGCGCAAAATTAAATCGGTAAACAATTCATACGCCGTAATATCCGCCCCGCGGAAGCGGTAAATGGACTGTTTGGGATCGCCCACTACATACAATTTTCCCGGCTCCAAACGCACCTCCTGCCAACGGGAAGCGCGCGTGTTTTTGGCCTCGGCTAAAAACAGCAGCAGTTCCCCCTGTACAGGGTCCGTATCTTGGAACTCATCAATGAACAACACGTCAAATTTGGCTTTTAACTGTTCCCGCACGGACGGATTTTGCAACAATAAGTTACGGGTTTTAACAATCAAATCGTCAAAACTCAATAGTCCTTCCCGCGCGTAGTCCTGCCTAATAAGAGCAGTTACATCCTTTACCAAATCATATGCGGCCAAAAACAGGCGTTGTTTTTCGGGCGTGGTTTTGCCCGCAAAATCCACGAGCGAGCAAGCCTCGTCAAACGCTTCGTCATCCCAGCCCTTGGCTTGGTCATTGGAAGAAAGTTTAACGTATTCCCCTTCGGGTTCGGCCGGGGTTTCCCCCTTTAAAAAAGCAGCCGTCCGCTTTAAAGATTCCGCCGCCCACAATAGCATTTTTTCCACCTTGCGGGGCTTCTTCACTTCCGCCGAAAAAGACGCCGCCATTTCCTGGGCACGCGCGGCTTTTTCCAAGCACGAGGAAGCCAGCAAATTTTGGTGGGCGTAATAATCGTAAGATTCTATTTTGCCGCTGCACAGTTCCGCCGCGAAGTCTTTTAAGTCCGGCAGGGAAATTTCCGCCAACACCTGTTTCCATTGGGCGGCGCGGGGCGCATTTACGCCCAGTTCGCTATCTAAAAAAGCGTTCCAACGCGCGTTAAACAGTTGCGCGGCCTTTTGCCCCGCATCAATTTGCGCATTGGGTGAAAGCCCGGCTTCCAGCGGGAAGGATTTTAAAATATCGGCGCAAAAGCCGTGAATCGTACCGATAGAAGCGCGGTCCAAACGCGAGAGCGCCGTCTCGGCCCGTTTTACCAACTCATCGGACTTTACCGACGGGAAATACTCCCGCAAGAGCGACAAAGTGCTATCCTGGGTTCCCTTTTTAACGGCGGCCACTAAATTTTGCAATTTGGCAACAAAGCGCGTTTTGATTTCGGCGGCGGCTTTTTCGGTAAACGTCAGCGCGACCAACTTTTCAACCGGCGTATTTTGCGCCAGCACCGCCAAACACAGGCGGTCAATTAATAGGGTGGTTTTGCCCGTACCGGCCCCAGCCTCTACCACAATATTCACGCCTGTATGTGTTCGCGCTTGCAAGCGGTCTTCGGTAAAACTCATTTAACTGCCTCCTGTAACGATTTGCAGGCCGCACTCTTGCGCGCGCGCAAAAGCGACTTAAAACTATCCCGGCGGCAAGCCGCCGCATACGGACAATATTGGCACTTTTTGTCATCGGGGTTAATAAAGAAAACCCCGTTTTTTACATAATCCGTCAGCAATACCAAAAATTGGCAAGCGCGCGGCAATACATCTTCAAACGCGGCGGGCGGCAAGTCGCTGCGGTGGTATTTGGGGCCAATGGCCAACAAACAAGAACCCGCCGACCCGTAGCCTTTTAGTTCCGGCAGTTGGCGCGCAATCAGCACATACACAAAGGGCTGAAAGATAAGATGTTTAAAGATATCCGCCGCCAAGTCTTTGGTGCCCTTGCGGGAAGATTTATAATCATCAATGCGGAAGAGTTTGTGCTTTTCATCTACGTCCACCCGGTCAATAATTCCGCGCAAACGCAGGGGCAGTTTTTCGGACGGCTCCAACGAGACGGGAATTTCAAACTTGGCAGGCACAAAATCGCCTTGGTCGTGCAAATCATCCAGCACAAATGCGCCCAGCAGTTCCTTGATGTTTTGCAGTAAAAGTTCCCACACCACGGGATAAATGCCAAACTGGCGGTAACTGTCTGCGCGGTAATGTTTTTCAACCGCTTGGTTTAAATATTCCAAGGCGGCCTCGTCAAACAAATCGTGCGTAAGTCCGCGCTTAAATAAATCTTCGTAGAAATCCTTTAAAATTTCGTGATAAACAGTTCCGCGCAAATTGGGCGGCAACTCCTGGCGGCTTAACGGGTCGTCGTCTTGGCGCAGTTTAAGGCCCTTTTCAAAAAAGATACGCATCGGGCATTGGCCCAACTTTTGCAAGGTAGAAGGCGAAAAACCCAACTTATCTTCCTGCGCAAAAATTTCCGCCCCGCTGCTAATTACGCCGTCATACGCGTTTAGCGGACCGTTTTTGGCCAGTTCGCCCGCGGCGGCAAGAGCGTCTTCAATCCCCGGGGTCAGCAGTTGCGCCAAAGCATATTTTTTAGCGGCGTTTTCCGGACTAAAAATGAAGGTGTAAGAAAGTTCCTTGGGCGTTAAAAAATCCTCGGCAACGGCCGATAATTTTTCGCTAAACCGCCCGCTGACCCGCAACGCGCCGTCCGCCTGCCAGTTGATAAGCGTAGCCCGCGCGAGTTCCGCCAAATACACCGACGGAGAAACCTCTTTACCGTCCGAACCGCGCCGCGCATATAGGGCGTACAATTTTTCCCGCGCCGAAGTGGCTGCGGCAAAAAAGAAGAGTTTTTCTTCGTCGCCCCTATCCAAACTTTGGTTAATCCAATAGCCCAGCACATCGCGCAATACATAGCGGTAATAGTCGCGCAAAACGGGGTCCTCGGGCATTAAAAGCGGGAAAACTTTATCGTTTAGCCCCAGTAAAAACACCGCCTTAAACGAGAGCCCGCGCGCACGCACGGCGTCGGTAAACACCACCCCGCCACGGACAGTTTCGGCCTCGTTAAACGAAAGGCCGCGCACGGCATCGGCCAATTCTTCCAAGAACTCGCCATCCTGCGCCTGCGAACGCAAAACGCTGTACGAAGCCAAACTTTGTATGCGCTCGCACACTGCCCGGTAAATTTCCGCTTCTTTGCCCTCAAAGTTTTCCTCGTCCGTCAATTCACGCAGTAAAGCCAAGGCTTCCTGCGACAATACGCCCCACTCCGCCGAACGGCCTAACTGTTCCAAACGGTTTTTGATTTGCGTCAGCCACGACAAAAATTCCGGGTCATAATTTTTGGTTTGTGGCAATAAATCCTGCCATTGGCTAAAATCGCGGTTTACGAGCGAGCGCGAAATAAGAGCACGCCATTTATTTTTGGAAGCGTGTTTAAAATACGGCGACGACACCACCGACAGCACGAGGTTTCGCTCAAAACCGTTTTGCGCCAACGCAAATAAATTCAAACAAAACACACCCAGCGGATAATGCGTAACCGGGTACGAAAAAGACGCGTTAAGCGGAATACAGTTTTGCTTAAATACGCGGCGCAGTTCATCTTGGTATGGGGTAACCGTGCGGGCAATCACCGCAATATCGGCAAAGGAGTAGCCCTCTTTTTCCACCAAACGCAAAATTTCCTTGGCGGTAAAAAACAACTCGCCGGAAGCATCCCCCGCGCTTATAATTTGCACGCCCGGTGCATTTACTCCCTCTCCCGCAGAAAAAACACTTTTTGCGGCCGAGCCCAACGCGCCAAAATCGTCCGTTTCCGCATTTTCTCCCCCCGCAGAAAACCAGTTAGCCTCAAAGAATTTCTGTGCGAAATGGTATGCCGGGTGAATCATATACGGTGCAAAAACCGCCACCGGATAATGCCCGCGTAAACGGTTCACCAGTTCCAACTGGCGGCCGGGCATATCGTAAAACCCATAAAACACAATTTGTTTAAATCCCTTTAAAAAGGCTGATTTTTCCACCTGTGCAAGCGCCCGCTCAAAGGCCGCCTGATAAGGGCGGTAACCCGGCACATTTTGCTGGGCTTGTAAATACCGGCGGTAAAGGCGGTTTAACCAAATAAGCCGCTCTTTGTCCGCTTCCAAGGCGGTGTCCGAAGCGGTGCGCACATATTTATCTATTACGTCCGGCCCGACCAAAGAGTCCTCCAAGTCGCGCAGGGAACTTTTAACCGCCTGCACAAACCCGCGCGAAGCGGGATAGTGGTTTAGGTCGGGCTCTTGCAACAGATTTTTAATTAAAAAATCACGCAAATTGTCTTGCGGCAAAAGTGGCAAGGTGGCGCCAGGGGCTTCACTATCCAATATGGACACCAGCGCGCCACCCGTTATAAAATGGATATTGGCCGCCGCGCCAAATTCCCGCGCCAAGCGGTTTTTTAATTGGTTGACTACCAAGCCAGATGAACAAATCACCAGCCACGGGGCCAACGCGTCCGTGCGTTCACTACGGACGTAACGGACGAAGGCATTTTCTAACGAAGGGTAATGGGCGTAAAAGAGTTTCATAAAATTGTAAAATAGAGATATTATTTTATCTTACATTTTTGGAAGCAAATATGAAAACACTTATTCTTGTACGCCACGCCAACGCCTTATCCGGCTTGGAAGCCCGTGTAAATACGGACGCAGAACGCCCTCTTTCTAACGAGGGCAAACAAAAGGCCGCTAAAACCGCACAGGCCCTAAAAGAGCGCGGAATTGTACCGCAAATTATTTTGACAAGCCCACTTTTGCGCGCGGAGCAAACGGCTGAAATTTTAAAGCAGACCTTGGGAGGACAACTTTCCAAGGAAACCATTTTAAACGGCTTGCACGCCGACCGCGAAGTATGCGAATTTTTAGCCGAACAAATGCAGGAGTACGATACGGTGATTGCCGTCGGCCACAACCCCAATGTGGCGTATGTACTGCACCTATTTTGCAAAGAGGTTCACCACTTTGCGCCGGGTTCCTTTGCCGTGCTGGATTTTGCTAATCCGCACCGCCCCCAATTAACCTACTTTGGAGAGTAACCGATGACGATTTTTGATGCGGTTTTACTCGGCGTGTTACAAGCGTTAGGGGAATTTTTGCCCATTTCCAGTTCGGCCCATTTGGCCCTGTTGCCGTATTTTCGCGGGATGGAATATCAGGGGCTCGCGTTTGACGTAATGCTCCACGCGGCCACGCTGCTCGCCGTACTTTTGTACTTTGCCAAGGATTGGTTTGTACTGATTAAAGACGGACTAACTCATCCCACCACGCCAGAGGGGCGCAAACTGTGGTATTTGGCGGCCGCCACGGTGCCTGCCGCCGTTGCCGGATATTTCCTTAACGATTTGGCGGAAAATACATTTAGAAACCCGCTAATGATAGCCGTCTGCTTAATGGTATTTGCGTGCCTACTCGGCTGGGCGGACAAAAAGGGACGCAAAAACCCCGACACGCCCATTACTTTTAAAGTTTTAATGATTATCGGCTGTGCGCAAGCCTTGGCGCTTATGCCCGGCGTATCGCGCAGCGGCATTACCATTACGGCGGCGCTTTTGCTGGGGTTATCCCGCAGTGCAAGCGCGCGGGTGTCCTTTTTGTTATCCACGCCCATTATCGGTGGGGCTACACTCTTGGAACTGCGCCACTTGGCCCCAGCAGATTTTAATATGCCGCTTTTGTGGGGCTTTGTCAGCGCGTTTTTGGGGGCCTTACTCGTTATTGGCTGGTTGATGAAATACATCAAAACGCACAGTTTTAATGTATTTGTTTATTACAGGCTACTTTTGGGGCTTGTGATTATAGCGTTTTACTTTTGGAAATAGCGCAAAAAGGGCGGGCCTTAAAAGCCCGCCCTTTTTATAGTTTATGATCCGGTTATTTGGCAAACGCTTTGGCTTTATCCACCGTTGCGCCAATGGTATCAGCCAAAATTTTCTTTAAGTCCGAAGCGGCCATAACGTCCATACCCGCCGCTGTGCAACCGCCGGGGGTAGCCACCTTTTGGGCGAGTTCCGCCGCAGAAAGCCCCGTGCTCTCCAACATTTTGGCCGCGCCGATAACTGTCTGCAACGATAGCGCCGCCGCCTGATCCTTAGGCAACCCGTAGGCCGCGCCCGCCTGCGCCAAGGCATCAATAAAGTAATACACGAACGCCGGGCCCGAGCCGGACACCGCCGTAGCCGCATCAAACACGGGCAACGAAACTTCAAAGGTTTTGCCCAACGCGTCAAACAAACCCATTACCTCGCGGCGGGTGCGTTTGGGCGTTTCGGCCGAAAAGTGGAAGAGCGTTACCCCTTCGCCCAAAGACAAGGGGGTATTGGGCATAATGCGGATAACCGGCCAGTTGGGCAGCACTTGCTGGATTTTTTCCACGCTCCACCCCAGCGCCATACAAATAAGCGGCTTGGCATTCACGCCGCTTGCCGCAATTTGTTCCAACACCGCAGGGATCTGCGCCGGTTTTACGGCAATAAACAGCCAGTTGGCATCGTGAATAACGCGCAAGTTATCCACGCTCGCCGCTATTCCCAATTCTTCGCGCAGTTTAGCGGCAGAAACTTCCGTATGCACGGAGGCTAAAATATCTTCTTTCGCCCACCCGTGTTTTAAAAGTCCTTTAATGATGGCTCCGCCCATTTCTCCGGCGCCGATAAATCCTAATTTCATTGTTTGCTCCCTAATTTTCTATGCGTAAACGGTCTAGCATCCGGACCGACATAATCGGCCACAATCTGCCCGTTCCCGTATAATTTGTATTTATAAATCGTCAGCCCGGTCAGTCCCACGGGGCCGCGCGCGTGCGTTTTTCCCGTGCTGATACCCACTTCGGCGCCAAAGCCGTAGCGGTAGCCGTCTGCAAAGCGCGTGGAAGCGTTGTAATACACGCCCGCCGAATCCACCAAGTCCATAAAAATTTGGGCTTCATCGTGGTTCGCGGTTATAATGCAATCGGTATGGTGAGAGCCATAGCGGTTGATATGTTCCACGGCTTCCAAAATATTTTTAACCTGTTTAACGGAAAGTTTCTTCTCCCCGTATTCGGTATGCCAGTCCGCCACCGGGCCGGATACCGGGGCCAACCGGGCAATGTCTTCCCCGCCAAAAAGTTCCACGCCGTGTTTCAGCAAATGCTCCAACAGGTCCTTTTTAAAGGGCATCGGCCAGGATTCGTCAAGCAACAGGGTTTCCACCGAATTGCAGGCCGAAGGATATTGCGTTTTGGCATCCGTACAAATCTGCTTGGCCATTTGTGCGTCCGCCGAGCGCGCTACATAAATATGGCATACGCCGTCCGCGTGCCCCAACACCGGGATTTTGGTATTGGCCTTTACATAGGCCAGAAGAGCGTTTCCCCCGCGGGGGATAATCAAATCAAAATATTTATCAAGCGCCAGCATTTGCGCCGATTCCTCGCGAGAGTGAATCAAATTAAGCGCATAAGGCGGATAACCGGGCACGGTGGCCAAAGCATTTTGAAGCACGTTGGCAAGAGCGTCGTTGGTATGCTGGGCTTCTTTTCCCCCTTTTAATACCACCGCGTTGCCGGATTTGGCGGTAAGCGCCGCAATTTGCGGCACTACATCGGGGCGGGCTTCAAAAATAACGCCGATTAATCCTATCGGGCAGGAAATTTTATACAGATTTAACCCCTCATCCAATTCCGTAGCGGACAAAACTTGCCCCACCGGGTCCGGCAATTCTACCATTTCCTCCACGCCGCGGATAACTGTTTCCAGTTTGTCACGCGTCAGTTTCAAGCGTTCGTAAAGGGCCGTTTTCATTTTGCCGGTTTCCACGGCTTCTTTGGCAGTCTGCAAATCCAACTGGTTGGCCTGCAAAATTTCATCCGCGTGTACACGCAAAGCACACGCCATCGCGTTTAAGGCGCGGTCCTTGGCTTCGGGCGGCAGCGCGGCCAAAACGTAAGAGGCTTCCTTGGCCTTGGCGGCAATTTCACATACAGTCATACACATCCTCACAATAAAACAATGTTGTCGCGGTGGACGGCTTCGTCATAATTTTTATAGCCGATTTTTTTGGCAATCTCTTCCGAGCGGCAACCCGCAATTTTGCGGCACTCTTTGGACGAATAATTAACAAGTCCGCGGGCAAATTCCTGTCCGGCTTCGTCCAAAACGGAAATGGAATCTCCGGCTTCAAACTCTCCCGCCACCGCCGTAATTCCGGCAGGAAGCAGAGAGGACCCTTTCTCGCACATCGCCTTTTTGGCCCCTTCATTTACGGTAAGTCCGCCCGCCACATTGGTAGCATACGCCAACCATAATTTTTTACCAGGCAAGTTTTCCACGGGCAAAAAGAGCGTTCCCTTAAAATCCGGGCCAAACAGCGAAGATACCGCCCCCGGCTTTTTGCCATAGGCAATAATCATCGCCGCGCCGGAGCGCGTAACCACCTTGGCGGCTTCCAGTTTGGTTTTCATCCCGCCGCGGCCGCGCGAAGAAGCGCAAAAGCCCAGGGCTTCTATTTCCGGCGTAACGCCTTTGACAACCTCAATGAGTTTCGCGTTTTTATCCTTGCGCGGATCGCCGTTATACAAGCCTTCCACATCGCTCATTACGCACAGCAAATCTGCATCCATCCCGCTGGCAACAAGGGCGGAAAGTTTATCGTTATCGCTGAAACACACATTGACGCCCTTTTCCTTATAGCCGCGCAACTCGTTGGTGGACACGGTATCGTTTTGGTTAATCACCGGGATACACCCCAGTTCCAACAGGCGGTTCAAGGTGTCGCGCAAACTTAAATAGCGGCTTCTGTGGGCGAAATCGTCCTCCGTCAGCAATACTTGTGCGGCCACTACGCCCAACTGTTTAAATCCGTCCTCGTAAAATTTCATTAGACTAATCTGCCCCACCGCCGCGCAGGCCTGCTTTAAAGACACCACATCCGGCGCGCTGGTAAGCCCCAGGCGGCGTTTGCCCATACCTACGGCACCGGAGGTAACAATCATTACCTCTTTGCCTTGGGCGCGCAAGGCGGCGATATCTTCCATAAAAGAATACAGGCGGGACAACGCCAAGTCGCCGTTATCGGTGCTTAATGCGTTGGTACCGAATTTAAATACAATACGTTTTGCTTTTTTAATCAGGTCTTTCATAAATTATTGTTGCCCGGCGGGTTTAACCGTGGAAAATTCGCAACGGTTGTTAAACGGACAAGTAGCGCAATGCTCCAAATTAGGCTCAAAGTCCGCCACTTCAATTTTTTTGCCGATGTTAATAAAGGTCTCCAAAATTTTCTTTTCGTCAAACGCTTCAAACGGCGCGCTCATCTGTTTGTTAAACGCCACAAAATAAAAAGTGCATTTACCATTCTTCATATTCCAAGCACGCTGGGCGCCTACGGCGTAAATGCCCATTTGCAGGGAATCGGTTACCGGCAGGGAAAGGTCCACATCCGTTCCGGTTTTGTAGTCAATCACTTCCCAAGAGCCGTCGGGCAGTTTGTCTATGCGGTCAATCTTGCCGCGCAGGGTCCATTGGCCTTCTTGAAAGATAAATTCCCGCTCGGTGCTGTCCACGGTGGTTTTGCGCTCGTATTCCGCCTGGGCGTAGGTTTCCAACATTTTTTTGCCCTTTAAATACCACTCCATTTGCTCGCCCGCGCTGGAATATCCGGCACCCAGCCAGCAATCGTCGTAATAAGACAACAGTTCCGAGGGGTCGTTGCTTTCCTTGTGGTACGCTTCCAACGCGCGGTGGATAGACACGCCCAACGAAGAGGCGGGTACTAATCCTTCACGCTTGCCCTCAATGTATTTGTACTTATACAAAACGGGACATTCCAAATACGTTTTGATTTTGGAATAGTTTAATTCATACACGTCGCTATACATTGGCGGGTTCGTCCTTTTGCGTCTTGGCGCGCAGGAAATGCACCAAGGTATCGCCGTATTTTTCCACGCGGTAAATTTCCAGCGTGTCCGGCACGGCAAACTCTTCGGTCTTGTGCGTTTGCAAAACGATAATGCCGTTTTTAGCAAGCAACTTGGCGTCGGCCACGTTTTTTAACGCGGGCTCGGACAGCGCCAACATTTTGTTGTTGATGTCGCGGTACGGCGGGCCCATAAAAATAATATCGTAACCTTCATTATCGCTATACGCCAACAGAAAATCAAGCGGCTTTAACACATCCCCGCGGATTACCTTGGCGCGGTCCGCAAAGCCCAAATGCTCCAAGTTGCGGTGGATATTTTTAATACAGGCGGGCTCTCTGTCCAGCATTACCGTACGCATCGCCCCGCGGGAAAGCGCTTCCAAAGACACGTTCCCCGTTCCGGCGAATAAATCCAGCATCATAGCCCCCGTAATGCGGGGGCGCAGGATATCAAAAAGGGACTGTTTGATACGGTCCGAAATAGGTTTTACGGGCAAATTTTTAGATACGGAAAAAATTCTGCGCCCGCGGGCAGTTCCGGCAATAATACGCATAATAATCCTTTATAATTGGGCAATGCCTTCCTTCAAGGCAAAGCGCACCAGTTCGGCCTGTTTGTGGATGCCGAGTTTCTTCATAATATTGTTGCGGTGCACGTGAATTGTATTTAACGAAAGATTAAAGGTTTTGGCAATCTGTTTGCTGCTATAACCTTCGGCAATCAGTTGCAGGACCTCTTTTTCTTTGGGGGTCAGCCCCGTAGCATCGCGCTTGCGGGCCGAGGTTTTGCCCAAGAACCCTTGCACAATGTATTTAGACACTTTGCTGCACAGATAAAAACGTCCGGCGGCTACTTCTTCAATAGCATCTACGATTTCATCGGCGGTGGAAACCTTAACGATAAAACCCTTCGCCCCGGCTTTGAGGGATTTTTCCACCGAAACCCGGTCGTCATACATACTCAGCATAACCACTTTGGCTTCGGGGTCGCGCTTTACAATGCGCTCCGTGGCCTCTATCCCGTTTAAAAGCGGCATAGAAATATCCACCACATACACATCGGCCGGAGTCTTTTCGGCATATTCCACCAAATCCTTCCCGTTGGCAATTTCGGCCACGACTTCCATATTTTTGCCTAATTTTTCCAGCACGGCGCGAACGCCTTGGCGTACAATGGCGTGGTCATCCGCCAATACAATTTTTATACTCATTTGTTCCCCCCGTAAACCACGCACGGGCACGACACTTCAATACGCGTTCCCTTGCCCGGTGCGCTTTTTATAGAAATAGACCCGCCCAACAGCCGCACGCTGTCCTTCATTGCGCGCAAACCCACTTGGCGGATGGAGCCTCCCTTCATCGGCTTAAAGCCAATGCCGTCGTCCTGCACAATCAAATGGGCCGTAAATTCGTCCCGTTCCAAGAGCACATAAATGCTTTTGGCCTGTGCATATTTGGCAATATTGGTTAAGGCTTCTTGCACGATACGATAGAGCAAAATCTTTACGTTGTCGGCCACTCCGGTAGAGTCGCCCTCTGACTTATAATCAAATTTGTACGGAATATGCAGCATTTGGCTGATGTTATCCAACAGTTCCCGCACCGAGCCGCCCAAGGCGCCGTCGTTTTCCAAACTGGGCGGACGGAGCGACACCACAATATTTTTTACGCGCTCAATGCTGTCTTTAATCTGCTTATCCAATTTGGCTATTTCCACCAAGGCCTGCTTGGTATCGCCCTCTTTTACGCTGGCCTTTACCAAACTTAAAAGAGCCGTTAAAATAACCGCCGAGGAGCCGATTTCATCGTGCAGGGATTTGGAAATCTCCCTTTTTTCGGCTTCCCGCTCGGCCAGTAAAATTTGTGCGAAGGTCCGCGGGGCGGCCCCTTCTTTAAGCATATCGGGTTCGTGGTAACTTCTGGCCCAGTGGGTAATATCCCGCGTGAGCGCCAGCACCGTGGCCACAGAGCCGTCTTCCCCGCGCAAGGGGATTAACGTGGTTTGGTAGAAGAAATGGGTCCCGTCCTTTTCAAAGCCCCACTCATAATGATACACAGCCCCCTTTAAGGCCTGTTCCAAGGCCTGCAAGTGGAGCGGTACGCCGCGGACATCTTCGGTGGAGCAGTCCAGCACGTTGCTAATAGCCGTAATTTGGCGCGTTTTTACATCAATCAGCACCACGGCGTCGTACCCTTCCACCCCGTGTTTTTTTATCGTTTCCAAATCTTTGGCGCAATAAGCGGTTTCCCGCGTGGTAACTGCGCCCGCCAGTTGCTTGCATTGGAAACAAAAGCGCGACGGCTTTTGTGTTTCTTTGGAAATCGTTTTCTTTGTCATAGACGGCCTCTAATACACTCTATATGATATTCTACTATATTTTGCGTATTTTTCTATAAATAGGGTTCCTGCGCGCGTAATAAGGAGAAAAGCACTTAGATTTGATATAATTTTGTATATGTCTAAACGCTTAAAAAAATTGATTTTTTCTAAATTATTCCTTTTCTCCGCACTAGCGGGGCTATTTGTGTTTATTATTGTTTGTGCGGTACTTATGCGCTACATTTTTTCCGGCCTGCCGCCCGTGTACGAAATGGAGGAATACACCCCGGCCGTTACCACCAAGGTTTTTGACCGCAATAACAATTTAATCCACGAGTTTTCCATTGAAAAGCGCAGTATGGTACCGCTGGAAGATATCCCGGTGGACCTGCAAAACGCCGTCGTGGCAATGGAGGACCGGGAATTCTTTTCCCACCCCGGCATTTCAATCCGCGGTATCTTCCGCGCGGGGTTATATGACCTCGTTTCCGGCCGCGCCAAACAAGGGGCCTCTACGCTGACCCAGCAACTTTCGCGCGGGGTGTTTTTAACACAGGAAAAGAAACTCATCCGCAAAATCCGCGAAGTTATTTTGGCTATCCAAATTGAGCACCAGTTCAGCAAGCGGGAAATTTTGCAATTATATTTAAACGAAATTTATTTGGGTAGCGGGTCCTACGGGGTAAAGGCCGCCGCTAAAAAATATTTTAATAAAGAACTTTCCGAACTGACCACCGGCGAGGCCGCCTTGATTGTGGGCTTGATTCCCGCCCCGGGGCGCTATAATCCCTTTGCCAACCCGGACTTGGCCCGCCAGCGCCGCAACCTGGTGCTGGACGTAATGCAACAGCAAAATTACATTTCCAAGGAAGAATTGGAAAAAGCCAAAAAAGAACCCCTGCCCGAACAACAAACGCAGGAAGAAGCCCAGCCCGGCCAATATTTTATTGAGCACATCCGCCGCATTTTGGAACCCAAATACGGGATGGACGTACTGTGGAAGGCGGGCTTAAACATTTACACCACCATTGACATTAAGGAACAAGCCTTGGCCGAGCAAATAATGAACAAAAAACTCCAAGAGTACGACGAGCAGGTAGCCAAAGGGTTAGGCATTGAAATTGACCCCAACGACGCCGAAGCCGACACGGCAAACACCGAGGAAGAAACCGATACCCAAACGCCCAAGGAAAACTACCCCCGCCTGCAAGGCGCCTTTATGGTGCGCGACGTAAAAACCGGCGCGGTGCGCGTGATGATTGGCGGACGCGGCTTTGACGAAAGTAAATTTAACCGCGCCACACAGGCCAAACGCCAGCCGGGATCCTCTTTTAAGCCGTATGTGTGGATGGCCGCCCTGCAAAAGGGTTACACGCCCGCTACCTTGGTAAAAGACTTGCCCACTATGTTCTATTACGACGGGCGCAACTGGCGCACCTTTAACGAAAACTCCGATTTGTATTCCTTGGATTTAGCCAAACAATCCTTCATCGCCAGCAAGGATTTTAACGTATGGGTTCCCAAAAACTACGGGGAACGCAATGAGGGGTGGATTACCTTGCGCAAAGCGTTGGAAAAATCCAAAAACCTCGTAGCCGTCAATTTGATTGATGCTATCGGCGTGGGCGAAGTGATCCGCGTGGCAAGAAAGGCGGGCATTACCGCTCCCTTACCGCGCGTTCCGGCCCTGGCCTTGGGCGTAAGCGTGCTGGCGATGGATGAACATTTGGCCGCCCTTACCACCTTTGCTAACGGCGGCATCCACACCGACAACTACTATATTGAACGCGTGGAAGATGCCAACGGACGCATTTTGGAACAGCACGTGCCCATAGAGGAAGCCGCCTTCTCCCCGCAAAATTCGTACCTGCTTATCAATATGATGAAGGGCGTCGTCCAGCGCGGGAGCGGGGCGTATGTATCGCGCTTGGGCCGCAACATTGCGGGCAAAACAGGTACCACGCAGAGCCACCGCGATATGTGGTTTGTGGGGATGACCCCGCACACCGCCGCCGCCGCTTGGATGGGGTACGATGACGATACTTCGCACGAAAACGGGGCGCGCTTTACAGGCAGCACCACGGCCCGCTGGTGGACCGAAATTATGCAGGAAATTTTAAAGGATGAACCCAACGACGATTTTGCCGTGCCGGAAGGGATTTCCTTTGCATATGTAAACCCCATTACCGGCAAACTGGCTATGCCCAGCGAACGGAACAAATTTTTGGAAGCCTTTATATCCGGCACCGAACCGCAAAGTTTCTAGCGGTTTGAGGCAGTATTTATGAGCCACGCAACTAAAACGTCTTTCACCCGCTACTACGGCCTGCCCAATGGGGCCGCTAAGGCGTATTTTGCGTGCCAAACATATCTAAACCACAACAAAAGCGCGGTATTTATTACGGCGCACGATACGGACGATTTTGACAACGCCGCCAAGGAATTGGCTCCGCGCGGGGCCGAAACTTTATCCCTACCGGAAACCGATACCGGGCGGATGAACGCACTCTTTTCGCTGATTACCCCAGCAGGCGGCCCGCGGCTGTTAAGCGCCAATTACGAGGCTCTTTCCGCCCCGCTTCCGGCACCGCAGGACTTTAAAAGCCGTTTATTTACCGTCCGCAGGGGAGACACCTTGCGTCGCCAAGAATTATTGGACCGGCTGGAAAATTCCGGCTACGGGCGGGAGGAATACGCCGAAGCCCCCGGCCAATACGCCGCGCGCGGCAGCGTAGTAGATATTTTTTGTTTAAACCGCCCCGAACCCTTGCGCCTGTATTTTGCGGGCAACCGCGTGGAAATGATTAGCGCCTACGACTTGGACACGCAAAATACCAAGGAACACGTGGACCAAGCCGATATTATCCCTTTAAAATTTGAAAATACTCCCGCAACCTTGGCTGACTACTTGCCCGGATTTTCGTTTATTTTTGACGAGCCGGATAAAGAGTTTGACCTGGCGAATTATCCCAACTGCGCGGTTACCACCCTGCTGCCGTCGGCGGACGGCGTGAATTTTGATCTAAAAGCCAATGTATCCTTTAACGCCAATATGGACCTACTAGATAAAGAAGTAGCCGACTTGCAGGCCCATAACATTGTGGTAACCATTTGCTGTTTAAACCGCGGCGAATTAGACCGTATGGGCGAACTGGCCGCCGATTATGAACATCTAAAAAAGGCCGCCTTTAAAATTTCCCCCTTGACCCAAGGTTTTTGCAGCCCGCAGGAGCGTTTTGCACTGATAACCTCCAACGAAATTTTAAACCGCCGCTATAACGCCGCGCGCGTAATTAAACATTTTGATATTGAGGGCGCCAAACGCGTGCGCTTTAAAGAGTTACAGGCGGGCGATTACGTCGTTCACCAAGAGCACGGCATCGGGCGTTATTTGGGGTTGGAAGTAATGGATAAAGAGGAAAACCCCACCGACTGCCTGATTATTGAATACCGCCGAGGAAGCCGCCTGTATGTGCCGATGTACGACTTTAAAAAAGTGCAAAAATACATTGGCGCCGGGGGTAAACGGCCTACGCTCTCCGTATTGGGCGGAGCGACGTGGAAGGACGTAAAAAGCCGCGTAAAAGAGGAAGCGCAAAAGGCCGCCAAGGAAATTTTGAAACTGGAAGCCCTGCGCCAAGCCACTCCCGCACCTGAAATATCGGGCGACGCACGCATTGAACAGGAATTTGCGGATTCATTTCCCTATGTTTTAACGCCGGGGCAAGAGCAGGCCATCCGAGAAACCTTGCACGATTTGGACCTTTCCAAACCAATGGACCGCGTATTAGTGGGCGATGTAGGCTTTGGAAAAACCGAAGTGGCTATGCGCGCCGCCTTAAAGGTGGCTTTATCGGGCAAGCAAGTAATGGTGTTGGTTCCTACTACCATTTTGGCGGACCAGCACTATAAAACTTTTTCCAAACGCTTGGCGGGCTTCCCGGTTGTGGTGCGGATGCTCTGCCGCTTTCAAACCGCCAAGGAGCAAAAGGCCGTTATAGAAGAATTAAAAAACGGCGTGTGCGACATTATCATCGGCACGCACCGCCTGATGAGCAAGGATATTCATTTTAAGCAATTAGGCCTTGTGATTATTGACGAGGAACACCGTTTTGGCGTAAAACAAAAGGAAAAAATCCGCGCGATGAGCGCCGGGGTTCACTCCTTGATGTTAAGCGCCACGCCAATTCCGCGCACCCTAAACCAATCGCTCGCTTCCCTGCGCGACATTTCCCTTATTGATACGCCGCCCCGGGGCCGCACGCCGATTAAAACCGTGGTAACCGCTTGGAATAACGATTTGGCCGCGGCCGCCATTACGCAGGAACTCGCCCGCGGCGGGCAGATTTACTACGTCTATAACAGCGTGCAGAGTATGGAATCGCGCTATTTGTTCCTTAAAAAACTTGTTCCGCAAGCGCGTATTTGTATGGCGCACGGGCAAATGAACGAAAAGGAACTGGAACAAACCTTGTGGGACTTTAACAAGGGCAAATACGATATTCTGCTGGCCTCTACCATTATTGAATCGGGTATAGACATCACCAACGCCAATACGCTGATTGTGGAAAACGCCCAAAACTTTGGCCTTGCACAGTTGTACCAGTTGCGCGGGCGCATTGGGCGCGGCAGTACAAAAGCCTATTGCTATTTGTTCCACCCAGATTGGTTACTTAAAAAACCAGCCGAAAAAGAGGACAACTTTACCGATTTAGCCGCCGTGTATTGGAAGCCCAAAGAGGAAAAGGACCCGACCGAAGAAGCCCGCCAACGCTTGGCCGCCTTAATGGAATTTAGCGACCTGGGCAGCGGGTTCCGCTTGGCGCTACGCGATATGGAAATCCGCGGCGCGGGCGAATTATTAGGCGTAAAACAGCACGGGTATGTAAACGAAGTGGGCCTTAGTTTGTATTGCGATTTAGTGGCCGCCGAGGTCAAAAAATTAAAGGGCGAGCGCGTGGAGCGCAACCTGCAAGCCAAGGTCAATTTGCCCCTGCCCGCCTATATTCCGCCCGATTACCTGCCGGACGATGCCGAACGCCTAAAATATTATAAGGAACTGATGAGCGCGGACGAAGCCAAAACCAAAACGCTTTTGGCCCGCTTGCAGGATTTGTGCGGCCCGGTTCCGCCCGAAGTGGAAAACTTAACCAAACTCTTTTTGCTCTCCAACCGTGCGGGCAAGTTGGAAATCTATCATATAGATTGGGTGGACGGTGCCTTGGAAATGCTGTTCACGCACCGCTTTAAAATGCCGCCTGCTTTCCCGGGGGAACTCTTTAACCGCTTCGGCCCGGGGAACATAGAATTTGTAAAATCCAAAAATGGCGACGGCGTGCGCATTATCGCCCCCGGGGGCAAGGACCCGTTGCTCTTTACCCAGCAAACGCTTGCGTTTTTTGAAACCATTTTACGACAGGAAAAATGATATAGTATATGAATATGAAATATCCGTTTTTACTCTTACTGCCGCTTGTGCTGGCAGGGTGTCATAAGGATTCCGCACCCGTGCAAAATCTGCCCGCCGCACGCATTGGCAAGCAAACCATTACCGAGCAGGACATTAACGACCGCCTGCCGCTTTTGTCCGCCGAGGACCGGGAGTTTGCCAAAACCCCGCTGGGACACCAAAATTTGGTGCAAATCATCACGCGCGAAAAATTAATCGCCGCCGATGCCCGCGCCACGGGAATAGCAGATTCGGACGAATACCGCTCCCTGCTGGCTGACAAACGCGCACAACTGGACCAAATTTATAATGAATTTGCCGCCGACACCTTGGAACGCCTTTGGTACCATAAATTGGAGGAAGAGGGCGCCTTATCCGTCAGCGACAGCGAAGTGGATGATTACTTTAAAAAGTATCCCTACGAAATGACGATTAAACAAATCATCGTAGATAACGCCCAAACCGCCGACCAAGTTTTGCGCACCTTAAAGTCTTCCCCTTCGCGCTGGAAGGAAATGGAGCGGCAATACAGCATCGCGCCCGACGCCTTAAAGCAGTTATCCTTTATGCCGGGGGAATATTTAGACAGTATCGCCGTTATTGCGGCCAACTCGCCCACCGGGAAACCGCAAGGCTTCTTCAAAACGGCGCAGGGATTTCATATAATAATGAAAACAGGGGAACGCCGTCTGTCCAAAAAAGATGCCGAACCGCGCATACGGGAAGTGTTGCAAAACAAAAAAACGGACGACGTGCTGGACTCTTTAAAAAATAAATACGAGGTTGTAATCTATGAAAAAAGCGAATAAATTATTTCTCGCCGCATTACTGGCGGTGTTGGGGATGAATTTACAAGCCAAGGTGATGGAATCCTCCGTCGCCACGGTAAACGGCCGGCCCGTGCTGGCTTCGGAGTATGACAATTACTTGGAAGGCGTTGTGGAGCAATACAAGGCCGCCGCGCCAGACTTTTTAAAACAGCCCTACGCCCAAGATATTTTGGGCCGCGAGGTATTAAAGGAACTGATTTCCAAGGAACTGTTGTACCAAGCCGCCGAAGAAGCCAAAATCCAGGTAAAGGATTCCGAACTGGACGCCGGATTAAACGAAATTAAGGCCCGCTTTATGGTGGACGAAACCACCGGCAAGCAGGATGCCAAAGGCGCAGACAAACGCTTTACCGAAGCGCTTAAAAAACAAGGGATGAGTTTAAAGGCGTACAAAAATAAACTTTCCAAAGATATTGCCGTGCGCAAATTAATGGAGCAAAAACTCCAAGCCACCGTTACCCCCGTGGAAGAGGCCGACGCAAAAGCCCTCTATGCTAACGTGGAAGCGGTAATGAAGAACAATACAAAAAAAATCAAAGCGCTTGAAAAAGAAGACCCCGTAAAACTCAAAGAAGCGCAAGCCATTGCCGCCAAGTTAAAACAACTCACCGGCGAACAGGTACGCATCGGGCACATTTATTTGGCTACCACCAAGGATATGAAACCCGAGGAAATCGCCCAAAAAGAAGCCTTGGCCAAACAAATTAAAAGAGAATTGGACAGCGGTATGGACTTTTCCGTGGCTGTTAAAAAATACACCGAGGACAAAAACGCCCTCGCCAGCGGCGGCGATATGATTTTGATTAAAGGTATCGCCCCCAAAGCCATTGACGACAAGGCCTTTACCTTGGCCGTCGGCAAAGTGAGCGACCCGATTAAAAGCGAAGTCGGCATCCACATTATCAAAATTAAAGAAAAACGTGCCGAACGCTCTATTTCGTACGAAGATATCTCGCGCGATTTGGCCCAGTATTTGGCCCAACAGCGCGTACAAGCCGCTATGGGCAAATACATTGAAGAATTGTACGACAAAGCCGACGTAAAGGTTACGAAAACCTTTGAATCGGACGCGCTTTTAAAAGAACAAGCCGCCAAGCAAGCCGAAGCCCAAAAGGCCGAAGTTAAAAAATAATTCTTGGCAAAGCCGTACAGATAGTTATAAAATAAAAGGGCAACTTGCTGCTTTTTCCCGAAACTTTATTTTGGAATACGGTATGAAGCCCATAGTTTTGATTACCGCCGGGGACCCGTTGGGGATTGGCCCGGAGGTAACAGTAAAATCTTTAAAGAACCCGCTCGTACAGCGTGCGTGTCTCCCGGTAGTCATTGGGGAACCCACTTCGCTGGTGCGTGCGGGTTTTTCGGATAAATTGGCCCGTTTGATTGCTATTGACGCTTCCGCCCCCTTGCCGGATAAACCCGTTCCGTCTTTTGCGGGCGGGGAAACATCCTACAAGGCGGTGGAACTGGGCATAAAACTGGCCCTTAAAACCAAAAGTCCGCTGGTTACAGCCCCCATCAACAAACAAAGTTGGGCCCTGTACGGCGTGCCCTACACAGGGCATACCGAACTGTTGCGCGAGCGCGCAGGCAAAGAGGGGCTAATGATGTTTGTCAGCGGGAACCTGCGTTGCGGGCTTGTAACGGAGCATTTTGCCATTGCGGATTTACCCCGTCTGCTGACACAAGAGCGCATTGTGGAGTCGGCCATACATTTTAACCGCGCCTTAAAACAACTCGGCATAAAAAACCCCCATATTGCTGTGTGCGCCTTAAACCCGCACGCAAGCGACAACGGCAAATTCGGCACCGAGGAAAACGAAGTAATTTTGCCCGCGGTAAAAGCCCTGCGCCGCCACAGAATAAAGGCGGAGGGGCCGCTTCCCGCAGACGCCCTGTGGCTCGCACACGCGGCAGGGCAATACGACGGGCTTTTGTGTATGTACCACGACCAAGCCCTACTGGGCCTAAAACTGGCCGCCAAAAAGCCGATTGTGCATATTACGGCGGGGCTTAAATTTCTGCGGGTTTCCCCCACCCACGGTACGGCCTTTGACATTTCGGGGCAGAACATTGCCAACCCGTCCAGTATGACGGACGCGCTTTTATTTGCCGCCGCCCGCGCCAAACCACCCAAAATATTTTAATTAAAAAGAAAAATTTACCCCGCGGCATAAGTTTTTCCGCGGGGTTGCCTATTTATAAACCTATGGAAGTTTATAGTAATCTATACGGTCATTACTGACACTATGACTATAAATGCCTCCTAAACTTTTGCATACCTTGGTTGATATAGCGTCCCCGGCCCCACATAAACGTAAATCATTAGAAACAGGATAATATAAGAGTGTATTTCGCAAAGAATGACAATATACAGTCAAAGACTTCCCGTGTCCTGTTCCGTCATTTAACACACACTCTTGTTCATTTCCTCGTACTGCTTTTTTACTCTCGGATAGACTCCACCCTACTGGGTAATCAATATCCAAGTCCGTAAAATCAAGAGTATATGTTCCGTTGGCTAAAAAATACAGTTCTTCTGCTCGGAAAAAAGCATCAGCCAAAATCTGGCTTTGTGCATAACGGCTTTTCAGCACAGCCACTTGATATTGCGGTACGGCCACCGCAGACAAAATGCCAATGATGAGGACAACTACCAAGAGTTCAATAAGCGTGAACCCTGCGGTAGCCGTGTGAAAAGTATTTGCCGCACGGCCTTCCCTAGCAATGTTGTTGTCATCCCCGAGGAATTTAGTCGGGGATCCGTTGTTGTCGTTGCCTTTTTTAAATAACGACAGATTCCCGACTACAACACTCGGGAATGACGCCACCAGTGCAAGTAGCCGCACGGCAAAAGTAATAAACTCTTTCATTTTTTTCTCCTTGTTAAGGCCTTTATATTTGAGCAAAACGGCCTTTTATACGCATTTTTATACGGCGGATACATCCGGGTACACCCACCGCAATTTATCAAAATTTTAACAAAAAAAAAAAACGAAACAACCCCTTTACAGAGAACGACAGAAAAGCAATGACAAAAACTACATTTTTTGCCGTCATTCTGAACTTGTTTCAGAATCCAGCGAAAGAGAGTCAAGGCTCGGCTGGACCCTGAAATAAATTCAGGGTGACGGCAACAGCAACACCCAACAACAGATTCCCGAACGCTCCGCGCCGGCCAACACTCGGGAATGACGGCAAAGGCAAACAACGAGATCCCGGAACCCTGCGGGCCGCCCCCTAGCGGGCCGCCAGACCTTCCGGGATGACGCCCCCTGCGACCCGGCCAAGCACGCGGAGAAAACGCTCCGTAAATTGCAAACTTTCACCCCTCGTAAATTTGTTACAATTAGGTATGGCGCAAATTATCCATTTTGACGAAATTGATTCCACCAATACCTATTTAAAAAATAATTGCCCGCACCTGGCGGACGGAACCGTCGTTTGCGCCGACAGACAAACCGCCGGACGCGGCCGCTTTGACCGCAAATGGATTTCCCAAAACGGCGGGCTGTATTTTTCCGTATTGGTAAAACCGCAACAAACCGATTTTTTACCTAATTTCACGCAACTGATGGCGGTATGCGTTTGCACCGCCGCCGAACAACTGGGCGCCAAGGCTTGGCTCAAATGGCCTAACGACGTGCTTGCCGAAGGGAAAAAACTCTGCGGCATTTTAAGCGAAGCCGTGGTAACCTCTTCCGGCATTGCGGGGGTGGTTATCGGCGTAGGCGTCAACGTCGCGCAGGAAAATCTAGCACACGTCGGCCAGCCCGCCATATCCTTAAAGGAACTCGGCATAAACATCACCAAACAAGATTTTTTGCAAAAAGTATTAACGCTTTTTTGGCGGGACTACCCCGCCGTAGCGCAAAGCGGATTCGCTGTAATCCGCCAAGCCTACGAAGAACGATTTCCGTACATTGGTAAACAAATATCCGTTAAAAACGGCGCAGCGCCCGTCAGCGGAACGGTAAAAGGCGTGTCCCCCCGCGGAACGCTCCTTTTAAACACCGCCCAAGGCCCGGAAGAAATATATATAGGAGACCTTATTGTATGAGTGCAGACAATCTGTTAATGCAATCCGTCAATATTACCGTTATCGGTATGTTGATTGTTTTGGCGTTTCTCACCCTGCTGGTCGGCATTGTGAAAATGCTGGGCTGGTTGGTGCAACAAATGGAAAAGTATTTTCCGCAAACCGCAGCCGCTGCGGCCGATAATGCTTTAATCGCTGTGGCCATTGCCGCCGCAAAGAGATTTCAAACTAAATAATTTAGGGGACTTATTATGAAAAAAGTAAACTTTATGCTCACCGCGTTCCGCGACGGCTTTCAGTCCGTCTATGGGGCGCGCGTACTGACCAAGGACTTCTTGCCCGCGGTGGAAGCCGCCAAACACGCCGGCATTAACCATATGGAATTCGGCGGCGGGGCGCGCTTTCAGGCGTTGTTCTTTTACTGCAACGAAAACGCCTTTGATATGATGGACTCCTTCCGCAAAGTGGCCGGACCGGATGCTAACCTGCAAACCTTGGCCCGCGGCGTAAACGTGGTAGGCTTGGAAAGCCAATCCTCCGACGTTATTAACGCCCACGCCAAATTGTTCAAAAAACACGGCACCACCACCATCCGCAACTTTGATGCGTTAAACGATGTAAACAACCTCATTTACTCCGGTAAATGTATCCACAATGCGGGCCTCAAACACGAAGTTACCGTAACGATGATGTCCTTGGCTCCGGGTTGGGACCATACGGGCAAAATCCACACCGAAGAATTTTACGAAAAAATCCTCCGCCAAATTTTGGATTCCGGCGTTCCGTTTGACTCCGTCTGCTTTAAAGACGCTTCCGGCACGTCCACCCCGGCAACCGTCGGCAAAACGATTGCTATGGCCCGCAAACTCCTGCCCCAAGGCACCAAGATTGCGTTCCACACGCACGAAACCGCGGGCAACGCCATTGCCTGCTGCTTGGAAGCCATCCACGCGGGCGCGGACCAGTTGGACCTCTCTATGCAGCCCGTTTCCGGCGGTACCTGCCAGCCCGATATTTTAACGATGTGGCACGCCCTGCGCGGCACCGATTACACCTTGGACATTGACCCGCAGAAAATCCGCGAGGCCGAAAATGTGTTCCAAGATTGTATGAGCAAATACTTCTTGCCGCCCGAAGCCACCAAGGTCAACCCGATTATTCCGTTCTCCCCGCTGCCCGGCGGCGCATTGACGGCCAATACCCAAATGATGCGCGACAACGGCACCTTTGACAAATTCCCCGAAGTGGTAAAAGCGATGGGCGAATGCGTAAAATTGGGCGGTTTCGGCACGTCCGTTACCCCCGTTTCCCAGTTCTATTTCCAACAGGCTTACAGCAATGTAATGTTCGGCCCCTGGAAGAAGATTACCCCAGGCTACGGCAAAATGGTTTTGGGCTACTTCGGCAAAACCCCGGTAGAACCCGATCCGGCCGTAGTAAAGGAAGCCAGCGAACAGTTGGGCTTGCAACCCACCACCAAAACGCCGCTTGAAATCAACGACGCGGACCCCAAGAAAGGGTTAAAGGTGGCGGAAGCCAAACTGAAAGAAGCGGGCTTGCCCGTTACGGAAGAAAATGTCTTTATCGTGGCCACCTGCGCCGACAAAGGTATTATGTATTTGAAGGGTGAAGCCAAAGTGAACGGTATCCGCTGGGCCAAAGACGTAAAGCCTGCCGCCGCCAAAGAAGACGGTGCGGTAAAGGTAACCGTAAACGGTCAGGCCTATGAAGTCGTCTTTGACGGTAACGACGCCGTAGTAAACGGCAAACGCTATGCGGTTTCCACCGCCGCCAGCGATGCCAAGGCGCCTGCCAAAGCCGCTTCTACCGGTGCGGGCGCGGAAGTGAAATCTCCGCTTCCGGGCGCGGTGTTGCGCTTGTCCGTAAAAGACGGCGACCGTGTGAGCGAAGGCCAAGAAATCTTGGTGCTGGAAGCAATGAAGATGGAAACCCCGGTTTCCGCTCCGGCCGCCGGCGTCATCCACTTGGCTGTAAAACAAGGCGACCAGGTGCAGACCGGCCACAAATTGGCCGATATTAAATAAGAGGCTACCCTATGGATATCTTGCAAGCATTAAACCAAGTTTGGCAAACCACGGGGATTTACGCTATCTCCTGGCAGCAACTGACGATGATTGCCGTCTGCTGCTTCCTGCTGTGGCTGGGGATTAAAAAGCAGTTTGAACCGCTTTTGCTCGTCCCGATTGCCTTCGGCGGTCTGTTGGCCAATATTCCTATGCCCCCCGGCGAAGCCATCGCCGGGCCTGCCGGGTTCTTGGGTATTGTGTTCAACTTCGGTATTAATTCCGGGCTCTTCCCGCTGTTTATCTTTATGGCGGTAGGCGCAATGACGGACTTCGGCCCGTTAATTGCTAACCCGAAAATGGCTCTCTTGGGTGGCGCGGCGCAGTTTGGTATCTTCGCCACGCTTATCGGCGCGGTGGCGTTAAGTTACATCCACATCGGCGACAGCCAACTGTTTGCCTTCGGCCTTAAAGAAGCGGCCTCTATCGGTATTATCGGTGGGGCGGACGGCCCGACGTCCATTTACCTTACCACGCGCTTGGCGCCCGATTTGCTGGGTGCTATTGCCGTGGCGGCGTATTCGTATATGGCGTTAGTGCCGATTATCCAACCGCCCATTATGAAACTGCTGACCACCAAGGAAGAACGCACGATCCGTATGGAACAGTTGCGCCCGGTGTCTAAACGGGAAAAAATCCTGTTCCCTATCGTAATTCTTTTGATGTGTGCGCTGTTGTTGCCCTCGGCCGCTCCGCTTATCGGTGCGCTGACCTTCGGCAACTTGGTAAAGGAATCCGGCGTAGCGGAACGCTTATCCAAAACCTTGCAAAACGAATTCTGCAACATCGTTACCATTTTGCTGGGCTTGTCCGTAGGTTCCAAACTGCAATCGGATAAATTCCTTACCACGGAAACCTTGGGTATTTTGGTGTTGGGTATTATCGCCTTCTCCGTAGCCACGGCTTCGGGCGTATTGTTGGCGAAACTGATGAACTGTTTCAGCAAAACCAAAATCAACCCGCTTATCGGTTCCGCAGGCGTTTCTGCCGTGCCGATGGCGGCCCGCGTTTCCAACAAAGTCGGTTTGGAATACGATAAAACCAACTATCTGCTGATGCACGCAATGGGCCCGAACGTGGCCGGCGTAATCGGCAGTGCAGTGGCGGCAGGTGTGCTCCTGGCGTTGCTGGGCAAATAAGTTTTTAAGCACACAGAAAAAGCCCCGGGCAAAAACCCGGGGCCTTTTTATATATGGGCGGCAAATTATTTTATTTTCTCTTGCAAGGCCTGCGCAAGCAACGGCACGGGCATTTCGTGCTGTTCTCCCTCACACAGGACCATTTTTACGGCAGAATCCAAGGGCCGCCAAATGGCAATATTTTCCTTACAATTTTGATAGACGGCCACCGTTGGAATATGCAGGGCGCACGCCAAATGCACCCAAAAGGTATCGGGCGTAAGAAGCACGCTGGCCTGTTGGGCTAGTGCAGCAGCCTCAAAAACACCCGCTGTAAAGGTAACCATATGGGGTAAAAGGGCTCGCCCATTTAACCATTTTCTCAGTTTAGGCTCTTGCCCCAACAACACAAAAGTATCCTTCGGGAAAAGCGCGGCCAAGCCAAAAATCTGGTTCCGCCGAAAAGGAGCGGTGCCGGCTGGCCGCCAGCGGATTTACCACGATTAACCGCCCACCGTGTGGCAAGGCAGATACAAAATGCTGTGCCACCGCTTTCGCCGTTTCCGGCACCTGTATTTCATACGATGTATCAAACGCGCCCTGATAACCCAAATAGCGCAAACAAGCTTCGTAGCGTGCCGTAATATGGCAAGCGGCTAAATCCAAGGGTTGCGTCAGGTTATAAAGCGGATATTTTTCCCGGTTAAAGCCAAAGGCCCAGCGCGGTTGTAAAACCTTTAAAAAGGTAAGCGACGCGAGCGTCGGTTTTTCGTCCAAATCCAAATACAAATCGTATTGTTTGCCACGCAATTTAAACCCGCACGACATTAGCGAGGCTAATCCTTCCGTCGCAAAATAAAGGTTAGAGACTGCCGGATTGTTCCGCAAGATAAGCGCGTTGCTTTTACCCGCCACTATATCTATATCAGCCGTCGGGAACAACGCTTTTAGGCAACGCAACAAAACGGACGACACTAACGCATCGCCCAATTTATTATCGTTGCGCAAGAGTAAAATTTTTTGCACCTTTTGCGGGTTATATGCGTCCGAAAAGGGCGCATGGCCCAACAATTTGGCCGCCCATTTACCCTTTTGCTCCCGCAGGTAATTGTTCCGGCGGTTGTTCCACTCTCTAAACGTCATACGGAAAGTTTTACTCCTTTTTGGGGGCACAAGTGCGCCAACGCACATTGGGAACAAAGCGGTTTGCGGGCGTTACACACTTGGCGGCCGTGCAAAATAAGCGCAATCGCCAGCCACCCCCAATATTCATACGGGATAATTTTGGTTAAATCTTTTTCTACCTTTACGGGGTCTGTCTGCTTGGTAAGCCCCAAGCGGAAAGCCAGCCGCTTGACGTGCGTATCCACCACTATTCCCGCAGGCTTTTTAAAGTAATCGCCCAGCATTACGTTGGCCGTTTTGCGCGCCACCCCGCGCAGGGAAAGCAAGTCGGCCATATTTTGCGGTACTTCGCCGCCAAAAACTTCGCAAATGCGCTTGGAACTTTCAATTAAAGACAATGCCTTGCTGTGGTAAAACCCGGCGGAGCGGATGATTTCTTCTACCTCTTTTAAATCCGCCGCGGCCAAGTCCTGTACGGTAGGGTATTTTTTAAACAAATGTGGTGTAATTTGGTTCACCCGCGCGTCCGTGCATTGGGCCGACAAAATAACGGCGCACAGCAACTGCCACGCGTTGCCGTGGTGGAGCGGGATAACGTGCTTGGGGTACAATTTTTTAAGGGCCGCCAGCAACGCTAACACGTCCGTTTTTTTAGCGGGCATCGCTTACCCCCGTTTTGGCATAAATATAGCAACCCGCCAAAATCAGCAAGTTTACCAAAATAATCGTCGCCCCCGAGGGAATATTAAACAAAAAGGATAAATACACCCCCGTCCACACGCTCGCCACGCCAAAGCACGCCGCGCACCACAAAACTTGTTTAAAGGTATGGGAAATTAACAAGGCGGACACGGGCGGAATAATCAGCATAGCCGAAATGAGGAAAATCCCCACCACCTTAAAGGCCAGCACCACCGCCACCGAGGTAATCACTACTAGGGCCGTATTAATCAGCCGCACGGGCACACCGCGCGTACGGGCGAAAGGTTCGTCAAAGCAGGCGGAAGTCAAATCGCGGTAAAAGAACCGTAGTCCGCACAGTACCACGGCCAGCAAAAGGCCGCATAAAACGGCTTCATCCCAAGATACCGTTAAAATACTGCCGAACAAATAACCAAGCAAGTCGGTATTAAACCCGCCCGCAAGCGCCGTAATCAGCAAACCGACCGACAACCCCGCCGCGCTGACAATGCCGATAGCCGCATCGCCGTAAATCTTAAATTTTTGGGTAATCTTCATAATCCCCAGGGACGACAGCACCACCACCGGCACCGACATATACACCGGGTTCGTGGCGGTCAGCAGGGCTACGGCTACACCCGTCAGGCAAACGTGGCTCATCCCGTCGCCGATTAAGGACAAGCGTTTTAGCACCAAAAATACGCCGATAAGCGCGCAAGCCGCCGCTACCAAACTGCCCGCCAACAGCCCGCGCTGAACAAACCCATAGGTTAAAAATCCGCTCATCATTTTTTTACCTCCCCACACGCGCACCCCAGCGGGCAATGCCCGTGGTTATGCAAGTGGTCTATGGTATGCTGGGCAAAGGGACCGATTTTTTCGGCCACCGCGCGGGAGTGGCAAAACTCTTCTTTGGTGCCGTAAAACACCAGGGTCTTATCCACATACATAAATTTGGAAATGTATTTGCCTACCTCGCCCGTATCGTGCGTGATGAGCAAAATGGTTACGCCGTGCTTGCCGTTTAATTCGCCCAGCAAATCAAAAAATTTCTCGCGCGACGACGCATCCAACGCCGTGGACGGTTCGTCCAAAATCAGCAGTTCCGGGTTGCTTACCAGCGCACGCGCCAGCAAAACACGCTGTTGCTGGCCGATAGACAAATCGCCGAAAATCCGTCCGGCGTATTCGCGCGTGTGCGTTTTTTGCATAGCGGTATAGACTTCCTTTAATTCGCCCACGGACACGCCGCTTCCGCGGTGGTTGGAAAGGCCCATCAGCACCACTTCTTCGGCCGAAATCGGAAAGCGGCTCTGCGCCACGGGGCTTTTTTGCGCCAAATAGCCTATTTTATGCCAATCCTTAAACTCCTTAATCGGCGTGCCGAAGAGTTTTATATTGCCCTCGCCTTTTTCAAGCCCGAGCAAAAGTTTTAGGAGTGTAGTTTTCCCCCCACCATTGGGACCAATCAGCCCCACATAATCCCCTGCGTTAATGGTAAAGGATACCTTGTCCAACACCGGCACGCGCACATACGCAAAGCGTAAATCTTTGGCTTCTATCACGCTTGGCATTTAAGCCCCCTTTGCAAATTTTCCAAATTGCGTTTCATAAAATAAATATACGTAATATGGTTATCAAAATCCTGCTTGGATACGCCTTCCACCGTGTAGAGAGGCAAAATCTGCGCGCCCGTTTCTCCGGCCACCGTTTGCGCCAAACGCGGGGACAGCGTTTCCTCGGTAAAAATGGTTTCAATACGATGTTTTTTAATCAAATCCACCACGCCCGCCAGCCGACGAACCGAGTGCTCCCCGTCGTGCGATGTACCCGCCAAGGCAGTTAAGGTAAGCCCGTATTTTTGAGCAAGCCGTTCAAAGGCCAAGTGCCCGATATGCACCACCTCGCGGCTTTGGCAAGCGGACAGGCCCTTTTTATAAGATTCGTCCAGAGCGGTTAATTGTTCGTTAAATTTGGCTAAATTTTGCGCCAAGGTTTCCGCCTGTTCGGGCCACTGCCCCGCCAAGGCTTCTTCTACCGTTTGCGCCATTATGCGCACATTATCAAAATCCATCCAAATATGCGGGTCCGCGCTTGCGGGCACAGTAGCGGCGGCCTTTACCACTTGGGTATTTTTTCCGGCCCCGGCGGCAATGTCCTTGGCCCACGGTTCAAAAGCATCCGAAATATACACAAACACATCCGCCTGACGCACCGCCACCAACGCACCGGGCGTAGGCTCAAAGGAGTGCGGCTCGGCATTGGGGGGTAGTAACATAGCGATATCCGCCAAGTCCCCCGCCAGTTGCCTTGTAAGCGTATAGGCCACATAGCCGGACGTTACCACCGCCAATTTCCCGTCGGATTTTTTATCCGCGGGCTTCGGCAGCCAAAAGCACAGCCCGGCCGCCACAATAACAAACAAAACGATTATTCCCAGTTTTTTCATCTTACTTTCCTATATACATATATTATACGAATTCCCGCACAAAGGCGGACGGCGCGCCGGAATTTACTATAATGTAAAAAAGGAGGAGTATTTTATGAGTTATGTGTTGGCGTTGTGTTTGGCCCTGTGTTGGGGCACCGCTTTTTTAGCGACTAAAAACTTTGTAGAAGTATTACCGCCCTACTGGGGAACCTTCTTCCGGGTGTTGGCGGGTTTGGTGTTTTTCATCGTGCTGTACGTCATCCAGCGCAAGAATTTGAAATGCCCCATTAAGCAACTTTGGCGCCCGTGGACGATTGGGCTATTGCTGATTTTACTGCCGTTTGCGGCTATTTCGTGGGGCCAGCGCTTCGTCGCGCCGACGATTGGCGGTATTTTTAACGGGACCGTGCCGATATGGTCCTTTATCGCGGGGGCCATTTTGTTAAAGGGCGAGGACCGCTTTACCTGGCGCAGAGCCATCGGCGTTACGATTGGTATGCTTGGCCTGCTCGTCATTATGCGCCCGATGATTGCTGCCGCGCAGTTGGACGCCAGCCCCTTGGCGCTTTACGGCTGTGTGGCCTTTTTGATTATGGCTTGGTCGTACAGTTTGGGCAACGTGCTCACTAAAAAAATTATGGTGGACAGCAACGCAATGACAATGGAAGCCAACACCTTCCACCAGTATCTCTTTGCGGCGGTAGTGCTGTTAATCATTAGTTTCTTTGCAGAGCCTGTTCCCCCGGCCTCGGCCTTTACGACAAAAGTAGTTTTATCCATTATCAGCGCGGGTGTGTTTTCTTCCGCGGTGGCTTTCCTGTTAATGGTAGCCTTGATTAAACGCTGGGGCGCTACGCGTATGGCCTCGGTAACGTATTTCACCCCGGTAGTAGCAATGGCCAGCGATATGATTGCCTTTGGCCGTATGCCGACGGGAGCGGAAATCGGCGGGTTGTGCTTGATTTTTGTCAGTTTGATTTTAATCCAAAAGAAAGTTGAGCCCGAAGCCAAATAAGTTTTATTTTGAAAACGCCGCCGGCTACTAACCGGCGGCTTTTTTATTTGTTTATTTCATTAAAAGCGTCCAAACTGGAACTGCGCACCTCGGTTGGCACACAAATATTGCCCACAAGCCGCCCGTTGCATTTAGGCGCATTAGCACTTTGGCCTTTTTGGCTTTTAGCGGGCTCCACACGTTGCAAAGCGGGCGCGTTTAATACCTTTTGCGTTTGGCGGGCATACTGTTTCAGCACCGCCGCCGTCAGTACGGCTACGATAACTACCGCCAAGAGTAAACCGATTAGTCCCATCCCTTTTTTATTCATAAAAACTCCTTTTTTGCTATTGTAGCAAAAACTTGCAGAAAAGCCCCTTTTCCTATTGATAAATGCTACAATAAAATGGGGGAGAAAATCTCTACAAATAATCAGGGTGAGGTATTTATTATGACGCAGAACTTATCTTCGTCTGCCTTGGTCAAACCTTTGGCCAAAGACATACACGCCGAAGCGGATATTCCGTCCGGCTACGGCAAAACGGAAAGTTTTTTACTTCCCAAGGACCCGGCTTGGATGTTCCTGTTTTGGGAAATCACCCCAAACACATTAGACTATCTTAAAAGCCAATACGGGGAAGACACCTTAAAATCCGCCCGCACCGTTATCCGCTTGCACGACGTTACCGGGGTGGAATTTTTTGACGGCAAAAACTCCGTTCAATATTACGATATGCCCGTCATTTTTGAGGCGCGCAGTTGGTACATCAACGCCCCGCAATCCGGCCGCACCTACTTGGCCGATTTGGGCTACGTTACCGCCGACGGTAAATTTATTTTGGTTTCCCGCAGCAATTCCACGCCTGTGCCGCCCGGCAAAGTGTCCGATATTATTGACGACAAATGGATGGTAGTGGAAGGCGACTTCCAAAAACTCTTAAAACTCTCCGGCGCGGATTACATCGGCTTGGGAGCCAGCGAACTGATGCACGTCATCGGCCAACGCTGGAAACTGACGGAACTGACGCCCTCCGGCGCGGCCAAGTCTTCCTGGTCCTCGTTTGCCCTGCACTTGGATAAAGTACAGCCCGAGGATGAAGACATTTGGCTCAATGCTGATTGCGAAATTATCATTTACGGTTCCGCCTCCAAAAACGCCATTGTGTCTATTAATGGAAAGGATATTGAACTGAAAGAAGGCAAATTCTCCATCCGCCAGCACTTGCCGGCGGGCAGCGTAGTGGATTTGCCCATTAAAGCGCGCAACGCCAAAGGCGACAAGACGCGCCAAATCAACATCAAAGCCCTGCGCGAACAAGGAAAATAATATGGGAGAAGAAAAAGGCTATTTGGCGCTGGTGCTCCACGCGCACCTGCCGTTCATCAAACACCCGGAATACCCGGACTTTTTGGAGGAAGACTGGTTCTACGAAGCAATGGTGGAAACGTATATCCCCTTGCTTAACGTATTTGAAAACCTGACCGAAGAAGGCACCGATTTCCGCCTGACAATGTCGCTCACGCCGCCCTTGTGCAATATGATGGAGGACCCGCTTCTTATCAACCGCTTCCGCCATTATTTAAACCAACGTGTGGAACTTTCCCAAAAGGAAATCAACCGCACCCAAGGCACCGAATTTGAGGGCGTAGCGCGGATGTATTACAACAAGTTCCGCCGCTATCAGGATTTGTTTGAAAACCGCTACCACGGGCACGTTTTACAGGGCTTTAAAAAGTTCCAGGATATGGGCAAGTTGGAAATTATCACCTGCTGCGCCACGCACGGCTATTTGCCCTTAATGGTACACAAAGAAAGCGTAAACGCCCAAATTAAAATTGCCGCCAACGATTACAGAAGCCGCTTCGGCCGCTCCCCGCGCGGAATTTGGCTGGCCGAGTGCGCCTACAACCCGGGCGACGATAAATTTTTGCGCGATGAGGGCATCCGCTTCTTCTTTACCGAATCTCACGGTGTCCTGCACGGTACGCCGCGCCCGAAATACGGCATTTACGCCCCCGTGTATTGCCCGCAGACGGGCGTAGCCGCCTTTGCCCGCGATATGGAATCGGCCCAACAGGTATGGAGCGCCGAATCCGGCTACCCGGGCGACCCGCGCTACCGCGAGTTTTACCGCGACCTCGGTTACGACTTGGACTACGACTATATTAAGCCGTATCTCCACTCCGACGGCGTCCGCCGCAATATCGGTATGAAATACCATAAAATTACCGGCAAAGTAGCCCTGAACCAAAAACAGGCCTACAACCCGCAGGAAGCGCGCGAAGTAGCCGCCCAGCACGCCGGGAACTTTATGTTCAACCGCCAAAAACAGATTGAATATTTAAGCACCATTATTGACCGCAAGCCCTTAGTCGTTTCTATGTACGATGCGGAACTCTACGGCCACTGGTGGTACGAAGGTATTGATTTCTTGGAATACCTGTTCAAAAAGATTTACTACGACCAAAAGGATATCAAACTGGTTACGCCGAGCGAATACTTGGCAATGTACCCCGAAAACCAAGTAGTGCAGCCGTCTATGTCCTCTTGGGGCGATAAGGGCTACCACGATGTATGGCTCAACAGCGGCAACGATTGGATTTACCGCCACTTGATTAAAGCCGCCGAACGGATGATGGAACTGGCTAACAAGTTCCCTAACGCGGGAGGGCTCTTGCGCCGGGCGCTCAACCAACTGGCGCGCGAACTGGTGCTGATGCAATCGTCCGACTGGGCGTTCTTAATGACCACAGGTACGGCCAAGGAGTATTCCACCAAGCGCACCAAGGACCACGTCAAGCGCTTTAACGAACTCTACGAGCAAATCCAAGGCAACCGCATAGACGAAGGATACGTCTATGACCTGGAACAAAAGGACTCTATCTTCCAGCAAATGGATTATAACGTCTATTCCTCGGCCGCCAAGGAAGCGGTGCTCAAAAAATACCAATAAAAGCAGTTTTTGTCCCGGAACCCGGCCCCCACAGGCCGGGTTCTTTTTTCTACGGCGGGTCTAGGTCCAAAGGCCCAGCCTGCATTAGGTCCAAAGACTCTTTCGTCCCAGGTTCATATTTCTTAAACTATAAATATGAAAAACCTAATGTATGCTTTAATGATAGTCTCCCTAGGGACGACTATGTCCTTTGCCCAGAACGCGGGTAAAGAAATCGCCACCGGCGTCAAAACCGCCGAAAAAGTGGTTGCTGGGGTAACCAGAAATGCCTCCAAAGGGGTTGTTAAAGTTCCGGTCAAATTTAAAGCGCCGAAAGTGCCCAAATTTTATGTACCCGCCTTTAACGCTACGCCGGTCTTGACGATTCCTGCCGTCGGCCACGCGCACGCTATGACGGACGAAAAAGTAATTTTGAACCAAGTACACCAGGCCACCCAAGAAACCAGACAAGCCTATACCTTGCTTACTACCTTAATGAAGGACCCTATCTATTATATTACCAAGGAAGAAGGACAACAAGCGGGGTTGGCCCTTATTGACCAAACCGTTACCAATAAAAGTTTGCGCACTTTTCTGCGCACCGATTTGTTGGCGCGCGATGTACATATGCTGGTAGAAGATTTAATCAACTATTATACCTTGTCCCACACCCCGGTTTTAAAATGCACCCCCGGTATGGAAGATTTACTTCATATGGGCGGCAAGGAAGCCTTTGTAGATACCGCCTTTGACTACTTGCTTACGCACCCGCATAAAGTAAACTTGAAACTGCGCCATATGATGCAAAGCAAGTTGGTAGCCAACGAAACCAAGGGCGTTATCCAGCACTTTATCAATATGCCGGACCCGGCCGCCGCCTCCGGGGCTGAAAAAGCCACCCTTCGCGGTGCATTGGCTGATGCTTACACGCAATATGCCCGCGGCGTACAAGGCGCCAAAGAGGCTCCCAACACCAAAGAAACTGTGATTGTCTATGCCCGCACGCTGGCCGATTTGCAAGAGTTCGTAAAAGCCAATGGCCGCCTGCCCAAATGGAACACCTCGGACAGCAACGAACTGATGCTCTTTACCCGCACCGAAACCTTAATGAGCGACGACCGTGCGAACCATTTTGAACCGGTTGTCAAGTTCTCGTCCCAAATCAAGGCGTTGTTTGCCGAATACGCCCCTGCGTATCCGACCGAACAAGAAACTTTAACCCAGTTGAGAGCGTTTATTAACAAGAACCACCGCTTCCCGCAGAGCCGCCCGGGCAACTCCGGCGTATCCGACGAAGAAGCCACCTTGTATGATGCCTTACTGCACTGGCTGATTAAAGGGAACAGCCCCTTCCAATCGGCAATGAACGAAATGGTAAAAGGTTTGTAATTCTCCTCCCCCGGCCCAAAACCGGGGGTTCTTTTTGCCCGCAAAAAAGCCGCCCAAGGGAAATTCCCTCAGGCGGCTTTATTATCCACTTGGCAACTAAAATATTATTTGTATTCCAATTTTACCAATTTGTATTTTTTCGGTCCGCGCGGCAAAATGGCTTCAAAGGTTTCCCCTTCTTTTTTGCCTAATACCCCGTTGGCCAAGGGCGACTTAACGGACAAGAGCCCCTTTTCCGGGTTGGACTCCATAGAACCTACCAATGTATAGGTAAACTCAATGCCCGCCGCTTCGTCGCGGATGGTTACCGTAGCGCCAATGCGGGCTTCGCTTTTATCCACGGTCAAATCGTCCGTAATTTGGGCGTTGCGCAAACGCATTTCCAACTCTTGGATGCGGATCAGCGTTTCCGCCTGCTTTTCCTTGGCGGCATGGTATTCGGCGTTTTCCTTCAAGTCCCCCTGCGCGGCGGCTTCCCCGATTTCGTTGGAAAGTTCCGCCTTTAAATTCTTCAAATCTTTCAGTTCATTAACCAAAGCCTCATATTTCTTGCGGCTTACATAAAATGCTTCTTCCATAGTATAAACTCCTTAACAGACGTCCCTATTAGTGTACTATTTATCCAGTTGGTTTTCAACCTTGCCCCCGTTTTCTTGCTATAATAAAATTATGAGAAACGCCCTGCTTGCTCTACTTTTTCTGGTTATCTTCGGGCTGCCCGCCCGGGCGCAAAACGACCACGTCCGCATCGCCGAGCAAAACGCCCCGGCGATTGTGGCAGTAAACGTCATTAAAGCGGACGGGTCCACCTTTACGGGCACGGGCTTTGTCCTCACGCCGGACGGCCTCGTGGCCACCCCCCGCCACGTTACCAAGGACGCGCTTTATATTAATTTAACCTTTAATACCGGGGCCGTATCGGGCGAAGCCGTCCCCGTCGCCCAAGCGGGCAATGTGGATTTGGCCCTTTTGCAAATCCACGCTAAAAATTTACCGTATGTTACCGTCGTACCGTCGGACGATGTACTGCCCGGGCAAACCATTACGGTAATCGGCAACCCACGCCGCCTGCAAAACACCATTTCCTCGGGCCTTATCAGCCAAATCCGCAAAAAAGCCGACGGCGTACTTTGGCACCAAATCAGCGCTCCGATTTCCCCCAGTTCCAGCGGAAGTCCCGTTTTTGACCACAACGGTAACGTCATTTCCGTTGTTTTCGGCAGTTACAAGGGCGAAGGCAACCAAAACTTAAACTTTTCCGTGCCGTCCAATTACCTTATCCAACTGGTAAAGGCCGCCGGGCTAACCCTTCCCCCGTCCGCCGAAGAAGAAGCCGCCAAAACCGCCCAACCTGCGCAAACAGACAACCCCGTATGGGCGCACCTCAAAAAGTCGTGGTCTATTTTAATGCGCCTTATCCACGCAAAATAGCCCTTGAAAAAATTCCGTCAAACGGGTAAACTATTGGTAAGAGAACCGGCAAAGGCGCGTTCTGCGCGGCCCAAACCGGGATATTATTATTTATGGAGCCAGTTATGAAAAAAACCATTGGCAAAATCATTCTGTTTCTTGTGTGTATTGCGGTCATCGTATTCTTATTATTACCCTTTTTAGAAACCCCCGCCCCCGCACCGGCCAACGCCCAGGCCGCGGCCGCCGCACAAAAAGCCACCCCGCAAATTTTTACGTCTAACCCTTTAACCGCGCTTGTACAGCGTATGGCGCGTTTGCTCCGCCGCAATAACGCCCAGCAAAAGGCCCAAATCGCCCAAAAGGACGGGGATAACAAGGCCACCCAACCCGAACAGTTAGCCGATGCCCGCGCCGCCCTTAAAAAGGGCTCCGCCAACCAAGAAACGGCTGGCGGCGTGGCGACCCCGGGCCGCTATGATTACGGGAACGCCTCTATGCAAACCGCAGACGGCGATTGGGTGCTCATCCGCCAAACCGCACCCGAAGGGATGGAACCGGGTATGCACGAAATTAACACACAGGAAAACGCCTACGACCGCTACGTCCGCCAAGAGCGCGCCGCGCGCTTTACGCCTGCGGCCAATTCCGCCAGCAAGGAAGAACAACTGCCCGATTCCAAATTAGCGCGTCTGTTTAAACCTATTACCAAATTCTTTGGCTTTAATGACGCCAAACAAACCGCCAGCAACCCCGATATTTGGCAAGACGAAAGCGAAGCGGCTCTGCTGGCTTCGTCTGACAAAATTGCCCGCGGAAACGGCGGGAAATACGCCCCCGGTTTTTCCCGGGCGCAAATGACGGATTTTGAAGGTCCCGCTTCTGGCGCCGCCAGCGGCCCTGCGCCCCAGCCTACGCAAAACGATATGGTACGCGCCATTTCGTTCTTAATGCCCGATGAAGCATTAGCCAAACTGGCCGACGATACCGCCGATGCACTTTATCCAAACCCCAAAACACCCGACGAAAAAGAACAAAAGGCCCAATTTATTAAAGATTTCTATGCCAAACACAAGGACGAAATTATCGCCCAGGTAAACGACCTTATTGCCGCCGATGCCGAGGGCAAACAGCCCGTGGACCAGGTGGCCAATATTTTAGGAAACGGCTCCTGCAATGATAATTCGCCCGCTCCGGCTGCGGTGCAAACCTCTTGCGACCCGGACCCCAGCCCGCAAAAAACGGCCCAACAGGTAGCGGAGGCCCGCGCGCAAAACGCCCAAAATTTCTACCAGGAAACAGGGTTTGCTATGCCGCCCCTGCCGGTTACCTTTGTGGCGGGGCAGGTAAACGCCGAGGCGGGCGCCTATCCTACCACGCCCTCGGATAACCAGCAAGACCAGTCCTTGCAGGAGCAAACCAAGGAAATTTACGCCTTTATGGTTAAAAACAACCAATGCGGCGAAGGCAACTGTTTTTGGGTAGCCAACAGCGTGCAAAACACGCAAGATTTGACGAATATCGTCCAAGCCGCCAACCTGACGTTTAAAGGCGACCCGCTGGGCAAATACAACCAAATTAAACAGCAGTTTATCCAAGAAAAAATACAGGAAATGGGCGCAAACGCTGACGAACGCGAAATAAAAGCCCTGCAAGAGCAGGTCCAACGCGCCGCCCCGCCCTATATTGTGTATTCGGACAAGGACCTTGTGCAAGTGCAGGAAAAGAACCGCCAAGCGTCCAGCGAAGCCGTCAACAAAGGCCTGCCGCCCAAAGACCTTAACGTAATGTACGTTACGTCCGCCGCCGACGGGCAAGCCGTCAGCCGGGCGTTGGGCGCCTCGGACTTACCGCCCTATTTCGGCTACAATACAAACGGCGACATTTTGGAAAAGGGTTCCGTGGCGGCGGCTTCCTCCGAACTGACCGGGGACTTTATCCGCGCTGTTAAATTCGGCAAAGGAGTCCTCCAACAAATGAGCAAGGAAACCTCGCAGGAGATTTTGGAGCCCGCCGTTAGCGCCGCCGCACAGGAAATGCGCGAAGCCGCAAAAAAACAACAAAAGGACTTCAACCAAAAAAGCGCCGCCCGGGCCAGACAAACGCGCTCCGGCCGCAAATAACCGTTCTTAAAAAGCCCCTCTTTTTACGAGGGGCTTTTTTATTTTCCTCTATTTAGCGGATTTTGGTTTATTTTCCCACAAAAAACGGGTATAATTTCTTATATTGGTTTCACGCGCGCCCGTACGCGGGCGAACTTATTTATCAGGAGCCCGATTTATGAAAAAATTAGTAAGTCTTTTGCTCATTTGCTGTGTAGCCTTTGCCGTGGCCGGGTGCCGCCACAAAAAGGAATCCCCCTATAACCGCACCGACGACAAACAAGATTACGAACGCTTGCTCAACACGCACGTTTTTGCGGCTTGCCAAAACATTATGAAGCCCTACGCCCTTTACTCGCTTGCTACGCTTAACAAACGCCCCACGGAAAAAGACCCCTATTACAAAATTACCTTTGTAAACGGCCCGTGCAAGGGTAAAGTATTATTTACCAAGGACGTTATTTTAAAAACCGAACCGCTGGAAGGCGGCGCCGTTACCAAAGGCACCGTGGTTCTGCGCAACTATTGGAACCCGTCGGCTCCGTACGACCAGGAGAAAACCGACCGCTGGCACAAGGCCGTCGTCAGCAGTACGGCCCGTATGGATAAAGGCATTATTGATTTGGAATTTCCGCGCGACAAAAACGACTTTATGCCCGCGCGTGAAGGAGCGTATTTACACAATGTGCGCTTTATCACACAACCCGAAATTAAAGATGTCCGCACTTTCTTATTTTAGAGGATAACTATGAAACTGAAAAAACTTGCCGTACTCGCCATTTGCTTATTTGCCCCGCTTTTTGCCCGGGCCGCCCAAGGGGACCCGATTTCCTTGGAAACCTTGATTTTGGACGTTCCCACCGCCGAGGTGTTTGACCGCTATCAAGCCTCCTTTTTAACGCGCGCTTATGACCACGGAACCGTAATGGAAACGATTGATTTCGGCGTCTATCCCCGCATTAACATTGGCCTTAGCATTGCGGCGCACGAGTTGTTGGGCTCGTCTTCTTCCGTGCGCGTGTTGGACCCGGATTTTCAGGTAAAATGGAAGATTTACGACGGCAATTTGTATTTGCCCGCTATTGCTATCGGCTACGACGGCCGCCGCTACGGTTACGGCTACGACGAGCACCGCAATTACGCCAAAACCAAAAAATTCTTGGATGACCGCAAGGGCGGCTATTTAACCTTTACGCGCGAAATCATCGTGCCCGGTTTAAACGCCACCGCGGGGCTCAACTTTTCCGACTTTGAGTGGGACGAACTCTACTGGTTTATGGGCACGTTCTACAAACTGGCCGACCAAGTGGGCTTAATGGCCGAGTGGGACAACCTGCGCAACATCCGCGACTCCCGCTTAAACTTGGGCGCGCGCTTTTACTTGCACCCCTCGTTGGCGTTGGACGCCGCCGTGCGCCGCATTGGCCGCGGGGATGAAAGCGAACGCATTTTGCAGTTGCGCTACGTAACCACCTTTTAGGGAATTTTATGAACACCGCTCCGCAACAGCCGCAGTTTAAACGCCGCACGATTTTTATCAAAAAAAATCTGCAAATCCGCTATATGATGCTTATTATTTTAAGCGTATTGTGCGGGCTTGCGATTATGACGTTTGAACTGACGGCCACGCTGGACGAACTGTTTGACAAGTACCCCGTTTTAATGCAGCCACTGTATGACCAATTTATCCCCCTGGCGGCCAGTTTTGCCTATAAAATTGCCATTTATTTACTGCTGGTAATTATCATTTCCGCTATTTTATCGCACAAAATGGCCGGGCCTGTTTACCGCATTGAGCAAACCTGTAAGGAAATTGCCAAAGGGGACTTTTCCCAGCGGGTGCGCTTGCGCCAAGGCGACCAATTTACAGAATTACAAGACGAATTTAACAAAATGATGGACCGCGTAGAAGCGGAAATCAATAAAAACAAGCAACATTAACCCGGGGGTAGTATGAAGAAAATCTTAATGCTGGCGGCCCTTTGCCTTTTGGCTCAGGCCGCTTTTGCACAAAAGGAATACGGACTGACGTTTTCCAGTTTGGTAAACGATAACCTAACCTTGGAAAACGCTATCCGCCTGGGCTTGGAAAATAACTCCAAGTTCTTGGCGGCCAAGCAGGAAATTATCATTGCCGAGCAAAAGGTAACCGAGGCCAAATTCCGCTATTTGCCGCAGTTTTCCTTGCAAGGCACGGCCACTTGGTACGATTTGGATTATCCTATGGTCCTGCCAGACGCCGTGGCCAACCGCTTTCTGCCGGGCAACGGCTACTATGGCGACAAGGACCAGTTTTACGGTGTAGGCATTACCGCCACGCAGTACCTCTATTCCGGCGGGCGTATCCGCAGTACCCTGCGCTTTGCGCAAGCCAATTTAAAGCAGGTCCAAAGCCGCTACGAATCCGTCAAAAATGCGGTGGTATTGGATATTAAAAAATCCTTTGCGGGCCTTTTATATGCCCAACAAAATGCCCAACTAACCCAACACGTTTGGGAATTAGCGCAAAAATGGAATACGTCCGCCAACAGCAATATTTGGGCCAAAATGCGTATGCAAAACGCCTTATCCCAGTTAAAAAGTGCCCAAAAACAGGCCGAAAATGATTTAAAAAAGGCTAATTTGGCAATGCTGGTAAGCCTAAACAAGGAACTCAACGCCCGCGTTACTATCCGCGGCGAATTTGCCCCGGTCAAAACCGATTGGGATTTACCGCACTTAACCCTGTGGGCGATGGAATTCCGCCCCGAATTAAAGGCCGCCATTTACGCCTTGGAAACCGACGACATCGCCATTGATTTGGCTTTATCCCGCCGCTACCCGGACATTATCTTAAACGCTTCTTACGAAAAACTGGGTGCCAACACCTTGGAAGACCAAAACCGTCAAATATCTCTGGCGGTCCGTCTGCCGCTTTCGTATAATTTTTCTACCCAAGTTACCGAAAAGAAGGCCCAACAGCAAAAAAGCGCATTAAGCCGCGCGGCTATTGAAGACACTATCCGCGTGCAAGTGGCCGAAAACTTTGAGCAAATGTCCTTTTGGCAACAGGAAGTATTGGACCGCCAGGCCGCTTACCGCGAAATGGACGCCCTCTTAAAGCAAGCCCAACGCCAACCCAAAGGCGGGGCGGAATCCTTGGAAGCCTTACAGGCGTACCTGCAAACGGCCCAGCGCTATTTGCAGGCCGTTAAGGAAAACCTGTCCGCCAAGGCCAATTTGGAGTGGGCTATCGGCCAGGATTTACAATGACAAGTTTCTTAAAGCGCTCCGCCGCTTTGCTCTTGTGCCTGCTAACCGCGTGGCCGGCCCTTGCCATAGGGCGCGAAACGGACGACGATATCTTGCGCCATTTTTTGTGGGATAAATTTACGGCCCTGCCCAAAAGCGAACGCCCCAAAATCGGCGTAGCCTTATCGGCGGGCGGCGTGCGCGGGTTTGCCCACGTCGGCGTACTGGAAGCCCTCAACAATGCCCAAGTGCCCGTGGATATGATTTCGGGTACGTCTATGGGGTCGGTGGTGGGCTCGCTCTACGCGGCGGGGCTCCCCACGGAAAAACTGTGGACCATCGGCGAACATATGACGATGGATAAAATCACGTCCGACTTTAACGTAATGGGCCTCTTCCGCCTGTTATTTGCCAAGCGCTTGCCCACCTCATCCAACTTAGTTAATTTCTTTCACGAACAAATAGGCGATATGCAATTTGAGGACACGCAAATCCCGTTTTCCTGCGCCGCAATGGACGTAAAAACCGGGGAGCGCGTGGTGTTTGATTCGGGCCCCTTGGCTATTGCCGTGCGCGCCAGTATGAACCTGCCGGGCGTATTTGCCCCGGTAAAATACCGCCACCGCGAACTGGTGGATGGGGCCGTAGTGGATTACCTGCCTGTGGAATCCGTTAAATCTATGGGGGCGGACTATATTATTGCCTCTATTACGCCGCCTGATTTTTATTCCGACACGCCCAAGTCTATCGCCGCCTATTTACTGCGCGTAGGCGATGTACGCGGGGCCGCGATGATTGAGGAATCGGCCCACAAGGCCAATTTTGTCATTACCAACCGCGTATTAGATGTAGGAACCTTGGAACTGGACAAATTACACAAAGCGGGCGAAGTAGGCTTACAGGAAGCCAACCGCTCTATGGGGGAAATGCAGGAGGACATCCTGCTTTTTGCGTTGCCTTATGTACTTAAACCGTAAACTGATATTATCCTTTGTACTGGCTACCCTGTGCTTGGGCGGCTGCTCCACCGCGCAGACGGGCTTTTTAGGGATGGCTCCGCGCGGAGACCGGCAGGATTATATCCGCGCCCGCGACTTGTATAACGAGGGGCACTATACCAAGGCCATTGAGGAACTTTCCGAATATATTTACAAAACCAAAAACGTCAAACGCCGCGAAGCCCGCGCCTACCGTCTGCTTGGCAAAAGTTACGAACAACTGGGCAATTTGAGCAAGGCATTGGACATCTATTTGGAAGCCTTGGAGTTCCACCCGAAAAATGTCCCCCTGCTGTTGGCCGCCGCCAGCCTCTACCAACGCACGGAACTGACCAACCGCTCTATGGACCTGTATAACCAAGTGTTGCAAGAGGAGCCGGATAATTTAGAGGCACTTTCGGGGCAAGCCGCCAACTACACGACCTTGGGTTTTTATTCCAAAGCCCGGTACTATTATGACCAGTTCTTTGCCCTAAACCCGCAAGCCGAGCCCCAGTACCGTGCCCGCTATGCCAATACTTTTTTGAGCCAAAGCAACTACCAGGAGGCCTTTATCCATATTACAATGGCCCTGATGCAAGACAGTACCTCGCCGGATTTTTGGCTGGTAAGTGCGAAGGCGGCCCGCGGCCTGCAATTACAGCAACGGGCCTTGGAGGACATTGACGCGGCGTTGTTATTGGCCCCCAACCGGGAGGATTTACTGGCCAATAAAGCCTTGTGGCAGAGCGAAGCGGGGCAATATCAGGCGTCTATCCAAACGGCCAAGGAAATACTGAAAATATCCCCCAAAAACCAACTGGCTTTGTTTATTTTGGCAATGGATGAGTTCCACCTGGGCGACCCGAAAACCGCCCGCCGCCATATGAAAGCCGTACAAGAGCAAAACCCGGAAACCTTTATCGGGCGTGTAGCCGGAAAACTGCTGGCGGATAACCCCTTATAAAGGTTCTACGGTTTAATAAGATAACAACAGAGCCCCGACTGCAACTTTCCTATTTTGAAAAACCAATCCCCCGGCGGTATAAGGCCGGGGGATTTTTAACACCTAATGTAATTCACGCGCGTTACGGGCGGGTAATAAACGGCTTTCTGTCCGGGCGGCGGTCGCTGGGCAAGAGTTCAATTTCATCCACGAGGAGCGAGGGAACAATTACATTTGAATACAAATCGCTGTCGTCTCCGGCGGCTAAAATATCACGCAGGGCGCGGGTCGTCAGGTTGGAAATTTCTAGCCCGGTTACCGGCTCCTTGTGTCCGTCTGCCGTATAGATACGCTCTACTACCGTACCGTTTCCGCCTATCTCCGGCACAATGTAGCAGTAGTCCAGTTCCAATTCTTTGCAGCGGGAAAGCAATTTTTCCTCCAACTCTTTTTGGCTCAAAGGGTTCTTGGGCTCCACCACCACCGTTGTCAGCCTTTCGCGGGGATAGGCATTGCGAAAGAACGCGTGGCCGTTGCTCTTTTCCCCTTTTTTAACGGAGCGGCGGGAAGAGGGCAGTTGCACCAGTTTTCCGCCGGACACAATCGTCAAATCCTGCGTGGCCACGCCCTCGTCATCCACCGGGGCAAAGTTGGGCAGTCTGCGGCCTTTAAACTCGCGCAAATGCGGTCTGTCGTACACATCCACCACCGGGGACATCACGCGCATACCTACTTTATTGCGCAGTTCCCCCGCGCTGGGGTCGTCCTCATATTCGGAGGAAAGCAACGGCTTATTCTGTTCTACGCCACTTACCAAAAGGTTCATAAAACGCCCCGTGGCGTCCTTGGTAAACAACACCGGGCCCAAATAGGCCGTGCCTTTTTGCGCTTGGTAATGCTGTTTAATCTTTGCTAAAAACTTATCCGCTTTTTCTTGCAGTTTTTTCTCGTTATCCGCTACACTCCAAGACGATAAGGGAAGCCATTCGCTTTCCGTATCCTTGTATCCGTCCTTGGTGCGCAGAACAGCCGTCCAATAGACACTACCCGTCGGATAAAAGGTTTGGTAAAAGCCGCCGTCGCTGTTTAGGTAATAGGTCCCAGTTTGGTAAAATTGGGCAGACACCTCTAATTTTTCCACATACGGCAAATCCTTCCCTTGCGCAGACAACTTATTTACCACGTCCTGCCAAACCTGCATATCCGGGGCAGGAAACGGTTTAATCTCCTCCACATACGAAGCCTGCGCGGCCGGAGCAAAGTCGGGCGTTTTTTCGTTTAACAAGTTTTTTTTGCGTTTATAGGCTTGTTTTTCCTTGTACAGTTCGTTGACTTTAACAAACTCCGTATTGGTGGCTTCCCATAACCCTTGGCGGATACCGGCATATCCATTGGGCATATAGACAGCAGTGGTAGGAGAATAAGGGTCCCACCAGGTATTACGGTCAAAACCCAAACTGTCGTGCTGACGGGAACCTACATCCACCAGCACCTTCGCTGACACAAAATCGCCGGAAGAGAAACCAGGTAACGGGCTACCCATAGAAGCCGAAACGTTATACCACCCCAACGCCGTATTCAATTTATAGGCCACATAAAAGGGCTTCTGCCCGTCCTTTTCTTTGGTGCGCAATTCCTTTACGGTACGTTTCATTTCGTCCTGCATTGCGCGGAAATACATATTGTCCGGCAACTTTTCAGCCCCTACGGGCAGGGCAAGCGCTAAAAGGGTAAAAAGTAAAAATTTCTTCATTTGGCATCTCCTTTTCCCAAAGAATAAGGCGGCGGCAACAGCGGCGGCTTTTCCGTGCTCTTATTCTTTTTCTCCATTTCCATAGATTCCAGCAGCACACTGGGGGCAATGCCGGACACCGGCACCCAACCGGATTCTGCCCCGCAATTACCGTTAAAGACTTTGTAATCGTCTGCGGCGGCAATCACTTTATTAAAACTTACCTGCGGCGTGCCCACCATATCCAGGCCGCGAACCACCTCTTTTCGCCCATCGGGATAGACGCGGTACATTAAGGTCGGCTCCAATTTAAAGGCTTGTGGGCTATATGTGCCCGTCGTCGTAAACCCGCCGGATAAATCTTCAATCATAAAGCCATAGGGCTTGTTTTGGCGTTTGATTTCCTGCAAGAACTTTTGTTCCAATTCCTCATAAGGAACGGTCTCCTCGGCAATTACGCGCGTAACAGCCATACGGGACACCGGGCGCATAGAGTAGTCGCCGCGGCCGTGCCCGTTGGAAGCCTGGAAACTTTTAATCGGGCTGGTGCTCATTAAAAAGTTTTTAAGCACCCCCTTTTCTACCAACGTAACCGGGCGGGATTTAACGCCTTCTTCGTCGTAATCGTAAAAGCCGCGCATCGGTTCGTCGTTAAAATAGGGCAAGGTGGCGTCATCCACAATCGTTAAAATGGGGGAAACCACCTGCTGGCCGATTTTATCCGTAAAGGTGCGGCCGAAATCCTCCATTTTTTGGCGGTGTCCTTCCATACGGTGCCCCAATACCTCGTGCACGAAAACCGCCATCGCGCGGCCCTTTAAAAGAGTCGGGGCTTCCAAAGGTTCTCCCTCGGTGGCATTAACCAGTTGTTCCAATTCATCAATAGATTTGCGGACATCGGCCAACAATTTTTCCTCGCTCGGCAGTTCTTCGGAGCGTAACACATCGTAGGATGTATAACGGGATACTTCTTGGCCGTTCTCCGTTTTGCCCGACACTTCATAGGATAAGCGTACCTCTTGGTGCGGGGTTTTTAACTGCGTGCCGCGGGAGTCCACAAAATAGCGGTACCCCACTTCGCGATTAAAGGAAAACCGCGACGACAAAATAAACTTTTTCCCCTTGGTAAGCGTAGAGGCTTTAAGCAGCATCGCCTTGATTTTATCATAGTCAAAGGTGGCAAATTCCGTCGTCCGGCAAAAATGCTCCACGGGCGGATAAGCAAAGTCGGGAGAATCGTCAAAGCGTTTGGGGGCGGTTAATTTTTCGGCCTTTACGCCGTCCAAGTCTTCCTGGGCCTTTTTTACAGCCGCGTCCGTCGCCCGCCACAAAGCGGTAGAAAAAGCCTTTCCGTCTCCCTCGGCAGCAGGCATATCTTCCTTCGTGAGGCTGTCATCTATTGAACTACCCCTAGTTAAACGCCGGGTATTATCCAAGGCAGGGGAACCGACACGGGGAAATACGGTTAATGTGGCATCCTGACGGCCATAGTCTTCCCGCGATACGTCCCCCTCGGACACCATTATATCCGAACGGTCGTTGGTATAATACTGGTAGGACAAGTAATACAGGGGCGGATTTTGCTTTTTAAAGGTTTTAAACCCGCGTTTCATTTCGGCTGACATTAACTTAATGGGAAGTTCGTCAGCAATTTTGCAGTTATTCTGGGCAAAGGCAGACAGCCCAAATAACAGGAACAGAGACATCACGATTGTTTTTTTCATAAATTCTCCTATGAGTTTATTTTATCATATACGGGTTGGAGGCCAGCAAAAAAAATGATAAGATATATTATCCGCAAAACGCCGAGATAGCTCAACTGGCAGAGCAACGGTTTTGTAAACCGTAGGTTGTGGGTTCGACTCCCATTCTCGGCTTATTTTTTTGTCTTTTTTCCGCTTATGCCGAGAAAGCAAGCAAACTGCTTTGCTTGCGTTGGGAGGCGAAGCCCGGAGCGATGTTTTTGTTTGAGGCGCACGCCACATAGGCGGGCCCGAAAGGCAAAAACCGCGAGGGCCGGCCCGGAGGCATTTTGCGTCAGCAAAATGACCGCAGGGGACCCCATTCTCGGCTTATTTTTTTGTCTTTTTTCCACCCTCTCTGGCATAATCACGCCCCCATAAATTGCTATAATTTTTATTATTCTTACTATATATCGGAGAAACAATGGAACCTGTAACTACTACCGTATCCGTTGCTATGTGGATTGCCTTTTGGGTAATCGTACTGGCGGCGTTGTTTGTTGATTTGGCCGTGCTGAATAAGCACCACGGCAAGGTGAATATGAAGGAAGCCGCCCTGATGGTGTGTGCTTGGGTGTCGCTTGCGCTTCTTTTTGGCGGGGCGATTTGGCTGGTGGAAGGGCCGCGCCACGCCTTGGAGTTTTACACGGGCTACGTATTGGAATACTCCCTGTCCGTAGATAATATGTTCGTGTTTATTATGATTTTCGGCTACTTTGCTATTCCGCACGAATTACAGCCCAAGGCCCTTTTGTGGGGCATTTTGGGAGCGGTGGTGCTACGCTTTATGTTTATCTTTTTGGGCGTACAGTTAATCTCGCTCTTTTCGTGGACGATTTATGTCTTCGGTGCCCTGCTTATTTTTACGGCGGCCAAAATGCTTTTGCAAAAGGAAGACGACGATTTTGACCCCAGCCAGTCCTTTATTTTAAAACTCCTCAAAAAGGTAATGCCCATTAAAACCGACTACCACGGGGAGAACTTCTTTGTGCTGGAAAACGCCAAGCGTATGGCCACCCCTTTGCTGGCGGCGGTAATGGTGATTGAAATGTCCGACCTGATTTTTGCGGTGGACTCTATTCCGGCCGTGTTGTCTATCACGCAGGACACCTTTTTGGTGTATTCGTCCAACATTTTTGCCATTATCGGCTTGCGCTCGCTGTACTTTTTGCTTTCCGGTATGGCAGGCAAATTCCCGTACCTCAAATACGGCATTTCCGTTATTTTATTCTTTGTAGGCGTAAAAATGTTGCTGTCGCATTTCTTCCCGATTCCGATTGTGGCCTCGTTAGGCGTTATCGTGGGGATTTTGGCGGTGTCTGTTTTAGCCAGCAAAATCTTTCCGCCCAAAGAGGCGTAGGACTAGACACAGCGGCCTTTATTTACTAGAATATAAGAGCGAAATTTAATTCAGTTATCAAGGAAGGAACCTATGGCGTATAAATGTGCAGTGTGTGGCAAAACCCCGGTTTCCGGCGGTTCTTACAGCCACTCCAATATGAGAACCAAAAGAAGTTTTAAACCGAACCTCCAAAAGCAGAAAGTAGTGCTAGAAGGCAAAACGCAAACTGCCTATGTTTGCACTGGCTGCATCAAAAGCGGTTTGGCGAAAAGACCTACCAAATAATCCAATTTTTTGGAAAAACCAGCCCGTGCTTTCCTATGAGTGCGGGCTTTTTTATTAAAAAACAGACCCGAGGACTTAATGACGCTTTCCAAACGCTTGGCCGCCCTGTTGCTTACCGCTTTGACGGTTTTTTCGTACGCGCGCGCGGAAGAAACCGCCCCGCAGGAACTTGACCCCAACGGACCGTGGATGATTTGTAGCATAGAAGCGGACGGTTTAAAAAATATCCGCAAAAAAACCATTACCAAAACCGGGCACGCCAAAAAGGGCGAACTGTACGAACGCTTTACCGTGTCCGACGACATCCGCGACATTTCCGCCCTGGGCGCGTTTGACAGCGTGGAAATAGATATTTCCCCCGTATCCGGCACCCGCAAGGCAAAAGACGGCCCCGAAGTTTATCCCTGCCACCGCTTGACCTACATCGTCAAGGAAAAACCGATTTTTGACCGCTTGACCTACGACGGTCGCAAACACTTGGGCAAGGGCGCTATTACGCAGGCGATGACGCTCAAACTGAAAGACCCCTTTAACGAAGCCAAATTGCAGGCGGATTTGGACCGCATTAAGGCCAAATATGCCGAAAAGGGCTACGTCAACACGCAGATTACCTACGAACTGACTACCGACGAAAAATTGGGCGTGGTGTATGTAAAACTCATCATTAACGAGGGCGAGCGCGTGCGCGTAAAGGACGTTACCATTAACGGCGCAGGAGAACTGCCGACGGAAAAAATCTTAAAAAAGGCCTCCAACCGCCCCGGCAAGGTGTTTAAACCGCAAAATTTACAGCGCGACTGGATAAAAATGATGCTCTTCGGCCGCAACAAAGGGTACAGCGAATTTAATCTTTCCGAACCCAACGTGCAACTGAACGACGACAAGACCGAAGCCACCATTTCCTACGATTTAACCGAGGGCGAAAAGGTGGATTTCGGCACGGTTTCGTTTGAAGGCAATAACGTCTTCACCCCCGAAGAACTTAAAAAACAAGTCTTCTTCCGCGAGGGACACCTCTACAACCAAAAGGATTTTGACGATACGATTACCGCCATCCAAGAGCAATACGCCGACAAAGGCTATTTGCAGGCGCGCGTAAACCCCGTCAAACACATTGAAAACGGCAAACTCAATTTGACCTTTGACATTGCCGAGGGCCGTATTTTTTACATTGACAACGTAGATGTTACCGGCTACGAAAACACGAAAAAATACGTCTTTACGCGTGAACTTTCTATCCACCCCGGCGACTTGTACGATAACGCCAAAATCAAACGCAGCCAGACCAAAATTATGAACTTGGGCTTTATTAACGACGTACAGGTAGATTTGCAACCCACCGCCGACCCGCAAAAGGTGGACCTGGGGTTTAACGTCGTAGAGGGCCGCCCGGGTATGTTTACGGCCGGGCTCGCGATGAGTTCTATGGACGGCTTATACGGGGAACTGTCTATCAACCATATGAACCTGTTTGGCCGCGCTCAGCGGTTATCTTTGCGCACAATGTTCGGTAAAGACATTTTGGACTACACCCTCAGTTGGTCCACCCCGTGGATTTACGACAAACCGACTTCGTTAGGAGTTGATTTGTTTAACACGCGCCGTTACCGCTCGTTCTCTGACGAGAACCAAGCCTATACGGAAAAACGCATCGGCGGACGCGTGAAAGTCGGCCCGCGCTTTAACGACGACATTTACCAACTGTCCTTTGGCTACTCGTTTGAAAACATTGATATTTACGATATTGACCAACGCTTCCAACCGCCGCAATCCAACCCCGGCGACGACAGTTATTTGGAAAAAGGCAAAACCAATCTTTCCACTATCAGCGCGGATTTTGCCGTAGATACCCGCGACAATATGTGGGACCCCACGCAGGGCTGGCGCAATTCCTTGGGCCTTGCCTTGGCAGGCGGCCCGATTGGCGGCGACTTGGATTTGTGGTACTTAAACGCCCGCTCCATTTTTAACTATACCGTGCTTAATGTGGGCGGCAACTACCCGATTGTATTTGTGCTGTCCAACAAATTCGGCTCCGTGCAGGCCTATGGGCGAACCACGGAAGTACCGCCGTATGAAAAATTCTTCTTGGGCGGCGCGGATACGATTCGCGGGTACGAACGCGCGGGCGAAATCGGCCCCGAGTACGGCGGCGATATGTACTATGTAATGAACGCCGAACTGCGCTTCCCGATTGCGCGTGAAGGCCGGAGAAATATGGCGCAGTTTGCCTTCTTCTTTGACCTGGGCAACTCGTGGAACAAATTTAGCGATTTGGATTTTTCCTTGGGGCCGGATCCCAAGCAGTTTAAAGCGGGCGTGGGTGTAGGTTTGCGTTTTACCACGCCGTCTTTGCCGATCCGTATTGACTGGGGCTATGGGTTGAACCACGGCCCGAACCAAGACAGATCGCATTTCTATTTCAATATTTCCAATATGATGTAAGGGGTGTATGAAGAAAGTTTGGCTGTTTTTGACGGTTTCTTGTCTGGCGGGAGTTCTCCAAGCGCAAAACGCGCCGGAGAGCGAGCCCGCGTTGACGGATAAAGAAGCCGCCGCGGTGGCCTCCATTTTAGCCAAATCCGCGCAGGAAACCGCCCCCCAAACACCCGCCACGGACAAAATCGTCCTGCCGGAGCAAACCAAGAGCGAAGCCTTTGCCCAAGCCGACACGCACACGGGCACCAATGACCCCGAACTGACGATGACCGCCGAGCAAATGGCGGCCGCCGCCGACAAAGAGGCCCCGCTCCCCCCACCCGAAAAGGACGAACCGGAAGAGGAACAACCCAAAGAGGTGCAAAAGTGCTTAACGGTAGCGTTTATTGACATAGACGAAGCCTTTAACGAACACCCGCGCACCATTGCCGTTAAAGAGCAAATCCGCCTAAAAATTTTATCCAAAGAAGACGAAGTCCAAGGCGCGGTGCAATTAATTAATGTTTTGACCGCCGAAAACGACCGTTTGGCGGCGCAACTGCGCGAGTTAAAACCGTTTTACGAGCGGATTGTGGTGGAGCCCACGGAGTTAAAGCCGCAAATTCAGGAAAGCGCGGACTCCTTGGTATTGGGCAATTTGTTAAACCGACTGACTTTTTCGGGCGCGGAAATTTTATCCACCAGCCCCTTAAACACACCTGCTGAACTGGACGATTTGACGGCGCGCATTGCCGCCAATAAAAAAATCATTGCAGAGCGCGGCTTTTTTATTGATAATTATAAATATACCACGCGCGAAGAAATTTTGAAGTTGGAAAAAAAAGAAGTAAACGCCATTTTGCAAGACATTTACACGGAAATAAAATCCTTCGCCAAAAAGCGCAACATCGGCGCGGTTGTCCGCAAGGACGAAATCCTGTATGGGGACCGCCCGGTAAACGTAACCAAGGATTTTATCTCCCGCCTGAAAAAGGCAAAAAAATACCGCAAACGCGGAAAGTAGAGGTTTTTAAATATGTTGCAATTAACCGTAGCCGAAGTGGCTAAAATTACCGGGGCGCAGGACGCCTCCAAGCCGGATACCGCCGTTACCGCCCTTTGCTCGCTGGAAGAAGCGCACGAAGGCGGCATTTGTTATTTAACGTCTTTGGAAAAAGCGGACCAGCTGAAAGATTTAAAAGCCTCCGCCCTTATCGTGCCCGAAAGCGCCAAAGGGCAGGAAATTCCCTTTCAAGGGGCGCTCTTGTACGCCAAAAACCCCGAGTGGGCCTTTATCCTTTTAATGAAATACGCCGATGCGCAAAAACAAAAACATACGCCCGGCATCCACCCCACCGCCGTTATCAGCCCGTCGGCCAAACTGGGGGCCAATGTGTCCGTAGGCGCTTATACCGTAATTGAAGACGGCGCGCAAATCGGCGACAATACCGTCATTTTCCCGCAATGCTATATCGGCAAAAACGTAACTATCGGCAAGAACTGCTACATTTATCCGCAGGTTGTCATCCGCGAGGAGTGCGTGCTGAAAGATTACGTCATTTTGCAGGCCGGGGCGAAAATTGGTTCAGACGGCTTTGGATTTACCTTCCACGACGGACGCCACCAAAAAATCCCGCAAATCGGCAATGTGGTTTTGGGCAACGATGTGGAAGTGCAGTCCAACACCTGTATTGACCGCGCCAAAATTTCCAGCACGGTCATTGGCGACAATACCAAAATTGATAACCTCGTCCAAATCGGGCATAACGTGCACGTGGGGATGAGCAGCATTATGTGCGCCCAAGTCGGCGTAGCCGGCACGACGGAAATCGGCAACGGGGTCATTTTGGCGGGCCAAGTGGGCCTCGCCGGACATATGTCCATTGGCGACCGCGCCCAAGTCGGCGCGCAATCCGGCGTAATGACGTCTATCCCCGCCGGGCAGACGTATTTCGGCTATCCGGCTATGCCCCAACGCGAAGCCTTTAAACAGCAGGCAATGCTGCGCAAACTGCCCGAAATGCACAAAGAATTTAGAGCCTTCAAAAAGCAGTTGGAGGAGGCCAAAAACTTATCGTTTTTCGGTAAACTAAAAAAATTGTTAGGATTATAATATGAGAAAAACCATTTCTACCCCCGCCGTAGTAAAGGGCAACGGCTTGCACACGGGCGTACCCGCTACGCTTACGTTTAAGCCCGCAGACAACGGCATTACCTTTTTACGCACCGATATTCCCGGCGCAAAACCCATTGCCGCTTTGGCGAAAAACGTCAGTTCCACCTTGCGCGGCACCAATTTAAAAAATGATACCGCCGAGGTTTGGACGGTGGAGCACGTAATGTCTGCCTTGCACGCCTTGGGGCTTACGGACGTTACCGTAGAAATGGACGGCCCGGAACCCCCGGTAACCGACGGTGCGAGCGACGTGTATGTAGAGGCTCTTTTAAAGGCGGGCTTAAAGGATCTGCCGGGCGAACAGCCTTTGCTTAACATCAAGCAAAAAATCACTTACACGAGCGGACGCATTGCCTACTCGGCCGAACCTGCGGACAAATTAACCTTTACCTTTGTGTTTTTGCACAAACATCCGCTCGTCAGCCACCAGGAATTTACCTTGGAATTTACGCCGGATAATTATTTAAAGGAAATTGCCCGTGCACGCACGTTCGGCTTTGAAGAAGAACTGGCCTTTTTAAAGGCGCACGGTTTAGCCAAGGGTGGCAATTTGGAAAATGCCGTCATCGTTGGTAAAGATAAATTTATCAACGAACTGCGCTACCCGGACGAACTCGTCCGTCACAAAATTTTGGATATGGTGGGCGACCTGTGCTTAACCGGGCGCAAACTGCCGCCGCTTAAAATCACCTGCACTTGCGGCGGGCACAAACACAATGTAATTTTTGCCAAGATTCTCTTGGCCAATTCGGAGGACAAATGAGCGTTAAATCCGCTAGTTTAAAGGACTTTTTAACACTTCCCGCCGTAGCCACCTACGACTTGGAACATATTAAAAAGAATATTCCCCACCGCGAGCCCTTCCTGCTTGTGGACGAAGTAAAAGTATTGGAAGAAAAAAAGAAATACCTGGGCAAGCGCTTTGTGCGCCCGGACGAATACTATTTTAAAGGGCACTTTCCCGCCAAACCGGTTATGCCGGGCGTGTTGGTAGTGGAAAGTATGTCCCAAGCGTTTGGCGGCGCCATTATGGGCTACATTACGCAAGGAAAAGGCGGTCTGCCGCTCTTTTTGAGCATTGAAAACGCCAAATTTCGCGGGATGGTGCAACCCGGCGACACGCTGGAAATGCCGATTGAAATCCTGCGTTTGGGCAAAATTTCCAAAATCTATGCAGAAGCCTACGTCAACGGTAAACTGTGCACGCAGGCCACCCTTAATTTTATTTTAGGAGAAGTTCCCAATGTCTAACATACACCCTACGGCAATTATTGACCCGTCCGCTAAAATTGACCCCTCTACCATTATCGGCCCCTATACCGTCATCGGCAAGGGCGTTATCATCGGTAAAAACAACAAAATCGGCCCGTTCTGCGTAATTGAAAATACCACTATGGGCGACGAAAACGATATTATCGCCAGCGCCTTTATCGGCGTAAAGCCGCAGGATTTGTCTTATAAAGACGAACCCACCCGCGTGCAAATGGGCAATGGGAACCAAATTCGCGAGTGCGTAACGATTCACCGCTCCACCAATTTGGAAAAACCCACTACCATTGGCAACTATTGTCTGTTAATGGCCAACTCCCACGTGGCGCACGATTGCCGCTTGGGCGACCATATTATCGTTGCCAACAGCACGGGCATTGCGGGGCACGTCCAAGTAGAAGACCGCGTGGTAATGTCCGGTATGGTAGGGATTCACCAATTTGTCCGCGTGGGCACAATGGTTATGCTCTCCGGCGGGGCAATGCTTCCGCTGGATATTCCGCCCTATTGTATTGCCCAAGGCCAACGCGCGCGCTTAGTCGGGTTGAACCTGGTCGGTATGCGCCGCGGCGGACTGACGCGCGAAACCATTATGGAAATCAAACGCGCCTATAAAACCCTTTTCAGAAGCGGCAAACGCCTGCAAGACGCTATGGCGGAACTGGAAGCCACTCACCCCTGCAAGGAAGTACAGCATATGATTGATTTCTGCAAAACTTCCCCCCGCGGCGTGGCTACGGCCAAAACCAAACTGCACGACGATGACTAATAAAATAGGCCTTATCGCCGGCGAAGGCAAAATGCCCGTTTACATTGCCCAAAAGGCAACTGCCAAGGGGTACGAAGTCTATGTAGCCGGAGCCAAGGGCAACGCCAAAGAAGACGATTATAAAAACTGCGCCAAAGTGTTCCAGGCCTTCCGCCTGGGACAGTTGGGCGCGGGAATCCGTTTCTTTAAAGAGCACGGCGTAACCCGCGTGATTATGGCCGGGCGCGTGCAGCACACCTCTATTTTTACCAATTTAATGCCGGACTTGCGCGGAGCCAAGTTTTTGGCGTCCTTAAAGAATATGCAAACCAAAAATATTCTTTCCCGCGTAATGGACGAATTTAAAAAGGACGGCATTGAATTTGAACACTCGGCCCTGTTTTTAGAGGATTTTATGCCCCAAAAGGGCGTTTTGTCGGCCCGAAAACCGACCGCCGAGGAACAGCAGTCGGCGGACTTTGGCTATAAAGTGGCAAAGGCCATTGCGGCGCTGGACATTGGGCTTACCTGCGTGGTCAGCCAAAACGCCGTTATTGCCGTAGAAGGTATGGAAGGCACGGACCGCTGTATTTTGCGCGCGGGCGACCTGTACCGCGAATCTGCCGAAAAAAAATCGGCCGTAGCCGTAGTGAAAGTAGCCCGGCCCAACCAAGACAACCGCTTTGACCTACCCGTCATCGGCAAAGGCACCTTGGAAAGCCTGCACAAGGCAGGTATTTCCGTATTGGCCTTTGAAGCCGAAAAAACGCTGGTTTTGGATTTAGAGGACGTCATCGCGTTGGCCGACAAATACAAAATCTGCCTAATGGCGGTATAGGCCTTACAGCCAATACCGCCCGTTTTCTGTTTTGGCGCCCAACGAAGCACAAAAAGTAGCAAAACGCGTGCCAGTAGAGGAACACTCGCTTTTCCCGGCGTATGCCGGCGCATAGTCCAGCCATTGGATAAAGCGTACCGAAGTAGTCCAATTACCCCAAGTAGTATTACCGGGGGTATAAATACCTACTATATTTCGTTCTGCGCCATTAAACATATCTATAAAAAATTCCCCGCAAACGGCTACTGTATTATCCCCAATCAAGGAACACCCTTGGGGCAAGGTTAAATCGGTTTCATCTATTCTAGAAGGATAATTCCCATTGGCCAAATAATAGACTTCCATAGCATTGGCAAAAGGTTTTACTACGGCTTGTAACTGAGTATAATGCGCTTTATCCACCGCCTTGGTGTATTGGGGCAATGCCACCGCGGCTAAAATGCCAATAATAAGTACAACAACCAGTAGTTCAATTAAGGTAAAACCACTGGTTGCCGTGTAGCCACTAATGCTAGGGGCGTCATTCTGGAAAGTCGTAGTCCAGAATCTGTTGTTACGAAACGACGAGATTCCGTATAGAAACCTTACGGAATGACGTCTGTTTGGGGTTGTCATGCGGCCACTTGTTGTTAATCCGTCATCCCGTAGTGTCTTTATACGGGATCTGTCGTTTGCCGTTGCTGTCATCCCCGAGGAATTTAGTCGGGGATCCGTTGTTGCCGTT
>SAMEA104315430__coassemble_76_pt1 | contig 64433 bp, 56 predicted proteins | sample SAMEA104315430__metabat2_low_PE_016 | metagenome-assembled genome bin SAMEA104315430 (sample SAMEA104315430) | gut metagenome | biome: Monkey gut; feature: monkey-associated habitat; material: faeces | place: China | collected 2013
GCTTCAACCCGAAACGCTGGGTGGGTATGACGCCCAACCGCGAAATTGTCGGCGTAGATTTTTACCAGGTATTGCCCGGTGGTGCGCAAAATGTGGGCTCGGTAAACTTTACGGGCAGATTGGCCTCGCTCCAAGGCGGAGTGAAGGATTACGATATGCTGCGCTTAATGAACCAAGGCATCCAAGGGATGGAAAAATCCGAGTGGATGTATCCTTGGCTTAAATTGTCCGTGCCGCAACTGCGCGAAGCGCGGGCTTATTCCCGTATGATGGGTATGTCCGAAGATGCGGCCAAATCCGGTGCGTTTGACGGTTGGGTAAATGTTAAAATGCCGGTGTACGGTTCGGACAAAATGCCGGTACTGGCCAGCCAACCGGGTGCCACGGGCGTAACGATGGAAAATTCGTGGTGGAACTTAACCAAGTTGGGTAAGCCGGGTAACGAACTGGCCGGAACGGATGTGGTAATAGCCCCGGCAATGAGCCGTGCTTCTGCCCTGACCACCTTTGACCCGCTTTCTATCCCGGGGGCTGTCAAATTCCCGGCGCAAATGCTTGCCAACGGGCAATGGGCAGAACAAGTCAGCCAGCAATATTTTAGAATTGCCACCTATAATAATAAGTTCTTGGATTCGTTTATGCCGCGCTTACTGCCGACAAAAGCCTTTGGGCAGGCATTTGTTACCAACCCGCGCTTCGCTTGGAGTATGAGCAAGGCTTGGCTGAAAACCAGTGCTTTAACTCAGAATCTTAAATTCTTTGGCTGGTTTGCCTTAGCAGATTATGCGGCTAATGGCCCTACGCGCCGTTATATGGCGAAAAGAGGCCAACAAGAACAACAAGCAGAAATGGCTAAATCCAAATACGGGGAAGCCTACGACCCGACCAAACTCAAACAGGACGAGCAAAACCAAGAAGAAGTTTTGGCCAACCTCAAAGCCGAAGGCCAAGACTATAACACCAAGCCAATGGACTCCTACGAAACTGTAACCAATGCGGAAAAGGAATCTTCGGAAGGTATGTCCTTGGGGGCAGTAGTTATTTTTGGGCGCGAGGCGTTAGACAAATTGGGTGTAACGGAAAATATGTATGTGCCCACCTTTTTACAGAACCAATTACTGTATCAATCGGCAAATATAAATTTTAACCGCGCTTCCGGAAAAGGCAATAAAGTAAAGGAACAAAAGTTCCTTGATACTGTTATAAAGGCGAAAACCGAAGAGGTGAGAGTGGCAAAACGCGTAACCTTGGAAAGTTATAAACCGTATGTTTCCGCGGCCGAACTGAAACAAATGGGCGCTTGGTATGACGAGTATTTAAACATGGTGATTGCTTCCTTGCGCAGCAATGCTTCGTCTGCCACCAAGCAGAAACAGCAGGAAGATGCGGCAAAATTGCTTACCTCACGCCTTCACCCAGTGGAAGAGCGGGTCCAACGTCAACAGGAACTCTTAGGTGAGGCATTTTCCTGGCAAGAAAAAGCCAGAAATGAAATTCTCTTGTCTGCTGAAAAAACCTATTGGATTATAAAGTTTGCTCAATATGGCTTGTCGGACAAATCCGGCGAAGCGCGGGCGTTCTTTGAGTCCTTTATTCCCCGCTTTTTGAGTGTGAGTGATATCAAGGATAATAATGCAAAAATGGCGGCCGCTGAAAAGTTGAATCAAGAATTGACGAACAAATATACCGAGTGGGAAACTAAATATATTGAACCCGCAAAGAACAAGCACAACCAACAGGTAAAAACGGAAAAGGCGGAGCCGTTTGCTTCGGGCTCTTCCCAGCAAACCATACAGGTTGATAGCACGGATAATCCGCTGAAAAACTTCCACTTGGACAAGCCGGCGACCGCGCAATAACAAGTCTGTACAATATAAAACACCCTGGGATATTTAGTTACCCCGGGGTGTTTTTTGTGATAGTTTAGTAGCCGTTTATTAATGGGTTACTTGAAATTAATACGCTCCTTTTCTATCACCAGCGGACGCTTCAACACTTGGGTTAAAATAGCCCCGATGTACTCGCCGATGATACCAATAAAAAAGAGTTGCACGGAAGAAAAGAACAGCACCCCCAGTAAGATAGGAGCCGTGCCCATAGGGAATTTGTCCCAATACAAAAGTTTTAACACCAAATAGACAAACGCCAAGGCTAAACTAATCCCCCCTAATAAAAAACCGCCCATTGCGGCCAGGCGCAGGGGCACCTTAGAGTGATTGGTAAATCCAATCATCGCGTTGTCATAGAGTGTGTAAAAATTATTTTTGGTAAATCCGCGCGTGCGGGTAGGCTGTACAAACGGCACTAATGCGCGCTTATAGCCCAGTTCGCACACGAGCCCGCGCAAATACGGGTACGGGTCATTTAAGCGGCGCAGTTCCTCTACCACGCATTTGTCGTACAGACCGAAGCCCGTGCAGTTGGCGGGCAGTTGCGCGCCGGAATCGTTAAGCAGATTAAGCAGCCAATAATAAAAACGCCGCACCGTAAAAAACAAAACGGATTCCTTGCTCTGCGTTTTCTGCGCCAGCACTACTTTAAACCCCTCTTCCCATTTGGCTAAAAATTGCCCGATGAGCGCGGGCGGGTCCTGCAAGTCGGACGCCATATAAATAACCGCGTCCCCGTGGCATTGCAAAATGCCGTAATAGGGCGAACGGATGTGCCCAAAGTTGCGGGCGTTGGCAATGACCTTAAAATGCGGGTCCTGCGCGGCAATTTTGCGCAGTTCGTCCAATGTGCCGTCGGTAGAGGCGTTATCCAGCACCAACTGCTCGTAGTCGTATTTATCCGCGTATTTGGCCATTTCGGCCTTTACCTGCTTGTAGAGTTCCCACACATTTTCCTGCTCGTTAAACGCGCTGGAAATAATAGAAATTTTCTTCTTCATTTATGAAACACCAACTTTTTATTAAGTATAAAACCAAGCATAGCAAGCGGCAATATCAAAATTGCCCCCGCCACATATAAGTTAAGCCCGACGGCGGATAATATTTTAAGCCCCGCCACATTGCAGAGATACACTACGCCGTACACGCCGAAAAACTTCCCTAACAGCGCGTTATTGTGGCTTTGGAATACAATTCCGCCAATGGTTTTAAAATTGAACAGCACCCCCAAAACGGTGGAGCAAAGCGGCGCAAAAATATAGTTAAACCCAATCCACACAAAAAGGACATACAGGCTGTACGCAAAGGCGGTGTTCAGGGTGCCCACATACAAAAAGCAGACGAACTGCTCCGGCAGGTGCAAAATGCGCGCGGTCAAGCGGACGATTTCTTTAAAAGCGGTGGCTATAAAAGTTTTCATTGGGCGGGTTCCTCCTTATAAAGGAGTGCGGCGAGTTTGGCCAAAAAATAGCCTAAAAGGGCCCCCAACGCGTTATTTAGCACGTCGTCTATATCGCATACGCCCAAGCGCGTATAGGCCTGTAAACCTTCAATTAAGCAGGAAACCAGCGTGCCGAGGATAAGCGTTTTCCACCAGGTGCATTTCTTCCACAAAAACGGCAGTAGAAACCCAAGCGGCAAGAAGAAAACGATATTTAAAATCATATCTTGCAACGGGGCGTTTTGGGAGATTTTAAATACATTGTTCCGCGTTTGCAAAACGTTGTTGCACACATTGGCGGAAACGGAGCCGTCTTTTAGCAGACAATGCGCCGCCAAGCGGTAAATTTTCAGCACTTCCATACGCAGGACAATCCCCGGCTTGGGCGTGCGGCACAAAAACGCCAAATACACCACGCTCCCCGCATATAAAAGCATCCAAACGGGATAGTAATAGTTGCGGTAGCGTTTCCCCCCTATTTTCCGCCCACAGGGCAAAAGAAGCAGGGAAGCAACAATAAATAAAATAAAAATAATGGTGGCTGTCATTGTTTTACGCGGCGGCTCTTACACGGAGCGCCGTATAAAACATTGTAAGTAAACGGGAGTTGCTTGTCAATGTAAATACGCCTTTAAATCCGCCACCAGTTGCGCTTCCAAGGCCGCCGGGGAGATAACCTTTACATAGGGCAGCCATTGCTTGATTTGGGGCAAAAGTTGCATAAAATTGGCCGTTTTACAGGTTAAAATCAGCGCGCCGTCCGCCAGCACTTCTTTTATTTCCTGATGAGAAAACACCACCGTTTCTTTAAAATACCGGGCCGCTTCCGGCGCTACGCGCAGTGTAACCTCTATATTTGGCTCTTGGTCAAACCAAATGTTGGGCTCCGTGCGCAGTTTATCCTCTATATTTATGGGCGTAAAATGCTCCTTTAACAGGCGGATATCCATTATTTGCGAAAGCGTAAACTTCATAAAGGTATTTTCGCTGTTTAGCGTGATAAGATACCAAGTGCCGAACAATACTATTTTAACCGGGCGCAAATGGTTATACCAAACCCGCTGGTTGCGCTTATTAATATAGCAAAGATTAACGTAGGTATATTGGTAAAGGGCTTGTTCCAGGCGGGACATTACCTGCGGGGAGGATTTCTCTTTTACCTCCGGGGTTTTAATAAAGTAGATGTTTTTGCCTTCCGGGCGAGCGGCGGCCTTTTGCAACCGCGCAAAACTTTCCTGCCACTCCGGCCCGAGGTCTTGCGCCACTTCCCCCATAATAGCCAATAGCGCGCTGTCCCGCGCGGAAAGCGGCAGTTTAGCCAGCGAAAACCCCTCCGCCAGCCGGTATAATCCCGGCCCCGTTTCCGCTATCGGGAACCCGGCCTCTTCAATAAAAAGGATATCCCGCTGTAACGTGCGTACGGAAAAACCCAATTCGCGCGCTTCCACAGCCAAATTAACGCTTCCGCGCTGTAATTTGGCGAGTAAATACAAAATACGGTTCATTTTGCTTAAAGAGGCTTGTTTAATTGGCATATTCATATATTAGCATACTTCCAAACATTGTGATATAATAAAAAAGGCGGCTCGTCCGCCCTACAATTTGAGTTGGCGAATTAATTATTTTCAGGAAGCCCGGTTTGGGACTGGGCAGAGCTGACGGACTTACTCCGTCGGCACTTTGGAATCCTAAAATAATCGTTCCTGCTTATTCTTTTGGAATAAGCAAGCGGCGATTACTTGGGTTATTCCAAAGGCTCCGGTAATTCGCCGCTTTTTTATTATCCGACACCTCGCTTCCCAATTAATTTTATTATAGAACGACTGTGCGACAATAGTATTGTCGCACCCTTGTGTTACACTTTTGTAAAAGGAGAATAATTATGAGCCAAATCGTTCAAGTCGGTAATGAAATCTTACGCATCAGCCCCAAAAATCCCTGCCATATAGAGTATTCCTATAACGGCGGCCGCAGTTGGTTAAGCCGTTATATCGGCAGCGTGGCCGGCCCGTTTAAGGACTTGCAAACCGTCGGCACGCAGTTGGTGGCCCTGTCCGCCAAGGGCACCTTTTATTCCAAGGACCAAGGCCGCACCTGGCTGTTAAAAGGCAGATAACACAACATTTAAAGAAGTTAAAAAGATACGAGGATAAAAAAATGAAAAAAGAAAAGATAGAAGAACCCGCCGCTACGGCGGTAGGTTGTTTAAGAGGTACTATTTCCGCCAGTATCGGTATGGTATTGGCTTGTTTGGCTGGAATTTGGGCCGGAACCTATTGGCACAGTATTCTTTTAGGAATAACTACCGGGATTGGTGTCTTCCTCTTCTGTTTGTGCGTTTCCGTACTGATTATGAATAGCGCCAAACGATTAACCACGCTGGATTGTATCCTGCCTGTGTTTATTTCGGCCATATCCGGCGTGCTCTTTGCGCCGCTTAGTTTTGTTGGAAATGGTTCCTTCTTTTCCAGCATTACTTGTATGGGGGCCGGGCTCTTTTTGTGCATTGTGCTTTTTATGTATAAGCAAAAAAGAATTTCTGCGGGGTATTTGGTTTTGCCCTTTTTAACCTTTGCATATGAACTGTTACCCATAGAATTGCCTACGGACATTGATAATATTTTGGCTTTGGGCGGAAGCGGAGTAAATACTTGGCTGGCTTATGTAAACCGCAACCCGGTACAAGCCTTGGAAAACTTTATGGATTAAGGAGAAAATAAAAAATGAATAAAGAATTTGAACAAAATATTAATGAACTTAATTTTATTTCTAAAAAGATAGAAAAGGATAATCCTAAACAATCGTCTTTTGGTGGAGCCACAACAGGTGCGTTCATAGGGACACTCATTGCGCCTGGTATTGGAACTCTTCTTGGTGGTGCGATAGGTAAATGGTTGACGGATGCAAATAATGAATCAAAAGACGGATTACAACCCTTTAATGGACTGGAAGAAGATACAAAACACGAGATACGCGAAAACTATCAAATTTCCAGAAATGAAAAAATCCTTTTTGTTTCTACCGAAGAAAATGAAAGAGTTGTTATTACAGAAAACCAACTGATATGGGATGACTCAACAGAAAAAGGCCAATTTTATCATATTCTGTGGGCCAACATAAAAAAAGTGTATTATCAAGAAGGACAATTTATTGTACAAACCTTGGACGAAACAGAAGGTTCTATCCCGGCTGGTTTTTTTTGGGGTATATGGTCGTTGGTAGAAATGGAAAAACTAATCGGTTCCAATAACCGTATTGCTTCTATTTTAACTAATGCCGCCAACTGTGTAAACAAACCTGAGGAAACACCTTTAATGGCATTGGAAAACAAAATATTAACAGCCAAAACCTCAGGAGAAGCACAATCCTTGGCGGAAAAGTATTTGTCCGAAGGTGGCGTAGAATCCCGCTACCGGCGGATAAAAGCATTTCTCTTTTGGAAGCAACTTAATGAATATTTAGAAAAAAACTTAGATAAACAGTTAATGGCTATGCCAGAAAGTGAGCGTATAAAACTTTTCGCACAAGTATTAGAGGAAAACCATCAAGCCCAACAGGCAAAACAGTATCTCAAAGTTTTAGAAAACACAAACTGGGATGAATATTCCGGCAGTAAATGGGAGGAATTAGGACTGATGTATGTCTTACTAAAATATTTATATGATTGTTCTAATTCTACCCGCAAATTGGCATACGTTATGAAAGAGGAAAATGAAAATCTGTGGAAGGATTTTTCCAAAAAATACAACGAAAATTTTATTAAATTGCCCTACCAAGAAAGGAAGTTAATTGTTCCTATGGAAGAATTACCCACGGAATTGCCCGATTCGTTCTGCGCATTGAACATCAATGATATGCCCAATATTACTTTCCCGTTTGGGCATCCGCAACCAGATAAAATTTACGTTGGACACCCGTTGCGCCCCAATTTTTATTTGCCGATTGAACACTACCAACTGGAATTATTGGATGACCAACTCCGCGAATTGTGTGAAGTAATGCAGGCTTTGGGAGCAACAAATATAGATACCCAAGTATGCAATATAAGCACCACTAACCGGACTGCCAGCAAAGAAATGCAGGGTAAAATAAACGGTAGTTTTATGACTTTTGATGCCGGAGTCTCCGGCAGTAGGACACAACACCGCGAAGAAGTAATTTCTTTAACACATAAATTAGAAATTCACCAGGAGTTTTCTACCGACCATAAGCCCTATGTGCCCGACGATTTGGTTTGGTTTAGGCATACGGATTCTTGGCAGCGAGTAGCCCGCCAGCGGCTGAAAGGCGGTTTAGTATCGCACTCGGAAATATTAAGCACCAATAATATTAACCAAATAAATTCGCAAGAAGAACAAGCATTAAGCACAGATTTTTCGGAAATATACGGATTGGAGGGAGACGGAAAACGCAAGTTGGAAGAATCTTTAAAACAAGATAATGACATTGAAGTAAAATTCTTCTGCAAATTTAAACCGTTGGAACAGTTGCCACAGGAATAGAGGTGCAAAAATGAACGAAGACTTTGCATATAATATTAACAGACTTGATTTTGTTTCTTATAAGGTAAAATGGGAATCCCCTAATAAGCATCAGGATAACTCTCCACTAGAAGGGTTACAACCCTTTAAAATCCTAAAAAAAGATAAGAAACGCGAGATACGTGAAGCGTATCAAATTCCCCAAAATGAAAAAATCCTTTTTCTTTCCACCGAAGAAAATGAAAGGGTTGTTATTACGGAAAACGAACTCATATGGGATGACCCGGAATTAGATACAATTTATCGGATTCCGTGGTCCAAGATTAAAAAAGTGTACTATAAAGACGAGCAATACATAGTACAAACATTGGATAACGTGGAAAGCGCTATTCCAACCAGTTATTTTTGGGGAACTTCGCTAGATATGGAAGAAATACCGGCTTCCTGTAACCGCGTCGCTTCCATTTTAACCGATACCGCCAACTGTGTAAACAAAACAGGAGCCACATTATGATAACGTTAAAGGAAATTGAGCAATATCAAACACAAAAGTTTGATTCGGAATTTGAAGCGGCCCGTCAGGCGGGAAAAATCGCCTGGTACCCGTGGGTGGGTAAAAATTACGCTTCGGCACCCAGCAAAATATTGGTAATTTTGGAATCGCATTATATTGATAAAGCAAAATCCAATGTGGAAGCCGTCCTAAACCCGCACTACACGCGCCGCTTGGTGGCGGAACGGTTGTTCCCCCGGTATTGGTGGAACAGCCCAACCTGGAACAATTTAAACGCGTTTTTGACGGGCCAAAAACTGACGGCGGAAACCGCACACAAATTATGGGAAAATATCGCGTTCTATAATTTTGTGCAACGCCCGATGCCCTCGCCCTCGGACCGTCCGTCCGAGCAAGATTTTGCACAAGGCTGGCAGGCATTTGCGAACGTTTTACATATACTGCAACCCGGAGTTTGCATTTTTGCCGGGATGTCCGCGCTTGCGCATACGGAAGCGTTACCCCCCGCTTTAACCCTTGGAAAATTAACCCCGTGGGGCGAAAAGATAAACAATACCTTTACGCGCCCGGTGTTCTCTATCCGCACGGATAAAGTTTCCGCCAGCGGGGCCGCTATCCAGCACCCCGGGTCCTTTTTCACCTGCGAAGCGTGGCACAACTGGCTACGGTCCGTTCTCCCCACTCCGGCACAGCACCTGGAAAATTGGGCAAAATAAGGCCTTTTAGCCTCCTACAATAATCCCCGGGCTACATTACAACCCGGGGTATTTTTTTCTCTGTACGTTGATTATGCTAAAAAGACGAGATGCGCGCCTTTCCTATTATTTTAATACCACGCGGCGACAGCGTTTTGTCGCCTAATTTAATAAGCCTCCGCGTGGGGCTAGTTTAAGGCCGGGCCATTACCCGTATCAGCGGGTTTATTGGCGGCTAAATCCGCGAATTTTTGCGCCATTGTCGGGTTCTTTTTAACCAGTTTTTTAACGGTCAAATCTTGCGCCTTGTCATTGGCCAAGCGCAGGTTATTTTCCGAGGATAACAGCGCATCCTTGGTCTTTTGCAGGTGGTCAATGGTTTTATCAATTTCCTCAATGGCTTTTTTGAACTTATCGCTGGCTAATTGGTAGTTGCGCCCGAATTTGGCCTTAAACTCGTTGATATCGTCCTCAAAGTGCGAAATATCCAAATTTTGGTTTTTTACTTCGGCCAGTTGGCGGCGGTAATCGGCCGAGTTCAGCGCCGCGTTGCGCAAAAGCGTAATCATCGGGATAAAAAATTGCGGGCGGATGACGTACATTTTAGGGTATTTGTAAGACACATCCACAATGCCCGTGTTGTACAGTTCGTTGTCGGCCTCCAACAGCGAAACCAGCACCGCATATTCGCACCCCTTTTCGTTGCGGTCCTTGTCCAATTCTTTAAAGAAATCCTCGTTCTTGTGCTTGGTGGCGGTGGTGTCCATTTCGTTCTTCATTTCAAACATAATGGAGATAAATTCCACCCCGTCGGCGGTTTGCTCGCGGAAGATATAGTCGCCCTTACTGCCGGTGCGGGCGTCGTTGTCCTTTTCAAAATACGCATTTTGAAAGCCCGTCGCGCGCAGGCGGTTGAACTCAATTTCGCAATGCTTTTCCAAGGTTTCACCCAGCATTTTGGTTGACATTTTGGCCTTTAAATCCTTGTAGAACGCAATTTCCTGATCCTTGGCTTTCAGTTGCACTTCATAATTATCCTTTAAGGATTGGGTTTGCAACTGGATTTGGTTTTGGGCGTCCGTCAGTTGCGCGCGGAGCGACAAGAGTTCTTTTTCCTTATCGTTCAAAAGGTCCTTTTCCCCTGCCACAGCGCGGCTGACGGCCAACTCCTGCGCGGTTTGCGCGGCGGAAATTTGCGCCTTTAAGGCGGTTATTTTCTGCTCGTAGGCCGAAGCGGCCTCCTGCTTATCGGCCTGCGCCCGGGTCTTTAAAACGGCGATTTCGCTGGCTTGTTCCTTGGCCAGTTGCGCGGAGCGCGCTTCCAACTCTTTATGAAATTCAGCCGTGCGTACTTGGCTTAACAAATCGGCATAGCCGGACTGGTCCACTTGAAAAACTTGTCCGCAATGCGGGCACTTGATTTCTGGCATATTGTACAACTCCTTAAAAAATTCCTTCTTCTATTATACCAAGTAGGCGTTATACCGTGTTTAATCCGTCCGTGAAAATTGCTACAATAGATAAGTAAATTACTGATTAAAGAGGAAAAAATGTTTGCAAATTTCAATCCGTGGCACCACGTTTCGCCCGGCGATAAAGATTCTTTACCTTATGTTGTAAACGGAATTATTGAAATTCCGAAAGGCACCCGCGCCAAATACGAACTGGACAAGGCCAGCGGCCTTTTGCGCTTGGACCGCGTACTCTATTCGTCCGTGTATTATCCGGCCAACTACGGCTTTATCCCGCGCACGTACGGGGCGGATAAGGACCCGTTGGATATTTTAATTTTATCCCAGGCCGAAGTAGTTCCGCTGTGCATTGTACCGGCGCGCATTATCGGCGTAATGCGGATGCTTGATAACGGCGAGGCGGATGATAAAATCATCGGCGTAGCACAGGGCGATCCGAACGTTAGCCATTATACCGATATTTCCCAACTGCCGGAACACTTAATTTCGGAAACGATGAGTTTCTTTGAAGATTATAAAAAGTTGGAAAACAAAACGGTAGTGGTGGAAAAGATTTTTGATAAGCAAACGGCTATCAAAATTTTGAAGGAAGCCTTTATTGCGTACGAAGAAAAATTTGTAACGTACAGCAACTTTACCCGTAACTTGGATAAATAATTAAAGGTAAACTTTGTCCTTTTAGTGCCCGGTAATAGCCGGGCACTTTTGGTAATATAACGATGCTAAAACCCGCGATTCTTGTAAAAGCCTGCCTGCAAATTTTCTTTTCTGGACTAATGGTCTTAATTTGCCTGCTTATGCCGATGCTAGCAGATATTGAGTTTGGGAATTTGCGTTCGGTATTTGCGGGCATTTTATTTTGGAGCAACCTTTTTCTGCTGGGAGTTTTTGGGATATACCGGGCCATCACCGATTTAAAAACTCTTTCCCCCAATAAAAAATTACTGGTAACACCGCTTGCTATTTTGCACAGTTCCACCCGCCTTTTGGGTGTTTCCCGCGGACGTTTTTTATGGGCGGCCTGCTTAAACCCGCTGGATATGAACATTTCCACGGCTTACACCCTTTGGGCGCTAGTAATGACGGTAGGTTTATTATGCTTGCTTCCTGCGGCGGGTTCGTTGCGGGCCAAACTTCTTTTTATTACTTTTTTTCTTGTACTTCGCTTGGGCGTAAAAGTTACCGTTTTGCTCCAATATAGCCGTTTGTACACCCAACTGGCAGATGTGCAAACAACTATTGACGAGCACGGTATTGGGTGGACTTTGCTTGATAAAAGCGAGGAAGAATTGAGCGATGAGTTTACCCCGCAGGACGAATATATCGCCTTTACTCCTTGGGAAAAAGTAAAAGCCATACGCTATCATAAAAATTATGTAATCTTATATAGTGCCGACAGAGATTACATTTATTTCGTAAACTCCCCCCTAGAAAAGAAAATCATAAACACCTATTTTGCTTTTTCTAAACCGTACAAAACATCAAACTAATAAGTTTTCATCCCAACACCTTGCGTTCCAATTCTATTTTAAGAGCCTTATAATGTGGGCATTTCTGTTCCAACAGGGCAAAAAAATCCTTGTTATGCGCTTTATGGCGGTGGTGGCACAATTCGTGCAAAATAACATAATCAATACACCGTTTAGGGGCTTTAATTAGGTCTATGTTTAGTGCGATAGTTCCCCCTTTTAGATAACTCCCCCACCGCTTCTTCATTTGGCGTATTTTTAAAGAAAATTTTTCACCCACATAATCGGGGAACAGTTTTAAACACACTTGCAACCGTTCCGCAAAAACCCGTTCGGCCCGGGCTTTCATAAACGCAATTAAAAGGGCTTGAACATTTTTTTCTCCGCCAATAATTAACGTACTTCCGGCAAAGGAAATTTTTTCTTCTTTGCCAGTGTTTACAATTAGTTGGTATCTCCTTCCTAAATAAAGCACATCGCTGCCACTGGTGAAGCACTGGCTTTTCGGCCTAAACTGCTTAAAAAACTGCTGTTGTCGTTGCACCCAAGGGTATTTTTTAAGCAAAAAGGCTTGGCGTTCTGCCGTTGGAGCCTTTTTAGGGGTTTTAAAAACCACCTGCCCGGACGGAAAGACCGTAAGCCCGAAACTTTTACGCTCTTCCTCCAACTCCTCGTACTTAAATTGTGTGGTGCCTGATATAATTGTTTTAGTCATTTTTAATGGCCAGGTTCCAAGTATTCTCTATAAAACTTTCAATAAATTCTACCGTTAGCGGGACATTCATTTTGCCTTTGATTTCATCAAAGAAATAGTCTTCCATTTGGTCGCGCACGGTGCGTTTTACCTCAATACTGTCCTTCCAATCCACTTTGCGTTCTTTATTGATAATATCCACCAAATGCGTGGCAATTTGTATCAATTCCGCTTCTCCCAAATGCGCCTTTAATTCTTTTTTTAACAGACGGTAATAAGGATGGACCTCTTTCCTTTCTTGGATAGATAACGGAATGTCTTTATCCTCATAATTTTCCACTTCGCCCTGTAAGTTTTTGGTTCTATCCAGCAAGGCTTGCAGGTCTTCTTGCTTTGCAGTGCGTAAATCTGCCAATAAAACCTGCACTTGGCGGCTAAACCTGTCGTAGAAAATAGGGTCCTGGTCCCAGCGTTCAGAAATTGTTTTTTGCGTTTGTGCGGCAATGGCCTCAGCCTTGGAGCGGTCCGAAAGGCCGTTCTTATCATCCTCAATAAAGCGGTTGAATTCCATTGCGTCGCTCAAATTAATGGGCTTTGAAAGGAGTTCCACCTCTTGTGCCGCTACATACTTATCCAAGATTTTGCGGATTTGGTCTTGGTATTTAGAAAAATCTACCTTTTCTGCCATTACCGTTTGGGCTATTTTTTTAATTTCTATAAACCGCTTTAAGTCTTGGGTAATTGTGTCCAGACGCTTCGGGCATTTTTCATAAAAATCCGGTAGCATCCGGCACACATTTAATTCGTTAATTAAGGTATTTACCTGTTCATAAAATTTTTTGCGGCGTTCTTCATTTTCTTTTAATAAGGCAATGTACTCCTCGTAATTATCCTTATCTTTTACCGTTTTAAAAGTATCCAACAGGGCTTGATAAACCTGTTCCAAATATGCTATTTTTTCCTCGGTATTTAGCAGTGCTTTGGCCACATCTTTCTCGTCAAAATTGGAAAACAATTCAAGCGCGTTTTTTAGGTTTTTTGCATTTTTTGAATAATCAAAAATAAAACCGTTTACCTTTATTTGCTTACCCGGGCGGCCTTCGTAAATACGGTTTACGCGCGCAATGGCTTGCAGTAAATTATGGTCTTTTAACTGTTTAGCCAAATAAAGCGCCGTATTTACCGGGGCATCAAACCCAGTCAGCAGTTTATCTACCACAATCAACAGTTCACACCCGTCCGGATCCTTTTTAAAGGAATTAATTTGCGTCTGCTCGTAGCGCTCCAAAGAGCCAAACATATGTTTTTGTTTATCCAAAAACTGCGCTATTGCCCGTTTGTGTTCGGGCAAACTGTCGTCGTCCTCGGCGTTGGGCGTATCGGAAATAATTACCGCACTTTTTATGCCGCCGAGCAAATCCAACGCTTCCTTAAAGCAGATAGCCGCATATTTGGAGGGCAAAACAGCCTGTGCTTTTAGGCCGGTTCCTTGGAAATTTTTTATAAAATGCTTACGCACATCCAGAGCAATCATTTCAATACGCTGGGAGGTCTCCTCAATGATTTTGGAATTAACAAACTTGCGCGCCAGTTGGGCCTTTTGTTCTTTGGTTAGCGGCTCAACAATTTGGTTGAAAAAAGCATCCATTGCTTCACTGGCCTGTTGCTCTACAAAAAGCCCCTGGTAAATAAGCGGCAGAACGGCGCCGTCCGCCTGTGCTTCGGAAATAGTGTAAGCATCAATTAATCCGCCAAATTGGGCGATAGAGGTGGGTTTGTCCTTTTTAAGCAAAGGTGTACCCGTAAAGCCCAAAACACACGCATTAGGTAGCATTTGTATCATTTTTTCGCGTCCAATACCGCCTTGGGTTCGGTGGGCCTCGTCCACCAAAACAAAAATGTCCGGGTCATTATCCACATACAAGGGCTTTTTCATTTCGGCAAATTTATGGATAAGCGTGGTAATTACGTGCGGGCTTTTTTCTTTAATTAGCCGCTTTAAATGGTCGGCGGAAGAAGCCTGCACGACATCTTTTTTGATGTTGCAAGCGGCAAAGGTATCACGGATTTGCTCGTCTAATTGCGTGCGGTCCGTTACTACGATAATGCGCGGGTGCTGGATAATTTCAATCAGGTTTTTAACCAGCATTACCATTGTTAAACTTTTGCCGGAGCCCTGTGTGTGCCAAATCAGCCCGCCCTTGCGTTTACCGTCTTGTATGGTTTTAATGCGCGATAATGTACTTTTTATGGCGTAATATTGCTGGTAGCGTGCGATTTTTTTAATGTTGTTGTCATATACAATAAAATTTTTGACAATATCCAACAGGTGAACTGGTTCCAGCAACGCATAAAGGCCTGTGTTTTGGGCATTTAGCGGAATTTCCGTTTGCTTAAAATGGCTCCGCAGCAAATCTTGTCCGATAGTAGCCAATGTAGCGGTATCTACCGCGTGGTTTTGGCTGGCAAAGGCATTATTGCGGACTTCCTGCACCTGCTCGTCCGTACCGCGCAATTTCCACTCGGAATAAAACGACGCCGGGGTAAGCATTGTGCCATATTTAAAATCCTCCCGGTTGGTGGCAATGAGGATTTGCGGGTAAAGGAAGAACTTAGGCACTTGGCTGCCTTGTTGGTTGCGCAGCATTTGCACAACGGCTTCTTTTACGGGGACGGACGGCTTTTTGTTTTCTATTACCGCCAGTGGAATTCCGTTTACAAACAGCACGATGTCCGGGCGGCGGTTGCTTCCTTCGGTAATTTCAAACTCGGCCGCCACGTGGAAAGCGTTATTTTGCGGGTGTTCAAAATCAATAAATTTAAGTTGCGGGGATTGGGTCTTGCCGTTGATGAACTCCTGCACGCCACACCCGGCCACCAAAGTAGTGTAAATATATTCCGAGGCTTTAATTACACCGTCATCCAAGCGGGGTTTTTCCAAATCCGCTAGTGCTTTATAGATGCTCTGGTCAGAAATGGTGTTATTATTCAAGCGGCGCAAAGCCTTAAAGGCAATATCCGTAAGGATGTACTGGTTCAAATTATGCTGGCGCAGGGCCCGCACATCATTGCAGGAAAGATAAGTATAACCCATATTCACCAGTTGAATAAGGGCAGGTATTTGGCTGGAATTAGCCTCGTCCAAGTCCGGCAAGTGATAAAAGTTCATAGTTATTTTTTCCCCCCTTATTTTAATCTTATTTTTCCGGTTAGAAGCACCTGCATAAGGCCTTTTTTCTGCGCTTCCAACTTGGCTTGTTTTTGTTTGAGTAAATCTATTTCCTTATCCGCCGAAGACAAAACTGCTGCTATGGCTTGTTGTTCTCTTTTACTTGATGGAAATTTTATTTTTATACTCGATAAAATTTCAAAATCAACAGTAGAACGAACACTGCCTTGGGCAGAGTTAGCAACTTTTGTAAGAAATGTTGTATCTTGGATGAGAAATTTAAAATAAAGTAAATCTATTTCTTGACTACATTTAAAAACAACATACATCGGACTCAAAAGTCCTGCGATATAAGCATCTAATAAGGCAATTGACCCTACATTTATTCTTGAAGGATTGTAGGCAAAATTCCCTTTATGTACAATTTTATAATTAGAAAGGTCTTTTCCTGCTACTCGTTTTGAAAAATGTTCATCGGCTCGTACAATGCCACGAGTATTTGTTACACTTAAAATTGGGTAACAGTTTTCTCCTCGGTTGCGCTCATTTATTTGTATTAACAAATTTTCTAATTTTTTTATTATCCACTTATCAGTAAAACCTTTAAGACGGCGGTTGCCGGACAAAAGTTGCTGCATAAGATACTTCTTTTGCAGTTCTTTTTGTTCAATTAATTTTTTTACCAACTCTATGCCCTTATCCCAGCACTCCAACACCTCCACAATCCGCCGTTGTTCCTCAATATTTGGATAAGAAACTTTTGTGCTTAATAAATCTTCTAAATTAATTTTTTGAGGATAAGCCGTTAAAAGCGCCTTGGAAAAAAGTTCGCGTTGATAGGTATAAGAATCAAGGTAATGATGCAAATATCCTGTTAATATTGTTGGGCTTGGGCGAATAATAGCAATAGTAACATAGATAGCATAAGGACCGTCCCAATTAGCAATAATATTTTTTCCCAAAGAGCCAATTCTTGTAAATAAAATATCCCCTTTCTGAGGCTTTTTATGTTTTACTTGGCTTTCATACTCTTTAACAGAAATACATTTTGGAAGAATTCTTGTACTGATATTCTCAGCACTATAAAAAGGTACCCCCGTGTGTGTATAACGAGGTGTAGTATGTTGTCCATCAAAAATAGTAGCAATATCTGCTAGTTTTTTAGTTTTCCAATTGCTATTTTGCATTGTGACCCCAAACATCTACCGTATGATAGTCATAATAATATATATTGCGTTTCATCGGAACTCTTCGTTGCTTGGGAGCGGGGCTAATCAATGGTGTTTTGGATAAAAATTTACTTTCAAAATCACTCCAATTTTGTATTTTATCAGCACTTCCAACCCCAATAAATATCTGAGGACAATTACTTTCAATAATTGCTGATTTGATGTGTTCATCATTCCTTTTAAGTTCTGTTCCAAAAATAACAAGTGTTGTGCCTATGCTAGATAAACTTTTGTAACAGTGATTTAAATAAGGATTGTGAGTTATTTTTTCTTTTTTAGCTTCTGCACTGCCTTCTGAAATAAATACAGGGTATTGGTCGTTCTCTAAATTTGTTTTAATTTGGGAAGTTAATGGCGTTTCAGTTTTAGAAAAGGTTAATTTAGCAACGTCTGCTCCTTTATTAAATAAGTGCAACCCACCGTGAAGATAATGTAATGAAAACGAGTTTCCACCTTCATTTCTGAATATTACACTTTGGCTATTTTTATTTGCATTACCAAACCCATCTTCAAACAAAGGGTATTTAAGATCTTTGAAAACCTCATCAGCCCTCATAATAACCCAATACAACAAAATATCATAATTTAAAGTATAAACTGACTTATAGACCTTTATAAAATTCATACAAGAGGCTATTTCTTCAAGTTTCAAATCTGTTGATTTTTCTGGGTGATTATTAGTAATTACTTTAATTAAGTGTTCTTTTAATTTATTAGCGTCTTCTTTGAATTTTTTATTGGTGGGTAAGCCATATGATGTTAAAACTTTATTAGCATCTTCTAATGCTTTAATAACGGCTTCAAAATCAGTAGTTTTAAATTGTTTAAAAGTTTTGTTAATAGGACCGTCTTTATCAATAATGCCACTCTTAATAGCACTATTTAATAAATCTGTAAAAGAAAAGCGGTCTTGATTGTACGACATACTAAACCCATTCCCTAATAAAATCAATTTGGGTGAGTCTTTTGTACGTGCCATCACCTCAGAATAACTCAACAATTTTTTTGGCTCATTTGTCTCCATAATTTTTTCCTTATTCTTGTAAATTTTTTAAAATCAAAAAAAAGCATAAGGAGCGCATACACTTAAGTGTATGCGCTCCAAATTTAATTAATTGTTTTCGATATATCCACTTTTATTGGCTACTTCACAAACAAGAATTCGTGAAATTGAACAAGACGAATAAAGTTTTAAACTTTTAGCGGCATTAAACGCCTGTTTAAACTTGTTTACCGCGTCATCTATGCTCAATAACTCACTTGAAGCCAATGTTGTATTTGGAAGAGCAAAAGATACCCCATTTTGAATTGATATGTTAGTGCTAAATATGCCATTACTTGCATTTGCTATTGCCTGTGCAGATATATCATTATTATTTAAATCATAAGTTACAATAATCTTCGTTCCCGTAAATTCAATATTTGAATTTTTCATTTTCTTTTCTCCTTAGGGTATTAAACCCGTTTATTAAATTACCTAAGGTGCCGTATAAGTATGAAATCTATTTCAAAATTTCCTTCAAATACTTTTGCATTTGGGCTTCCACCGTTTTTAGTTCGCCGTCTATGCGGGCAATTTCTTTTTGCACGGCGGCAATATCCACGGGCGGCTCTTCTTCAAAGGTATCCACATAGCGCGGGATATTGAGGTTAAAGTCGTTCTCTTCTATTTCTTTTAACGTTGCAGAGTGGGAATATTTTTCTATCTCTTGGCGTTTTACATAGGTATTAAAAATCTTGCTGATGTTTTCATCCGTCAGTTCGTTTTGCGCCTTAGCAGGCTTAAACTCCCGGCTCGCATCAATAAACAGCACATCCCGGCGGGCTTCGTTTTTTCCCCCCGGCTCGCGACTACGGTCAAAAATCAAAATGGCTACGGGAATACTGGTAGTTGTAAACAAATTGGCTGGCAGGCCGATTACGGCGTCTAACAGGTTTTCTTTAATAAGTGCGGTGCGGATGATGCCCTCTTTCCCGCCTCGGAACAAAACTCCGTGGGGCACAATCACCGCCACGCGGCCGGATTTGGGCTTAGCGGTTTCCACCATATGGCTGATAAAGGCATAATCGCCCTTGCTGGCGGGCGGCATTCCACGGAAAAAACGGTTGTATTTATCGTTTTCCAGGTGTTTTTCCCCCCATTTATCCAAACTGAAAGGCGGATTGGCTACCACTACATCAAACTTCATTAATTGGTCATTTTCCAGGAGTAGCGGGTTATTTAGCGTGTCGCCCCACTCCAAGCGTGCCGAGTCCTTTCCGTGCAAATACATATTGATGCGGGCCAAGTTGTAGGTAGAACCTGTTTTTTCTTGCCCGTAAAGGGCGTAATCTTTGGAACCTTGGGCTTCCACCTCTTCCCCTGCCAGCAGCAAGAGCGAGCCGGAACCCATTGCCGGGTCGCAAATGCGGTCGCCGGGCTTGGGCTGGGCCAGTTTGGCCAGTAATTTAGCCACTTGGCGCACGGTAAAAAATTCCCCCGCCTTTTTGCCTGCATCACTGCCAAAGCGCTCAATCAAAAACATATAAGAGTTGCCCAAAATATCATCCTGCACATCTGTTAAATCCAAGGTGTAAAAATCTTGGATTAGCAGGCGGAGCATTTTATTCTTTTGGGTCAAATCGCCCAGTGATTGGGAATTGAAATCCGCTAAGAAGAGGTTATCCAAACGGCCTTGGTTGGCGGTTTCAATGGCGTGCAAGGCTTGGTTAATAATCTCGCCAATGTTATCTTTATTTTGTTGCTCGTAAATATCGTAAAAACTGGCTCCGTCCGGGATACAAAAGCGGGAGTTCTTCATTTTCAGGGCAATGCGTTCTTTGTCATTGCCATAGCGGGCAATCAGTTTTTCGCGCTCTTGTTTGTGCAAGTCGCTGATGTATTTATAGAACAAGAAGGCCAAAATATAATCCTTAAAAACACTACTGTCCACCGTACCGCGCGACGAATTTGCCGCCGCCCAAAGTTTATCGTTTATTTCCTGTTGCGTGTATTTCATTAAAAACTCCTATAAATGGGTAGATAAGGCCTCTAATAATTTTAACTGCAAATTAAATTTTTTTGTCTGCAAGTTATGCTGCGTTATACAACAAGTGTACAAATTTGCTAACTGCTTTTGTTGCTCAATCGGCGGCAACGGAATAGCAAGAGTGGCTAAATCCTCTTTTTTAAGGGATTTGAGCGTGGAAAAGGCGTTCGTTCGCTCTTGCAAGGCCCGCTGCCCGGCTGATGAGTTTAGCCAAAAGGTCAAAAACGGAGCATATAATTGGCTGGATTTTACACGGATTATCCATATAGCCGAGGATGCCAAACAGGGTGTGGTTGGCAGGCCAGCGCAAGTGGCGGCCTTAAAATGGACGCGGTTTGTCAGCAAAATATCTTGTTCCCGTAAAAGGGTGATACTTTTGGATAATTTTATGTTAAGGCGTTGCAAAGCGGTAAAGTCCTGCACCCACACATTTTGCGGCTGAACCCAATAAATCTTCCCGGCGGTGCCCACTTTTGAGACATCCCGCAAAGAATAGCCGCTATAAATATCAGCCAGTTTAGAAAGGTAAATTTTATTTTCGTTATCCATTATTAAATAATGTAATAATTAAACTAGAAATTGTCAAGGCCTAGGATTTGTATAGGTCTTTTGTGTAGAGGGATAACTTTGGCAAATTGGTTGTTTAAAGAGAAAAAACGGAGAAAATCGGGGCTTAAATGTCTTATTTGCAAAACTCCCCGTTAGCATTTTCACACTAACGGGGAGTTTCATAAATACCAATTTAATTTTACCGTACTGCCAGGGGAGTATAAGACCCTTGCAAAAGCGGGCTGTTCTGCAAATTAGCGGGTTTGTTGTAATTGAGGAACAAGACTTGGCTTTCCGTATCTACCACAATAGACAAGGTGCGGTTGCGTTCGTCCTTGGGGTTCTTTAAGGTAAGCAAAATGGCTCTTTTGTATTGGGCCGCCTGATACGGATAGGCCTTGCCTTTAAAAAACTCAATAAAATACGCGACTGCGTCTTTGGGCATATAGCAAAAATCGCGCACGTCAATCGCGGTTAATTTATAGTGATGAAAGATTTTATTTTCTCTGGCCGCGCGGGTAAGCACCGTATAAGAGGTACGGCAAGCCTGCGTAAAGACAGAGGGGCGCGTAGCGGCCAATTTGGAAAAGAAATCCGATAAACGGTTTTCCTCGTAAGAGTTGGCGCGTGCCTTTACGATAGCGCGAGAAACGGAAGCCCCCAGCGGGCCGTTGGCTCTATTCATATTTTGGTGAGCCTTTAAAATGGCATTTTGCCAAGAAATATAATGAAGATGTTGTTTAGCCACGCGCTTAGGTGCGTGGCTGGCATTGGCTACTCCGGCCATACAAAGCGATAAAACCAGCAGGCATACAGCAGATATTTTCTTATAATTCATTTTTTTCTCCTTAAAATCCATTGTACTAATTGAAATGCTTTACGGCAAGGTGTTTTAATGGACCGGGTGCAAAACGAGTTCTTCCAGTTCGGCTTGGTCCTCGTCCGCCAGCGGGGCGGGCTCGTTTAGCCCGAAGTTTTTTAGCGTATTTAGCGGATAGGTTAGATATTGGTTTAAGAATCGGCGGCAAACACTGTTGCACTTGGATAGAGAAAGCAAATCTTCCGGCTCCGAAAACACGAGCGAGGAAAGTTCGTCCTCGTGCATACGCCGCCAAAATTCGGCCGAAATTTTAAGCACAGGTCTTTCCAACCCAAAGCCCGCCAAGGTCATTAAGCGCAAGGTAAACGCCGCCGCAAAGGCGGAATTGACCTCGCCATATTCCAACTCGGTCAGGGCGGAAAGTAAGAGTTCATACTTATCTTCACTCGGCTGGTGCAAGGGGGTTAAACGCTGCATCAGTTCGCAAAAGTGCATTGCAAGCGTAGTGCGCTTTAAATCTTGGCGGATATGCGGGAAAATAGAGTTGATTTTACCGCCCGTAACCGTGCCAATCGTCCCGCCACGGCGTACATAAAAGCGGTAGTCGGCACAGGCAAAGGGTTCGCTAATGGCCTTTAATTTGCCCGTTGCACGCAAAACCCCGGGCAGGCGCGCGTTTAGACGCCCGTGTTCGCGGGTATAGAGCGAAACAATGCGGTCCGCTTCCCTAAATTCCTGGCGGAAGAGAATAATGCCCGAGTCGGTAAATATCATTATGTACAGCATAGCATTTTTTTAGGGGTTGCATACAGCCCTAGGATATGGGATAATATAAAAGGTCCGGCCGGAAAATTTTATAAACGGTTGGAAAAATTTTGCAATAAAAGATATAATATCTGTAAGTTTCATACAGAAACGATTTTAAATTAATAACAGGAGATACGTTTTTTCCAGTTCGGTTTCCGGGCCAGAATTAACGTATAAGATAAAAATGTTACCGACATACAGACCTAATAAAAGAAGACGTGCCAAACACATCGGATTCCGCGCCAGAATGGCTACCGCCGGTGGTAGAAAAGTATTAAGCGCCCGCAGAGCCAAAGGCCGCCACGAATTAATCAGAGCCGCCTAAGCGCTATGACGCCTTACGGTCTGCCGCGAAGTAGCCGCCTGCACCTTAAAAGAGATTTTAAGGCTGTTATCCAAGGCGGCGCAAAATTGCAGTACCCAGGATTGGTACTGTGGTGGCGGTCCGGCCCGGAGAATACCCGGCCGGCCCGTTTTGCGGTAGTGGTATCCCGTAAATTGGGGCCTGCGGTTGTGCGCAACCGTACCAAAAGACTGTTAAGAGAAGCGTTCAGACTGAGTAGAAAAGACATCAAGCCGGGGACGGATATTGTCGTCAGCCCCCGCAACAGCGAAAAATTACCAACTGTACAAGCAGCGCAAGACGCGCTCACGTTACTATGCGGCAAGGCCGCTTTACTTTTGTCCTCTTCAGATAATTTGCCGTAATCCTATTGAGGGACATATGAATCAGTTTTCGCTCGTGTGTAAAAAATTTTTACTTTTACTGCTCAATTTGTTTATGTTGCTGGTGCGGCCTTTTTTGGGTCCGCGCGGGGTGTGCCGTTTCACACCCACTTGCAGCCAATACGCAAAGCAGGCGATTGTGAAATATGGCGCGTTTAAAGGTGGCTATTTAGCACTCAAACGGGTGCTCAAATGCCATCCCTTGCATCCGGGCGGCTACGACCCGATTCCTTAAACGCGGTTTTCTACCTATCACGCTTCCTCTTATCCGGCCGTCCGGCGCGCCGGGCGGTTTTGCCACAAGAGGAGTTTTATGAATAACAGACAGTTCTTAATTACCGTAATGCTGTTTTTACTGGTAATTACCGGCTACAACCAGTTTGTCGCCCTCCCCAAAGCCCGCGCGGCTAAGGAAGCCGCCGAGGCGCAACTGAAAAAATCCGTACAGGAGGCCCAGCAAGCAAACGGTGCCCAAACCGTGCTGGCGGCTCCTATTTCCGTATCCAAAGAAAAAAAATCCGCTCCCAAGCCCGAGGAATTAATCACGCTTAATTTGCCGCAGGCGGACGTTACGTTTTCGTCCAAAGGGGCGGGTATCAAAACCTATTTGTTTAAAGACGTCATCGGCGACGTGGACCTGACTCCATATAAAGGAGAAGGGTATTTCTCCACGATGCCGCAGGTGGACTTTGCCGAATTTGCCCGCACGCAGGATTCCATTACCTTTGTGGGCGACATTGTCCCCGGGTTTAGCGTCTATAAAACGTTCCGCTTTAACGAAAACGGAATTAATAACGTTAATGTTACGTTTGAAAACAAAACCTCGCAAAATTTAGCCGTCGCCCCGTGGAGTTGGAACTTTGGCCCCGGTTTGGCTACGGTAAAAAGCGAGATGAACGACAACGAACGCGAATCCAAAGCCGTTTATTTGGTGCAAGAAGAAGGTAAGAAAAAGCCGACCTTGGAAACCTTCGCCAAAGGGGACAAACAGCCCACCTTGGCTTGGACGTGGGCCGGTATCCAAAACCGCTATTTCCTTTCCGTCTTAATTCCGCAGAACTGGAAAGGCGGCGATTTTACCGCCTCTTCCGAGAAAATCGGCACCCAAAAACGGATGTGGGGCTTAGCCGGAGAAGGCGATTTGAAGGGCCCGCAATTTTCTATTGCCGTAGCGGGAACCACGGTAGAAGCCAAATCCAAAGTAGAATATAATTCCGATTTTTACTTTGGCCCCAAGGATTACAAGGCGTTTTTGACCTTGCCCTACCATTTGGACCGCTCCATTGCGTTCGGTTTCTTTGGCGCCTTGGGCAAAATCGCGCGCAACGTGCTGGAAACCTTCTACGGGTGGACGGGCAACTACGGTGTGGCTATTATTATGCTTACCGTATTGTTGCAGGCCATTTTGTTCAAGTTTACAATTATGCAGTTAAAATCGGCCGCCCAAATGAAGAAGGTCCAGCCCGAAATGAAACGCATCCAGGAAAAATACAAGGGCAACCCCGAAGCCTTAAACCGCGAAACCTTGAACTTGTATAAAAAGTACAATGTCAATCCGCTCGCAGGCTGCTTGCCGCTTCTTATCCAGTTGCCGATTTTCTTGGCGCTGTTTAACGCGCTTCGCACCTCGTGGTCTTTGCACGGGGCAAAATTCGTGTTTTGGATTACGGACTTGTCGTCCAAAGACCCATACTACCTGTTGCCTATTTTGATGGGTGCCGTGATGTTCTTCCAGCAAAAGGGCAATATCCCCGCTGGGACGGACCCGTCCCAGGCGGCTATGTTCAAGTATATGCCGCTTATTTTTACCTTGCTGTTTATGAATTTCCCGTCCGGATTGGTGCTCTATTGGTTGACCAACAGCCTGCTCACTTACGGGATTCAAACGCTTATTAACCGCAAAATTGCGAAAGCAAATTAAGGAGTCATTTTTATGCCGAATAAAATTAAAGTACAAGCAAAAGACGTGTCCGAGGCTATCGCCAAGGGTTTAAAAGAATTAGGATTAAGACGCGACCAAGTGGAAGTAACCGTGCTGGAAACGCCTAAAAAGGGTTTCTTGGGCATCGGTTCCCGCCCGGCGGTAGTGGAATTGCGCCAGAAACGCTGGTCCACCGCCAATTTGGATGCGCAAATTTATATGGACGTACCGAAAAAACGCCCCTCTAAATCCCGCAACGGGCGCAACAACCGCAAAGAAGCCCACAGTAACCGCCGCAATAACCGCAGAAGCGAACGCGTGTTAGACGTGCGCGAACCGCGCGAAAAGGCACCTAAGGCCAACGAGCCCCAAATGCTCCCCTGCGAGGCTATCCGCAACGCCGTCATCCCGGAAAATTTGAAAGCCCCAATGGCCGAAGCCAAGGAATACTTGGAGAAAGTGCTTACCCATATGGGTATTAAGGTGGAAAATTTGAACGTCTGGTGGGATGACAAACAACAGCGCATTTTGCTGACGTTTGACTGCGACCACCCGGCTATTGTAATTGGCAAAGAGGGCAAAACCTTGGAAGCCATCCAATACCTGTGCACCTTGGCGTTGAGCCGCCACTTTGACAAGCCGATTTCCGTCATTACCGATACGCAAAACTATTGGAGAAAGGCCGAAGACAAAATCAATGCCGAAATTGAAAAAGGTATTGATATGATTAAACGCGGCAACAGCGTTTTCCGCTTCCGCCCGATGAGCGCGCAACTGCGCCGCTACATCCACCGCGCGGTAGAAGGAAATGAATTTGTAACCACCGCCAGCGAGGGCGAAGGCAAGTGGCGCAAAGTAACCCTGCGCCCGACCGAGAAAGCGTTGGAAGCCACCCGCGCCAACACCGCGCCTGCGGACTTTGTGCCCGGTGTAATCGGCGAGGACATCCCCGAAGAAGCCAAAACGGAAACGGTGCAGGAAGAAGTTGTTGTAACCGTGGAAAACGGCGCTGAAAAGGAAACCTGCGCGGTAGAAGTAGTGGAAGAATGCCCCTGCTGCCACCACGAGGAAGAAGCGCACGAAAACTGCTCTTGCGGTGAGGGCGAACACGATTCTTGCGCGTGCGAATCTTCTGCCAAGGCCGAAGAGTCCGCCCAAGCGCAAACCCCGGCGGAAGAAAATAAACCCGAAGCGGCTCCGGCTGATCTAGCGGAAAAGCCTGCCACCGAAGAGAAAAAGGAATCTTGCAGCGGATGCTGTGATTCTTGCAACTGTGGCCCGCTGTTTGAAACCCCGGCCGACAAACCCGCAGAAACCAAATAACCAATCATTTGGTAATTTATAATAAATACTCCTCACAATACCCCCTCTTAGGCTATACGGCCCGGGAGGGGTTTTGGTATATAAGACCCACAGCGTTTATAGGTCCAAAGACCCTTGTTCGGAGGGGGCGTAATTTTGGAAAATAATATAAAAGATGATTTAAATGATTAAGGAGAAAAAATGAATTTTAAGACTTTTTTGACTTCTGCTGTATTGTGTATTACGCTCTTTTCTGCAACGATGGAGTCTAAGGCTCAGACATTTTTGATTAATAAACCTGTTACTTGGCAAAACACACTCCGCCGAATAAATATGCAAGACGGTTATTCCGTATTGGGCGTAAAGGTTGGCAAAGCCATAGACCGTATTAGAATACATCACCAGGAACAAAAGGAATTGGACCGTTTTTTTGCGTCGTTACCCGTTCAAAAGGCTTCTGCCTGCAAAATGCAGTACACGCTGCTTAAAAGAGCCGTTGCGCAGAACCCGGTATTAGGTGAGTATCTACTGACGGCCCGCCCATTAAGGGATTTTTGTACTCTTTCCGCACAAGACCGTAATCAGATTATCAAAATGTTTCAAAATAAAATTACGGCCTCGTCCGCTACCCAATACCAAAATGCAATCTTGCTGAGGCTGGATGTTCCCGGGGCGAATTTGTGGTTTGTGATTCTGCCTAACAAAAAATTAATCAGTTACACTTTTAATGATCCGGCTGATTTTGACTTTTTGCCAGAATTGGATGGCCCTTCGCGCAACTTACCCTTACGATAAGAGAACTATTTGATAAAAAATACCCCCCTCGGACAAACCGAAGGGGTATTTTTTAAGGAATTTTTTATTATCCCAGCAGTTCATCCATATCCGGGTAAATGTCCGCCAAGGATTTGTAAATCTTAAAGGCGTTTTCGCGTACAAAGGTATTGGGTTGTTTGATTTGCGGCACCACGCAGGTACGCATCCCCGCCGAAATAGCCGCCGTCGCCCCGGCCACGGAGTCCTCAAATACCAAACATTGCGATACGTCCGCGTGCAACTTGTGGGCCGTTTTTAAATAAACCTCCGGGTCCGGCTTGGGCTTGGTTACGTCATCGGTAGTAGTAATGGCGGAAAAATATTTGATAATGCCCTTTTTGGTTAAAAAGTGGCGCGCCCATTTGCTAATGTTGGACGAGGCAAGCCCTATTTTAAGCCCCCGGTTGTAAAAATATTCCACCGCTTCCTTGGCGCCGGGGCGGAAGTTAATTTCCCCGTCCGCCGCCAAATATTCCTCTACAATTTCCATCGTGCGGGAATTAATCCGCGCAATATCCGCCTGCGGGCCGAAATGCTGGCGCATAAAGCGGGAGGCTTCCTCCCGGCTGATGCCTACGCACGATTCAAACAGTTCAAACGGAAAGGTCTTTCCGTCCTCTTGGGCGGCCTTTTTATAGCACTCAAAATAGATAAGTTCGGTATCAAACAACAACCCGTCCATATCAAAAATAACGGTGGTAATCATATTTTTATTATACCAGTTTTTGCCCTTTTCCCCCCGCACGGCTATATTTTATATAATGTATTTACATATGAAATACGGTATGAATTTTCAGGATATGATATCCGCTTTGAACCATTACTGGACTAAACAAGGCTGCGTTCTTGTTCAGCCCTACGACGTGGAAAAAGGCGCCGGGACGTACAACCCGGAAACCTTTTTCGGCTCGCTGACCAAAAAGCCCGTCAAACGCGCCTATGTGGAACCCTGCCGCCGCCCGGCCGACGGCCGCTATGGCGAAAACCCCAACCGCTTGGGCAAATATTACCAATATCAGGTAATTATGAAGCCCGCCCCGGCCAATGTGCAGGAAATGTATTTAAACTCCTTAAAAGCCATCGGTTTGGACCCCAAACAGCACGACGTGCGCTGGATTGAGGACGACTGGCAATCCCCCACCTTGGGCGCTTCCGGCGTCGGCTGGGAAATTTGGCTGGACGGTATGGAAATTACGCAGTTTACCTACTTTCAAAATATGGCCGGCTATGCATTAAACCCCATTACGGTAGAAATTACCTACGGGCTTGAACGTATTGCGATGTATTGCCAAAAGGTGGATAACGTATTTGATATCCGCTGGAACGACGAAATCACCTACCGTGATGTACACCACGAGGGCGAACGCCAATTCTCCCATTATTATTTTGAAGAATCCAACGTGGAACACCTGCGCCGCTATATCCAAGAGTGCGAAGAAGAGTGCTTTGCCTTGTGCAAAAAAGGGCTCTATCTGCCGGCGTATGACGACGCGATGAAACTTTCGCATTACTTTAATATGTTGGAAGCGCGCGGGGCGATTTCCGTGTCCGACCGCACCAACAACATTACCAAAATCCGCAATTTAGCCAAGGCCTGCGCCAAAGCCTATGTGGAAAGTGTAGAAAAACAAGAAGAGGAGGCCGCTAAATGAACGCGCTTTTGGAAATCGGCGTAGAGCATTTGCCTGCCCGCTTTATGGCCCCGGCTTTAAAGCAATTAAAAACCTTAACCGCCCAGGTTTTGGACGAAAAAAGACTGACCTATAAATCCGTTGACTCCTTCGGCACTTACCGCCGTTTGGTGGTGGTCATTGAAGATTTGGCCGAAAAATCGTTAGACGTACAAAAAGAAGTAAAGGGGCCGCCTGCCAAACTGTTAAAGGACGCAAACGGCAACTTTACCCCCCAAAGCGCGGGCTTTGCGCAGAAAAACGGCCTGCTGCCTGAAAAATTAACCGTAAAAGAAACCGAAAAGGGACCGTTTATTTATGCCATCGTTAAAATCAAAGGCGAAAAGACGGTCAAACTGCTGCCCGAAATTTTCACCCGCATTGTAACCGGACTTGAATTTGCCAAAAATATGATTTGGGAAGAATCCGGCCTGCGCTACGGCCGCCCGATCCGCTCCCTGATTGGCTTGTATGGGCATAAGGTAATCAAATTTACCGTAGCGGGCGTTACTTCGGACCGCAACACCTATCCGCTGTCCTCTTTCGGCCGCAAACCGATTAAGGTGGAGCAGGCGGATAAAGCCTATTACGCCGACCTCTTGCGCGCCCAGCCGCAACCTGTTTTGGTATTGCCGGAAGAGCGCAAGGAAGCCCTTATCAAAACCGTTACCAACGAAGCAGCCGTGCGCGGTTATCACGCGGATTTGGACCCGGAACTCATTGAAGAAACCGTCTGGTGCACCGAACATCCGGTGGCCGTGGGCGGCGACTTTGAACTTAAATTTTTAACCTTGCCCAAAGAACTTATTACCACCGTTCTTAAAAAGCAGATTAAAATGTTCCCCGTAACCAACGACAAGGGCGAATTGCAGCCGTATTTTATCGCCGTGCGCGACGGTATTTCCGTAAACCAAAACGAAGTACGCGACGGGTTTAAAAAAGTAATGTCCGCGCGCTTGTCCGACGCCGTCTTCTTCTTTGAAAACGACAAAAAGGCCGGCTTAAATACCTTTAAAGACAAACTCAAAAATGTCCTGTTCTTGGAAGGCTTGGGCTCTATGTATGAAAAGTCCGAAAGAACCCAGCAACTGGCGGATTGGCTGTGCGACAAATTAGGCCAAACCCAGTTAAAAAACACCGTGGATTATGCGGCTTCCCACGCATATGCGGATTTAGCCAGCCACGTGGTGTATGAATTTCCGGAATTGCAGGGCTATATGGGCGGGCAATACGCCGCCTTGGAAGGCCGCAAGGACGCCGCCAAAGCAATGGAAGAGTTTTACTTCCCGCTTACGTCCTCTTCCGCCTTACCGTCCACCGAAGAAGGCAACATCGTTTCCCTCGCCGGGAAAATGGACACCTTGGTCGGCAACTTTTTAATCGGCCAAATCCCCACGGGCAGCGAAGACCCCTTCGCCTTGCGCCGCCAAGCCTTTGGCGCGGTGCGTATGCTGTTGGAAAAGGATATGCAAATTTCGCTCAAAGAATTGGTGGAAAAATCCGCTTCCTTATACCCCGCCGGAACCCCGGACAAGGGTTTGAAGGAATTGCCGAATTTCTTGTTCCAGCGTTTGGCCTTAGTGCTTGAACAGCGCGGGCATAATGCCGCCACGTTAAACGCTGTTTCCAACTGGTACGAACTCCCCCTCACGCAGGTGGAAGCCCTCGTCAGCGCGTTGGAAACCGTTAAAACGGGCGCGGAATTTGCCTCCGTGCTGGAATCGGCCAAACGTGTGTGCAACATCCTTAAAAAAGCCGGAAACGTAACCGAAGCGGTGGACGAAAAACTGTTTGAACTCCCCGCCGAAAAAGCGTTGTACGACAAAATCCACGAAGTGGATTCCACCTTGGGCTGTGCGGTAAATACCGCCAAAACCAAGGACGGATATTTAAATGTGCTGAAAACCTATGGCGCGTTTAAAGAGCCTTTGGAAAATTTCTTTAAGGATGTAATGGTAAACGCCGAAAACCCCGCCGTGCGGCAAAACCGCTTGGCGCTTTTGGCGCGTGTACGCCGCTACCTCACGCAGACGGTAGCCGACATTACAAGCCTGTAAATTAGTTTTCTAAAAAGTCCGCGCCGGAGCAAAATCCGGTGCGGATTTTTTTGTCTTTTTGAGTGGATTTCCGACGGGAAAAATAAGAAAAAAATCACCCCTTGACAAAACGCCCAATCCGCTTATACTATCCATACGGGAAGCAATTCCCACCAAGCCGGGAGCCGCAAAAAGCGGATGAGGCGCCGGTGTAGTAAAGGTACAGAAGCAATGGTGCCGTAGGCCGGAAGGAGTTTGGCCTGTGCGCTTGGAAAGGCTAGGACGGTTGGGTTACATAACTGTCCGGGTGCCTGGTAGGCACAGAGCAGGACGTATCTGGCGACCAGTTGGGCAGTCCGTTAAGGGCGGTTTGATTGGGGTGTTATGGGACGGGGCTGTTGCGGTGGATGAAGCGGCGCGGTAGCAGTAGAGTAGTGTTTCCGTTGGTTGATGTACTTGCTTCGGCCCGCGGGAAAAGCGGAGCGGCGTAAGACCCGGCAGTTGGCGTGTAAAACGCGGAAAGCAGTGTAGTAAAGGAGTTGAAATGAACAGCAGTAATTAAACCCCTCGGTTTTAGGTAAACCGGGGGGCTCTTTTTTGTGGTTAAATTATTCTAACACGCTGGGTGGCGGAAGCGCGCTGCCCGCACTCCCGGACGGGGTAATATCCATTGTATTTTGGGGTTCCTCGGGCGTTTTGTTGGCCGGGTCCTCGGTTTCCTCGTCCTGTAAGGGCGTTAAAATCATTTCCTCGTAACTTTCATCCGGAAGCGGCGTTAAATTTTCCTCGGCAGGCGGAAGCGTTTGCTCCTCGTTTTGGGGTACTACTTTAACCGTCTTAGGCGCAGTTTTACGCACTTGGGGCTCCCCATTATACGCGTTGGACGGGTTCCACCAGGCAGGCGGATTACCCGCGCAGGCGGCCATAAAGAAAGAAATAAAAAAAGAGAATACAATCTTCTTCATAATCTTATTATACTATTTTACGCTTTGCCCCGCCAAGGCGCGGCGGTATAACGCCCCGGCCCGGTAACTGCTGCGCACCAAGGGCCCGCTGGCAACGCCCTTAAAACCCAAGGATAGCGCGTATTCTTCCCAAGCCTTATATTCCTGCGGGTCGGGGTAGCGCGCCACCGGGTAATGCGCGACGGAAGGGGCCAAATACTGCCCAATCGTCAGCAAATCAACTCCCACGGAGCGCAAATCCTTCATTAAGGTTTTTAACTGTTCTTCCGTCTCGCCAAGGCCCACCATAAAGCCCGTTTTGGTAAAAATTTCAGGCGCCAGTTTTTTGGAATTTTCCAAGAGCGTAAGCGTCCTTTTATAATCAGCACCGATACGCACCGCGCTATACAATTCTTGCACTGTTTCCACATTGTGCGCCAGTACCGCCGGGCGTGCGTCCAAAACGGTTTTAAGAGCCTGTTTATCCCCCTTTAAATCGGAAATTAAGGGTTCCACCAGCACCCCGGGCATCAGTTGGTGGATAGCGTTTATCACGCGCGCAAAATGCGCGGCTCCGCCGTCTGGTAAATCGTCGCGTGTGGGCATTGTCAGCACCGCATAGCGGATGCCCCACTCCTTTACGGCTTCGGCCACCCGCCGGGGCTCGTTTTCGTCCGGCGGCAAGGGGCGCGCCTTGGTTACCGCACAAAAGCGGCAGCCGCGCGTGCATAAATCGCCCAGCACCATAAAGGTAGCATCGCCACAGTTAAAGCACTCCCCCCTATTGGGGCAATGCGCCGCGTGGCAAACGGTGTGCAAAACGTGTTTATCAATAGAAGCCTGCGCCGAGAGCGCGGCCGAAGTACGCAGGGCGGCTTTGTTGCGCCCGGCCAAATCTTTGAGCCATTGGGGTATCGGAATCGTCATAAAAATTATTATACAAAAACAGGCGCGTTTCCCGCCGAAAACGATATAATATAAGAAATAGTAACCTTGGGGTATTTTGTGAAATATTTTATTTTTCTGATTAGTTTTCTCTTTCTGTTTACGGCCGCGTGGGCGGACGAAGCCCCCAAAACCGAGGCCGAACGCTTAAAAGAGGCGGGCGAGTTGTACTTTGCCTACAAGCCCGATGACGCCTTTGACGAATACATACAACTTTCAAAAGATACCAAAAACCGCCAAGCCTTTTTAAATGCGGCTTTTATCGCTATGGAAAAGAACGAGCCCAAAAAAGCCGTGGACATTGCCCAAGCCGCCTATAAAATTTATCCCAAAGACCGCGAAGTAATAGAAATGGCCGCCGAAGCCTTTTTGGCGGACGGGCAATACGCGTCTGCCGAAAAACTGCTCGCCCAACTGCCCGAGGACAAGGACCGCGCCGGATTTTTATACATTAATTTAGCCCGCGCGCAAATCGGCCTGGGAGATAAAAAACTGGCCAAGTATAACCTTCAACTGGCGGCCCGCGCCGGCACTCATCCGGCCCTTGCCAACTACCTGCTGGGCACTTTGTACGAACAGGACAAAGAATATAAAAAAGCCGCCGAAGTGTTTGAGAAGGCTTCTACCTACGACCACCAATTTATTGAAGCCAAAAAGCACTACGCCGCCGTGCTTGAAAAACTGGGCAACTACAACGAAGCCTACCGCCAATACCGTATGATTTACTCGTCCGACAAAAGCAGCAGCGAGGTCAACCAGGCACTAGAAAGGCTCCGCCCGCGCATTACCCGCACGGAAAAGCAACTCTCGGGCGGAAAGGAAATTTTAAAGCATACCTTTGTAAAACCCTTTGCTTTGCCGGACGGCGTAAAAACACGCGAAATAAAAGTAGGTATCGGGATGCGCCAAAACGGCCGTCCGTCCGAGCGCCACTCCTTGCATTTTATTCCGTCCCACGCGTTTACGATTACCGACGCAAAAACAGGCAAACTGCTGGGCAAAGGCAACGCGCGGGAAAGTTGGGTGGCTATTTTGCAAAACGGCAAAGCGCATTTATCTTCCCCCGCGGGTAAAAAAATATCGTTTTCCGGCTCTGTGGTTATCACCCCCACCTCCAAAACGCAGGGCGAAGGAGCCACCATTATCGTAAAAAACGTAATGAGCGGCGCAGGGATGACTTGGGCCAGCGTGGATGATAAAGAATATCGCGGTAAATTACAAATTACGCACAACACCAAAAATAATACGCTGGTACCGATAAATATCGTAACCATAGAGGAATATTTACAGGGCGTTATTTCGTCCGAAATGCCGACCAAATTCCCGATGAACGCCTTGCGCGCGCAGGCCGTTTTGGCCCGTACTTACGCCCTAAAACACTTGGGCAAACATAAGTCCTACGGGTATGATTTGTGCGACACGCAAAACTGCCAGGTTTATGGCGGGGTAAGTGCCGAAAGCGAACGCGGAAACGCCGCCGTGGAATCCACCGTAGGCGAAGTGTTGGAATACAAAAACAAACCGATTGAGAGTGTGTTTTCGGCCAACTGCGGCGGCATTACGCAAAGCGCCAAGGAAGCAGGGTGGAGCGAAACGCCCTATTTAAACCCGGTGTCCGACTACAAGGATTTTAATTTTGATACGTTACAACCTTACCAGTTTAAGGAACTGTTGCAATACCCGCACGATGCGTACAGCCGCTACGACAAAAACGTCAGTTTGGCGGCCTACCGCTGGACGCGCGTAGTGGACGAAAAAGACCTGCGCCAAGTGATTAAACGCCAGAAGAAGGATATCGGCCGCATTACGGCCTTAATCCCCTTGCGGCGCGGACGCTCGGGCTACGTAAGCCGCTTGCTTGTACGGGGAACCAAGGGCACTGTTACGTTAAATAAAGAAAACGTCATCCGCAATAATTTAAGTTTGGGGATGCTTAGAAGCAGTTATTTTATTGTGGAGCCCAATTACGAAAACCGCGAACTGAAATTCTTTGTGTTTTACGGCGGCGGTTGGGGGCACGGCGTGGGATTTTGCCAAACGGGCGCCGCAGGGCGCGCCGACGCGGGGCAGGATTACAAAACGATTTTAAACCACTATTTCCCGCTGGCGGATTTCGTTTCCGCCCACGCGGACACCCCGGATAAATAATCTAATATATATGTGAAAAACCCCCGGGAAATATCCCGGGGGGTTCTTTCTTAACAGTCAAAAACTTATTGGCCGGAAAGTTGGCGCTGGGCTTCGGCCTGTGCCTGTTGGATTTGCTTTTGCTTTTCGGCATTGGAAAGATTGGAAGCGTTAATCTTATCAATCTTTTCAAACGTCGCGGCCAGCACATCGTGCGCGTGGGAGCGCAACGCCTGTTTTTGCTCGGCGGGTAACTGCGCTACCGACGGGTCGCGCATAATGGCGTCCACCTGCTTATTGACGCGAGCTTCCTTCATTTGCGGGGAATCTTGGCGGGCCTGAATATCTTGGTTTACCTTCAAGCGCAGTTCCATTGCCTTTTTATCAAATTCTGCGGCGGAAATTTCCTGGTTATTGGCCAGTTCCATATAATCCTGTTGGTATTTTTGCAAAAGGGCGTCAATTTCCCGCGCGCCCGCCTCGCCGTAAATTTGTTGGGCGTTGCCCACCAAACTGTTGCGCTGTTGTTGTAAATCGCCCCGGACGGCGTTTAATTGGGCGTCCGTCATTTTGTGCTTGCGCGGAAGGACTTTTCCCCCCTCTTCGTCGGCCAGTTGCTTTTGCACTTCTTCCATTTGTATACCGTCTTCAATCTTGCGCAAACCGTCCAAGGGCATTTGGTGCTGGTGGATGACCTTTTCAATTTGCCCGCGGCGCACGCGCTGGTTTTCCAGTTGCTGTTTGTAATATTCCTCGGCGGGCAACCCTTGGCGCGCCAGTTGCATATCCTTGGCGCGGGCCGCGTCAATGGCTTGCGCGGCTTCGCCCGCAATTTGGGAACCGTATTGCTTGGCTAGGGCTTCCTTTAACTGGTTATCCTTGGTTAGACGTTCCTGTTCAAATTGTCTAAAACCGTTGTCTTGGCTCATTTTTTCCAACTTTTGTTGGTATTTATTGGCCACTTCGCGCACTTTATTCGCAATTTGCTGTTGCGTTTGCCCGGGAGCATTAACGGCGGAAGCCATTTCCTTTTGAAAGGAATCCATCATCCGGCCCGCCTGGGCTCCGGCCTGCTTGCCATAAGCCTGCGTCATACTCTGCACCACGCTGTCCTTTTGGGCGGCCACTTGGTCCAGCACCGGGGCAAAGGGACCCGCGGAAACACCGCGCGAGGAATTGCGTTGAAGGTATTTTTCAATATTGGCGTCTTTTTTGCTCTTGGGCAAAAGGGCCTTGGCAATCGCTCTATCCAAGCCGGAAGAAAGCGTTTCCAACTGTTTGCTTAACTGTTTTTGCTTGTCCTTATTGGCTCCGGCCAAATAGGGAGCAAAGGCGTTGGCGCGCTCGCGGCGGATGGCTTCCTCCCGCGTGGGCTGATAAACACCGGGAGCGGCGGAATTATTAGCGTTCCCAGCGGTGCTACCGGGCACGCCCGCACGGTACGAACCGTAATTAGTAGGTATTGAACCAGATTGCCCCATATAAGGAGCCCCCGAACCGCTGTAAGAGCCCGAATAAGGTTTGTTTACGGTAGGGGCGCGTAAGGTATAGTCCCCTTGGTTGAAACCTGCTTGCGGGGCATTTGCGGTAGGATAATATGCATTTCCTTGGCGGTAGGTTGTCGGTTGCGGGGCGTTTTGATACCGCCCGGCTACTTGCCCGGACGGAGCCGCGCCCAAAAATTCTTCGTTTTTCAGTTCTGCCAAGGTAGGCTGACGGGGAAGCGCCGCTTGGCGCGCACCCGCTGACCGTCGGGAAGCAGAGCCTGCCCCCGTCGTCTTCATAAAAGCAAGGCCTAACGCCAGCAAAACAATGATAATAAAACCCAGTTGGAGTAGTTTTTTATTTTTTTCCATAATTCCCCGCCGATATGTGATACTCTTATTATGCAAAAACGGCAAAAAAGAAGCCCCGCTTTGCGGCGGGGCTCTTTAAATTACTCTTTGGTAATGCTGATGCCCAATTCTTTGAGTTGGATATCATCCACCGTATTGGGCGAATCCGTCAACGGGCAGACAGCCTGCGCCGTTTTCGGGAAAGCGATTACCTCGCGGATGGACTCTTCCCCGGCGAGGAGCGCGGTAATGCGGTCCAAGCCCAGGCCGATACCTCCGTGTGGAGGCGCACCCGCTTCCAGCGCGTTTAACAGCATACCGAAGCGGCGGGCGGCTTCTTCCTTGGAGTGTTTCATCAAGGCCAAAATACGTTCCTGCACCTCGCGGCGGCAGTTGCGCACGGAGCCGGAAGCCAATTCGTTGCCGTTTAACACGAGGTCAAACTGGTAGGAGCGGATAGAACCGGGGTCCTTTTCCAAATTGGGCAAGTCCTCTTCCACCGGGGCGGTAAAGGGGTTATGCGCCGCATCCCAGCGGTTTTCCTCGGGGATGTATTCCAAGAGCGGGAAGTTGGTAATCCACACAAAAGCCCAGTCGCTTAATTGCGGCAACTCTTTGACGAGTTCTTTGCGTAAAGCGCCCATAAAGGTTTGGCAGGTGTGGAGTTTGGCGTCGCTACCGATAAAGATAATGTCGCCTTCCTGCGCGGCCACGGAGGCCTGCACGGCTTTTAATTCGTCTTCGGTAAAGAACTTGGCGGACGGACCCTCAAACTTGCCGTCTTTTACTTTAATCCACACGAGGCCCTTGGCACCGTTCTTTTTGACGAGTTCGGTCAGTTTATCCAAGTGTCCGCGGGAATAGGCGGCGCCTTTTTCGCCACGGATGGCGCGGATGGCACCGTTAGCGGCCAAGATATCTTTAAATACTTTAAAGCCTGTATTTTTGAAGATTTCGTTTACGTTCTTCATTTCCAACGTATAGCGCAAATCCGGCTTATCGGAGCCGTATTTTTCCATAGCGTCGTGGTAGGAAAGTTTGGGGAACGGGGTCTTTAATTCTTTGCCCGCCGTTTTAAAGATTTCCTTCATCAGCCCTTCTACAATTTCGTGGATATCGTCAATCGTTACGAAGGACATTTCCATATCAATCTGCGTATGTTCGGGCTGGCGGTCGGCGCGGAGGTCTTCGTCGCGGAAGCAGCGGGCCAACTGGAAGTAGCGGTCAATGCCGCTGGCCATTAAGGTTTGCTTGAACATTTGAGGGCTCTGCGGCAAGGCGTAAAATTCGCCGTGGTGCACGCGGGAGGGAACCAAATAGTCGCGCGCGCCTTCGGGCGTGGAGCGCGTTAAAATAGGGGTTTCCACTTCCAAAAATCCGTTAGCGTCCAAATAGCGGCGGGCGGCCTGCGCAATGCGGTGGCGCAGGAGCAAATTGGCAAACATTTTGGGGTTGCGCAAGTCCAAATAGCGGTATTTTAGGCGGATTTCCTCGGCTACCGAGCGGGATTTGTCCACATCAAACGGAAGCGGAATAGAGGTGTTTAATACCTTAAAATCTTCCGCCAAGACTTCTATTTCCCCGGTCTTCATATTCTTGTTTACAGCCCCGTCAATGCGGCGCTGTACGGTGCCGGTTACCTGCAACACATATTCGTTGCGCACGGCGGAAGCCTCGCTGAAAAAGGGTTTAGAGGGTTCCACCACCACTTGGCAAACGCCGCTGCGGTCGCGCAAGTCAATAAACAGCACCCCCCCGTGGTTGCGGTAACTGTTCACCCAACCGCACAGGGTTTGTTTGGTGCCTAACAGGGATGCGGTTACATCCCCGCAGTAATTGGTTCTTTTCATATCCGTTTTTTTACCTCGTCAGTTAAAACGTCAAAAGCAATTTGGGTTTGTTCACCCGTTTGCAAATCTTTCAAAGTGGCTACTTTTTTGGCCAGTTCGTCTCCGCCCAAAATAAGTGCGTAAGCCGCCCCACAGCGGTCGGCCTGTTTCATTTGGCCCTTTACGTTTTTTTCAAAAAGGCCGCCTTCGGTGCGCACGCCCGCTTCGCGCAGGGCTTGCATTAGGTTAAAGGCCGTTTCGTTGCAATCCTTTTCAAGCGATACCACGCAAACGCTCTTTTCTTTGGCTCTTTCCACCTCTCCGCGCGACAAAATCACGCGTTCGGCGCCCATTGCCCAGCCGATAGCCGGGGTAGCCGGGCCGCCCATATTTTTAATAAGCGTATCGTAGCGGCCGCCTGCGGCAATAGCGTTTTGGGAAGCGTCGCCCGCCTGAAATTCAAACACGGTGCGGGAATAGTAATCCAACCCACGCACGAGCATCGGGTCCACTTCAAAATCAATTTTGCCCTTTAACAGGCGTTGCACTTCGTCAAAGTGCGCTTGGCACTCGGGGCACAGGTGCATCGTCGGCACGCGGCCCGCAAAACGGGCTCCGTCAATTTTGCAGTCCAATACGCGCAAGGGGTTCTTTTCCAAACGCGTTTGGCAGTTTTCGCACAGCGTGTCTTTTTCCTTAGATAAGAAATCAATCAGTTCCCGGCGGTAGAGCGGGCGGCATTTGTCGCACCCTAAACTATTAATTTTTACTTTATAGTTTTTGGCGCCGAATTTAGCCACGATGTCCTTTAACATCAAAATGACTTCCGCATCGGCGGCCGGGGCGGCGTTGCCGATATATTCCGCGCCGATTTGTTCAAACTCGCGGTAGCGGCCCGCCTGCGGGCGTTCCGCGCGGAACATATTGCCAATGTAATAAAATTTTTGCACGGGCGCGTTTTGCGTAAAATTATTCTCCAAATACGCACGCACCACGCCGGGGGTGCCTTCGGGGCGGATAGCCAACTGGCGGTGCCCGGCATCTTCAAACGCGTACATTTCCTTTTGGACAATGTCGGTCGTTTCGCCGGTGGATTTAATAAAAAGTTCCTTTAATTCCACGGTGGGCAGGCGCAATTCGCCAAACCCATAAAGGGAAAATACGCCGCGGGCGCAGTTTTCCAGTTCAGTAAAATTTTTAGATTGGGGTTCAAAGATATCTCTAAACCCGCGTACAAGTTTAGCCATATAAATAATTTTAGCATTTTAGAGGGAAATAAGAATAGCCATATGCCCAAAAAGGCCCCGGTTTCCCGGGGCTTTTGGCAGATTGTTTTAGCCTTTGCACTCTTCCGTCAACGCCAAATTGTCTTTTAATTGCTTGTAATAGCGTTTAACGGCGGCTTCTTTCTTGGAAAGCGGACGTCCGCCTGCTTCCTTTTGCGCAATACGGGCGAGCACGGTTTTATTTTCCTTTTCGTAAGTTTGCACGTCCGCAGGCGTTACCTGCACTACCAAGCGGCATTTTTCGGCCTTGGCTTGTGCTTGCGCTTTTGCTGCTTTTTCCGCTTCCAAGGATTTTCTAAATTCGTCAGCAGAAGCCTCTTCCTGCGCGCGGTAGCGGCGGATATCGGCAAACGTCAAATCCAGTTTGCGCATATCGGCTTTGGCCTGCACCACATCGTTGGGCATACTGAAAAAGTAATAGTCCGAGTAGCGGGTTAAACTGTCCTCATCCGTTTTGTGGAAACGCTTAAAGAAGCGATACGCACACAACGAGTGTTTATGCACCGTACGGCCTACGGAATCGGTGTAAAAAGAGCCGTCCGCCATTTCCTGCTTGCACACCACGCATTTTGCCTTGGGTGCCGTAGTAGCAACCGTTTGAACAGGTTTGGCAGACACGTTCGTCGCAGTGGGAACCTGTTTGACGGGTACCGTTTTTTGTCCACCCGAAACAGGCTTTTGGGAAACCGCCGCTGGCATAGTCTTTTTAGCCGTTGCCCCGGCAGGCTTAACGGGCGTAGCCGCAGGAGTAGTTTTGCGCGGAGTAGCCGTACTACCCTTTGTGGCAACCGGGCTTGCAAGCACTACGGGTGCCGTCTTTCTGGCGGGTGTAAATTCTGTGCCTATCTGCGCCAACAAGGGATTATGATTTCCCTGCGGTTGCGTCAGTTGGGCCCACGTCGGTACTGCGCGTTTGGTGGCCTTATGTTGGTAAGTCTTACCCAATTTGGACCAGTTTGCCTGTACTTGCTCCTCACAAGCCATATGGATATGATACGGGCGGATATGTCCATTTACCTTTACATCTTGGCTCAAATACCCGTTTTCCTTGCCCACGGGCTTTCCACATACCAAGCACGGATAAGTAACAGACGAAAAATCACTATCCATAGGTTTAGCCGTCAGTACGCCTTTCGCATCCAATATTTCAGAACCGGGGGCATATTGACCTTTGTACTGGTTTAAATCTTGCACCAATTTGGCTACCTGCTGGGAGGAGGCCATTTCTTTACTGTTGGCTACTTGAACGGGCTCTATTTGCTGTTTTATAATCTCGCTGATTTTATCCGCCTTTTGCGTTAAATATTGGCACTCGGCAGACAGGGCAAGCCCTTGGTTATCCAAACTCACGCCTACCCCGCGCTTGGATTGCAAGGATTCACAACGGGCATCACGCGCTTGTTCTACCTTGCCCAAATAGGCGTTCCAATCTTGGGCAATTTGCACGAGTTGCCCGGCCGCTCCGGCATTTTGTTTCCAACTTTTTAAATAGGCCTGAACCTTGGCCAAATCGGCGGCGTCTTTGGCGGGAATCCCTTGCAAATAGGTATAAGGTTTTCCGCACAGGCTCTTCCAGCCGTTTTGCACGCGCGGAGAGTTTTTCCCCTCCATACCCCAAATAAAGTCCACCGCATTGATAAAACCTTCCAAGTCGTCGCAAGTAAGGATGTCTTTATCATTACCCATAATAGAGGACACGCCCTTAAAAACCATTTCGTGCGGTTCCACCCGGAGCAAGGAGTGAACCTTATCCATATTTTGTTTATCCGCGTACAGGTCCGCTAATCCAAAGAAATGCCCTAATTCGTGCAGAGTAACCCCTTTCATAGAATAGTCCATAACATAACCACCCGCAAAAATCCGGTTATTTTTCTCGGCTTCCCGAGACGCCACTTCGTTCGCGGAATAATCGTCGTTGCCCGGCAAAGAAAGTTTCCAAATCGTTTTGTCTTTATCGTACACGCCTTTTATTCCGCCCGCCGTTCCGCGATGTTTGAAATATTGCTGTTTGATGGAACCATATTGAAAATTTCCCAACGATTTAATACGCAAATCATACTTGCCTTTCATCGCTTTGTCGCAATCCTCGCCATTGGGATTAATTACTTGCAATTCAATACGGCGCGGCAGAGCGGCCAAAATATCGGCAAACTCCGCCTTGCGCGCAAATTCTGACGCAGGTGCGACAGGCTGCTGTTTTTTGGCTTTCTTTTTACCCTTGGTAGGAGCCGTTTGGACCGGTTGTGCTTCACCCAGTTGTGTGCGGATAAAGGCTAACCAAGTATCAAGCGCTTCTTGTGTGGAGCGAACAAAATAATCCCGCGTGATTTTTTGGCGGACCGGGTCGGTACTGGTGCCCTCGGTACTGACGCATACGCGAACCTTGGGGTTTTGCGTAGTCAGCACATAATACAAAAAACTGTTTTTGTAGATATAGGGGTTCCCGTTATGGGAAACCAAAGACTGTAATATCCCCCACGCGCTTGCAGAGGAAGCAAGTACCAAACAAACAAAAAATAAAATAAGTTTTTTCATATATTATTATCCCAATATAAGAATTTCCGCTCTAAAACCTGCTTTAAAAAGCACTTTTATTGCGGATCACTATATTTATAGTATAGCCCTTATGGGTGGAGTTTTCAAGGATGTTTTAGTTTCCACCAAAAAGCCCCGGGTTCTTTATATCCCGGGGCTTTTTATTAAAGTGCTTTTAGTTGGGCAGATAAGTTTTGGCACCAAGGAGTGCTTTGCACCTGTTTTAAACGCTGGCTGTATGCGTTCCACAGCGAGGTTTGACGCTGATTTAATTTTTGCCCCTTATTCAGGCGTTTGCGAATAGGCGTGAGTTCCTTTTCGTACTTTTGCTCAAAACTGGCCAAGGTGCATTGTGCCTTATATTTATCTTCCAATTCCTTGCGTTTAGCCGCATTATTGGCTTTTTTATCGGCCTTGGTGGCGGCTTTCGTTTCCGCCTTGGCAGGGGCTGGCGTATTTACAGCAGCGGAAGCCACTACCGTTTTGGGCGAATCCCCGTTTTTGTACGCATCAAACAAGGCTTGATATTCCTGCACTTCGCGCGCTTGCGTGGGCAAAGCAGTACCCGTGCGAACAGCCAATAAAGAATCCCGCAAGCCAGGGTGCGAGGCAATATAGCGGTCCAAGGCCGCCTTGGGGCTGTTGTCCACCTTTACAGGCTGGCTAACGGGCGCCGCAACAGGCTGTTGGGGCTTACTCGCCGCCGTGGGCACTGCCGCCGGGGCAGAAGTTTGCGGTTTAGACGTAGCCGCCACCACTTGCGCCCCTTTCGGGCCCACGTAGTTACCGCTAATCACGGGCGTGGATTTGGACGGCGTTTGCGTTCTGCCCTTATTATCCCCAGCCACCGCCGGAGTATCCTTTTTGGCAAGTTCCGGGAATTTCCCGGTCGCTATATTGTTTTCCAGTTGTGCGATATCCTGCGCTACTTGGTCGCGCTCCGTTTCCAACTTTTTCAGTTTGGCCTGTTCGGCCTTTACTTGGCGGGGCGTCCATTTATAAAATTTGGCATTTTGAATTTCATACTTTTTAGAAGTAATCAGCCCATCCAATTCCGTTTTTCTATCCTTCAAGGCGGACAAGTTCTTGGTAGCACCTGCCAAGCGGGCCGCCAAATCGCGCTGGACTTCAAGCGCTTTGGAAGCAAACGCGGGCTTATCTGCGGCTTTATAACCGTTAGCAGCCCATTTTACAAAAGCGTCGTGCTCCTGCTTGGCCTGCGCGGGGTCTGCATTGCGCTGGGGAACGCCGTCCATATAAATATAATTGCGCCCGCAAAGGTCCGCCCAACCGTGCTGTAAGCGGTTAGAGGTTTTGCCGTCCTGACGCATAATAAAGTCCATTGCGTTAATAAACCCTTCCGCATCGTCGCAAGTCAAATTTCTTCTTTTGTCCATAGAAGAGCCCTGCATAATGGACTCTATTTTTGTTAATTCTTCAAAAGCCCGCAAAGAATAGGTCTTGTCGGCTGAAAAATTGGAATATTGGTCAGCCAATCCAAACAAATGGGAAACCTCGTGCATAGCAATTTCCACACGTGCTTCTTTAAGTGGGTGGTCCGTGGATAGCATTATGGACCACGAAAAAGTTTTAGGGTCTTGCACGGGCAACGCGTGGCCTTGTTTGCCGTAGGTAACGCGAAAACCCGTATCTATGGGGATGCGGGTTTGTTGCCCTTTTATTTCAAGGTCAAACTGCCCGGATATGGCCTTGCAGTTTTTACCCGCAGGATAAGTCATACGGTGCAATTTAAAGTTTTTCGGCCAGACAGCCAAGAAATCCGCAAATTCCGCAGAACGTCCGCTTTGTTCAATTTCTTGCCGGACAAAGGCAAATATAGACGAAAAAGCCGTCTGAATATTTTCAAACATTTCGTCTTCGGTTGCCTTATCATAAGGATTTACGCATACGCGCAATTCCGGGCGGCCCTCGTAAATATCGTGCAATAAAAATTTGCGGTAGCCGTTATTTTGTTTATATTGCTCGGGTTGTATTTTAACAAATTCCGGAATCAGCCCCCACGCGCCGGCGGTGCTGGCGGTAAACAAGCAGGCACTAAGTAAAAATAAAAATTTCTTCATTTTGCTCTCCAATAAAAAGAGATTTGAGCCAAACACGGGGACCGTTTTCGCTCAAATTTGCTATAAATATAGTATAGTAGTAAAAAATAATATTTTCAAGTGTGGCTGCTAACGGCTACGGCCCGACGGAAAAAAATAAAAATATTTTTATTTTTGTTTCCGTATATGCTATAATAAATATGTTGAAAGTAAAGCAGTTGCCGATTTTCGGGCGTGTAGCTCAGCTGGGAGAGCGCCTCGTTCGCAACGAGGAGGTCGTCGGTTCGATCCCGATCACGTCCACCATTTAAAACCACGCGTAAGCGTGGTTTTTTATTGGGGAATATGTGCCCCAATCCTCACACCAAGAGGCGCGATTCGCTTCCGAAGTGAGCCGAGAAGGTCCAGCCGCGTTTTATCCCCCGCTCATCCACCATTTAAAAACCTCACGAAAGTGAGGTTTTTTCATATACAATAATCCATATTATTCATACTTTTTGTACCGACAAAAAGTATGACAAAAAACTCGCCGCCCCAAGCGTTATAAAAGCCAGGTTTAGCCGGGCATTTTTATAACTCGCTACACTCAAACAAATAAAAATGCTCAACCGTCCAAACCGGCTTTTATGGGCAACGCACGGGCGGCCTTAACAGCCACATACTCCTCCGCCTTATACGCACTAACCAGCGGGCAAGACCCGCGAAATCATAAGAGGTCATCCTGAACTTGTTTCAGAATCTACCATTTGGGTTGTGGGCTTTTTCTTTCTTGTTGTCATCATCCCCGAGTGTTTGGCGGCCCGCAAGGCTCGGAAATCTGTTGTTACTCAAAAAGGGCCCCCTCTTTCTTTTTCCGTCGCTTTTCCCCGCTAAAAAAGATAAAATAAATAAGTACCCTATTTCTTTATTACAGAGGAATATATGTCTAGTAAAATTCGTGTTAAAGATGTCGGCCAATATCTCGGCCAAGAAATCACTTTAAAAGGCTGGCTGTATAACAAGCGTTCCAGCGGCAAACTGCACTTTTTGCAACTGCGCGACGGCAGTGGCATTATCCAATGCGTAATGTTCAAGGGCGAAGTTTCCCCCGAACTCTTTGAACTGGGCGATAAAGTTACCCAGGAATCTTCCATTATCGTTACCGGCACCGTGCGTGAGGACAAACGCTCTCCGCTGGGCTATGAACTGGGCGTAAAAAATTTAGAAGTTGTGCAAATGGCAAAAGATTACCCCATTTCTCCCAAAGAGCACGGCCCGGAATTTTTGATGCACTACCGCCACTTGTGGTTGCGTTCTGCGCGCCAAACGGCTATTTTGCGCATCCGCGACGAAATCATTTTCGCTATCCGCGAATATTTTCACAAAAACGGCTTTATATTGTCCGACTCCCCGATTTTGACCCCCGCCGCCTGCGAGGGCACCAGCACGCTTTTTGAAACTGACTACTTTGGCGAAAAGGCGTTCTTATCCCAGAGCGGGCAGTTGTACGGCGAAGCCTCGGCGATGGCCTTGGGCCGCACCTATTGCTTCGGCCCGACCTTCCGCGCCGAAAAGAGCAAAACCCGCCGCCATTTGACCGAATTTTGGATGGTGGAACCCGAGGTGGCCTATAACGATTTGGACGACAATATGGACTTGGCCGAAGACTTTATCAAATACATTGTGGCCCAAGTGTTAAAGAACCGCGCCGACGATTTGAAAACCCTCGGCCGCGATACGTCCAAACTGCAAGCCACCGTGGAAAAGAAATTTCCGCGTATTGACTATACGGACGCGATTGAGGTTCTGCACAAAAAGGGCAACAACACCCCTTGGGGCGGAGACATCGGCGGCGACGAGGAAACCTTGCTCGGCGAGGATTACGACACCCCGATTATGATTCACCACTACCCCACCGAAATTAAGGCCTTCTATATGAAGCGCGACCCCAAGAACCCCAAAACGGTTTTGGCTGTGGACGTCATCGGACCCGAAGGCGCGGGTGAAATCATCGGCGGTAGCGAAAGAGAAGCCGATTATGATGCCTTGTTGCAACGCATTAAAGAACAAGGTTTGGACCCCAAAGGCTACGAGTGGTATTTGGACCTGCGCAAATACGGCAGCGTGCCGCACTCCGGCTTTGGTATGGGTATTGAACGTATGGTCCGCTGGGTATGCGGATTACAGCACGTGCGCGAAACGATTCCGTTCCCGCGTATGATGGATAAAATTCATCCTTAATCGTTACTAGGTATAAGCGCACCCCGCGGAATTTATTTTCTGCGGGGTGCTTTTTATTTATTATTTTATTGGATTAGTGTGCGGAACCAAGTGCCGTCTCCGGGGGTTGCATCTTCCCCCCAATACTCGCAAAACTCTACGCCTTTTTTGTTGGAGCGCAAGGCATAGCAATATATGGTATTGGGTAACGCTGGGGAAACCGCAGAGCGCGTAATAATCCCATAAGCAAAAGGACCATTTTTGCGGTCTATTTGGAATTTTCCCTGAGTGGTCAGCTCTGCATACATACAACTAAAATATTTTGGGCATTGGGTTAGCCCGATATCCAAGGCATCGGGACTGGACGGGAAACGCCCGTTTTGCATATAATAACGGTCCACGGAATCGCGGAACGCGCGACTGAAAGACAGGGCCGCCCCCACCCGGCTGATTTCTGTCGCCCGTTGGTAATCCGGCAACGCCATTGCGGCCAAAATGCCGATAATCAGCACGACGACAAGGAGTTCAATAAGGGTAAAACCTGCCGTTGCCGTGCCTTTCAGGCAGCAGATTTTCCGCGCTCTTTTGATTACCGGGAGAAGACTGTTTTTGTAATGACGCAAACCAACGAAACGGCAACAAGAAAAAATACCTCTTTGGTCGTCATCACGTAGTGCTTGGCGGCCCGCAGGGTTACGGGATCCGTTGTTCTTGTTGTCATTCCCGAGTGTAGTAGTCGGGAATCTGTCGTTATTTAAAAAAAGCAACGACAACAACAGATCCCCGACAGAAACATTCGGGGATGACAAAACAGAGGTATTTACCCTGCGGCCACCCCAGACAGACGTCATTCCGTAAGGGTTGGCGGCCCGCAGGGTTACGGATTCTCGCTGTTTCGCAACAACAGATTCTGGAACGCCCCGCGTCGGCCAACTTTCCAGAATGACGCCACTAGCACAAGTGGCCGCACAACTAATATCACCAAATCCTTTCATTTTTTCTCCTTTTTAAGGCCTTTATATTTGGGCGAAACGGCCTTTTATACGCATTTTTATATACCGGATACATCCGGGTATATCCGACGAGCAATATCAAAATTTTAGCAAAAAAAAAAAACGATACAACCCCTTTAAAACAAACGACGAAAAATGACAACCAAAAACCCAAAAAGTAGATCCTGAAACAAGCTCAGGATGACCTCTCATTTAAATAACTACAAACAACATTTTTGCCGTCATACTGAACGGACGGCCCGCAGGTTTTTCAGTATCCAGTGCAAGAGAGTTAAGGCCCGGCTGGACCCTGAAACTATTAATAGCCCCCGTACAGAAACCTTACGGGTGCCGCCTAGCAGAAAGGGCAGCAATTCAGGGGGACAACAACGACAGATCTCGTAACCCTGCGGGCCGCCAAACACTACGAGATGACAACAAAAAGCATTACTACAAGGCCGTTATAAAAATTGGGGGTCATCCTGAATTTAGTTCAGGATCTACCGATTGAGTTGTTGGTCGTTTTCATTGTTGTTGTCGTCATCCTGGGAAGTTAGCCGACGCGGAGCGTTTCAGGATCCGTTGTTATAAAAAAGAGGAAAACAACAGATACTGGACAGAAACCTTCCAGTATGACCTTTTAGATAACATCCCATAAGGTAGATTCTGCAACCCATTAGTGGACCCCGTACTGAAACACTACGGGATGACGCCCCAACCCCCACTCTCTGCGGGCCGAACGTCGCCCCTACTAGCGTATAAAAAAACTCCCGGGGATAGGTCCCTGGGAGTTGTAAAAATCAGCCACTAAAAAATTATCTGCGGCGGCGGGGTTGGGTTTGTGCCGCTCTTTGGATAGACTGTTTCGCCTGCGGAGTGGGCGTAAGTTGCTTGGCCTGCGTAACTTTGGCCTTGCACTGCGCCATTAGGTCCGCCGGGGTTACATAGCCAAGCATATTGGGCGTGGTTGTCAAGTTGCCCGGTTTTGCGCCTACGGACACCAAATAATTGTAAATCTCCTGATTGCAGGCAATCGCGGCAAAGGCCAGCGGCGTCATCGCCTGTTTGTAGCCCGAGGGCACCGCCTTATATTCAAGCATCATCGCCAAACGCCCTTCGCGGCGGGCCAGCACAACAAGGTGCTTTAACATATCAATATTTTGCGACAAAACCGCCAAGTGGAACATATTTCCCTTTGGCGAGGACTCAAACAACAGCCCTCCCTTGGTAATCAAAAAATCCACCATTTCGGTTTGACCGTTTTCCACCGCCAAATGCAGGGGCGTAAAACCGGCCTTGTTCTTGTTAAATACCACGGCCTTATTCATATCCAGCACGCGTTTGGCTAAGTCCATATCGCCCTGCGCGGCCGCGGTAAAAATATCGTCATCCGTCAGCGGTTTCTCCGCCGGGGTGGCGTTCGGGTCCGGCAGTTCGCGCCCTTCGGCCTTGGCTTGCGCCATTAATGCCTTGTTATCCTCGTCAATGACGCTGTTTTTTACTTCGCGCAAATCTTTATTAAACCATTGCAAAATCTGCCCGCGTCCGTTCTGCTGTGCGGCAATGTAGGGAACCACACCATTGTTATCGGCTAACGTCGGGTCCGCATCGGCGGCGAGCAGGCGGCGGACAACATCTTCAAACCCCTTGGACGCCCCCCAATACAGCGCGGTTTGGCCCAATTTATTCTGCATATTTACGTCAATAGGCGTTTGCATTGTCTGCGGTTTTAAGAGTTCGCGGATAGTGTCCGGGTGATTGTAGCGGGCCGCGTAAATAAGCGCGGTGTTGCCGTCGTTATTGGCGGCGTTTACATCGGCGCGGTAGGCCATTAACGAGCGCACGCTCGGCACGTCGCCCAGCGAGGCCGAAATAATCAGCGGTGTATTGCCTTTTTCGTTCTTTACGTTCGGGTCCACCCCGCCTTTGAGCATTGCCAACACGCCCATTGCGTTTTTGGTGGCGGACGCACGGAACAAATAATCGCTGTTTAGCCCTTCACTCACACCGCTGGAAAGGAACAAGTCAATAAACTCGCCTTGGCGTTTTTCCAACGCCAAATACATAGGAGAGTGGTTATAGTTATTTTTTGCGTTGATATCCGCGCCGGAATAGACCAAAAAGCGCGTAATCTCCGGGAAGTTGCCATACAAACTGCGCAAAAGGGCCGTATCCTTGGAAAAGGAATTGGCCTTATTCACATCAGCCCCCGCCAGCACCAAATCCTGCACCGCCTGCAAATTGCCAAAGGTGGCCGCCATTACGATAAGCGGGTCGCCCTTGCTGTTGACGATATTTACATCGTTTTTTATTTTATTTTGCAGGATATCGGAGAAGGTTTGATAGTCGTTTTTTTGCAAGGCCGAGGTAGCCTCGTCTGCCAGTTCGGCGGAAGTGCGGACGGAAACGATTTTATCAAACTTTCCGCCCTTGGAAGAGGGTGTATAACCGCTTTTAAAGGTAAAGGCCAAAAGAAGCACGAGCGGCAACGCCGCTATCACCGCAATAATAAGCCAAGGCTTACCGGCCGCGCGGGACAGCGCCTGCGGCACCTTCCGCTCCGTCGGGGCGGAAACGATGGTCGTGTTCTTCTTTTTACCCGGGAACATCCTCTTCTCCGTTTATTTTTTCAGATGAGAAAAAGCATCCTGCGCGGCGGCTTGTTCGGCCAGTTTTTTGTTATGGCCTTTGCCCACCCCCAGGGCTTTTCCGTCCAGGCTCACGCGCACGGTAAACACCTTGTTATGCTCGGGGCCGACAGTTTGGATAACTTCGTACTCGGGCGTATGAGGCCCGGATTTTTGCAAGTATTCTTGCAACAAACTTTTGAAATCTTTTTCGTCCTGCGTGAGTTCCTGCGTTTTTACCCACGGCAAGATAACCGACTCCGCGGCCGGATAGCCGCCATCAATATAAACAGCGCCTAAAACGGCTTCCACCGCGTTGGAGATGATGCTGTCGCGCTCTCTGCCGCCGGTAGCCAATTCACCGCGGCCCAGGCTCATATAGCGGCCCAGGTCCAGTTGTTTGCCCCAAAGATAAAGGTTGCGTCTGGAAACTAAGTTAGACTTAATTTTAGAAAGCACCCCCTCTTCTACGTGCGGACATTGGTTGTAGATGTAATCTGCAACAATGGCGCCCAAGATACTGTCCCCCAGGAACTCCAAGCGTTCGTTGTGTTTAACGCTACGGTGCTCCCCGGCGTAAGACTTATGAGTGAGTGCTTCCTTTAAAACGGCCTTATCTTTAAAGCAATATCCAATGATATGCTCTATGTCCGTGTACACGATTATTTATTGGCGTTCTGCTGAATATAGTCAATCGCTTCGCCAACCGTTTTGATTTTTTCGGCTTTTTCATCGGGAATTTCAATATCAAATTCTTCTTCCAAAGCCATAATAAGTTCAACAGTATCCAAGGAATCGGCGCCCAAGTCGTTTACAAACTGCGCTTCCGGTTTCACCTGGTCGGCTTCTACGCCCAACTGTTCCACGATGATATTTTTTACTCTTTCTTGCACATTTTCTACAGACATTTTAGTCCTCCGGTTTTTTAAAAAAGGGGCTTCCCCTTGTACTAATTAATTAAATATAAAGCCCGCCATTGACGGCGAGAACGTGCCCCGTAATATACGAGGCGTCTTCGCTGGCCAAAAACATTACTGCTTTGGCGATATCTTGCGTCGTAGCAAATCTTTTGAGCGGTACGGCTTCCAACGCTTTATTTTTTACCTCTTCGGGCAAAGCGTCCGTCATAGCCGTTTGAACAAACCCGGGGGCTACCGCATTTACACGGACGTGGCGGGAACCGAATTCCTTTGCCAACGTCTTCGTCAAACCGATAATGCCCGCCTTGCTGGCCACATAGTTGGCCTGGCCGGGATTGCCCATTTCCCCCACTACGGAAGAAATGTTTACAATGTTGCCGCTTCTTTTTTTGAACATTACCTTCAAAGCGGCCTTGGACATTAAAAACGTCCCTTTCAAATTGACGGCGATTACGTCGTCCCAATCCTGCTCGCTCATACGTACGGTCAGGTTATCTTTGGTAATGCCCGCATTGTTTACCAGCACGTCTAAACCGACCAAGGTTTTTACGGCGTTTTCCACAAAGGACTCACAATTCTTTGCATCCGCCACATTTACCTTTTGCGTATAGACTTTTACGCCGTAAGCCCCCAATTTTTGGGCGGCCTCGGCCAAGGCTTCTTCGCGCGTGCCGCACACGGCTAAATTGGCCCCCGCTTTGGCAAATTCCTCCGCCAAGGCGAATCCGATGCCGCGCGTGGCGCCGGTAATCATTACGTTTTTACCTTTAAAATCCGCCATTATTTTTCCTCCTGATGAATTTCTTTTTCAATTTCATCAAAAGTCGGTTTCAGCGCGCTCATTTTGGCTGCGATGTCGCCGATAAAATCTTTTTCCACCAAGCGTTTTGCCGTTTTAATGGCGTTAAAAATAGCAAAATCGTTGGATTTTCCGTGGGAAATAATCGCCACGCCGTTTACCCCCACCAGCGGCGCACCGCCGTAGCAATCGGGGTTGGTGTGGTCCTTCACTGCCTTAAACGCACCCTTTGACAAAAGCGCGCCCAACAAAGCAAGCGGACGCTTTTTGACTTCGCGTTTAATCATATTAATCATTGTTTTAGCCAAGCCTTCGGCCATTTTTAAAACAATGTTTCCCACAAAGCCGTCGCAGACGATAACGTCCGTATCGCCGGTGTTTACGTCGCGGCCTTCCACGGTTCCTTTAAAGTTCACGCCGATTTCGCGCATATGCGGAATCGTGTGTTTAACCAAAAAGTTGCCTTTGGTTTCCTCTTCGCCGATGGACAACACGCCCACGGACGGAGCCGGAATATCAAACACTTTTTGCATATAGGCCGAACCCATTACCGCAAATTGCAGTAAATGAATCGGCTTGCAGTCGGCATTGGCGCCGCCGTCCAAGAGCAGGCTTACGCCCTTGTAGGTAGGCATCGGGGTAGCAATCGCCGGGCGCTGCACACCCTTAATGCGCCCCATACCGAACAGGGCCGCAACCATCGCCGCGCCGGAGTGCCCGGCAGAAACAAAAGCGTCAGCAGCCCCCTTGTGAACCAAGTTGGCACAAACGACAATGCTGGCGTCTTTCTTCTGGCGGCACTCTTTGGCCGGTTCCGCGCCCATATCAATAGTGTTAGGCGCGTGGACGATAGAGATGTTGTTCGGAACGTCCGAATAACCTAACGCTTTGAGTTCACGGCGCAAGACGGCTTCGTCTCCCACCAAGATAACCTCAACATCCAGTTTCTTGGCGGCTTTCAAAGCGCCCAACACGTTGGGCTTTGCGCCGTAATCTCCGCCTAATGCGTCCAGGGCTATTTTCATAACGGACCGTTATTTGGCTTCGGGCTCTTCGGCTTTGGTTTTTTGGGCCACTACCACTCTGTCCTTATAGAACCCGCAAGTCGGGCAGACATTGTGCGGCAGCCGGGGAGATTTGCAATTCGGGCAGGCCACTAACTGCGGCAATTCTACTCCGGAATTGTGGGATCTTCTCATATCCCGGCGGGAACGAGTGTGTTTTTTCTTTGGATTGGGCATTGGTAATACTCCTGTTACTTAATAGTAAAATTCAAAAAGAATTGTTACTTAAATTTTCCTTTCAATGCTGCGAAAGGAGACAAATTTGCTGGTTTACAGCCGCACGGACCGTCGTTCAAATCGTGTCCGCACGTCGGGCACAGGCCTTTACAATCGGGCTTGCACAGGAAACGGATATCTTCCGTCAACGCCAGCGTTTGCCGTACAACTGATATTATATCAATTATTTCTTGCTTGGTGCTATATGTTTCTATAAATTCTTCGGCAAACGGCTGCGTGCTCATTTTCAAACAGCGTGCGCATTGGATAAGTCTTTCCCCCTTCACGGTGCCCCGTACCAAGATTTCCTTGGAGGCCACCGAGAACGAAAGCGCCACCGCTACTTTGGTAATTTTATTGGGAGCGGAAAATACATCTTCAAAATATTTTGTGCTTAACTGTGCGGTGCAGTCTAACCCGCCCATACGCAAAATATCGGCAGTTTTAAACTGCAAGTCCTGCGGAACATCATATTCTTGATAAAAGGAATTTTCGCTCATATATATATTTTAGCAAAAAGCGCGCCTACCGCGTAAAGCCTTTGCTCATCCACTTGCGGCTCTTCCAGCGGCGCTCAAATACCACGGCGCGGATATTTTCATCAAGCGCCATCGCAAGCCATATCCCGTTGAGCCCCCAGCCCCACCAAATGCCAAGCACATAGGATAGTAAAGTCGCTACCAGCCACATTACAATAATGCCCGTAATGAACGGGTACATCACGTCGCCCGCGGCTATCAGGGAATCTACCGAGGTAATATTGACCGCACGGCCGATTTCCAGCACCACATCAATATACAAAACCATTGCGCCCAAATGAATAACCTCCGGGTTGTTGGAAAGCAATTTAAAGATATCCGTGCCCACCAAGGCCGTTAAAATGGACACGCACACCGTAACCCACAGGGCTAGGCGAATAGAATATTTTTCAAGAGAGAAGGCCGCATTGCCTTTATCCGCCCCCACCAAGTGCCCGATAGCAATCGCCGCACCGTTGCCGATAGCAATGGAAAACACATACGAAAACATCACTATACTCATTGCATACGTTCTGGCCGTCAGGGCGGCGTTACCCATCATTACGGATAAATACGTAATCACCACTTGGGATAAATTGTAGGACACCTGTTCCCCCGCCGCAGGCAACCCCACCAAAAGCAGGTTTTTAATTTTATCCCACGGGAACGGTTTAAAATATTTTAAGGGCGGCACCGGGGCAACCTTGCGGAAGAGCAAATACGTCAGCAAAACAACCGCCACCGTACGGCTGATAACGGTGGAAATACCCGCCCCGGTAATCCCCAAGCGCGGCGCACCGCAGTTACCGAAAATCAAAAAGTAGTTGCCCACTACGTTAATAATATTAATCAGGAACGTAACAAACATTGGGTAATAGGCTTTGTTGTGGCTGCGCAAAATGGCGGAAAGTGTCATCGCCAGCGACTGCAAGAACGAAAACCCGCCGACGAGCGTCATATAAGATACGCCGTACCCTACCAAGTTATCATCCAGCCCCATTAACTTTAAGGACGGCGCGGCAAACAGCCACAGCCCCGCGCTAACCAGTCCCCCCATAATCAGGTTTACCAGCAGGGAAACGCCAATCACCTGAGCGACGTTCTTTTTTTGTTTGGCTCCCAAATATTGCGAGCACAGCACGGAGGTTCCCAAGGTGGTAATGCCGTACAAAATAAACACGAGGTTTAAGAGTTGGTTGACCACGCCCCCGGCGGCCACGGTTTCGTCCGAGTAGCGGCTGAGCATAAAAACGTCCGTTGCGCCCGTGAACATAATCAGGAGCGTTTCAATAAAAATAGGACTGGCCAAATTAAACAGTTGCTTGCGGACTATTTTGCGGGGTCTTTTGGTTTTGGTTTGCGTCATTTGGTTACACTAAATTGTTTTTCCAACTTACTGATATCAATCATCCCGTTGCCTTGGGCAATATCGGGCAGTCCGGGGATTTTGACGGCGGCCTTTTTTAAGGAGTCCTTTACTTCCTCAGCGGTCGGATAGCGGCCCAATTTCTTTTTAAGGCCTTCCACCGCCAGCACTGCCGCCCCGCTGACAAATCCGGCCGCGGCGGAGGTACCGCTCATCAGCGTATAATCGCCGTCGGCCGCGGCGGTAAACACCCGGTCGCCGGGCGCGATAAAATCCACCTCGGGGCCGTAGGACGATTGGTGATAAATGGTTTTGCCGTCCGAAGACAGCGCACTTACCGCAATGACCGTAGATAATTTCCCCGGATAAAACACGCCGGGGAACGGATAATTCCCCGCCGGGCACACAATGGTTACGCCGGAATCGTGCGCTTGGTTAATGGCGTTAGTCAGCGGGATAGAACCGCCCGCGGAAACGCCGTAACTTAAATTTAAAACGGTAATTTTATCCTCAGGATTTTCCTTATTATAAGAAAGCAAGGTATTTACGGCAGAGGTTACCGCCTGCGGACCGATTAAGCGGCTGCCGTCGTCAATCTTATACACCACCAGCGAAGCCTGCGGGGCAATGCCCGTAAACTCCACGCCGCGCGCGCCGATAATGCCGGCTACGCCCGTGCCGTGGTTCTTGATATCGGTAAACGAGCCGGACATTGTAAAATCCTGGCCCATAATATGCTTGCCGTTAAATTCCGGGTGCGAAACTATCCCGCTGTCCGCCACCGCTACTTTTACGCCCTTACCCGTCAAAATTTTATGGGGCGGATACAAGCGGTACGCCCAAAAATTATCAAAGGGGTCTTCGGGCTTTTGCTCTTTGGGCGCGGCGGAAAATTCCCCGTCGTCGCTAATGCGCAAGTTGGTCGGTCCCAACAGCATCGGGTCCGCCATTACGGGAAGAGAAAGGCAACACAAAACAAACAGAAATAACAAGCGTTTCATATTATAAGTTAATTTTTTTAATCACCGGCCAGCGCACGCCGCTAATGGGGTGCGCGCTCACTTCCAAGGCGGGCGCAGTCTGGCTGCGTTTTAAATCCGCGGCGTTAATACGCGTTAAAACATCCTCAGCGGTTTCCAATTTAATGTGGCACTTTTTAGCAATTTCCGCCGCCGTCAGTTGGTCTTCAAAATACAGCCGTAAAATTTTATCCAACGCCGCATAGGGCGGGAGTTGGTCCTCGTCTTTTTGGTTGGGGCGCAATTCGGATGTCGGCGCGCGCTCAATAATTCCCTGCGGGATTACTTCTTGCGTTTGGTTCAAATAGGCGGCCAGTTCGTAAATTTCGCTCTTGTACAAATCCCCAATCGGGCGAAGCGCGCCGCCCGCGTCGCCGTACAACACAAACGAGCCTACCGCGGATTCGCTTTTATCATCCGTGGATAGGAGCATTGCGTTATACTCGGTGGCCAAGGCACACAAAATAGTCGTGCGCAAACGGGATTGGAGTTCCTGTTCGGTCGCATCCTTGGGGTGCGAAACGATATGCGCAAAGGATTCTTTGAGCGAGTTTAAGCCGGGCATTACGCCAATTTCTTCCAAATTTACGCCAAGCGACCGCGCCAACTGCCCCGCCAAACTTTTGCTTAAATCGCTTGTACAATAAGACGGCAGGGAAACGCAATACACGCTTTCTCCCCCCAAGGCCTTGGCCGCCAACGCGGCCGTAAAGGCGGAATCAATCCCGCCGCTAAGGCCAAAAACCACCTTATCCATACCGCTTTTATGCACATAATCGCGCAAGCCGAATACAAGCGCGTTAATGAGTTCGGCTTGCCAAGCAGTTTCATAAGATACGGGTTTATAGGCGGCCCCGGTATCGTAGGTAAGCACCTGCTCTTTAAAGGGTTCGCCCAACAAAACAAGGCTGCCTTTTTTATCGGCAGCGGCGGTTATGCCGTCAAAAATCATTCCGTCCCCACCGCCTAATAAATTGCACATCAGGCACGGCTGGGCGTGCTTTTTGGCATATTTTTTAAGTGCGTCCAAGCGCGGGGCAAGGTTGCCCTTTAAATACGGGCGTGCCATTAAAAATAGCACAGCGTCCGCATCCGGGTCCGGCGAAAAGGTGTCGTCCGTAGGTGCGCCTAATACAAATTGCAGGTTAAGGCCTTTAAATGCCACCGTTTCGCAATCGTAAATTTTGGTAATTTTACCTTTGTATATAAACGCCAGCGCGGTGGCGGCTTCTTTATTCACGCGGTCCGCTATGCCCAGCACCACAGCGGTATCTTTGGTTTCTTTGGCGATATTTTTAAGCGCAGGGGCCGTTTGCGCCAGCAGACGCTTATCGTCAAACAAATCAAAGAGCGGACAACCGCACAAGGCGGCTTCCGGCAGGACGAGCAAATCCGCCTTGGGGGCGGGTGCGCGGAGCAAATCTATAATTGCCTGGGCATTGGCGGCAAGGTCCGCCGCTAACGGGTTAAAGGAAGCCAAGTTTATCTGCATAATAAAAGCACCTCTTAAAATATTGTACAATTTTTGCCTAAAATTTAAACTTAAAAACAAGGCTAGAAATTGCTACAATAATTAAATTGACGGACACTTTTAATAAGGAGTAATAAATGAAGAAACTTTTGATTTTAGCGCTGGCTTTACTTGCCACCCTGCCTGCGGCCGCGGAAACGGGCATTTTTAAATTGTCCCTTTGGGACAAAACGGCTATCGCCACCCCGCGCAACACGCACGACATTACAGGGATTGATTTTGGTATCGGTTCCAAAACCGAAACCGTAACCGGGGTGCAAATGGACCTGATTTTTGCGCAGACGGAATATGAACTCAAAGGCGCCAGTTTCGCTTGGATTATCAACCTGGCAAACGAAGTATATGGCGCGCAGTTTGGGCTTCTGTCCAAGGCCGAAAATTCCACGGGTGCGCAGTTGGGCTTTGTAAATATTTCCAACCGGGCGATTTCCGGCGTGCAGTTTGGCCTCTTTAACCAGGCCGAATACGTCCACGGCGCGCAGGTGGGTTTTGTAAACTACGCGCGCACAATTGAGGGCTTGCAGGTTGGTATTTTAAATATAGCCGAAAACGGCTGGTTCCCGGCTATGGTGTTAGTAAACGGTAGATTTTAATTTGGCTTTTTCCAGCAGGAAAAGCCTGTTAAAGGAGAAAAATAAATGAAAAAGTTAGCAGTATTGTTGGCCGCCTTGTTGTGCGCCGCCCCGGTATTTGCGGGTGAATCCGGCGTCTTAAAACTGTCCCTTTGGGGCACTAAGGCTATCGCCGTACCGCACAATACGCAGGTAATTACGGGTATTGATTTCGGTATCGGTTCCGCCGCTAAATCCGTCAAGGGCGTTCAGTTGGATTTGGTATTTTCCAAAACCAACGAACTCAAAGGTGTGCAGAGCGCGTTGTTGGGTAAAGCCAACCACGTAACCGGCGTGCAATTTAACGCCATCAACCTTTCCGACGGTTATGTAACCGGTGCGCAGTTCGGTTTCTTCAACAGTGCCGAAGAATTGCACGGTGTACAGTTGGGCTTCGTCAACAAGGTAAACACCATTAAAGGGTTGCAGGTTGGTTTGGTAAACATTGCGGGCAACGGTTATTTGCCGGTAATGGTTATCGTAAACGGCCGCTTCTAATTGTTGTTTTTAGTAAACCGCGGGCAAATACTGTCCGCGGTTTTTCTTTTTAAAACGCTTTAAAAAACATATAATTTTATATATGTCATCAGTATCTCTTCCGCGCCGCACCCAGCGTTTTTACCGCTTGGCGGCCTCGTCTTTTTTCTTTATCCACGGGATAGTCTTTTCCAGTTGGGCAAGCCGCATCCCCGATGTTAAATCCGCCTTATCCTTGTCCGATGCGCAGTTGGGCGGCGTACTGTTTTTAATCCCCGCCGGGCAACTCTCCGCAATGATGCTCTCCGGCTGGCTCGTAAACCGTTTTGGAAGCCGCAAAATGCTGACGATTGCTTCCGTCATTTACCCCCTGGCCTTGGTATTGCTGGGGTTTGTAACCACCAAGTTCCAGTTAATGGCCGCGCTGTTTATCTTTGGGATAACGTCCAACCTGTCCAACATTTCCGTTAATACGCAGGGCGTAGGCGTGGAAAAACTCTACAACCGCAGTATTATGGCCTCGTTCCACGGGATGTGGAGTTTGGCAGGAGTCGTGGGCGGTATTTTGGGCGCGTGGATGGCCGCGCATAATATTTCCACACAGGAGCACTTTTTGATGACGTTCTTTGTGTGTATGGCTATTTTACTTTCAATGTATTCTTCTATGCTTCCGCGCGACCGCAAAATAAAGGTGGGCGAAGTACGCCAAAAGGCCTTTGTAATGCCGTCCTTATATATTGCGCTTTTGGGCGCGATGGCCTTCTGCTCTATGTCCTGCGAAGGCACTATGTACGATTGGAGCAGCGTGTATTTTATGCAGGTGGTCCGCCCGGCGGATAATTTAATCCGCGCCGGGTATATTGCCTGTATGACGGCTATGACGATAGGCCGCTTTTCGGCTGATTTCTTTGCCACCCGCTTTGGCTCCACGCAAGTTATTAAGGGCAGCGGCGTTATCCTGTTTACAGGCTTTGTACTGGCGGTGCTTTTCCCCTCCTTTTATACGGCGTGTATCGGGTTCTTTTTGGTGGGGCTTGGGTTTTCGTCCATTGTGCCGCTGTGTTACAGTTTGGCAGGCAAAACCACCCGTATGCCGCCCAGTATGGCCGTGGCGACGGTTTCCACTATCGGATTTTTTGGCTTTTTGTTTACCCCGCCTTTGATTGGCTTTATCTCGCAGGCTACCAATATGCGCGTGGCATTTTTTATTATGGGGTGTGCGGGGCTGTCGGTCAGTTTTGTGGCCGCCAAAGCCAAGGCCCGCTAGGCGCGGGTTCCTATTATATGCTATAATAGCCATAGGTGTAATTTGAGCGGGAGAGCGAAAAAAGTTCGTAAATCAAAGCCTGTCCCGACGACACCCAGGCCAATGCCACCGGGGAGCCCTTCCCTAATTTAGGCAGCGGCCACAGGAGAATAATAATGAGCAATGTATCTATGAAGGCTATGCTGGAAGCCGGCGTCCACTTTGGCCACCAAACTTCCCGCTGGAACCCCAAAATGGGACGCTTTATCTTCGGAGAAAGAAACGGCGTACACATTTTAGACTTGCAAAAAACCGCCAAAGAACTTAAAAAAGCCTGCGCTTTCATCAAAGAAGAAAGCAAAAAAGGTGCTAAATTTTTGTTCGTCGGTACCAAAAAACAAGCCCAAGAAGCCATCCAAGCCGAAGCCGCCCGCTGCGGTGCTTACTGCATCCACGAAAAATGGCTCGGTGGTACGCTCACCAACTTCCAAACCGTCAAGAAATCCGTTGAACGCTTGAACGAATTGGAAAAATGGGAAGCTTCCGGCGTGTTTAAAGCCATTTCCAAAAAAGAAGCCAGCCGCTTGACCAAAGAAATGCAACGCTTGCAGAAACTTTTGGGCGGCATCCGCGATATGAAAGTATTGCCGGATGTGGTCTTCGTCATTGACCCGGTGGACACCGCCGGTGCCGTGCGCGAATCCCACGCTTTGGGTATCCCGGTGGTAGCCGTTTGCGACACCAACGCCGACCCCGATATGATCAGCGTGCCCGTGCCCGGTAACGACGACGCGGCCCGCTCTATCAAATTGTTCTGCGGCGCGATTGCCGACGCTATCTTGGAAGGCAAAGCCGAACTGGAAGCCGTCAAAGCCGCTGAAAACAAACCCGCCGAAAACCCGGTAATGGCCCAAGCGTTTGAATCTGCTATGTTAGCCGCCGAAAACGCCGAACCCGCCGCCGTGGAAAAAGAAGCGGTGAAGGAAGTTGTCAAAGCCGACGAAGCGCTTGACAAGAAAGCCGAAGAAGTAGTGGCCGAAGAAGCCGCCGAAGAAAAAGCGGAAAAGAAACCCGCTGCCAAAAAGAAAACGGCTGCTAAAAAATCCGCCCCGAAAGCCAAAAAAACCGTAAAGGCCAAAGCCGAAACGGAAGCGGCTCCCGCGGAAGAAGCCAAATAATCTTGAAAGTTCCCGGCCCGTCCGGGAACTTTCTATCCGATTTATCTTATATACAGGAGAACAAAATGTCTTTAGCCGCAGATATTAAGATTTTAAGAGAAAAAACCGGCGCCGGTTTGATGGACTGCAAAAAAGCGTTAATTGAATGCAAAGACGATATGGAACAAGCCATTGTCTTCTTGCGCAAAAAAGGTTTGGCGGATATGGCCAAACGCTCTGACCGCGAAACCAAAGAAGGCAGAGTGTCCGTTAAGACCAACGGCAAAAACTTTGCGATGATTTACTTGGGTTGCGAAACCGACTTCGTAGCCAAGACCGATGCGTTCATTAAATTGGCCGATGACCTCGCCCAATATGTATTGGAACACCCTGGTTTGGACTATTCCAAAGACGAAAACATCAAAAATATGATTTTGGAACAAGCCCCCAAATTTGGCGAAAACACCACCTTTAAGGGCGGTTACAACTGGGCCCCGGCCGACGGCAATGTGATGGCTTACTACGTCCACTCCGACAACAAAAAAGCCTCCTTGCTGGAAATGTCCGTTACCGGCGCTTGCAGCGACTTGGCCAAAGTGCAAGAAATTGCCCGCGGCCTGGCGATGCACACCGTAGGTATGCAGACCGGTTGGGTAGATGCCAAAGATATTCCGCAGGAAGTAATTGACCGCGAATTGGACATCTACAAAACGCAAGCCATTAACGAAGGCAAACCTGCCGCCACCATTGAAAAAATGTTGCCCGGCAAAGTTAAAAAGTTTGCCAAAGAAAACTGCCTCTTGGAACAGCCGACCATTAAAGACAACAAGAAAACCGTTGCCGCTTATTTGGACGAAGAATCCAAGGCTCTTGGTTGCGAACTGAAAGTTGTACGCTTTGTACGCTTCTAGTTTTTAAGCCCCTCTTGCGAGGGGCTTTTTTTTATGCCGTGGCGTGCGTTTTCCCCCCGCGGCACAAAGAAAAGCCCACCCGCCCGCAGTATTTAGGCGCAGTTTTGTGGTAGAATAATAAAAATGTCCGCTAATAAGCGAGGAGAATTTGTATGGAAACGTGCTGCTGCAAACCCCAACACAAAAAAAGAGTGTTATTAAAATTATCCGGCGAAGCCCTGATTAACGAAGGCCACCGCGGGATTAACCCGCAAGCCTTAAAGGAAATTGCCGAAGAGATTGCCGATGCGTACCGCTGCGGCAACTGTGAACTGACCATTGTGCTGGGCGGCGGCAATATTTGGCGCGGCGTGCGCGACGGAGGAGGCGTAATTGACCGCGTAAACTCCGATAATATGGGTATGCTCGCCACGGTGATTAACGCCTTGGCATTGCAGTCCGCGTTGGAAGAAGCCGGGGTTCCTACCCGCGTGCTTACGTCTATTAACATTTACCAGTTGGCTGAACCCTTTGTGCGCCGCAAAGCCTTGCGCCACTTGGAAAAGGGCCGCATCGTTATTTTTGCGGGCGGCACGGGCAACCCGTTCTTCACTACCGACAGTGCGGCCGCCCTGCGCGCGAGCGAAATCAACGCAGACGTTTTATTAAAGGCAACCCAAGTGGACGGCGTGTACGACAGCGACCCGCGCAAAAACCCCGACGCCAAACTCATCCACAAAATCACGTACAAGGACGCTATCGCCCGCCAGTTGCAATTTATGGACACGGCGGCCCTTGCGCTGTGCCTGGAAAACAAAGTGCCCGTACAGGTATTTAACTTGCACAAAAAGGGCAACATCAAAAGAGCCCTGTGCGGCGAGGATGTAGGCACCATTATTTACTAATGCCGACTGACATATCGGTACGGAATTGCTATAATAAAGTAACATTTCACTATTAAGAGGATTTTTATATGGAAGGGATTACCAATCTGTTAAACAAAACCAAAAACAATATGGGCGAACACGTCGTGCGCTTGGAGCGCGACTTGGCCACCATCCGCACGGGCCGCGCCAGCGCGGGACTATTGGAAAACATCCGCGTGGACTACTACGGTACGCCGACCCCGATTAAACAAATGGCCGTTATCAATATTTTGGATGCCAAAACCTTGGAAATCCAACCGTGGGATATTTCTTCCTTAAACGATATTGACCGCGCCTTGCAAAAGGCCGACCTCGGCGCCAGCCCGGTAAACGACGGCAAAGTCATCCGCATTACCTTGCCTTCTATGACGGAAGACCGCCGCAAACAGTTGGCTAAAAACATTTCCAAAATGAGCGAAGATTTTAAAGTAGCCGTGCGCAACGAACGCCGCGACGTACTGGAAAAATTGAAGAAAGCCCAAAAAGCGGCTGAAATTACGGAAGATGATTTGAAACGCTACGAAACCGACGTGCAAAAAGCGACGGATGCGCACATTGCCAAAATTGAACAAATCATCAAAAATAAAGAAGCCGAAATTATGAAGATTTAGTTTGTTGGCTGATTTGATATACGTAAAAACCCCGGACTTGTTAGCCCGGGGTTTTTTGTGGTCGCAGATTGTTATTGATAATTGTAACGGTATTCATTATTTCCGCCCGAGGAATTAGGTTCATCCCTACCTGAAACATTTTGGCAAATACGGTTTCCCAATGCGTTGGTTTGGAGCGCCCAACATAGCCACCCAGTGGAGTCGTGGTATTTTTCCAACGATACGCCTGTTTGCAAGTCCCAACACCTGATAGAGGAGTGTGTATTTTCATTATAACTGACAATGGTACACCGCATATTATCGGTAGAAATTTCACTGGCATTTACCTTTCTAAATCCGGCAGGCATAGCAACAACCAAAGAATTTAAATTGGCGGAATAGTGGTTAGTTCTCATTAAATAAAGTTGTTGTGCTTCGTCTATCGTATGCATTAACGCATACATTGTAGCCGCGCGGCTCGTGCCCACAGCCACCCGGTAAGATGGCACCGCATAGGCGGCCAAAATGCCAATGATGAGGACGACAACGAGAAGTTCTATCAAGGTAAAGCCACGGCTAACAACCCAAGCGGTAGATCCTGAAATAAATTCAGGATGACCTTCTTTTTTCATAAAGCCGTCATCCCGTAGTGTCCTTATACGGGATCTGTTGTTTATAAAATTAAGCGTCATACTGGAAGGTTTGCCGACGCGGAGCGTTCCAGTATCTGTCGTTTTCCACTTTTTTAATAACAACAGATCCTGGACTACGACTTTCCAGGATGACGACAACAACAAAGCGGTATTTATCGTGCGGATACCCATAGCGATGTTATTGCCGTCATCCCCGAGGAATTTAGTCGGGGATCCGTTGTTGCCGTTGTCTTTTTTAAATAACGACAGATTCCCGACTACGGCACTCGGGAATGACAAAATAGAAATAAATCCTTTCATTTTTTCTCCTTGTTAAGGCCTTTATATTTGAGCAAAACAGCC
>SAMEA104315430__coassemble_90_pt1 | contig 57213 bp, 59 predicted proteins | sample SAMEA104315430__metabat2_low_PE_016 | metagenome-assembled genome bin SAMEA104315430 (sample SAMEA104315430) | gut metagenome | biome: Monkey gut; feature: monkey-associated habitat; material: faeces | place: China | collected 2013
TTTTTTTTTTGTTAAAATTTTGATATTCCGCGTTAGTCATACCCGGATGTATCCGCCGTATAAAAACGCGTGTAAAAGGCTGTTTCGCTCAAATATAAAGGCCTTAATAAGGAGAAAAAATAAAAAATGAAAGGATTTACCTCTATTTTGTCATCCCCGAAGGTTTCTGTCGGGGATCTGCTTTTATTAAAAAAGGAAAACAACAGATTCCCGAACGCTCCGCGCCGGAAGACACTCGGGAATGACACCCCTAGCCGAAGTGTCCGCACGGTTAAGATTGGCTCAACAACCGCAGGCTTTACCTTAATTGAACTATTGGTTGTTGTTCTTATCATTGGCATTTTAGCGGCGATGGCTTTGCCCAATTACCAACGGGCGGTAGAGATAAGCCGGGTGGGGGCGGCTATTTCATATTCTCGCGCGTTCCGGGATTCTATGGACCGTTATTTTATGGCGCACGGTAAATTTGCTTCCCGCCCGGAACAATTAGATATTGGGCTAAATGAGTGCCCTAAATATTTTAGGTGTAACTATTCTTATATGGTTACTGACGGTAAATTTGAACTGTGGCGCCAAAATGGTCCTTTTAACTATGCTGTTACTACGCGTTCTAATGTATCTCCGGATTATCAGGGCGCTATGTATTGTGCTGCCGAGCGTAGTAATACCAAGGGGGTAGAGTTTTGCCAGCATTGGGGGGAGGATTATACGCCAAATGACGGACAATGGTTCCGTGCGTTAATACAATAAAAAACCCCCGGCGCTAAACCGGGGGTTTTCTATTAAAACAAGTTACTTATTTAATGCGGCCGGCGGAACCAAAGACGTTCTGGTTCTTTTCGGCATACATTTTGATAAGTTCTTCGCGGGCCGGGCCCAAGTATTTGCGCGGGTCAAATTCGCTGGGTTTGGTGGCGAAGATTTTGCGGATGGTGGCGGTCATTACCAAGCGGCCATCGGAGTCCACATTGATTTTGCACACAGCCATTTTGGCGGCTTTGCGAAGTTGTTCTTCGGGCACGCCGGCGGTGTTTTCCAATTTGCCACCGTATTCGTTGATTTGTTTGACGGCCCATTGCGGAACGCTGGAAGAACCGTGCAATACAATCGGGAAACCAGGCAAGCGTTTGGAAACTTCTTCCAAAATATCAAAGCGGAGTTCGGGCAATTTTTCGCCGGGTTTCACTTTGAATTTGTAAGCGCCGTGAGAAGTACCAATGGAAATAGCCAAAGAATCCACGCCGGTGCGTTTTACAAAGTCTTCCACTTGGGCGGGGTCGGTGTAGGTGTGGTGTTCGGCGGAAACTTCGTCTTCAATACCAGCCAAAACGCCGAGTTCGCCTTCTACGGTTACATCGTGTTTGTGGGCGTATTCCACTACTTTTTTGGTAAGGGCTACGTTTTCTTCGTACGGCAAGTGAGAGCCGTCAATCATTACGGAAGAGAAACCATTGTCAATGCAGTCTTTGCACAGTTCAAAGGAATCGCCGTGGTCCAAGTGCAAGCAGAGCGGTACCGGTTTGCCGATTTCGCTCATCATTTCCACCGCACCGCGGGCCATCCAGCGCAAAAGCGTGGAGTTGGCATATTGGCGGGCGCCTTTGGAAACCTGCAAGATTACCGGGGAGCCGGTCTGTACACAAGCGGTAACAATCGCTTGCAACTGTTCCATATTGTTAAAGTTGTAAGCCGGAATGGCATAGCCGCCAGCCATAGCGTCTTTGAACATCTGTCTGGTGTTTACCAGACCCAGTTCTTTATAAGAAACGGTCATTGGACATCCTCCTAAAAAATATTTCTGTCCTAAATATTTTACTATTTTTTGCGTTTTGTGGGGCGGGGGAATTGGATTAGTTACTGCGCCGGGTGCATTAAAGAGTGCGCGCGCGTTCGTAAATTAGACGGAAAAACTTGCAAAAAAGCGCCTTTGTGGGTATAATGTAGATACCTTAACTGCCTAAAAGTGAGTAAAAATGGACGCAAAACTAGATTTTTCTATTCTTAAAACCTTAACCGAACTTCCCGGCGTGTCCGGCCGCGAAACCGCCGTGCGGGAATATCTCAAAAATTTGCTGAAAGATTCGGCGGACGAAATCCGTACCGATGCCTTGGGCAATTTGATTGTTTTTAAAAAGGGCTCGTCTAGCAAGAATTTGCTTTTTTGCGCGCATATGGACGAAGTAGGCCTAATGATTCACTTTGTAGATGAGCGCGGCTTTTTGCGCTTTGTAACGGTGGGGGGGATTGACCCCCGCACCTTGCTTGCCCAACGGGTGCGCGTGCAAACCAAATCGGGCGCGTTGTTGGGAATTATTGATACCAAGCCCGCGCACATCACCACCGAGGCAGACCGCGGCAAGGCGCTAGGCGTAAAGGAACTTTTTATTGATTTGGGGCTCCCGGTGGAAGAGGTCAAAAAACGCGTGGAACCCGGCGATTGGGCGGTTTTGGACCGCAGTTACGAGGAATTTGGCGACGGTAAAATTTCCGCCAAGGCGCTAGATAACCGCGCGGGCGTGTTTGTATTGGCCGAAGTGGTGCGCGCCTTAAAAAATCCCTTTTATAATGTATATGCTGTTTTTACGGTGCAAGAAGAAGTCGGCTTGCGCGGGGCCACTACGGCGGCTTATGGCGTAAATGCCGATGTTTCCTTGTGTTTAGACACCACGGGCGCGGCGGATATTCCCGGTTGCGCGCCGCAAGATTATATTTGTTCGTTAGGTGGCGGCGTGGGGATTACGGCCCTGGACGCGCGGACGATTACGCCCGAAGGGTTATTTAACGAACTCAAACAGATTTGTGATACGCACAATATCCGCAGGCAGGTGCGCGTGGCACCCCGCGGCGGAAACGATGCAGGCGCGGTGCACTTGTCCAAAACAGGTGTGCCCACTTGCGGGTTGTCAGTTCCCACGCGCAACATCCACTCCAATGTGGAAATTGTCAGTAAACAAGACTTGGAAGATACCTTCCGCCTGGCATACTGGGCGGCACAAAACGGTCTGAAAGCATAGGCCGGAGGATAAATTATGAGTACATTTCAATTAGGCAAAAAAAGAGCCATTTTCTTGGACGTAACCGACTATTTAAATAACCCCGCTTACCAAATAAGCGAGGAGGATAAAAAAGCCCTTTCGCGCTTGGATGTAGCCTACCGCGCGTTGGTATCCCTTTTATATAACTATGTGCCCACTTCCGGCCACCCGGGGGGCAGTATTTCCAGCGGGCGGTTTGTAGAACACCTGTTGTATAAGGATATGGCGTACGATATTACGCACCCGCACAAGGACGAAGCCGATATTATTTCCTATGCGGCGGGGCATAAAGCCTTGGGCCTGTATGCTATGTGGGCCTTGCGCAACGAGTGCGCGCGTATTGCCGCGCCGGAACTCTTGCCCGCAAGCGATAAAGAACAACTGCGCTTGGAGGATTTGCTCGGCTTCCGCCACCCCAAAGTGCAGGGAACCCCTTTATTTAAAAAATTCCACTCCAAAGCCTTGGGCGGCCACCCGGAACCCTTGGTTCCGTTTGTGCGCACCTCTACGGGCGCGAGTGGCGTGGGCGACGGCTCGGCTGTCGGTTTGGCGTTGGCCGCGGCGGATGCGTACGGCGAAAATTGCCCCGTGGTGCACATTGTGGAAGGCGAAGGCGGCTTAACGGCCGGGCGCGTGAGCGAAGTGGCCGGTATGGCGGCTACGGCGCAATTAAAGAACGCGGTCTTCCATATTGACTGGAACGAAGCCTCTATTGAAAGCGAACGCGTAACTGCCGACGGCGAACACCCCGGCGATTATGTACAATGGAACCCGATGGAGTTCTTCTATATCCACGATTTTAACGTTATCCGCGTGCCGGACGGCCACGATTACAACCAAATCCATATTGCGCACAAACTGGCGGAAGAAATCACCAACCACCAGCCCACGGCGATTGTCTATCGCACGGTAAAGGGGTGGCACTATGGTATTGAGGGCAAGGCCTCGCACGGTTCCGGCCACAAGTTCGCTTCCGAAGGGTTTTATAAATCCTTGGAAGAGTTTGAAACTACCTTTAACGTAAAATTCCCGCACTTTGAAGGCGACAAAACCGCCGAAAATATTGAAAAATACTACTGGGACAGTTTGCTGACCGTCCGCCACGCGTTGGAAGCGGACAAAACGGTAGCCGCTTTCGGTTCGGCGCAATTAAAGGCCGCCAGCCAAAAGTTGGCCAATAAAAAACGCGCCGTCCGTGCGGACTTGGGCAACTGCCAGGACCTTTACACCAAATTTCACGAGGGAGAAGTTCCGGCGGAATTTGTGTTTGAAAAGGGCAAATCCTACACCACCCGCGGTATTTTGGGTGCGGTACTTGCCTATTTGAACAAACATACGAACGGTACGATTTTAACCGCGTCCGCCGATTTGTACGGCTCCACGGGCGCCGCGGCGATTGCCAAGGACTTCCCGGCGGGCAATTTTAACACGCAGACTAATCCGCTTTCTCGCCGTTTGGCGGGCGGCGGTATTTGCGAGGACGGTATGGCCGCGCTTTGCACGGGTATTTCCGCCTTTGGAAAACACGTCGGCGTGGCGGCTTCGTACGGGGCGTTTTTAGCCTTTGAACACGTGGCGGCCCGCTTGCACGCTATCGGCGTACAATGTGCGCGCGAAGCAGGCGTGAATCCCAATACCTTTATTATGTTTAACGGACACGCCAGCGTGCCCACCGGGGAGGACGGCCCGACGCACGCCGACCCGCAGTCCTTGCAACTGGTGCAGGACAACTTCCCCAAGGGAGCCTGCATTACCATTACGCCCTTGGAAGTAGATGAAATTTGGCCGCTTACCGTGCGTGCTTTATCCTTGCGCCCGGCGGTGTTTGCACCGTTTGTGGTGCGCCCGTCTTACGCGTTTATGGACCGCGAAGCCTTGGGTGCCGACCCGGCGATTAAGGCCGTAAACGGCGTGTACTACTTGCGCCGCGCCAAAGGCAAGGCCGCCGGTACGGTAATTGTACAAGGTGCGGGCGTGGGCCGCATTGTGGTAGAAAAAGTATTGCCTGCTTTGAACGCGGGCGGGCCGGACTTAAATGTGCTGTATGTAGCCAGCCGCGAACTGTTTGAAGCGTTGCCGAAAGCGGAACAGGACAAAATCCTGCCGCCCGAAATGTTGCGCACGGCTATGGGCATTACGGACTTTACGCTCCCGACCTTGGATTGCTGGCTTAACAGCGTGGCGGGCCGCGCGCACTCGCTCTACCCGCATAAAAAAGGCGAATTTTTATCCAGCGGTTCGGCTGACAAAGTGTATGAAGAAGCCGGGCTGGACGGCGCTTCCGTTTTGGCGGCGTTAAAAGACTACGCGCGTGATTTGGCGCAAGCCCAAGCGTGGCTATAACATATTTATAGGAGATTAAAATGGCAGAAGAAAAACCTTATTTAACCGGACGGACGTATTTGTTTAAACTCCCCAAAGGAAAAGATTTGTTGGAAACCTTGGCCGATTTTTGCCACGATAACCAAGTAAAATGCGGTATCGTAAGCGTAATGGGCTCGGTGTCTAACGCGACGGTCGGCGTGTATGACCAATCCAAAAAGAAATACGATAAAAAAGTAATCAACGAGGAAATGGAACTGATTTCCCTCACGGGTAACATCAGCATCCAAGATAACCGCCCCCAAGTGCACGCGCACGTGGTAATGTGCGGTAAGGATTACAACGCCATCGGCGGACACTTGTTCCCCGGTACCAAGATTTACGTTTGCGAAGCGTATATCCAGGAACTGGTGGGCGAACCCAAGGTAAGACGCTCCGACAAGGTTACCAAACTTTCGCTTTGGGCCTAATCCGGGCTTATAAGTATTTATCCCGCGCTTGTATTTATATACACGTGCGGGATTTTTTACGTTTAAATGAGAGATTATTTTGAATTGGTGACCCGCAGGGGGGCTTGTTGTCCGTCTTTGCCGTCATCCCCGAAGGTTTCTGTCGGGGATCTGTCTTTATTAAATAAAGCAACAACAGCAAAAAACAGATTCCCGACTACGACACTCGGGAATGACGGCTTTATAAAAAAAGAAGGTCATCCTGAATTGCCGCATTACCGCTAGGCGGCACCCCGTAGTGTTCTTATACGGGATCTATTAATGGGGTTTCAGGATCTACAAATTGGGTTGTTAGTCGTTGTTGTCTCCCCGTAGTGTTTGGCGGGGCGCAGGGGTCGTGGTTTTTTTGCCGTTTTGCCGTCATCCCGTAATGTTCTTATACGGGATCTGTTTTTGTTGTGTTGTTTGGTTGTTATCGTCGTTGTCGTCATCCCCGCGAAATTGGTGGCCCGCAGGGTTCGGGGGACTTGTTGTATGTCTTTGTTGTCATCCCCGAAGGTTTCTGTCGGGGATCTGTCTTTATTAAATAAAGCAACAACAGCAAAAAACAGATTCCCGACTACGACACTCGGGAATGACGGCTTTATAAAAAAAGAAGGTCATCCTGAATTTATTTCAGGATCTACAAATTGGGTTGTTTGTTGCTGTTGGACTTAACGGAAAACGACTCCTAAAAGCCCTGCTCTCTGCCAAACACTCCGGGAGGGAGAAAAAGAGCCTAGCACCCGCATTTTTCTATCCCCTTGGCAAAAGGACTATCATAATACAAAGTATTTATTCCCTAAGTCAAGCGGAAAATAAAAAAGGGGTTGCCAAAGCGTAAAGAAAAGAGTTTAATAAAAAAGTAGGGTAGTAAAAATTACATAGGAGGACGTACCTAATGAAGAAACTACTAGGCTTGCTCTTGGCTATGACGATGGCGTGGCCTGTAACGGCAAGTGCAGAAGTGCTCAAAAACGTGGACCTCAAAGGCGAAATCCAAACGATTGCCTCTGATGCCCGCCACGATAACGTCGGTTTGTATAAATCCGGCACGAATTTCCGCGTATTGGCTGGTTTATCCGCTGATTTAGTGGAAGATGTAAGAGCCAATGTATTGTTCCAATACAACGACGCTTGGTTGAGCGGTACCGAAGGCGACTCCGTACAGGACTACTGGAAGAATATCCGCTTGGCCGAAGCCAATGTGGTGCTTTCCAACTTGTTCTGCTGCTTGGAAGCCACGGTCGGCCGCCAATTCTACGGCGATGAAGACAGCGCTGTAATGTATTTCGGCCCCAATCACTATGTGTTCGGTATGAACGCTGCTCCGTCCTTGGACGCTGCCAAATTGGTTTACAGCGACGATTTCAAAACCTTCACGATGATTGCTGGTAAAGTGGTTACTTATGATACAACGGGTACTGCTATTGATGATGACGTTACCGTTTATGGGTTGGACTTGAAACTGAACTTGACCGACACCTTGACCGCTCAAATCTACGGTTACGATTTTATGAACAGCAACTATGATGCTGCCAATGACGAAAAGAGACACGAAGGTTTCTATGGCGCCAAAGCCACCTTTGCGCCCGAAGCCGTTACGTTGAGCGCTGAATATGCCCGCGGTTACGAAGCCAACAGACTGTTCAGAGAAGGCAATGACTCTCCGTATATGGTGAAAGTGGATGCGGCCCTGAATATGGACGTACTCACCCCCAGAGCGGCCTTCTACTATGCCAAAGGTGAAGTGTCTCCGTTTGGTAACTACTTCCCGGGTTTGGCTGTCGGCCACGCATTAGCGGGTAACGGTGATTCCTTTGCCGAATACTCTAGCGATGGTGTGAGAATGTTCAATGTGGGCGTGGACTATGCTTGGAATAAGTTCGTGTTCTCCTTGGACGGTTTCTCCTTCCAAGACCGCACCGCCAAAGACTCCTCCACTTGGGAAGCCGACTTGGTGGCCAAATACAACCACAACGACTATGTCCAACTCTTTGCCGGTATCGGTTATGCTAAATACAGCACGGCTGTCAAAGATGTGCAAGACACCAAAGACAACACCGTTGGCCAGTTGGGTATGTTGATTAAGTTCTAACTTAACTGACTGCTGATAGTTTTGTTAAAGGCCCCGCCCCCGTGGCGGGGTTTTTTGCTGGGTGTTTTATGGTATGCCCTTGCCGTTATTGTTGCTTTATTTAATAACAACAGATCCCCGACAGAAACCTTCGGGGATGACGACAATGACGGGCAACAAATCCCCAAACCCTGCGTCAGCCCCTGTGGACCTACTGGATGACGACCACGACGGACAGTAGATTTCCGGCTTGCCAACCTTTCGGGGTAAACGGCAGAGGAAAACCCAAACTGTGGCTTACATCCACCATAAAAACCCCGCCCTAGTCAAAAAAACAGGGCGGGGAAAATAAACCATTGGTAAAGCAGAACTAAAAGTATAAGTCCCGCTTGCCGGCCTTTATTTTGGCCAAATTCTCGTCAATCATTTTGCGCACAGGTGTTCCCTCTTTAAAGGCTTCCTTAGTCGTGCTGTCAATGAGCGCGTAACCTTTGGCCTTTAACGGGGCGGGGGCAAAATCCTCCAAGTATTCGGCAAACGTAAACATAGCATTGGGCAGACAATGCGTTTTAATAAGCCCGGGTTTGGCCATATCCATAAAGTCCTTGCCCACGCGGCCCAAACGGTAGCAGCCCGTGCAGAAGGACGGCATATGCTTGGCGTCCACTACGGCGTCAATCACTTCGGCCAAGGAACGGCTGTCCGTCAGCGTAAATTGGCTCCCGTTTTGCTTGTCGTAGGAATATCCGCCGGGGTTCACGCACGAGGCGGCCGAAATCTGCGATACGCCCAATTCCAAGCAGGCATTGCGCATTGCCGGGGATTCGCGGGTGCTTAAAATAATGCCCGTGTACGGTACGGCCAAGCGCAGAACGGCTACGCACTTTTTAAATTCGTCGTCGCTCAATACATCGTTGGGGTGCTGGCTGAAATCGGAGCCCTCGGCGGGGTCAATGCGCGGAATAGAAATCGTATGCGGACCCACGCCGTAGGTTTTGTCCAAATACCACGAGTGTTCCAAGGTGGCCAAAATCTCGTATTTGTGGTCGTACAGGCCTAAGAGCGGCCCAATGCCCACGTCATTAATGCCCGCCTGCAAGGCGCGGTCCATCGCGTCCAAGCGGAACTGGTAGTCCTTTTTGGCGCCCGCCAGGTGCAGTTTTTCGTAGGTTTCCTTGTGATACGTTTCTTGGAACAACTGGTAAGTGCCGATGTTGCACTTTTTTAACTCTTCAAATTCGGGCTCCGTCAGCGGGGCTATGTTTACGTTCACGCGGCGGATGTTCTGCCCGTTCCAGCGGGTGTCGTAAATGGTTTTAATGCTGTCATACACATATTGCAGGCCGCCGCCGGGATAGGCTTCTCCGGCCACCATTAAAATGCGTTTGTGGCCTTGCTGTAAAAGGGCGGTAACCTCTTGGCGGATTTCGTCCTGCGTGCTGGCGTGGCGCTTTAAATGGGTGTTGGAGCGGCGGAACGCGCAATATACGCACTCGTTGGTGCAAATGTTGGAAATATACAGCGGCGCAAAAAGCACAATGCGGTTGCCGTAAATGGCTTCTTTTACATATTTGGCCGCGGCGAATAAATCGTTTAGCAGTTTTTTATCCGTAATGTTTAACAAAACGGCGGCTTCTTCAAGCGAAATGCCCTTTAACAGGCGGGCTTTGTTTAAAATGTCCGCTACTTCGGCGTCCGTATGGGACTTGGCTTTTTCCAAAGTGCGTTGCAGTTTTTCGTTGTCTATAATCATATATATATGATACCACTTTTAGGGGTTTGCGTTCCCCGCGGCGCGCGGATTTGCTATTATATATCTATGCCGAAGAAAGAATCCGTTTTGGTCGTTTGCTCTAACCGCAAAGCGTACCACGATTATTTTATTGAAGATACCTACGAAGCCGGGCTCGCGCTTTTGGGGGCGGAAGTAAAATCCGTCCGCCAGAAGGAACTGAGTTTGGAGGGGAGTTTTGTGCGCGTGGAAAACGGCACGGCGCGCGTGTATAATATGCACGTAAAGCCGTATAAGTTTAACTTGCTGGTGGAACTGGACCCCACTCGCCCGCGCCAACTGCTACTTAACAAAAAAGAACTGCGCAAATTGGCAGCCAAGGCCGAAATTAAGGGGTATTCCTTGGTGCCGGTAGAGGTGTATTTCAAAAATGGGTGGGCCAAGTTAAAATTGGCCGTAGCCAAGGGTAAGCACTTGTTTGACAAGCGCGAAAGTTTAAAAAAGCGCGATTTAAACCGCGAAATGGAACAGCATTTTAAGAACAATATCCGCTTTTAACCCCGGCGGCCGCAATACAAAATAAAATACTGGATTTTTTCGCCGGAATATTCTAAAATATACTTAATTGGGCGGGTGGCGGAATTGGCAGACGCGTACGGCTCAGGACCGTATGGACGAAAGTCCTTAAGGGTTCAACTCCCTTTCCGCCCATTTTATTTTTGGTTCCACCTACTATGAGAAAGAATGACTACCGGCCGAAAGCGGCGTCTTTAAGAAGCAGAAAACGCAGCCCTCGGCAAAAGAGAGGGTCATCCTTTTTTTTTAAACTTTTTTTGTGGCTTATTGTATTGGGTCTCGTCGGCGGGGCCTGTTTTGCCGTCTCTAAAACCTATCAACTTATCGTCCACGCCCAGTGGACCAACTGGCACGCCAAGGAAATTGCCGTCTCGGGCGTTTCCGGCCAGTTAAATAAGGATTTAGCGGCCCTGTCCGCCAAATACCAGGGAAAGGCCTTTTCGTTAAAAGATTCCGCCGCCCTGCGCGAAAATATTGTGCGCCAATACCCGATGTTAAAAAACGTGTCCGTCAGCCGCGGTATTTTAAGCGGAAAACTAACCGTGTCGGCCAAGCACCGCGTGCCGGTGGCTAAATTTGTACTGCCGGACGAATCGGTCAAATACATTGACGGCGACAGTACCGTGTATTCCGACCCGGCGCCCAATGTGCTAAATCCCGTGCCGTTTGTGGAGTTGGAAGGGGACGTGCCGGAAAAGTTAAGCCCGGAGTTTATTGATTTGGTGGAAAGCACCTTAAAGTTAAAAAAAGAACTGGATTATGCGTTTTTGCGGATGAATTTGAAGGAAAATACCGTAAAAATGTATATGCCGGACGGGTCTTTGATTGATTTTGGGGAGGCGAAGAACCTCAAAAAAAAGGCGGTCCGCGCGGCGCAGATTATGGCTTTTTCGCGCGACAGATACGCGCACCCGCTCCAACTGGATTTTGAATTTTTTGAATACGGAAAAGTTTTTTTAAGACAGAAGTTTCATTAAGTTTTATAATAGAAGTAAGATAAATTTTTTTAGGTGGATTTTATGGCTAAAACGAATCTTATTGCAGGGCTGGACGTCGGCAGCGGAAAGTTGACTTGTATTGCCGCCGCACACGATTTTGAAACCAATACGTTAAAGGTTCTCGCCGGGCGCAGTGTTCCGTGCCGCGGGATTAAGGGGGGGATGGTGTCGGATATCCGCGAAACTTCCGCCGCCGTTACCCATATTTTAAGCAGCATTGAACGCGAGTGCAACCAGCGCATCGGCAGTTTGTACGTCGGTGTACGCGGGGCGCATTTGGAATCTTTTTCCAACCACGGGACGTATAACATTTCCCGTATGGATAAAGAAATCACCCAGGCGGATATGGAATTGGCGATTGAAAACGCCAAGGCTATGCCCATTAAAAACGATAACGAAATTATCAACGTAATTACCCAAGGGTACGCGATTGATAAGCAAAAGGGCATTACCAACCCGGAGGGGATGGAAGGCTCCCTGTTGGAAGTGGACGTCCACATTACGACGGGCTCTTCCACGCATATTAACAACTTGGCGAAGGCTATCCAACGCCCGGGATACAATATTGACGATACGATTTATGGCTTGGTGCCGCTGGCGGATGCCGTGCTTACGCAAGAGGAAAAGGAAATCGGCGCAATGCTGATTGATTTCGGCGGGGAAACAATGTCCGTCGGTATTTACATTGACGGTATTTTAAAGTTCTCGCGCGATATCCCTTATGGTTGCGATTTGATTACGAGCGATTTGTCCCGCCTGCTCCACACCAGCCGCCAAAACGCCCGCGAAATTAAGGAAAAATACGGCGTGGCGTTTCCGACGTTCTTGGACGAGGAAGGGGAAATCCCGGTGCCGTCCTTGGACGGGCGCAGTACGCATAATATCAAAAAGAGTTATGTGTTGGACATCATCCAGCCGCGCGTAGAAGAACTGATTGAACAAGTCGGCCGCGTGGTGGATACGTCTGGCTATAAAAATTTCCCCGTGGTGGGCGTAGTAACGGGCGGCGGTTCCGTAATGCCGGGCATTACCGAGCATTGTGTGAGCATTTTGGGCTTGAAGGAAGTCCGCCGCGGTATTGTCCAGCGCGATTTGATTACAAGCGACGAACAATTTTTTGACCCGCTTTACAGCACCGCTATGGCGCTTGCCATTTATGCGGCCGGTAACCCGGGTTACGATGATTACGGCTCCGGCTCGTACGATAACGGCGGGTCGCTGTTCGGTAAATTGGGTAAATTTATCAAAGGGCTGGATATTTTTGGTAATTAAGGACGTTTTCTTATGAAAGATTTATTTATGCCGGCCGGCTCGTTTGAGAGCAAAAAGGCCAAAATTAAAGTCATCGGCGTGGGTGGCGGCGGCGGAAACGCCATTAACCATATGGTCAACGCCGGAATTAAAGACGTGGATTTTATTGCCGTCAATACCGATGCGCAGGACTTGCGCCGCAACCAAGCCCCCTATTTGGTGCAGGTGGGGGAAAAGATTACCAAGGGTTTAGGTGTCGGCGGCGACCCGGAAAAGGGTAAAAAAGCGGCCGAAGAATCCAAGGAAAAGTTAAAACTCATCATCGGCCAATGCGATTTGCTGTTTATCACGGCCGGTATGGGCGGCGGCACGGGTACGGGCGTGGCCCCGTATTTGGCCAAACTCGCCAAAGAAATTTACGGCGACGATTTGTTGGTGGTGGGTGTAGTTACGCGCCCGTTTAATTTTGAAGGGTACGTCCGCGAAAAGCAGGCCGACGAAGGCATTAAGGAAATGCAAAAGTACGTGGACTCTATGATTATTGTCCCGAACGAAAAACTTTTTGCCAATATTGACCCGGAAACCTCGTCGCGCGATGCTTTTAAAATGGTGGATGAGGTGCTGTTGCAGGCCGTAAAGGGCATTTCCGAAGTGATTACCAAGCCGGGCGAGGTAAACATTGACTTTAACGATATCCGCAAGGTAATGTGCCACTCGCATAAGTCCCTTATCGGGATTGGCGAGGCCAGCGGCCCCGGGCGGCATTTGCTGGCCGTCAAGCAGGCCATTTCTTCGCCGCTACTGGAAAATGCCGACATCCGCGGCGCAAAGGGCTTTATCGTGCACTTTTCTGCCGAGGAAAACCTGACGCTGTTGGAACAGGGCGAGGTAATGAATTTAATCCGCCAATACGCCAGCAACGATTCTATTATTATGTTCGGCCACTCGTACGATTCCACCTTAAACGGGATGTTTAAGGTTACCGTAATTGCTACGGGTTTCAGCGCCGAGAAGGCCAGCGTTTTCAGTGCGCGCAGGCCGCTTCCCAATGCCGGTATGCCGGCTTCTTTTTCTGTTAAAAAACCCACGGCCGAGGATGTGTTCACAGCCTTTGAACCCAAAACCTCCGAGCCCGAGGATGCAATGCTTATCCCGGCGTGTTTGCGCCGCAAAAAAAACCGGTAATATAGGAGAACTCTATGGCGGTAGGATTACAAAGTTTATTAAGAACAGTAGTGGACAACAAAGCCAGCGGCTTGCATATCCGCGGCAATTCCAATGCGTATGTGCGTTTGAACGGGCAGATGAAGCCCATTGACGACAGTTTTGTACCTAATGACGAAGTGAAGAAAATGGCCTATGCCTGTATGGGCGAACGCGAACGCCGCATTTTTGAACAGTACAGCGCGGTGGACTTTTCGTTAGATGCCAAATCCTTTGGCCGCTTCCGCTTTAACGTGTTCCGCCAAATGGGCAAAATTTGTATGGCTATCCGCCATATTCCGCTCAAAATCCCTACCTTTGAAGAACTCCGCCTGCCGGGCGATATCTTGCGCAAAATGTCCAATACGCGCCGTGGGCTTATCTTGGTAACGGGTATGACGGGTTCCGGTAAAACGTCCACCTTGGCCGCGATGATTGACCATATTAACAAGACCCGCGCCGGACACATTTTGACGATTGAAGACCCGATTGAATTTATGCACACGGACAATCATTGTATTGTCAGCCAGTTGGAACTGGGCGTGGATACGCCGTCCTACACGGCGGCCCTGCGCGCGGCTATGCGCCAAGACCCCGACGTGATTTTAATCGGCGAATTGCGCGACCCCGAAGTAATGCGCGCCGCTATCGGTGCGGCCGAAACGGGCCAGTTGGTATTGGGCACGATGCACACGGTAAACGTAACGCAGACGCTTTCGCGCTTGGTGGACGCGTTCCCGGTGGAACAGCACGACCAGGTAAGACTCCAACTTTCCGAACTGATCCGCGGGATTGTCTGCCAGCGCTTACTGCCGACGGTTAAACCCGGTATGCGCCCGGCCTTGGAAATCCTCGTTTCCACGCCGCAGGTCCGCAAACTGATTTTGGAAAATAAACCCAGCGATTTGCAAAAGGCTATGCAGCAGGGCGAGTTCTACGGTATGAACACCTTTGACCAAGCCCTCGCGCACTTGTACAAAGAGGGCGCCATTGACCTGGAAACGGCCCAGTCCGCCGCCACCAGCCCCGATGCCATTATGTTGGCTATCCGCGGTGTAAGCGGCAGTTTGGATGCGGTGAACGAATAATATGCGCACGAACGGATATTTAATTGCTATTGACGGAACCGCCGGAACGGGTAAATCCTCGGTGGGATGCGCGGTTGCCGCGCACTTGGGCTATGGCTTTTTAAGCACGGGGGAAATGTACCGCGCATTAGCCTACAAGGTGTTTGCCAAAAAAATTAACCCCGAAGACCACGATGCGGTGTTGGAAGCCGCGCGCCAGTTGCGCTTTACGTTTATGCGCCAGCCGGACGCCAAACTCAAAATGTTTGTGGACGGGGAATATTTGGGCGATAAACTCCACTTGGAAGAAGTGGGCGCGGTTGCCAGCCGCGTTTCCACCAACGGCGAAGCCCGCCGCGTGCTGACCGACAAAATGCGCGACGTGGGCGAGGACGGCGGTATTGTAATGGAAGGGCGCGACGTGGGAACGGTGGTGTTCCCGGATGCGGAACTAAAATTTTATTTGGATGCGTCCGCCGAGGAACGCGCCAAACGCCGTGTAAAACAGTTAAAGGAAGCGGGGCAAAAGGCCGATTATAACCAAATTTTAAAAATGATTCAGGAGCGCGACTGGCGCGACAGCCACCGCGCGGTCAGCCCCTTAAAACCGGCGGACGATGCCGTGGTAATTGATACTTCGTCCCTTACAATGCAGCAGGTAATTGATACGGTTTTGGAGAAAATCAAACACTATGCTTCTTAATTTGATAAAATTAATAGCAAGGATTTATTTTAAAACCTTTTACGACTTTAAGGTAGAAGGGCTTGAAAATATCCCCAAAACGGGCGCCCTGATTATTGCAGGGAACCATTTGTCCAATGCGGACCCGCCGGCTATCGGCAGTTTTGCCGGGCTTGTGCGCGATTCCCGCTTTGTGGCCAAAAAGGAACTGTTTTCCGTTCCCGGCTTGGGGTGGTTCTTCCGCCACAGCGGATATATCCCGGTGGACCGGGCGCGCTCTATGGATGCGTTTGGTTCGTTGCAGTCGGTCGTGCACGCCTTGGAAAAGGGCGAAAGCGTGGTAATGTTCCCGGAAGGGACCCGCAGTAAAACGGGCAAACCGCAAAAACCGAAGAGCGGCATTGGCTACTTGGTCTATACGACGGGTGCGCCGGTGCTCCCGGTGAAAGTGGAAGGAACCTTTGGTTGGCCGTGGGTGCGCAAAATCCGTGTGAAATTCGGCACGGTAATGCACTTGGAAAAAGACCCGGCCTTGGACCATAAAGCGCAGTACAAACAATTTGCAAATAAAATAATGGAAGAAATAAATTCAATTAATATCTAACGGAGGTTACGCAGTCCTCCCGCAGGGAAGGACTGTAATAAGGACTTATGACGATGAACGAAGAAATCAAAAATACCGAAGACACAGTTAACGAACAAGAAATGACGATGGCCGAGTTAATTGCGCAGCAAGAGTCTTTATCGGAGAAGTTGTACAAAAAAGAAATTGTAGAAGTACCCGTAGTACAGATTAACCAAGATTATATTTTGGTGGATACCGGCGCTAAAAAAGAAGGCGCGATTGCCGTTTCCGAATTTGAAGGCAAAACCCTTCCCGCCGTGGGCGATACCATTTCCGCCGTGCTCGTAAAACGCGGCAGCGACGAACGCCCGTCCATCTTGTCCCACAAAAAAGCCTTGGAATACTTGGGCTGGGACATCTGCAAAAAAGCCTACGAAGCCAAAGAACGCGTAAAAGGCACCATTGTGCAATGCGTAAAGGGCGGTTATATTGTGGAAGTGTTCGGCGTGAACGGTTTTATGCCGCTTTCCTTGTCTGAACTCCACACCGCTTACAAACACTATTTACCCGTAGGCGCCAAAATCAAAGCCCAAATCGTAGAATTTGCCAAGGAAAAACAGAAACTCATCATTTCCCGCAAACAAGTGTTGGAAGAGGACGAAGCCGTCCGCCGCGAGCAAGTGTTGGGTGAAATTAAAGAAGGCGAAGTGTTGCGCGTAGTCGTTTCCAAGGTTGACAAGGACAAATTGTTCTTGCGCTTCCACGGCATTGAAGGCGTGGTAAACTTGGAAAACATTGCTTGGAAAGAGCCCGAAACCGCTATTTCCAACTTCCGCCGCGGCCAGCGCCTTAAAGCCAAACTCTTAAAATTGGATAAAGAAACCCCGAGATTGGAGTTCGGTTTGAAGCAACTCTTCTTGAACCCGGCCGACGCGTTGAAACGCCGCTATCCGTACAAGAGTTCCGTTAAAGCCGTTATTACCAAAGTGGATGCCGAAAACGGTGTAGAATGCACCATTGGCAAAAACAATACCAAAGGGTTTATCAGCCCCTTTGAAATGGGACGCGACTTTACCGCCAAGGAAGGCGACACCATCACCGCGCTCGTCGTGGGTGTGGACCCGGAAACCTTTACGGTAAACCTCTCCGTCAAGAAATACGACCAAGTGCAAAACCGCAAAGTGGTCGCCCAGTATTTGAAACAGGCCCCGCGCCCGACCCTCGGTCAGTTGTTGCAGGACTCTTTCAAAACTTCTGCTGACGAAGACAACAAATAAGTTAGATATTATTGAATACAAACCCGGAGCATATTTTCTATGCCCCGGGTTTTTGTTTTTTATATTGTAATTGTTGTCATCCCCGAGGGTTTCTGTCGGGGATCTGTCGTTTCGTAAGAGAACAAGAACAGCAAAAACAGATTCCCGAGCGTTCCACGCCGGCTACCTTCGGGAATGACACCAAAAAGGTCATCCCGGAGTGTTTTTATCCGGGCTCTCGTTGTTATTAAAACAAAGGTTGTTCTTTATTTCGTAAGGCGGGACCAAAGAGAGGTCTTTTCGGTTGTTGCAGGTAGGGCTTCTTTGAGTAAAACGCCCAGTAGAACGCCTTTTTCGTTCACCACGGGTAAGGAATCCATTTCCGCTTCTGCAAACGCTTTACGGGCTTTTTCGGCCCCGTCTTGCGGGTGCAAAAACTCCGCCGGGTTCATCACGCTGCCGCAAACGGATTGGGGCGTATAAAAAGCCAGTTCCGCCGTGCGGATAACGCCCTTTAATTCGCCGTCTTTCCCGGTAACGTAGCAGGCCGCAGGCAATTTTTTGCGCGGCAAACTTTTAAGCCGCTCTATCAGCGCCGCCAGTTTGGCTTCCGTGCGGACGGCGACAAAGTCCGTGTGCATCAGCCGCCCCACGCTGTCAGGAGCAAAGGAATTGGCTTCCGCCAGCAGTTTGACAAAGGCGGGCTCCAAGGCGGAGGAAAGGCGTTCGCGGTACGGGGTGGAAAACTCCTTCCACAATTTGGCCGCTTGCTCCACATTTAACCGCGCCAAAATATACGAGGCCTGTTTTAACGGCAATCTACGCAAAACAGCCGCGGCCTTCGGCGGGTCCATCGGGTTCAAACAAGCCACCACCACCTGCGCTTTCAGCGGGCCGATTAACAGCAATACTTCGTGCGTGGCCAAGGAAGCCAGCGCGCGGGCGGCCTCTTGCGGAGCCGCCAAAATAAATTTTTCAGTTATTACGCCCGCCAAGGCGTGCATTGGGGAGTTCATTTAAATAAACCTCTGTTAATTTATTATAATAAATTAACGCCCGATAAGGCCAAACTGCGAGGTATAAAATGTTTTTTAATAAACCCTTTCACGCCGTAACCTTTCAAGATGTAGTGCAATTCTGCCGCCGGGGCCTGCCCGAGGGCAAGCAGTTGGACTACAAATACATTATGCCCAAGAACCGCGAAAAATTCGCCAAGACGATAGCCTCGTTTGCCAACGCCTTGGGCGGCCTTATCATCCTGGGCGTGCAGGACGACCGCAACGACCGCCCCAAACCGCCCTTTACCGGGATTCCGTACCACGAAAAAATGCGCAACTCCATTGAGGACGTCATCCAAGTATATATTGACCCGATTGTCTTCGTGGATATTAATATTTGTTTGAGCCCGCGCGGGGACAGGATGTTTGTGCTTATCAATATCCCGCAGAGCAATTTAACCCCGCACTTGGTCGGCCCCTCCAAACGGGCGTATATCCGCACGGGGCAGAGCAGCCGCCCGGAAATTATCGTTCACCCGTCTAAACTGCCGTGGCTGTTGGACCACCGCCAAAAATCCGAGCGCTTGCGGCATATTCTCTACGATAAGGCCGAAAGCCATTTTGACAATTATTTAAAAACGATGAATGTATCTGCCGACGGCGAGACGGTTTGTACGTTATCCCTGTTGCCGATGTACCCGGACGAACCGCTGACCGATTATAAAAAACTGCCCGAAATGATAGCGGCCTCTTCTTCGCACGCGGACTACGGCACAATGGCCAATCCCGATTATCCGCTCCGCCCGGTGCAGGACGGCGCGGCTGTGATTTCCAACACGCGCGGCGTATATAAAATGACGGAATTTAACGATTACGGGCTTATTATGAACAAGCAAATCGCTACCCGCGAGGAACTGTTTAACGGGCACACATCTAAAACCGTGCGTATAGAAGTATTGGCGCAACATTTGACGCTGTTTCTGCTGACGGCGCGCAAATTTTTATCCCTCTTGGCCTTTGGCGGACCGCTGTATTTCCGCTTTAAAATGAATAACACCCGCGCCTTGCGCGCTTTGTTGGGCAAGCGGCAGGCCACCGTGCTGGAAGATTATTTGCGCTTGGATAGGGAAATTACCTTGTCCGACCTGGAAACCCGCCTGCCGGAGTTACTCACGGATGTGTTGCAGGAAGCGGCTTGGTCCCTTGGGCTCCGCACGGAAAACAACGAGATTAAGGATTTAATTAAACACACCTTGGGGGAAGCCAAATGAGCGAAATTTTTTATTCCACTGACCCGAATTTTTGCCCGCATTGCAAGCATATCCCGTGTGTTTGCAACCAACTGGGTGCGCCTAAAAAGCAAACTGAGCCCGTGCGCGTGCGTTTTGTAAAAAACGCCAAGGGGAGCGGTATGACGGTGGTAGAAAAATTGCCGCTTCACCCGCAGGGCAAAGAAGATTTGCTTAAAAAAATGAAGAAATCCTTGGGTTGCGGCGGTACGGTCAAAGAGGGGCGGTTGGAAATCCAAGGCGATAAAAAACTGCGCGCGGCCCAAATGTTGGAAAAAGAGGGCTACAAGGTCCGCGTGTTATAGGAGCGTTATGAAAGGCTTTACACTTGTTGAACTGCTGGTGGTGGTGCTGATTATCGGCATTTTGTCGGCGATTGCTATCCCGTATTATTATAACGCGGTGGAAAACGCGCGCCTTACGGAAGTGGTGCTTTTATGGGGGCGGCAAAAGAATTTTGTAAGCGGGCGCTTTATGAGCGCGGAACAGGCCGCCCGCCTGACGGAACAGATTAACAAGGCAAATTTAAAATATTTCACGGGTGAGGCCGTCTGCCGCCCGGGGAACGACGAAAATACTCCCTGCTGGGAAGCCGTTTTCACGCAAACCTCCACGAATCCCCACGCCCAATACCAACTGACGACTACGAATAATTTTATGGACTTGGCCTGCATCGGGCTTAATGGTGCGGGCGAAAATTTTTGCGAAGGGCAATCCCGCCAATCCTCCCCACTTGAAATAAACGGAAAAACCGCCTATATTATTAGATAGCCCTGTGGGTCGCCAGTTCAGGATGACCTCTTTTTTAATAAGAGGCTTTTTTCCCTTTGTCATCCCGTAGTGTATTTATACGGGATCTGTTGTTGCTGTTGCTGTCATTCCCGAGTGTCGTAGTCGGGAATCTGTCGTTTCGTAAGGTAACAACACCAGCAAAAACAGATTCCCGACTACAACCTTCGGGAATGACACCAAAAAGGAAAATAATTTTCCCTTATCGTCATCCCGGAGTGTTTTTATCCGGGATCTGTCGTTGTTGTTGCCGTTGTTTTTTCGCTGTTTATCGTAGAGGGCTTGACCCGTTTTTTTTTTTTTGGTAAATTTTGACTAGCGGCAAGTTTATGAGGGGGGACGTATGCGGCAGTTAAAAGCCGCTAAAAAGGCCGTTTTTGCTGATTCTTTCTGTCCCTCCTCTAACAAGACAGAAAGCCACGGGACGTACGACTAATAACCCGTACGTCCCCCAATTTTAAGGGGAGGGAAAAATGAATAATAACCGGAAGAAGAAAGCGTTTACGCTTACGGAACTTTTGGTAGTAGTCATCGTGATAGGTGTATTATCCGCGGTGGTGCTTCCAAAATTCAGTAAAGTGATAGAAACGCGCAAAACGACGGAAGCCGAAGAAATGATGGCAGCCGTTAGAACAGAACAAGAAAAACGCTGTGCCTTGGATAAAGCCTATACCACGGACGCGGCCACGGTCAATTTGACCTCATTAAATACCAAAAACTTTAACTATACGTTAAAGAATACGGGTATGGAAGCGGCGAGCAAGGGTAAATACGGCTACACGTTAAAAATGCCGTCTTACCGGGACGGCCGCTTATGCTGTGATAGCGCGGAGCAATGCGCGAAACTCAATAAAAATTATCCTTTGTGTAGTGAACTGACCGCCAAAGCGGACTACACGAGTGGTGCGGAGTGCGCGGCGGGTGGCGAGGAACCCGATATTCCGCCTACCTATGAGTGCACGGACGCAAAAGTAGTTTCCCGCAGTTGCCAAAGCGGTTGTGGTACGGAAACGCGTTCGGCTACTTGCAATACTTCCAACGGCCAATGGGAATACAGCGCGTGGAATACTTCGGGTTGCACGCCCCAGCCGGCCGCCGAAACAAAAGCGTGCGAGGCGGGATATAGCGGCACGCAAACGCGCAGTGCTGTATGTAAAAATGGCGCGTGGGTAATGGGCGATTGGACAGGGACTTGTACCTTGGTTTGCGATATGAGTTCCCGGGATGTGCTAAACCGTGCGCAAAATTGTGAACAAGGCGGGCATAACCCGAATTGGCAAGCCGGAACTTGGAGTACAGACACTTGTTCCTGCACTTGCCCGGCGGGTACTACTATGGACGATGAGGGCGCGTGTATTGTAAAGGGTTCTTGCCAAACAGATATGAACGAAAGAGAGGATTGTGAGCGCAGTTTGGGCACTTGGAATTTGGATACTTGCGCTTGTGTTTGCCCGACGGGTACGACTTATGACTCCCAGTCCCGTGCGTGTGTGAATCCCTCTTGCAACACCTCTACTTATAAGGCTAACCATAAGAGCGAGTGTTGCCCGTATGCTCCTACTACGGATACGGTATGCTGGAAAACGGAGTGGATATTTGACTCGTCCTCGGAGGAATATTGGTTCCCTAATACGGGGCCGCACGGAGACCGCACCTGTGATCCCGAGTATACCAATGCGCCGCGAACAGATGAAAACTGCAATGGTAGTTGCTCATTAGGTGATACCTGCACTTACCTTGCTAATTATAGTTTTTGGAATACGGGAGATACTGATTGTGTAGGCCTAGTGGATACCTTTGTATGTAGACTTAGCAACAACGGTTGGTAAAGAAGTGCTTTTAGTATAAGAACCGCCCCGGGGAGAGATATAACTCCGGGGCAGTCGTTTATAATCGTAACCTAGGGTATAAGAGGGGCACTCCGCTAGGGCCGCCCGCAGAGTACAGGGATAGTGTTGTTTGCTGTTGTTTCTACTTTAATAACAACAGATTCCCGACTACAACCTTCGGGAATGACGATATTACGAAAAAAGCGGTCATCCTGAATTTATTTCAGGATCTACTGCTTGGGTAGTGGTTGTTGCTGTTGCTTTTAACAACCCAAAAGGTAGATTCTGAAAACCCTGCGGGCCGCCAGTTCAGAATGACCCCAATTTTTATAACGGCCTTTTTGCCGTCATCCCGTAGTGTCTTTATACGGGATCTGTCGTTTCGTAAGAGAACAACCACGACAACAACAGATTCCCGAGCGTTCCACGCCGGCTACCTTCGGGAATGACGACTTTACGAAAAAAGCGCTCATCCTGAAACAAGTTCAGGATGACCTCTTTTTTAATAAGAGACCTTTTTTCCCCTTTGTCATCCCCGAGTGTTTTTGTCGGGGATCTGTCGTTGTCTTTTCGTTGGTTTGCAACATTGTAAAGTAGTGTGGCTCAATTAATCAAAAGAGTGCGGAGAATCGGCGACCCGCAGGGTTCTGGGATCCGTTGTTGACGTTGTCATCCCAGGCGTGGACCTGGAATCCAGTCCGTTTATAAAGCCCTTTTCCTTTTTAAATGCTGGATTCCGGGTTCCCGCTCGTATGCGTGCCCCGGAATGACACGTAAAAAGAGAATTACTTTTTCCTTGTCGTCGTCCCGGTCTGTTTAGCGGCCCGCAGGGCCGTTTCGGTAGGGTGCGACATTGCAGAGTAGTGTGGCTCAATGAATCGTAACCTAGGGCATAGAGTGGCGGCCCGTTAGAGTGCCCGCAGGGCCATTTCGGTAGGGTGCAACATTGCAAAAACAGTGTGGCTCAATTAATCGTAACCTAGGGCATAGAGTCGCCGCCTGCAAGGTGCGGCACGCAGTGTGCGGCCCGCTAGGGTGCCCGCTAGGATATTTGGGAGTGAGGGGGCACGTCGTGGGTAATCCACTTATTGGCGCCCAAAACGCTGCCCTTGCCAATGGTTACGTTGCCAAGCACGGTGGTTTCGGCGTAGATGATGACGTCGTCCTCAATATTGGGGTGGCGTTTAATGCCTTTTACGGGGTTGCCGTGTTCGTCCAAGGGGAAACTCTTGGCCCCCAAGGTAACGCCCTGATAGAGTTTTACATTGGAGCCAATCACGCACGTCTCGCCGATGACAACGCCCGTTCCGTGGTCAATAAAAAAGCCGGAGCCGATTTCCGCACCGGGGTGAATATCAATCCCGGTCAAATTGTGGGCGTATTCGGTAACAATGCGCGGAATTAAGCGCACGCCGTTTTTGTGTAAAAAGTGGGCCATACGCTGTAAGGTAATGGCGGTAATACCGGGATAGCACAAGAGCGGCTCCACGGGATTTACGGCGGCCGGGTCGCCCTCATAGGCGGCGGTAATGTCGGTAATCAGCAGGCGCTGAATATCGGGCAGGGCCAAAACAAAATCTTGCGTCAGTTGGTGCGCGCGGGCGTGGCAGGCGTTGCAGTCCGACTTTTCCTTGCACAGAAAGCAAAGCGAGTTTAAAATCTGCTTTTCCAGCCGGGCGGCCAGTTGTTCCAGCGAAGCCGGACACGCCTTTTGCGAGGTGCACTCCAAGGGGTATTGGTATAAAAAGTCTTTAAATGCGCAAAAGAGTTCTACCGTTTCGGTGGCGGAAGGGATAAACTTGGCCTTTTCGTAAAATTTTTTATCAAAAGTGCTTTTGAGTTCCTCAGTTACGCTGGAAAACGGATTCATAGAGCCCCCTTACATCTTAAAATCTTCCCCTAAATACAGGCGGCGGGCGTTGGCGTCGTTAAGCAAGGTGTTTTGGTCGCCCTCCACCAAAATTTTACCGTCGTAAATCAAATACGCGCGCTCCGTAAGCGGCAGGGTTTCGCGCACGTTGTGGTCGGTAATCAGCACACCGATACCTTTGTCTTTGAGTTTAAAAATCATATGGCGCAGGTCGGACACGGTAATCGGGTCAATACCTACAAAGGGTTCGTCCAGCAAAATGATTTTGGGGTTACTAATCATACAGCGTGCAATTTCCATACGGCGTTTTTCGCCGCCGGAGAGCGTCCACGCTTTCTGCTTGGCCAGTTTGGTCAGGCCGAACTCGTTTAACAGGGCTTCTACGCGGCGTTTTTGCTCTTGTTTGTCGTCCAAAATGCGTTCCAGCACCGCCAGCAGATTTTCCTCAACCGTAAGGCCTTTAAAAATGGTGGGTTCCTGCGCCAAATATCCCAGGCCGTGGCGGGCGCGCTCGTACATTGGCAGTTTGGTTACATCGTCGCCGTCAATAAACACGCGGCCCTTGGTGGGGCTGATAAAGCCGACCATCATATAGAAGGACGTAGTTTTCCCGGCGCCGTTGGGGCCCAACAGACCGACGATTTCGCCGGACTTAACGTGTATATCCACTCCTTTTACGACCATACGGTCCTTGTAAACTTTTACAATTTGTTCGCTGCGCAGTTCCATAAGTAAAAACCCCTAAAATTTGGTGTTGGCGGAGGCTTCGTTGAGCCGGGGGGAGACCGCCCAGCCCTGCACCTTGCCGTCTAAAATTATTTTTTTGCCTTCGTTGTCGGACTGGACCTTATCCGCTATTATAGCAAATGTACCTTCCTCACTCGTGCCGTGCACCAGCGGACGGGAGCCGTAAGCGTAAGACTCGTTATTGTTGCCGTCGTAAATAATGGTGTCGGCTTCCAAGGTGCGGAGCGAGTCCGAAGCCGAGGCGCCGCCCTCCAAAAGCAAATGATTTTGGGCTTGGCGGTAGGTGGCCTTGTCGGCGGTGAGCGTTTGCGGGCCTTGCGGCGTATCGCGCACGACGCGGACGTTTCCCTCTAAAATAAAAATTTGTTTGTTTAAATCAAACCCCGCCTTTTGTGCGTAAGCGGTGGCGGTGCCGTTCTTTTTATCCGTGTAAATCAGGCGGATTTGTTTGCCCTTGTTGGCGGTTAAAAGGCCCTTTTGCGTTTTGTAGTTATAGCGGGCGTAGTCGGCATAGGCCTGGTATTCGGGCGCGTTCTTTTCGGCCTGGCGCAGATAGACGTGTCCCTTGGCCGTAAAGCGGTTCAAGGCGCGCTCGGACAAGGCGTAATCGGAGCGGAAGCGGTACGTCCCGTTATCGTAGGAAACGTGGCCCTTAAATTCTTCCTGCTGTTTATCCTTGTAAATAACCCAACTGTCGCTTTGCACAAGCCCGCCCAACACTTCGGGCATTTTTTTAACGGCGGTCTTTTGTTTTAAATTGCGTTTGGCCTGCGTGAGTTGCTTTTTGGCGGGCGGAATTTTGATTTCCGGCCCTTGGGCGCGCACCGTCCGGCAGCCGCTGATTGCCACGGTTGCCAGCAAGGGGAGCAAAAGGAGCCATTTTATCTTCATTTGTGTAGCGTATCCTTGTTTAGTTTTAATTCGTCCGTGCGCGCAGGCAAGCGGGTTCTTTGTTTTTTGAGTTCAATTTTGGATAATTTGGAATCTGTTTCCACGCCACCCTTGGCCGTTACCTTGGCTCCGCCGCGCGTGATGACCGTTTTGGTGTCGGACCAAATGCGGTTTTTATCTACATCGTAGGAAAATTGTTCGGCGGTGATGGTGGCGTTTTCGGTTAAAGATTTTATCACGGCGTGCCCGTCAATAGATACCAGTTTGTGCGGGTAGTCAAAGGTGCCCGTATCGCCGGTTACCTGTACGCTGTCCTGTCCGTTTTCTTTCAGCAGCAGCACGGGATTTTTTAAGGTGGCGCTCTTCAAGTCGGAAAAGTCCACCGCGTCGGCGCGCAAAACCCATTGTTTTTGGCTGTCTTTTGATTCAAAAATGGAAACCTGCGTTGCCAGTTGCATACCGGCGTCCTCGGTGGGGGAAAAAGTATCACTCCCGCCGCAGGCGGCTAATAAAGGCAGTAAACCAAACAAGAGGTATTTTCTCATTTTTTATCCAAAAACGCCAAATATTCAATTAAATCTTTTTCGTCAATAATGCCCACTACCTTGCCGGATTTATCCAATACCGGCAGGTTATCCACGTGCGTGGCGTGAATCATTTTGGCCGCATCAATGGCGGGAACCGTATCCAAAATGTGGTGCGGGTTCTTCGTCATTACTTCGGTAATGTTTTTGTTGAGCAGGTCCGCGCCCTTTTGCAGTAAGCGGCGCAAATCCCCGTCGGTAAAGTAGCCAAGCAAATGGCCTTTATTATCCACCACGCTGGTGGCCCCGGCAGCCCCGGTTTGGGTCATTACAAAGAGCGCATCCTTGACGGAAGCCGTCTCGCGCACGGTGGGGTTGTTTTTGCCCTTGCGCATTAAATCCTTAACCTGCTGGGTAAGCAGTTTGCCCAAGGAACCCCCCGGGTGAAAGACGGCGAAATCGCGTTTTTCAAAGTGTTTGATTTTCATTAAGCACAGCGCCAGCGCATCACCCACGGCCAAGGTGGCGGTGGTGGAAGCGGTGGGGGCCAGGTTGTACGGGCAGGCTTCGCGTTCAATGTGAATCGTAATGTGGATATCGGACATTAACGCCAGTTTGGAGTGCGCGTTGCCCGTCATACCGATAATGGTGAGTTTGCGGCGCTCCAAAGAGGGGAGAATTTTATTGATTTCCTCGGTCTGCCCGGAAAAAGAAATCGCCAAAATCACGTCGCCGGGCATAATCATCCCCAGGTCGCCGTGCAGGGCTTCCACCGGGTGCACAAAAAAAGACGGTGTGCCCGTAGAAGCCAGCGTGGCGGAAATTTTGCGGCCGATAATCCCGCTTTTGCCAATGCCCAGCACCACTACGCGGCCCTTGGTTTTGGCGATTACATCCACGGCCTTTAAAAATTGGTCATCAATGCTTTTTTTGCTCAGTTCCAGGGCTTCCAGTTCAATTTCCAGCACGTGGCGGGCCATACGCTTTATGGCGGTTTCAGAAAATTCTTGTGTCATAGTTTCACCTATTTATCCACGGGGTCGCTTCGGGCGCGGGCCGTTGGGTTTTAAACGGCTCGGGCAAGCGGGCCGTTACAAAGGAAAAAGTAAAATACAACCCCGCACAGAATACCAAAAGCAGGCCGAACAATACGGCGTGCCCTTTTAAAGAAGGTGTCCAAACGGGGCGGTTATTTGTCATTTAAATTTTTTAACCAATTCGTCAATGGCGCACAATTCACGCGTCATTTTGGCGGTCATTTTTAAATCTAACGAGTTCGGCCCGTCGGACAAGGCGTGGTCCGGGTCCGGGTGCGCTTCAAAAAACACGCCCGCAATCCCAAGCGCGGTGGCCGCCTTGGCCAGTACCGGGGCCAACTGACGGTTTCCGCCCGTGGCCGAGCCCAGCGCGCCGGGCTTTTGCACGGAGTGCGTCGCGTCAAAAATGACGGGATAGCCAAACTGCTTCATAATTTCCAGCGAGCGCATATCCACCACCAAATCGCCGTAGCCGAAACTGGCGCCGCGTTCGGTGAGTAAAATTTTATGGTTGCCGCGGGATTCAATTTTTTTAATCACTTGTTCCATTGCCGCCGGGGCCAAAAATTGGCCTTTCTTCACATTGACGGCTTTGCCCGTATCGGCGCAGGCCAATACCAAATCGGTCTGCCGGCACAGAAACGCCGGAATTTGCAAAATATCGGCTACTTGCGCCACTTCTTCGGCCTGCCAAGGCTCGTGCACATCCACTACGAGCGGAAGCCCCGTAATTTTTTTGGCCTTGGCTAAAATTTCAAGCCCCTTGGCAAGCCCCGGCCCGCGGTACGCATCTACCGACGTGCGGTTGGCTTTGTCAAAAGAGGCTTTTAAAATAAAAGGGTGTTTCGTCTTGGCGATAATGGCTTTTAACTTTTTGGCGGTATCAATATAGTGCGCTTCGCTTTCAATGACGCACGTTCCGGCCATAAATGCCAAGGGTAAAGTATTGGAAATCTTGTAATTACCTATTTTAATGATTTTCTGCATACCCATATCATAGCAAATTTTGCCCGGCTTCTATATACAGAATCCCCGAAAAACTTGTATTTTTGCGCCGGGTATTTTATACTATATCGGTAGATAACCCTTTTAGGAGGCTTTTATGAACAGAGGTTTTACCTTAATTGAACTTTTGGTGGTGGTGCTGATTATCGGCATTTTGTCAGCAATTGCACTTCCACAGTACGAAACCGCGGTGGAAAAGAGCCGCGCATCCGAAGCGTTTGTAAACGGGCGGGCGATTGTGGACGCGATGAACCGCGCCTTGAACGAACGCCCCAATGACTTGCCCAAAACGCGCTATGACCTAGACATCAAACTTTCCGGCGGGTCCTGGAATGCGGCAGGAAACCAATATACTACTAATTTGTTTGTGTACGATATGTCCAAGGGCGACCGCGTGGAAGCCACGCGCAACTTGGGCGGCTCCGAAAAATATGTATTGTCGTTCTTCAATAATTATAACGACGTAGCCGACCTGCGCACTTGCACACCGACGGGTTCCACCGCCACGAATTTGTGCAAATCGTTTGCGGGTTCTGGATTCACCGTTAAATAAAGCAGTCGTTAATTTTTATTTTCCCCGGGAGAGTGTTTTATAATACTCTCCCGGGTTTTTGTTGTTGTCGTTCTGGGGCAAGAAAGCCACCCGCAGAGAAGTCGTTATCCCGTAGAGTCTTTATACGGGATCTGTCGTTATTCAAATAAGAAGGTCATCCTGAATTTATTTCAGGATCTACTGCTTTTGTAGTTAGTTGTTGCAGTTGTTTTTAACAACCCAAAAGGTAGATTCTGAAACAAGTTCAGGATGACTTAATATTTTATTTTTTGAAGCCGTTACGCAAGAGTGCAACATTACTAAAATAGTGTGGTCCAATTAATCGTTAGTCAGGGCATAGAGTCGCCGTCTGCAAGACCGGCCCGCAGAGTGCCGTCTGCAAGACTGGGCTTGACCCAAGGTGTGTTTTTTGATAAATTGAAAAGAGAACGCCGCCGGGGTATTCCCTGGGACGCGCGTGTAAAAGTCGTTTTGCTCAAATATAAAGGTTTTAACAGGAGAAAAAATGAAGAAAATCTTTGCAGGGATAACCGCTTTGTTGTTGGCGAACCTCGCCATAGCCGCGGGTGCCAACAAAATGACAATGGTAACGTATTTCCCGGTGAAATATGTGGCGTACAGCCAGGTGGACGTAACCAAGCAAATGGACGTGGGTTTAACGTCGGCCTGCCAAATGAATTTGGGATGCTCGGCGGACGACGGTTTTAGCACGGGCAAATCTTTACGGGTCAATACGGCGCTTAATGTTGCCAAGGGCAAACTGGACTTAAACGACGCACCCGCCATCGTGGGCAATACGGCCTTTATTGGCAGCGGGAACGGGACTGCTGACTTTGATTTTGAAACGAACTTGCGTGTTAATAACTACAAGCAAGGTTATACGTTGCAAACGGACAATATGTATTTGAGCGAACTCAATTTATTTGGGTACAAATTTCCGGCGTGCAGCGGCAGTACGATGAGTTGGCAGAAGTTGAAACTGAAAAACACGGAAGAAGTGTATTTAGCCTGCGGCGAGCCGGAAAAAATTCCGTTTAACGGGTGTTCTGCTTGTTCTTCTTATGATGAAAATTCCGCGGAGTACGAAAATTGCGTACTGAACAATGTATCCTCTTGCTGTGGATATGCGTACAAAATTTACACCAAGCGTGGACAAGATGCCAAAGAATTAATGAAAAGCACCTCTTGCTATACCTGTAAAGAACAACAAAACGGGGTGGATCACCCCAGTGGCAATGTTTCCATAGGTGCTGGCGAACTGGCGTATACGTGGGGAAAAGAACAAGATTATGCCTCCAAAGATACGATAATGCCCACCTCAATACTAGAAACCATAGATTGTATGGAACGGGGATATCTCCCATATCAAGAAAGTACAAGAGTTACATTTAATAAATGTCCAGATGATGGAACTTGCGGAGGGTTGGGCGAATGTGTAACAGAGGCTTATTTTACTGGTTGTTCGGCGTTTGATTATATAGGAGACAAAGGCTTTTATTATCCAACTGCTTATAATTGTGGTTTCAGATCTTCTATTAGATTGTGCTCTTATCAGTGTGTGCAAAATTGGTAATTTTAATACCCCCGGGCTATATAACCCCCGGGGATTTTTTTAATGGTGCAAAGTGAGACCCCTGTGTTTATTCAACGCAGAGGTCTCAATCAGCCGATTTGTCCATAATTACTCACTTTCCGTAGTAACAGGTACTCCAACAGTTCAAAGTTTTGCGGCGCCACACAGGGCCTGCCGGTGGTTGCGCCGCCCCATACCTCTGGCGAACTCCAACTGCCCTCAGGCAGCCGGCCCAAAGTTTGTGCAGCGGCCTTGCATACCAAACGCACCTGCTCCGTGTTGTACAATCCTCAAAGAACTTTTTTTCTGCTTCCCGGTCCCCTGCCGTGCCACGCTCTTCGCGCCCGCAAAGCAAACAATCGGGAACAGTTGTCATCCGTTCGCACCGCCAGACATCATCAGGAAAGGCTGGTGTGCCGGGGTAGTTTTCTGTCGGCCCTTACTAGGGATATGAATAGTATAGTGGAATTCCGGCTGAAATCAAGGGGAATTATCCAATATAACCCATTTTTAATACCGCCTGGCCCAAGGGGCGCGCGCCGTCCGTCGGGAGCGTTTGCCCGTTCGCGGCCAAAAGCGTTTGTCCTTGCACCTTGGCAAGCAGGCTTTTGCCGCTCGCCCAAATTAGCATTGTTTTGCCTTCCGTCCACACGCTGGCGGGCTTAATAAGCCATAGGGTATTATTTATGTCCAGCAAATATTTGCCGCCTTGGGTGCGTTGGCGGGGCAAGGTCCACCACTCGGTTACCTCGCACCCGGTTAAAGCCGGGTAGTTCAAGGGAACGGCGGATAAAAGCGGTATGGAAACGCTGTTGCTTTGCGCGGCAGAATTGTCAGCACTGTAAGCATTTTCCGGCCCTTGGGCATCGCGCAGAGCGGGCAGCGGGGAAAACGGGGGCGCTTCGGGATACGTGGTAACGGGGGTAAAAAGCCGCATTATGGAAAATTCGTCCAGCCCAAAAAGTTGTGCCATTTGGGCTACATATCCTTTGGAGGGACGGCGTTTTCCGGTCGTCCACAGGGCCACCGTAGCGGTGGAAACTTGCAGGAGCCGTGCTAACTTGGCTTGGGCTCCGCGCAATATGCCGCCGTTCCATTTTTCCAGTTGTTTTTCAAACTTATTTATCATCGGCTCCTCTCTAAAAAATGATTAGGCCCAATTAGGACCAAAAAACACTTGACAAATGCTAACAATACTTACTATACTAACATTTATAAACAAGCCCTAACTTGTTTATATCCTTCGGGCGTACAAAATTGCATCTATCCTTACAGAAGCAAATCCGCCTGCCGAACCCGGCAGTTTAGGCCGCGCCCGCGGCCCCAGTATTTTGTGCGCTCTTGCTTGCGTGTATCCCGCCAGGGGGCGCAAGTCTATTGTAGCAAATAAAAAGATGTTTGGGTTAGTAAAGTTAAGATTCCAACGCGTCCGCCCTATGTTAAAAAGGTTTCCGGCCGATTGGCTTAACTTTACTAGCCACATCTTCCAACTATGTGTTTCTACCTCATTTTTTACCTAGTGGGCACGATTGCCCTGGTGTGCTTTGCGCGCGATTTGGTGGACTTTTTTAGCCGCTAAACCGATTTTTCAGGCGGGGTATAGGGGAAATTATCTATAATGTAGAAATGAAATCAGGTTTTTCCCTTAACATTTACGGCCTAATTTTTGCCATTATGCTGGTTATGGCCGCGCTGACGTACCTCCTGCCCGCCGGGCAGTATGACACCGTCCAAAAGGACGGCCGTTCCTATACCGTGGCCGGGTCCTACCATAAGGTGGAATCCAACCCGCAGGGCCTTGCTGCCGTGCTGACGGCCCCCGCCAAGGCCTTTGGCGATTGTGCCGATATCATCGTGTTTATTTTTATTACCGGGGCGATTTTTACCATTTTGGAACGTACCGGCACGGTAAACGCCGTGATTTTGGGCACCAGTTATTTGTTCTCGCGCACGGACTCTCTAAAAAAGTTTTTTATCCCGGTCAGTATGATTTTATTTTCGCTGGGGGGAGCCGTATTCGGTATGGAGGAGGAAACCCTTATCTTTATCCCGCTGTTTATCCCGCTGGCGCTCTCGCTGGGGTATGATACGGTGGTGGGGGTGAGTATTCCCTTTTTAGGCGCGTGGGTGGGGTTTGGCTCGGCGTTTATGAACCCGTTTACGGTCGGCATTTCCCAGGGTATTGCACAACTGCCGCTCTATTCCGGGTTGGGATACCGCTTGGCCGTGTGGGCTATTTGCACGGGCGTGGTGATATGGTTTGTTACATGGTATGGGGAAAAAGTGCGTAAAAATCCTACCAAAAGTATCACTTACGAGGCCGATAAAGAAAAACGCAAAAACTTGCATTTAAACGTGCTGGAAAAGCCGCATTTTAAAGCCTCGCATATTTGGATTTCGGTTGTTTTTACCTTGGGTATGGCGGCCCTCGTATATGGGGTGGCGGTCTATCATTGGTATATTATTGAAATTTCCGGCCTGTTTTTGGGCGTAGGGTTGGTGGCGGCGGTTATCGGCCGCTTGTCCTTGAACCAAACGACGGACGCGATTATTGACGGGGCGCGCAGTATGGTTAGCGTGTCTATTATGCTGGCCTTGGCGCGCGCGATTGTGGTGATTGCTTCCGACGGACGCATTTTGGATACGGTTTTGCACGCCATTGCGCAAATTATCGGCCAGCAACACCCCTTGGCCGCGGTGGAGGGGATGTTCTGGGCGCACACATTTATTAACTTCTTTGTAGCGTCCGGCTCCGGCCAGGCCGTGCTGACAATGCCCGTAATGATTCCGCTGTCGGACTTATTGGGTATCAGCCCGCAACTTTCCATTTTGGCCTACCAGTTCGGCGAAGGCTGGACGAACGCCATTATTCCCACGGCTCCCGTTACAATGGCCGCTATCGGTATGGCGGGGATTCCGTGGCTCAAATGGGCGCGCTGGAACTTGGGCCTGCAAATTGTGCTGGCCGTACTTTCTATGTTGCTCTTAATCCCGCCGTATTTACTGCATTGGTAGCCTGATTGGTTTGTTAGAAGGCCCCTCTCGCAGGGGCCTTTTTTATGCCCTTTTTATGAACTTATCCGCTAAAATTGATTTGGAAAACCGCATTTTTGCCCGGGCGGCGCGTTTATCCGTCCCGGTGGACGGCGTGCGCGGGCGTTTATCGTCGCCTGCGGACGAGGCGCATTTGCAATCGTTGATAAGCGTGTATAATCGCTTTTTTGCGGACGAAAACCGGGCGCTTTTCCCGGAGGAAGATTCCTCTTTAACGTGGCGGTATTTCAAGCAAGAGCGGCGGTTTTTGCCGTTTTTGTGTCCTATAAAAGGCGTACCGTTTTTTGCGAGTGATTTTAAGGCAAATTTATTTTACTTGCAAAATTAATTTGACAAATAAAAAATACTTTGCTATAATATATTTATAATTACAAAGCGCAAAAAAGCGGTTTGTAATTTTTTTATCTCCGGGCGCTCCGCCCACGCTTTCCTTTTACTTTCCGAATATGCAAAACGGGATTTTTTCATAGTCCCGTAATTCTTATTTGGAGTTTTTCAATATGCCAGCCAAAAAAACGCTTTCCTATCAGCCGGAATATTGCGAGCGTTTGCTTGCTTTTTTTAATGTGGCCCCGTTTACCGTTACCGAAGTGCAAAAGCGCGACGGCAGCATTAGTTTGGTGGAAACCGCCGCCGAACTGCCCACCTTTGCGGCTTTTGCCAAAATGTTGGGTACCACTTGCGAGGTTCTTTCCGGGTGGGAGAAAAAGCACCCCGCCTTCCGCTTGGCCGCCCAAAAGGCGCGCGACTTGCAAAGTAACATTCTCATCCAAAACAGTTTGCGGGGCAATTATTCCTCGTCCTTTGCGGTGTTTACCGCCAAAAATCTTTTGGGGTGGAAGGACGGAAAAGAGGACGCCGCGCGCCCGGATATCGTCGTGCGCTGGGAGGAAAACAAATGAATAAGACCCGTATCGTTATCCCGTATTCGCCGCGCCCAGTGCAGGCGCAAATCCACCCGCAGTTGGAAAGCCACCGCTTTTGTGTGCTCGTTACGCACCGCCAACTGGGCAAAACGGTTTGCGCCGTCAACCATTTGCTTAAAAAGGCCCTGCAAAATCCGCTTCCTCACGCGCGGTATTTTTATATTGCGCCCTTTTTAAAGCAGGCCAAAATGATTGCCTGGGATTATGTTAAACGCTATACCGCGCCCCTGCCGGACGTTACCGTAAACGAAAGTGAACTCTCCGTCCGCCTGCCCAACGGCGCGCGGATTTGGGTGTGCGGGGCCGATAACCCCGATGCCCTGCGCGGCACCTATGCCGACGGGGTGGTGCTGGACGAATACGCCCAAATCAAGCCCGATGTGTTTACCGAAATCATCCGCCCGATGCTTTTGTCGCGCGAGGGGTGGGCTGTTTTTATGGGCACGCCCAAGGGGCAGAACGCCTTTTTTGAACTTTTTAACCGGGCGCAAAAGGCCGCTTTATCCGAGCCTTCTGTTTGGTGGACGGGCGTTTTCCGGGCGGACGAGTCGGGCGTAATTTCTCCCGCCGAACTGGCGCGCTTAAAGCGTGAAACGCCGGACACTATTTTCCGCCAAGAATATCTGTGCGATTTTACCGCTAGTGCGGAAAATGTGTTAATTCCCATAGATTTGGTGCTGTCCGCCTGCGCCCGCGCGTATAGCCCGGCCGAGGTGCGCTTTGCCCCTAAAATTATGGGCATTGACCCCGCCCGCTTTGGCGACGACCGGAGCGTTATTTTTTGCCGCCAAGGGTTAAAAACCTTTGAGCCGCTGGTATTCCGCCATATTGACAATATGACGTTGGCCGACCGTGCCGCGCGGCAGATAAACCTCTTCCGCCCGGACGGCGTGTTTGTGGACGCCGGGTGCGGCGGGGGCGTGATTGACCGCTTGCGCCAACTGGGCTTTTGCGTAACCGAAGTACCCTTTGGCGGAACTTCCTTGTTCCCCGCGCAGTACGCCAACAAACGGGCGGAAATGTGGGGCGAAATGGCCCGCTGGTTAAAGGCCGGGGGCGCGTTGCCTCCGTCGCCCGAATTAAAGGCCGATTTGTGCCAAGTGTGCTACGAGTACGACGCGGCGGGGCGGATGCGGTTGGAGTCCAAGGATAAATTAAAGGAGCGGTGCGGCCAAAGCCCGGACTTGGCCGACGCACTCGCGCTGACCTTTGCGGCGCCCGTCCGCCCCAGAAGCCTGGGCGTAAAGGAATTTGCCGGGTGCGAGTACGACGTGATATAAGGCTTATATGTTCCCGCTAATGCGTGAATAAAAATAATAAAATTTCGCCTAAAATTTAAGTAAAATACTATTATTTTAAAAATATTGCTTGACAAAATGCTATTTTTTATGATAAAGTAATAAACATAGAAGTTAAGCAGTATTCCTCTTATTTCCCAACAATTTTTGTAGTGTGGTTTAAAGTGCCTTTTATAGGCTTTTTTGACATAAAAAAACCCGCTCGTTAGAGCGGGCAAAAAAGTCAGCCAAAGGTTTTTTACACCGGGTTTCCTACCAGGCCCAAGGCCAACAACCCCAGTAAAATAACCGTCAGCAAAATAGAAATCCAAGTAGCGGATTTTTTGCTCTTCTTTGGAAAAACCTTGCGCGTGATAATATAAAAGCCCGGAAAGGCAAGTAAAATCACAAATACAAAAATCGTTATTAATCCCATCATAGTTGTACCTCTTTTGTTATTCTAATAAATTTTTACCGTTTGCGCACGCCCGTGCGCGCAAAAAAACGGGTTAATTCCAACCTATGAAAAATAATATCCAACCAAAGACCGATTATCTGCGCCTTTACGGCGAACTGAAAAGCGAGCGCGCCTCTTGGACGCCCGCTTGGAAGGACCTCTGCGCTTATCTGGCGCCTACGCGGGGCTTTTTTGACGGGCAAACGCCCAACCAAGGCCGCCGCTTGGACCACAAAACCTTGCTGGACAGCGACCCGTGCCTGGCGGTGGAAATCCTTTCCGCCGGGATGATGAGCGGGCTGACGAGCCCGGCAAGAAATTGGTTTGACCTGAGCCTTGCCCCGCGTGAACTGGCCGCAGTGCCCGGCGTGCGCGAGTGGCTGGCCGAAGTAAAAAAACGCTTGGAGGACGCCTTTGCGGCCAGCAATGTGTATAGCACGCTCCATATGTTTTACCAAGAAATTGCTGTTTTTGGCACGGCGGCCTTTTTGCTGGAAGAGGACCCGCAGAAAGGGATTCGCTGCCGCCCCTTTACCATTGGGGAATATTGCTTGGGTACCGATTCCTTGGGGCGCGTAAACCGCTTCGGGCGCGAGTTCTTTCTAACAGTGCCGCAAATGCGCGAAGCCTTTGGCCTTGAAAACCTGCCGCCCGCCTTGCAGGTATCTTCTACCCCAAACCGCTACCATAAAATTATCCACCTGATTTTGCCCAATAAACATTATTCCCAAGAGTGTTTGGATAACCGCCGTATGCCTTATTTATCCGTGTATTTGACGGAGTCCGGCCATTTGCTAAGCCAAAGCGGCTACCGGGAGTTCCCCGTGATTGCCGCCCGCTGGGAAGTAAAACACGCGGCCGATGCGTACGGGCGCGGGCCGGGGTGGAAATGCTTGGGCGACGTGAAAATGCTCCAAAAAATGCAAAAGGCCAAATTGGTGGCGTTAGATAAAAACACCAATCCGCCCGTAATGGTGTCGGCCAATGTGCAGGGCGAAGTGAATCTCCTGCCCGGCGGCATTACCCGCTACAACGGCACGACGGACGCGGCGGTAAAGCCCGCCTATCAGGTGCAGGCCGATTTAACATCCTTGGAAAACGCTATTTCGTCCGTCCGAAGCACGATTCGCGCGCAGTTCTTTGCGGACGTTTTTCTAATGCTGTCCGCGCAAAATTATTCCAATATGACCGCCGCCGAAGTGGCCGAACGCCACCAGGAAAAAATGCTGGTGTTGGGGCCCGTGTTGGAGCGGCTTAAAAACGAACTGTTGGACCCGCTTATTGACCGCGCGTTTGCCTTGCTCTACCGCCAAGGTTTATTACCGCCCGCACCCGAAAGCGTGCAGGAGCTAAAAATGAAGGTGGAGTATGTGTCCCTGATTGCGCGGGCACAAAAGGCCGCGGGGCTTTCCTCCCTTGTACAGGGGATTAATTATGCGGCCACGCTGGCGGCGGCTAATCCGCAAGTAGCCGATAGGGTGGATTACAACCGCGCGCTGGAAGAGGGGCTTAATGCCTTGGGCGTGGCACCCGCCTTATTAAAAAATTCGGAAAAGTAAAAGCAAAATGAAAAACCGCTCCCGGGCGCGCCTTTATAAGCGAGCGGCCCGAAAGCGGAGTAAATACGGCTCCCGGAACCCCGTATTTGCCTATTAAAACAACACAAAGCGCCGGGGCAGGCGTCTAAAATTACCGCACGCTGCCCCCGCCGCGGGGGAGAACCGCACCGGCTCCGGCTTCTCTCCCGTCTATATAAAAACCTATGAACGAAAAACAATTAAAAAAACGCAACGCCTGCGATTTGCAGGCCGTTCTGAAAACCGTACAGGGCCGCCGCTTGCTGTGGCGTATTTTGCAGGCCTCCGCCCTATACCAGCACGGCTTTGTGCCGGGCGACGCCTGCGCGACGGCCTTCCACTGTGGGCAAAAAAGTTTGGGGCTTTTTCTGCTGGCGGAAATAGAAGAAGCCGCCCCATCCGCCTACGCACAAATGCGGGGGGAATATTTGTCCGAAGTGAAGGCGGAACAACAACAGGTAAACCGACAAAGTGAGGAATTAATATGAGTGAAGAAATAACCGATTTAAACGCCCCGGCCGCTCCGGCCGCCGAGCCGGACAAGCGGGCGGACGTACCCCAAGACCCGCCGCTATACGACGGACTAAAACTGCCCGAGGGCGTTGTGTTTGACGAACCGTCCTTGGACGCCTTTAAAAACTTGTCGCAGGAAATGGGGCTTTCGCTGGAACAGGTGCAAAAACTGGTGGATTTTGAAGGCCGTTTTGTGCGCCAAGGGGAAAGCGAAGAACAAAGCCAAAAGCAGCAAATTATGGAAAACTGGGCCCGGCAGACCAGGGAAATGTATGGCCCCAAGTTGGAAGAGGCTGTTTCCTGCGCGGTCCGCGCGGCGGACATATTCGGCGGGCCCGAACTGCGCAACCTGTTGGAAGCCACGGGGCTTGGGAACCATCCCGTTATCGTCCGTACCTTTAACGAGATAGGTAAACGTATCAGCGAGGATTCCTTCCCGGGCGGCAAACCCGCCGCCGTGCAGGATAAAACCTTCGCCGAGGCGTTGTACGGAAAACACAATTAAGGAGAAAAATATGGCAATTATTGCTGACAAGCAGTACAGTTTGATTGATTATGCAAAACAGTTTGATCCCTCCGGCCAGGAACTGGCCATTGCCGAGGTGTTAAGCAAGTCTAACGATATTATCGGCGATGCACTGGTGGTGGAAAGTTCCTTAGACAGCGGCCACGAATACGCCGTTAGAACCGGCATCCCGGAAGGCACTTGGCGCCGCGCTTATCAGGGCATTGAACCCGCCAAGGCCACTACCAAAGTGGTGGTGGAATCCTACGGTACCTTGTCCGCCTATTCCGTGGTGGATAAATTGGTGGCCGAGAAAGGGGGAAATGTAGAAGCCGTGCGCACCGGGCAGTCCCGCGCGATTATTGCCGGGATGTCCAACACGATGGCATCTAACCTGATTTACGGCAACGCCGGAAAGAACCCGGAACGCTTTACGGGCTTGGCCGCGCGCTACTGTGAACTCTCCGGGGCGGAAAGTTCCCGCAACGTCCTTGACGCGGGCGGTCAAACGGAAGGCAAAAACTCCTCTATCTACCTGGTGGTATGGGATACGGACAAGATTTTTACCTTCTTCCCCAAGGGCTCCAAGGCCGGCATCCAACGCTTGGACCACGGCCTTGTCAACCATATTGACTCTGAGGGCAACGAATATCCGGCCTATAAGGAATATTTTGAGTGGAAGTTGGGCCTTGCCGTGCAGGATTGGCGTTTTGCGGGGCGCATTTGCAATATTGATGTGGAAAATGTGCCCACGGACTTGATTGACCAAATGTGCGAATTGGAAGAGCGTATCCAAAGCCTTTCTATGGGCAAACCCGTTTGGTATATGAACCGTACCGTAAAAGCGGCCCTGCGCAAATTAACCAGTAACCGCACCAACGTACAATACACGCCGGATCAGGTAACGTCCAGACCGCTGATGACGTTTAACGAAATCCCGGTGCATATTTGCGATGCTATCGTAGATACCGAAGCCTTGGTGAAATAGGAGAAACATATGTTATTAGACCAAAGTGTTATTTTGTCGGATAAACAGACGCTGACCGCGACGGCGCCCTCTACCCACACGCTGGATTTGACCGCCGCCGGAAATGCCGTTCCGGGCCGCTTGTATGTGGTGGCCCGCTTGGACGAGGCCTTGACGGGGGCCACGGGCCTGACGGTTGCCCTGCAAACGGCTGATACGGCGAACTTTTCCAACGCGCAAGAGTTGGTAAGCGTGGCCTGTAATGTGGCTCGTTTATCGGGTGTGGGCGAACTATTTAGCGTGCCGTTCCCGCTGGGGGCCAAACGCTATGTGCGCGCTTATTATACTGTAGCGGGCACGCCGACGGCGGGCAAGGTGTCCTGCTTTGTTACGGATGCGGTGGACCTGAAATAAGGGTATGTTACCCGGGCTGTTTTTTAATGGCCCGGGTTCCTTTAAAAGTGGTGCCCTAGCGGGCGGCATATTAACAGGGTCGTACCCTAGCGGGGGGAAAAATCCGTTGTTGTTGCTGTCATTTCCGAGCCCTGCGGGCCGCACCCTAGCGGGCCGCACCTTGCAGGCCGCCATTTGTCCGCGCCCTTTTGATTAAGAGAGCCACACTTTTTTGCGATGTTACAAATAAACGAAGTTGAAACAACAAACAAGGCTGTAAAAACTGAGGGCATCCAAAATTGAGTGGTCCGCCTGCCACCTTGCCAGAGAACCCGCCTGCAAAAACACCTTTTGGGGAATATTCCTATAACCCCTTAATTAAAAACGCTTGAAATCGGGCCTGTTTTGCTCAAAATCGGGGTTTTTATGGCCCAAAAGCGGATAAATGCTTTCAAAATGGAAATGTTTTTGATGTTTAGGCCCAATTTTTTTAAAAATGGACGATTTTGGCAGATGTTACCCCCAACTGTGGATAAAAAATAATTATAAAACATTATTTAAAAATACCTACACAGAGAAACACCTATGAAAAAAACGGTATAAAATTTTTATAAACCAAATACCTAAATAAATTTTATAAAAGTGCATACGAAAATAAAAATACTTAAAATATAAGTATTTTTAAAATTAACTATAATTTTAAATTTGCAAAATTAGGATGAAAGTCTCTTAAAATTTTGAAATTTAGAATAACAAAACAATGATTAAAAATAAAAGCAATGAATATTTAAATAAAAATAAATTTAAGTATGAAAAAGCAAAAAAACAATGCTAAAAAATAAATAACACGTTTTACAAAAATATATATAAATTTGCGTTTATAAAAATAGCATTAAAATAAAAAATACTTAAAAAATAAGTAAAAATAAAATAGGAGTTAAAAATGATATCAAAAATTACCATTTGTAATTTGGCCTTGGCCCAGTTGGGGCAGGCTCCGATATCCTCTTTAACGCAAGAGGATGAAAAAGCGCGCCGCTTAAATTTGTTCTACGAGCCCGTGCGCGATGAGGTTTTGCGTACCCATAATTGGGGCTTTGCTACGGTCCGGGAGCCGCTAACGCTAATGGAAAAACAGGACAACTGCTTTTTGTACAAATACCCGCAGGAAGCCTTGTTTATCCGCCGGGTTTATCAAGCGCCTTACAAAAATACCGCGTTTCGGGAACTTTTTCACCCCAAGTACCGCACCCGCGTGCTGGAATCCACCGTGCCGCAGGCGTGGGCCGAATACACCCGCCGCGTAGAGGATGAAAACCAGTTTGACGCCGCCTTTGTCAAATCCTTTTCGCTCGCGCTGGCGGCGGATTTGGCACTGTCCCTTACCGGGGATAGCACCTTGGCCGCGCAAATTTTGCAAAAATATACGCTAAGTTTGGACGAAGCCCGCCGCAGCAATATGACGGAAAACTTTGCGCAAACCGCGCAAACAGACGCGTTTACGGAGGTGCGCTAATGGGTGTGCATTGCTTGCAGTCGTCTTTTGCGGGCGGGGAAGTGAGCCCCGCCGTGCAGGCGCGCATAGACAGCCCCTCCTATTCTTCTTGGCTGAAAACGGCCCGGAACTTTTTTGTTCACCCGCAGGGCGGCGCGTCCAACCGCCCGGGCACCGTGTTTATGGGTCGGGCCAAATACGCGGATAAGCCCTGCCGCGTGATTCCCTTTGTATTGGGGGAGAGTGAAGCCTATGTGCTGGAACTGGGGGAAAAATACCTACGTATTTACACGCCCGGCGGCCAACTGCTGGGCGCAGACAACACCCCGTACGAACTCGCCACGCCCTATTTGGCGGACGAAGTGGCACAAATCAACTATACCCAGTACGACCAAACGCTCTTCCTCGTCCACGCCAATCACCCGCCCAAACAACTCTCGCGGCTGGCGGACGGGACCTTTTCCTTTACAGAAGTGCCGCTTACATACGGGCCATTTATGCTTGCCAATACGGACGAGTCCAAAAAACTCCGCCTAACCCCGTATAACGAAACCGCCTCGTCGGACGGTGTAAGTGCCACGCTCTCTTTTCAGCCGATAGTGTATCCCAATTTGGCGGTGCTGGGGTATTTTAATAATGTGTGGTTTTATTCGGCCAGCGATTACGGGCTGGACCTTGCGGGAATAGTGGCGGCCTTTAATAAAGAGTTTGCTAATACGGGCTTTTCGGCGACTAATTTGGGCGGCATTATCAAAATAGTCTCGCCCCAAGCCACCGGGGGAGACTGCAACGGGATGCAACTTGTATTGGAATACCGCAACAGTTTCACGCGCCCTGCGGTGCTGACGGTGGCGCAAACGCTGTCCGGCGGGGCCAACAAGGGGGAATTAATCCCGTCCGGCGATGATAAGTTTTTGCTGGAAAGCGATTTTGACCTCTTTCAGCCCGGGCATATCGGGGGCAAATTCGCGCTGACCCACGCGGTGGAAAGCCAGTACCTCTCGGGCACGTTGGGCTATCAAAGCGTTTCCCAAACGCTCAAAAGCGGGGGTGATTGGCAGTTGCGCACCAGCGGAGTGTGGACGGGCCAACTGGTGTTGGAAAAGTCCGAAGACGGGGGCAAAACGTGGCAGAAGGTAAAATATTTCTCCCGCGCGGACGGCGAGGAAAATTTCAACGCGCTTGGCCACTTGGAGGACACCGCCGATATGTATTATTTGCGGGTCCGTTCGCTGGAAACAAGTGGCGAGGCGGGCTTTGAATTGCAGGCCGATGCGTTTATCCAAGAGGGCGTTGTAACGGCGGAAGGCTATTTAAACGCCCGGCAACTGGTGGTCCGCCCGGAGCGGCAGGTGGCCCTATCCGATTGGACGGCCGATTGGGCTGAGGGCTCTTTCAGCCCGTTTTCAGGCTATCCCTCGTGCGTGTTCTTTTTCCAGGACCGCTTGGGCCTTGCCGGAACCAAGCGTGAAGCGCAGACGGTGTGGTTTTCCAAAACCGGGGCGCACAGCGACTTTGGGCACTCCCGCGGCACGCTAACGGATAACGACGCTATCAGCGTGAATCTGTCGGGCAAAAAGTTAAACGCCATACACGGCGCGGCGGTGTGCGGGCGTTTATTGCTCTTTACCGCAGGGAGCGAGTGGACTTTATCCTGCTCCGGCGCGCTTACGCCCACCAATATCCAAGTGGCCCAGCAGGGCGAACGCGGGGCGAGCCGCACCGCCCCTGTGTTGGTGGGCAACCGGGCGTTATTTGTGCAGGCGCGCGGCGGTTGCGTGCGTGATTTGTTTTACGATTACAATACAGCCTCGTACATCGGCAACGATTTAACCTTGCTCGCCAAGCATTTGTTCTTTAACCGCGAGGTAACCGAACTGTGCTACCAGCAGGAGCCGGATAATTTGGTTTGGTGCGTACTGGACGACGGCACCGCCCTAACTTTGACCTATTTGCCCGAGCAAAACCTCTGCGCGTGGACCCGGCACGATACACAGGGCCTTTTTAAAAGCGTTTGCTGTGTGCCCAACCGGGGATATGACGAGGTTTGGTTCGTGGTAAAACGCCCAAACGGCTATTTTGTGGAACGGTTAGCGCGTCGTCTGGGCAGTAAAGAACCGCAGGACCAAGTGTTTTTGGACGCGTCCGTTTCGCTCAAAAGCGAAACGCCCTTTGCGCGCTTGGGCGGTTTATCGCACTTAGAAGGCCTGTCTGTCGGGGTGCTGGCGGACGGAAATGTTTTGACTCCGCAAACCGTTAAAAACGGGGAAATTTCGCTGCCCCGCGCGGTTACCTGCGCACACGCCGGGCTCCCCTTTACGGCGGAACTTGTAACCCTGCCGCCCGCCTTGTCCTACGGGGACGGTACGGCGGCTGACAGAAAAAGGCGTTTTAGCGGCGTTACCGTTAAAATGTTGGACAGCCGCGGCGGGCACATCGGCACGGACGAAGCGCATTTAACCGAAATCGTCCAGCGCACGGACGAGCCCTTTAATGCGCCCCTTGCGCTAAAAACCGGGGATTATGTGCTGAACCTTTCCGGCTCGCACAGCCTTTCCCCGGCGGTGGTCTTCCGGCAGACGGACCCTTTGCCGGTTACCTTGCTGTCGCTTATTACGAGGTAAGCATAAAAAGGGGGCTTTTGCCCTAAAAGCAAAAGCCCCTTTCAAAAGTAGTTTGGTTTATTTGGTTAGGCGAAAACTTTTCACCATACTTTTAGCCAGCAACTGGTCCGGCCCGTCCGCCGTTCCGGCCATTACATAATATACCTGATGATTATCGCCGGCGATGACGGCAATCCAAAACGGCAAAGAATTGCCTTGGTTGGAATAGCCAGTGCCGGAAACCAGCAGGGCTTCACGCCCGTTAATGGTGGTCTTTTCCGAGGAGTGGATTTCCAGTTGGCGGCGGTTTTGGCCGGAAACCACTACCTCATTAAAATCTTTAAACGGGTCCTCTTCCACATTGTTCTGGCGCACAATACCTGCCAAGGTAACGGCCTTGGGCGTTTTACCCGCGGCATCCTTTTTAAAAGCATTGGTATCAATGCCTACGGTCAAATCTACATCGCCTAGGTGCATCCAGTTGGAAAACGTCATCCCGTCATATACAGTCAGTTCCGCGCCATATTCGGGGGCCTGATAAGTGCTTTCTCCATACACGGGGTCAGCCGTTTGCGAGGCCGCAATAATGGGCTTAAAGGGGGCAATTACCTTTTTAACGCCCCAATACACCGCCAAGGCGGAGCACAAGCCAAATAACACCGTGGCTACACCCGCCAAAATAAGCGGCCATTTGTTGCTGTTCTTCTTTAAAATCATCCAAATAACTTTAAAGAGCAGGAAGAATACCGCATACACGGCTACAATTCCCAGTAAAAACAAAATAACCAGTATCGTCATTTATTACTCCTTTAACAAGTTTTTTACAGTATATCTTTTTATGAGAAAAAATAACATTGTTTTACGCAAATTTTTACCGCCGGATGCCCGCCAATTAACGCGAACCCTGCGCGCGGAGGACAGGCGGGAATTAGCCGCTTCGCACCCCGGGCAGGAGCCTGGCGCTTTGATAGGGCAGTTTGCGCAGGGTTCGCAGTTCGCCTTTACCCTTGTGCACAGGGGAAAAGTGGCGGCGGTGTGTGGGCTGGTGGCGCCGTGCTTATTAGGCGCGCGGGCGCAGGTGTGGCTTTTAACGGGGAGAGAAGTGGAAAAAATCCCCAAGAGTTTTTTCGCCTGTATGCGTGGGCTGGTGGCGCATTTTTCGGGCGAATACCCCGAACTCGTTGTATGGGTGGATAGTCGCTACGTCCGCGCCTTGCGGCTAGTAAGGCGGCTTAATTTTACTGCCGGGCCTATTTTAATGGTGTCAGGCATTACGTTTGTAGAGTTTATTTTTAGGAGGAAGGAAAATGGGAGGAGTCATTAAACAGGCGGGGTATGTGGTATCGTCCGCCCCGTCGGTCTTTGGCAACCGCAAGGCCGAAAAAGATTATTACAAAGCCTTGGTGCAGGACGCCAACAGGCAGGCGGAATATGTGTCCGCCACCGGGAAACGCCAAGCGGAGTATTTGTTTAAATCCGCCGCCGAGCGCAACCGGGAACTGTACGAAAATTACCGCCAAACGCTGGGCAGCCAGCAAACGGCGCTGGCCTCATCGGGCCTAAACGCTTCATCGGCCACGGTGCAAACTTTGCTTAAAAACAGCCGTTTAAATGCACAGTTGGACGAAAATGTGTTAAACACCACGCTGACGGATTCCTTGCGGGAAAACGAATTGGAAAACAGCGAAAAAATCCGCAGTTTAACCGAAACCGCCAACCAATATAAGCGCACCGCCAAACGCTCGGGCGTGTGGTGGAAATGGAGCAAGCAGTTGCTCTCTATTTTTAATTAGGAGTTTTTAGATTATGCCAACTATTCCAACTTATACACGCGGGGAACAATACAGCGCGCCGCGCGTTTTAAAAAACGCCCCGTCTCCTGTCCGCTTGAAGGAAGCCTACCAAAACACCTTGCAGGCGGCGGGCGAATTGGGGCAAACGGTGGCCCGGTTGCTTCCCGCTAGGCAAGAAGGACAAACGCAAAATTCAGGCGAAATAAAAACGCGCCAAGCCCTGTTGGCAGCGGCTTCCGGCGGGGTGCAAGCCCTGGATAAGGCCGCTAATCAAGTGGAAAACGCCAATTCCCCTGCGGCTGTGGATTGGGTGCTGTTGCGCGCGTCCGCCCTCGCCGGGGAAGTACAGGCCCAACGCCAACAGGCAAGCGAAGCATTAGCCCAAGAAAAAAATATCTTGGTGGAAACGGGCTCGTTTGCTCCGTCGGCGGGTGCGCTGGAAGCGTATTTAAACGAGCAGTTGCCGGGGTACGAGAGCCGCCTTTTATCTGCCGGAGTTTCCGCCAAAAGTGCACAAGCGGCCCTTGCCCAAGTGCGGGGGGAATCTGCGCGGGCGTGCATTAAGCGGGCCGTATCGGCGCAGAACTATCAAGCGGCGCAGGGCGTATATCAAAAGTTTGCGGGATCGCTTTCCAAGGCGGAGCAAGATGAACTAACCGCTCTTATCGGCGCGGCCAAGGCGGATAAACAGGCGCAAAAATATTGGGATAACGCACTTTCGCAAACGGACGGCTCCGCCGAAGCGCGCCTAAAATGGGCGAAAGCGCAAACCGCGGACAAAGCCGTTTTGGAGAGCCTTTCTGCCTTGGGCGAACAAGCCCGGCAGCAGGAATTTGCCCAACAGGCGCAGGCGTTTTTATGGTTGGCGTCCGCCGCTACGCCCGAAGAGGCGCGGAAACGCTTGGCTTTATCCCCGCTTAAATATACCGGGGCGGTGGCCCGTGCGGTTTCTCAGTTTGGCGCGTCCGCGCCGCACGTTTCGGCGGGAACCTTTAACCGTTTGTATTTTAGCGGAACGGAAAAAGAGAACGAACGCGCGTTTGAAAAAGGCGAAGTTTCGGCGCGGGAATTTTTGGCCCTGTCCGCCGCCTATTCATCCCGCCAGGCCGGAGCGGACGATAAAACGGGCGCGTTTCTGTGCGCCGGGATAGAATCCTGGGCGCAAAAGAAGGGCCTTTCCACTAACACGCAAGACGAAATAAAGCGCGAGGTACTGTGTTCGTCCGCCGACCCGCAGGAGCGTTTGAACGCCCTCAAACAAATTAAAACGTATTTTGATTTATAGGAGAAACTATGACCATTTCCACCCAAGTTACAAAACGCATTTACGCCGGAAACGGCGAAAACACCCAATGGGAGGTGGATTTCCCGCTGTTGTCGGCGGACCATTTGCAGGTGTTTTTGACTTCGCCCCAAGGCGTGCAAACCCGTTTAACCGAACATTACCGCTTGGACGAAAGCACCCATACGCTTATTTACCCGATAGAGACGAGCGGCCTTGCGCCCTTGCCCGAAAATTGGACGATTACGCTTTTGCGCCACACGCCGCCCACGCAAGAGGTGGATTTATTGCGCCAAGGCGAACTGGACGCCGAAGTATTGGAACAGGCTTACGATAAACTTACCTTGCTCGTGCAGGAATTGGGGGAAGAAACCGCGCGCTCTATAAAATATCCCGCGTCGGTGGAGCCCGCTTCGCCCGAGGCCGGGGAGTTGTTAAACCAAGTGAAGCGGGCGGCGGACGAAGCGCAAACCGCGGCCAATCAGGCGGAAGTATCGGCCAAGGCATCGCTAGTAAACGCCGGGAAGGCGCAAACCGTTTCGGCGCAGGCGGTGGCCGATATCTCCGCTAGGGAACAGCAGGTCCAAGAGGCCCTTGCAACAACCCAGCAAACCTTGTCTGCCGCGCTTGCCAGTCAAGGGGAAAGGCTGACGGCTTCGGCGCAGGCGTCTGCGGAGTTGGCGGCTTCATACGCCCAGCAGGCCCGTGCGTATGCCTTGCGCACCTTGGGCAAAAGTTTGGGCGAAGTGTATTGGAGCCAGAGCAAAACGGCGGCGGATAACCCCGGGGCCTTGCCGCTGTGGACGGGGGAATATATTGCTAATGCCGCCACGCTGTACCCCGATTTTTACGCGTGGGCCAAAAGCCACCCCGAATTGTGCAAAACCAAGGCGCAGTACGACGAAGCCCTTTCCGCTTACGGCGAGTGCCCGTATTATGTGGCGGACGAAGTATCCGGCTCCCTGCGCTTGCCCAAACTGACAAATTACATTAAAAACGCAGACGGGGAAAACGGTATCACGCAAAGCAGGGCCGGGCTTCCTACTGTAAAAGCCATTAGCAATACGGCCGCGCCCAATGTAAGCGGCGTGGCTTCCTTGCCTCCTTACGCCAAGGGCGTGCAAAATACGCAGGGCTATTCCCTGATGACGGGCTCGTCTATCAGCGTTTCCACGGCTTTGGCGTATGTGGAAAATGATGCATCCTTGGACAGCGCCGTCTATGGTGCGAGCGAAACCGTAACGCCCGCCCATACCACGCTTTACCCGTGGGTGTGCGCCTATTATCTCAATACCGAAAGTGCCGATACCTTGCAAATGCAAGAGCAGGCCACGGGCCTTACGCGGGCGGTGCGCGAGGTGGTGCTTAGTGAAAATTCCACCGTCAGCCCGCACGTTAAACAGCAGGCGCGGCAGTTGGAACTATTAGCCGTCGCACGCAGGAGTGGAAAATGAGCAAACTCAAAGATTGGCTCTATGCGGGCGGTGTGCTATTAGCCGTAGGGTTTTGGTTTTTTACGCTCTACGGACTACCCCCGCGGGTGGAAATTTTAGAAAAGAAAGTATCCGCGCACGAGGAACGCTTGGCGCGTTCCGATGTGAAGTTGGATATGATTGCGGACGATGTAAAAAGCATTAAGGTTATTTTACTTAACGCCGCAAAAAACTAAAAGGAGAAATAAAAATGACGCAACTTATTAATTGGTGTACCCAACATTGGCAGGATGTACTTGCCATTATCGGCGGAGTGGTCGGCGTGGCGACCGTCATCGTCAAACTGACGCCTACGCAAAAGGATGATGCGGTGCTGGGCAAGATTATTGCCGTCTTGTCCGCCTTGTCGCTCGTCAATGCGGACGGCTCTTTTGTAGGAGCAAAAAAATGATGTACGCCTTAATCGGCGGACTGATGGCTATGGCGGTGGGCGTACTGTGCGTATTGTCCGCCGCCGTGGGCCGCGCAAAAGAGCGGCTTCGCGTTGCAAAACAGGAGCAAAAAGAAAATGAAAAAATGGATAAAATCTTGGAGCAGGTGGCTGCTGTGCCTGATGAGCGTTTGCTTATCGTCTTGCGCGGGGAACACAAACCTGCGCGCAAACGCGCCCGTTTGCCGCGTTCGCTTTGACGTGCACGACGAGGGACTTGCGCATTTGAGTCCGCATAACTTGCGCGCTATTCTAGCCTTTGAAACCGCCTGTGCCCTAGCGGGGTCCTGCGGACTGCAAATCAATGCGCTAGGTAGCGATTAGTGGAGCCACATTGTTTTCGTAGTGTCGCGCTCTTATGAAACAGCGTCCTGCGGGCGGCAACTCTATGCCCTAGGTAGCGATTAGTGTAGCCACACTGTTTTTGTAATGTCGCGCACTTATGAAACAACACGCTACGCGCCGCAGATTTACCGCGCTCAAATGATTAGTGGGGCCACACTACGGGAGCAATGTTGCTTTTTGACGAAATATCCTTGCGTGCCGCAACTCTATGCGCTAGGCAATGATTAATGGAGCAACCTTATTTTTGCCAAAAGAGAGGGTCTTTTTTCTGCTTGTCATTCCCGAGTGTTGTAGTCGGGAATCTGTTGTTTGTAAAAAAGGCTACATTTGTACAAAACAAAACCCCCGGGGACTATAAAAGCCTCCGGGGGTTTTTAGTAAAAAGCAATTTTTAGAATTTACCGTTTACCGGGTTGCCGTTTGTAATGGCGTTGCAGTATTGGCCGGCCTTGGTGTTATCGCCTAATTGGGTGGGCTTTTCCGCCGCATCGCTGACAGCCCCGCAATAGCGGTAGGTTTGAATTACGCTGCCGTTATCTATCATTACCGTTTTTAATTGGTAAACATCTTTGGACGTGTTGCGGGTAGCGTTAATGACAAATTTCGTATCGCTTAATTGCTGCATCGTAATTTTATAGTTTTTGCCGCCGTAGTTGGAACCGTTTTGCGGAATTTCCACATCCAGCACTGCAAAGTTGTTGGCGCTCGGCCACGCATCCTTTTGGAAGCGGTATCGTTCCACCGCATCGCGCGTGGCGCTCATCAGCGTGAGGGCTTCGGCGGCGCGGGATTTTTCCACAGCCGTGGTGTATTGGGGCAGAGCGATAGCGGACAATACGCCGATAATCAGCACCACCACCAACAGTTCAATAAGAGTAAAACCAGAATTGTTACCAGTCATTTTTTATCTCCCTAAATTAAAATAAAAATTGCTTACACCATAGTATAGCAAAAAACGCCCGGATTGCAATATGCAAGAAAAACCGCCGGAGAGTAAAAAAACCGGCGGATAAATATTAGCCCAGGGCGGCCAGTTTGGTAAACAGGTCCTTTTGCTCCTTGCTCAGCGTGCGCGGCACGTCAATCGTCAGGGTTACGTATAGGCTTCCCTTGGCGCTTAACCCTTTGCCGCTTAATTTCAGTTTCTTGCCGTTGTGCGTTCCGGCGGGAACTTTTACTTTGACGGGGCCGTCTAAGGTAGGCACAAAAATCGTGCCGCCCAAGGCCGCCGTCCACGGCATAATGGTAACAGGAACATAGAGGTCCTCCCCTTCCAAGCGGTACATAGCGTGCGGGCGGATTTTAACCACCAAATATAAGTCGCCGTTGCCGCGTTGGGTCGGGTTGCCCATCCCTTTTAGTTTGATTTTTTTGCCTTCGCTCACGCCTGCGGGGAGTTTGACGGTAACCGTGCGCCCGTTGGGGAGCGTCATCTGCATATTGCCGCCGCGGTGGGCATCTTCCAAATTGAGCGCGAGTTCCGCTTCCACATCGCCCTCCGCCTGGCCAGAAGCCGCACTGCGGCCGAAATTCTTGCCAAAGCCGGAGAAACCTCCGCCCATACCGCCAAAAATACTTTGGAAGAAATCGCTGAAATCTCCTCCGCCAAAGGCCTGTGCCCCGCCTGTGCCGCCAAAGCCGGAAAATCCGCCGGTGTTCCCGCCGTAGGAATATTGTTGGTACTGTTGGTACGGATTACTTCCGGCAGACGAGCGTGCACGGGAAGAGGCTCCGCCGCGGGCATAGTCCTGATAGCCTTGTTCGCCCACTTGGTCGTAGATGGTGCGTTTTTGCTTGTCGGACAAGACGGTATAAGCCTCGTTTAAATCTTTAAATTTTTCTGTCCATTTGGCTTTTTCCGCTTCCGGGTGCATATCCGGGTGATACTTGCGGGCCATTGTTTTAAACGCTTTTTTTATATCAGCGTCCGAGGCGGTTTTACTCACGCCTAAAATTTTGTAATAATCTTTGTATTCTGCCATAATTCACACCTTCCAACTATCATTTTATATAATTTTTCTATATATTCAATATGCTATTACTAACTAAAAGCGCGAATAAAACGCCCCTAAGGTTGATATTAACAACGGAAGCCTTTTCGTCATTGACTAACGAGTTTATGCAAATTTTGCTTCCGTGGTATGTTTTGTCGTCCACAGGCAGTATTTTGTGGACGGGTGTTGTGGGGTTTTGTGCGCTGCTGCCGAATATTTTTTCCTCCCTGTTTGGCGCGCCTATTATTGACAGGCTGGGCCGTTCCAAAACGATGCTCTCGTGCGAGGTTATCCAACTTTTGCTCTTGGGCGCAATTCCTGTTCTTATTTTGACAGGCAAAGATTTGCCGTGGCTTATCGGCCTGCTCATTTTTTTAAGTTCGTTTTTTGATGCGCCCGGGCAACTGGCGCGGACGGCGCTGTCGCCCACGTTTTCGCGCTATGCCGAGGTTCCGCTTTCCAAAACTTCCGGCATCATAGAAGCCTTTGACGGCATTATGGCGGTGGCCGGGCCGCTGCTTGCCGGGGCGGTGATTGCTTACTGCGGCCTTTTGTATGCGTGGGAACTGTGCGTATTCTTTTGCCTTATCATTGTCGTTTTGTGCGTTGTTGTTTTTAGCAACCGCCGGCCCAGGCAGTTGCGTCCGTTGGCCGGATATCGCGAGGTAATTTCCCATTTAAAGACGGACCGTATGCTGTGGGAGCCCATTTTGTTCACGTTGCCGACCTTTATTTTGGGCCAGTCGTGGGAACTTATTTTGCTTCCCTCTTATATATATGAGCACGGGTTCAACTCGGTTTATTTGGGCTTTTTGGGCGCGGCCTTTGGGCTGGGAGCCTTTGCGGGCGCGTTGTTTTTTGCGGGTGCGGCCAAGAAATTTTCCTTCTTTACGCTACTTTCGTGCAATTATTTGGGCTACTTGCTTTCAATTTTGGTATTATATTTTAAGTTGCCTACTTATGTGGTTTTGGCGGCTACCACGTTGTGCGGTGTGCCGTTTGGCGCGTTCGGGGCGATGATTATCAGTATTATTTTGTTGCAAACCCCGGTGCCGCTTCGCAGTAAAACCTTGGGGCTGTACGCTACCGCCACTTATACGGTGGAAAGTGTATGCGTGTTGGCCTTGGCGGGGTGCATTAGTGGGGCGGGCCTGCAAAACACGCTGCTTTTGGTGAGTGCGGTGTTTATGGGGCTTACTTTTTTGAGTGTGCGTGCCCGGCGGAAAGAAGATTTTTGGCAGGTTTTATCGTCGGAGAAAAAAAAGAGTTTACAAAACAAAAAGGATTTACTATAATAAATATGTAGCAAGGATGAGCAGTTTAAAAAAACAGATTTTTCCCCGATAGCTCAATGGTGGAGCGACCGGCTGTTAACCGGTAGGTTGTAGGTTCGAGCCCTACTCGGGGAGCCATTTAAAAACCACGCGAAAGCGTGGTTTTTTTATGCCCTGCGGGCGGCAGATAGTCTGCTCTCTGTTGATTATTAGAGCCACATTGTTTAAGTGATGTTGCTAACATACAAAATGGCGAACCGAGAGCAGGCAAACTGCTTTGCCTGCGATAGGGCGAGAAAGGCGGAGCGATGTTTTTGTTTGTGCGCGTACTGTTCCCCGGCGCACAAGGCAAAAACCGCGAGCCCGGCCTGCAGAAAAATTCCGTCAGGAATTTTATCGGAAGGCGAGCCCTACTCGGGGAGCCATTTGAAAAGCCACGCGAAAGCGTGGTTTTTTTGTATCTTATAATAAACCCGTACATTTTGGGCGGGCGTTTTATTTAGGAGTTTTTCCATATGACAGAAATTACTTGTACTTATACCGGCGACGGGGAAACCAATCTTGTACACGGACCGACTGGAACCACGATTCAAACCGATTTGCCGCCAGACAACGGCGGGCAGGGCCGCCGCTTTTCGCCCACGGATTTATTGGCTTCGGCATTTGCTTCCTGCACGCTTACGATTATGGGCAAAATGGCCGCCGCGCGCGGGGAAGATTTTAAGGGCGCGCATTTATCCATACAAAAAATTATGGCTGCTAATCCGCGCCGCGTGGGGGAATTTGTCTTAAAAATCACGTTCCCCGCACATTTTTCGCCGGAGCAAAAAAAGTTCTACTTATCGGCAGTACAAGCCTGCCCGGTACATCAAACATTAAGCAGAGAAGTAAAGGTAACGGTGGAAGTTTTATAACCTAAAATTTTTTACCCGAAACGGCGTTTAATCTGTTATTATACCCATAGGAGGGAAATATGATTACAACAACTTTGGGAGAAAACTTGCAAACGGTAAGCGTACTGGACGGGAAAAACGGTTCTGTGCGCACCGCGTATTTTGACCCGCGCGAGGATATGCAGCCCGGCGAAGTTTTGGCCAGCGCGTTGGGTGCGTGTATGCTGACGATGATTGGCTATGCCGCCCAAAAACGGGGGGAGGACGTAACGGGTACTACGCTTTCCGTGGCGCCGCAGTTTGGCGGCACGCCGCGGCGGGTAGTGTCGGTGGAATTGGTGTTTACGTTTAAGGACAATTTGTCCGGCGAGCAGAAAAACTTTTACACACATATCGCCCAAACCTGCCCGGTGCATAACAGCCTGCGTGAAGACGTGGAATATAAAATAACCGTTAAATAATATGCTCCCGCACTTTTTACAGTGCGGGATTTTTCTGTATAATATCTTTATGATTCATTTAGACCCATACCGCCAAAGTTTCATTTATTTTAAATGGGGCTTTTGGAGTGTATTTATTTTGGGCGGGCTATTTATATGGGGATGTATCCACATAGAAAGCCCGCTGTTTAAAATACTTTTGGACAATGTTTTCGTCTATTTGCCCAACTATTTAACGCACGAATTTTCGCACCGGTTTTGGGCTGTTTTAGGGTGGGAGTGGTGGACGTATGCTTCCGGCAACGGTATGGAAACGCTGATTCCGCTTATTTTATGTTTTTGGGCCTTGCGTTTAAAGGGCGGGCGGCTGTTACAGCCTGTTTTGCTTTATTGGCTGGCTACTACTTTGTATGGGGCGGGAATTTATTGCGCAGATGCACGCGCGATGAAATTGCCTCTTACCTCTTCCGATATGATGACAAGTTACTCCCCCGGTGCCGTAAAGGGCGATTGGGTGTACATCTTGGAGCCGCTGGGCTTATTAAATTATGATGTGATTATTGGGCATATCCTAATGTATATGGCTGTATTCTTTTTGTTAATAGCCGTATGGAGTGTGTGGTATTATTGGACTCACTACGAGCAATATTTGTCCCATACGCCCTAGGTCCTTTGGCCCTGGCAAGTCATCCTCTTAAACCGCTATAATATATGTATGACCCGATTTGTTTTCATTGTTAGTTTGATGCTAGGCTTTTCTCTGCCGGTTTGTGCGCAGTTATTCCGCGTGCCTGCCGCTAGTATTAAATTGGCAAAAACCGGGGCTGAAATGACCTCTTTTCCACGCCTAATGCCCGAACTAACCAAAAGAATTTTTGCCGCTTCCCGGAGCCGTTTTGCGGGTCCGCATGAACTTATGGCGCGTGTGCCGAAGGGGCTTATTCAGGTGGCGCGTCCGGAATCTCCAACGGTATTAGGAACCGGTTTTTTATTTGAATCACACGGACAACTATGGGCGGCGATGCCGTATCATATTGGGGGAGCAGCGGGGCAAAAACGCGTAGCGCGTGTGTGGACAAATAACGGTTTAAAAGAGTACACGGTAACGGTTGCCGTTAGCGGGAGTGCGGGGTGGAGTTCGCCGGATGTATCTTTGGCTCCCTTACCCAAGAGTGCGCTTGAAAAAGGGGCTGAACCTTTTTCGTTGGGCACAGTACGGGCTAATGTCCCCTCTTATTCGTTTGGTTATGTGGCGGGCCCGTACGGGCGGCGAGACTTTTTGCCCGTTCGGCGCGATATTATCAATGCGGCGGGTTTCGGCGTGATTGGCGCGCGCGAAATCAAGCAAGATGATGTAAGAACACCTTTTTTGTTGAGCGGTTACTGCGGTTCACCCGTGTTCCAAAAGCAGGGGGATAATTGGCAGGTGGTGGCCTTGCACTCTGGCGGATGTGCTATGCCGGGCAACCGGGCGCAGAGCCATACCTACGCCGTCAATCTTTCTCAGGCTGTGCCTATGATGTTGGACCAATATTTTCAAGCGGAAAAACTGCCCGCGCGCCCGTTGGTGTTCCGCGGGTGGGAAATTGGCCGTTTGTTGTTAGAGGAACGCGTGAAAAGTGTGGCGGTGTGGCGTGGGGAAAAAGCCGTGTTTACGCTGGATTTGCGCAATTATCCGCAACCGTACGAGGATGCACACGCCGAATTGGCATTTGCCGAGTTTGATTTACAGTCCGGGGATGTGCTGCGCTTTACCGTACTTAACGAAAAGCGCAAACTCCGGGTAATGGAATTTACGCTTCCGTAAAATGAAAAATCCTTTTTATTTGGCTGCTTTCTTTTTTAAGAGGGCGGCTATTTTTTTGGCGTTTTTGCCACTTTTTAATTGGAGCATTTTTAAAATTTTTTCCAACTGTTCGGGCGTGGCTTGGGCGCCGTTTTCTAAAAGGAGTTGAACGCGTGCCGGGTCCAGCGTGGCGGCGGCGTAGTAAAGCGGGGGAAAACCCGCGTTGTCCGCCAAGTTGGGGTTGGCCCCGCGTTTTAGCATATAGGTCAGCAAATCCGTGCGGGCGGCCTCGGTTTCAAACGGTTGCGTAAGCGCCATAATAAGAGCGGTGGCCCCCAAGCGGGTTTGCGCGTTTAAATCGGCCTCGCGGAATACGAGGAGTTTGGCGGCTTCGGCTTGCCCGTCGCGCGCGGCGATGTAGAGCGGCGTCCAGCCGTCCGGCGTGGCGGCGTTGATGTCAAAGCCTTGCTCTAACAAAAAGTTGATAACGTCCTCGTCCCCGCCGGAAGCGGCGGCCTGCAAGGCGTTAAATTCCGTTTCGGTATATTGGCGTTCATCGTCGTTAAAATAGAGCGTGTAATCGGCGGGCGCGCCCTGTTCCAAGGCTTCCTTGGCGGACAGTAAATCCCCGTAATACGCGGCGGTTACCAAGGCTTCGCCCTGCTCTTTTTTAAGCGCTTGGTGATAGCCCACCGCCAGCCACACCACCAGGGCAGTAATCAAAAGGATAGCGAGTTTTTTCATAATTTTATTGTAGCAAAAATAGGTAGTCTGTACGGGGGGGTGTGCAAGCCACTAGGAGGGAAAAAATCGTTGTTATTAAATAAGCAGGTCATCCTGAATTGGCGGCCCGCAGGGTTTCAGGATCTACCGATTGGGATGTTGTTTGTTTTCTGTGTTATTATCTAATAAAGTCATTCTGGAAGGTTTCTGTCCAGAATCTATTCCTTGTTTTGTAACAACAGATCCTGGACTACGACTTTCCAGGATGACGGCAACAACTAACAACACAAGATGTAGATTCTGAAACAAGTTCAGAATGACTTTGATTTTTTATAACAGCCTTGCTTTATTGCTTTTTGTCGTCATCCCGGAAGGTTTTTATCCGGGATCTGTTGTTGTAGTTGCCGTTGCCGTCACCCTTAATTGCCGCCCTTTCCGCTAGGCGGCACCCCGTAGTGTTTCTGTACGGGGTCTATTAATAGTTTCAGGGTCCAGCCGAGCCTTGACGCTCTTTCGCTGGATTCTGAAACAAGTTCAGAATGACGACGAAAAATACTTTTTGGGTCGTTCGTTGTTGCTGTTTTGAGTAGTTCTTTTTTAAGGGGTTGTTTCGTTTTTTTTTTTTTTTAAAATTTT
>SAMEA104315430__coassemble_105_pt1 | contig 50554 bp, 40 predicted proteins | sample SAMEA104315430__metabat2_low_PE_016 | metagenome-assembled genome bin SAMEA104315430 (sample SAMEA104315430) | gut metagenome | biome: Monkey gut; feature: monkey-associated habitat; material: faeces | place: China | collected 2013
TCGTAATCAAAGGGGCCAATGCGTACTTAAAACAAGTAAATGTGCAAAACGGAACTGCGTTAGGCAGTACGAATACGCCCGAATACCGTTTGAGTGAAAAACTGACGGTTGAAAACGGCGGCACGGTAAACGCCAGGCGCATAATGGCTAGTAATGTAACTTTTAAAGATACAAACTTCCACCAAAGTAACGTAACCAACACGATTTACGGCAATGACATCCCCGTAATGGGCGGAAAGACGGACAATATGGAAATTTCTGGCACCGCCAAAATTAACAAAAGTGCGCAAAATACGGCGAATCTTGGGGAAGAACTGTGGTGGGATAACCAATATGCGAGTGATTATGATGCGTCCGGGAACAAAAAGACAAACGGCAAAACTTATACCTCGTTTTTACTCAAAAGCAAAACGGCCGGATGCAGCAATCCTTCCGGCGAAGCAAATTGCGTACATACTAGCGGTACTTGGGATAGTTCGTCTTGCGAGTGTACTTGCCCCAGCAATATGGTGCTTGGCAAAAACGGCGTTTGCTTGGGTACTTTTAAACCTAAAATTTTGGATGCTAATGTATTAGTAGAGTGCCATTATTGTCCGGGGGATAGACAGCCTTATAAACTATGCTCCGAAACCACAGACCCCAATGAGCAATGTATCTATTCCAGAGAATCTGATTGCCAAGGCAGCCTGTCATCTGCTCCAAGTAAAGAATCTGCCTGTATATCTTCATTACGTGTAAATTCTTATGAATTTTTTGTTGGTGGATATTTAAGTACAGGTGATAAAGGTGGTAGTGGTTGTACGGGTATGGCCATATTTTGGCAGGGCGGAACCTATATAGGAGGCCAATTAGGGCGGTATTCAGGGCGGAGTATGCCAAATTGTTACGGCACTGATTATCAAGCAATGTGTGATAAAAACTGCACACCCGGGTCTTCTTCGTGCTCTTATAAGTGTGTAATTTCTAAACAAGATAATGGATGCAATAATGGCTGTTATCATTGTTCAAATGGGTGGCACACAAATAGTGGAACCGGCACAGGAAAAGTGCTTACTTGCGTAGCCAATAAGTAGCCATATTAAGTTTAATTTTCAAAACCCCCGGACTAAACCGGGGGTTTTGCGTTCCTAAGGGTCTGCCGTGTGCTGCTTTTGCCCACATTTCGGCCCTCGGTTGCTTTGCTTTAGTTGAAACCTTAATGATTAATTAAGGTTAATTTATTATAACTAATTTAAACTAAAACAGCAAATAATATTTTTTACCCGCTTTTTATAGGGCATTTTTGCTTTGGCGCGCGTGCAGGAACGGGTATAAATTAGTAGAATACAATATATGGAAGTAATTATCTTTATACCCATTTTGTTTTTATCTATTATCCTGCACGAATTTGCACACGGCTGGGTGGCGTACCGTATGGGCGATGACACCGCCTATCATTCCGGCCGCCTAACCTTAAACCCGCTTAAACACATTGACCCCGTCGGCACGCTCTTGGTGCCTGCGGTGTGTTATTTTTTGCATTTCCCGTTGTTTGGCTGGGCCAAGCCCGTGCCCGTAAACCCGATGCGCTTTTCGCGCCCGCGTAAGGATATGGGCAAGGTGGCGGTGGCAGGCCCGGCGTGCAACTTGCTTTTGGCCCTTATCTGCGTGCTGGTTATGAAGATTTTTCTCTTGGCGCAGAACCATTTTACCGTGCAGACCTTGGAGCAGGTTTTTGTATTTTTACAATATGGGATGTTTATTAACGTATTTTTAGCCGTATTTAATTTAATCCCTATCCCGCCCTTGGACGGCGGGCGCGTGGTGGCGGCATTGCTTCCGATGCGGGCGGCCTTTAAGTATGAACTGTTTTTCAGCCGCTTTGGGATGTGGGTGGTTTTCGCCCTTATTTTAACGGGCGCGGTGCAGTTTATTTTACTGCCGCCCACCCGGATAATCGTCGGATTGTTAGGCAAAATTTTAACTTTGTAGGTTTGCGGAGCGTAAATGATTAACCCTGCGCCGATTAATGTGCATATCAATGTGTTTGAAGGCCCGATGGACCTATTATTGCACTTAATTAAAAAAGATAACTTGGACATTTGCGACATTAACATCGCCGAAATCACCAAGCAGTACCTGGATTATTTAAACGTAATGAAGGAACTGAACTTGGAGGTGGCCGGGGAATTTTTGGTAATGGCCAGTACGCTAATGCAAATCAAGGCCAAAACCTTACTGCCCTCGCAGGCGCCGACGACCGAGGACGAGGGGCCCAACCCCGTAAAGGAACTTATCGCCAAGTTGGTGGAGTACCAAAAATACAAGGAAGCCAGCAAATTTTTGGAAAAAAAGTTTGAGGAAAACAAGGACAATTTTTACCGCACGGCCCCTATTTTTGACGACGGGGAAAAAATCATTAACCTGCAACTGTTTGATTTGTTGTCCGCCGTCAAGCGCGCCTTTGAACGGTTAGACGAGCGCAAACGCATTGAACTTTTAAACGTGGAAGAATTTCCGATTGAAATGAAAATGCAAAAGGTGGTGGATATGTTCAAAAAGCACGAGTGGGTGCTGTTGGACGATATCTTTGTGGGGGAAACCAAAAAGCGCGGCGTAATTACCTGTTTTATGGCGTTACTGGAACTGATGAAGATTAAAAAAATTATTGCCCGGCAGGATGCGCAGCAAGGGCAAATCCGTATTTATTTAAACCCGGAAAACAAAGATAAAGATTTTAAAACCCTTATGCACGGCGACGCTAATTAGCCGCCCGGAGGACTTATGCCAACCGAAGAAAACGTAACACCTGTTCAAGCCGCGGCGCAAGCGACGCCCGCGACCGAAAAGCCGGCGGACGAACGCCCCTTTGAACTGGTGCCCACGAGTGAATTTAAGCAGATAGTGGAAACCCTTTTGTTTATTACCGACCGCCCGATAAAACCCTCCCGCATTGCCGACGTAATTGACGGTGTGGATGCGCGGCGCGTGCGCGAAATGATTTTGGAAATACAAGAGGACTACGCCCAACGCCAAAGCGCTATCCGCGTAGTGGAAATCGGCGGGGGGTTCCAAATGTCCACCAAGCCGGAATTTGGCCGCTGGGTGCGACGCTTGTATAACGAAAAAATGACGACCAAACTTTCCAACGCCGCGTTGGAAACCTTGGCCATTATCGCCTACAAACAACCGCTTACCCGCGCGGAAATGGAAGCCATCCGCGGCGTGGATGTGGCGGGCCCGTTGGAACGCTTGTTGGAGCGTGGACTCGTGCGCGTGGTGGGCAAAAAAGATACCATCGGCCGCCCAATGGTCTATGGTACGACGGATGAATTTTTACGCATTTTTGGGCTGAACAAAATTTCCGAACTGCCCGACTTACAGGAGTTTGCTTCCAAAACTTTGCGCGAAAAGCAAGAGGAACTGCCGTTCGGCGAGCCCTTGCCGCCGCTTAAAGAGCCAGCCATTATTCCGCTGGAAGAATTGGAAGGCGAGGAAAAATTGCAGGCGTTGGACGCGTCGTCCGCCGACCCGTTCTTTACGCGCAACAGTTACAACCGCGGGGATATTTTTACCAATGACGCCGCCCCCGAACTCTTAAAGCAGGCCGCCTTGTCCGCCGAGGAAAAAGCCCCGGTGGAAGCCGTCGGCGTGGTTTCAACGGAGCCCGCGCAAGACACGGACCCCGCCTTAAAAGTAAACGAACAGGTAACCGCGCCCGATAATGCGTTGGCCTCTTTGCAGGCCCGGCGGGAAGAGGCGGAGAACAAACCCGCCGACGCGCAACCCGCGCAAGAAAACCAGGAGGATAAATAACTATGAATATTGTTTTGGCCGCCAGCGAGGCGTTTCCGTTTTGCAAAACCGGGGGGCTTGCCGATGTGGTGGGCGCGCTCTGCCAGCAGTTTTCTATGCGCAAGGGCAACAAAGTGCTTTTGTTCCTGCCGCACTACCGCAATATTGTGCGGGTGTCCTCTTTAAAGGTGGTTCCTGGCGTGTATTTAATCCCGATAGGGGATAGAATAGAGCAGGTTTCGCTTTCTTATATTAACTGGGGCAATGTGCTGGTGTTTTTTGTGGGCAACCGCAAATATTTTGACCGCCCCGAACTCTACCGTACCAAAATGGGCGAATACCCCGACAACGATGAGCGCTTTATTTTGTTTAGCCGCGCGGTGCTGGAAGGGTGTAAGTTTATCGGCTTCCGCCCCGATATCATCCATTGCCACGACTGGCAGACGGGCTTAATTCCCGCCTATTTAAAAACGGTGTATAAGTTGGACGCCTTCTATACCCGCACCCGCAGTTTATATACAATTCACAACATTGCCTACCAAGGGCATTATCCGTATTCCTCGTTTCGCAAGGCGGGCTTCCACCCGGTGGATTACACGCCCGATAAGTTTGAATATTACGGGGGAATTAGTTTCTTAAAGAGTGGCATCGTGTTTGCTGATAACATCAATACCGTCAGCCCCAACTACGCGCGCGAAGTGCAAACCGATCCCGCTATGGGCTTTGGCTTGGAAGGGCTTTTGCGCTACCGCAGTAAAAACTTTTGCGGCATTGTAAACGGGATTGATACCGACATTTGGGACCCGGAATTGGACCCCGTGTTGCCCATTGGCTACGATGTAAGCGAAGTGGTAAAGGGCAAATTGGCCGCCAAACTGGCTTTGCAACAGCAATGCAAACTGCCACAAGAGCCGGATAAGCCGCTTATCGGCATTGTGTCGCGCTTGGACTATCAAAAAGGGTTGGATGTGGTCGTCAATTTGATTGAACGCTTAAAAGGCCGCGTGCAGTTTGTGGTGCTGGGTATGGGCGACCCGATGTTGGAAAAGGCGTACCAAAGTTTGGCGCGCAATAATCCCACGTCCGTCAGTTACAACGGCCGCTTGGATGAAGATTTGGCCCACCGCATTTATGCGGGCTCGGACCTGTTTTTAATGCCGTCGCGCTTTGAGCCGTGCGGGCTTTCGCAGTTAATTGCTATGCAATACGGTACGCTGCCCGTCGTGTCCAAAGTGGGCGGACTCGTGGATACCGTAAAGGGCTATGAACCCGGCAAAGAGGACACGGCCACGGGCTTCTTTATTAATAACTTTACCGAAAACGGTATTTACGCCACCTTGGAGGGCGCGCTGGCCCTGTACCAGCACAACCGCCCGGTGTGGACGAAACTCGTCCGCAACGCAATGCGGCAGGATTTATCGTGGGACAAATCGGCCCAGGCCTATTTGGATTTGTACCGCAAGACAATGATTTAGGAGATAAAATGAAGAATATGCGTCGTGTTTTATTTGTACTTTTGGCTTTTGTACTAATGACGGTTCCGGCTTTGGCGGGGAACGTAAAAAATATCATTTGGGTGATTGGGGACGGTATGGGCCCGGAGGCTATCGGCTTTTTTACCGAAGGCGTCCGCTATGCGAACTTGCCGGACTACCCCGAAAAAACCTCCAACTTGGAGCGGATGTTAAACGGCGGTACGTGGGGGCTGTTCTTTAATAACACTTATGATACCTTGGTAACCGATTCCGCCGCCGCGGCCACGCAAATGGCTACGGGCCAACTTTCCCGCCCGGGCGTAATCGGCGAGGATTACAACGGCGCCGCCGCCAAAACCTTGCTGGAAATGGCGCGCGAAAAAGGGATGTCCGTCGGCGTGGTTACGGACGTGTATGTTACCGACGCCACCCCTGCGGCCTTTACCTCCCATACGCAAAACCGCCGCCAGAAAATGGAAATTGCCCGCCAAATGATTGATTTCGGCCCGGAAGTAATTATGGGCGGCGGCCTTAAATATTTTTCCACCGGGGAAAATAAAAAACTTTTAAAGCAGGCCAAAAAGAAAGGCTATCATATTGCCACCAACAAAAAGGAACTGGCCAAAATCAAATCGGGCAAGGTGCTGGGGCTATTTGCCGAGCAGGCTCTGCCGATGACGGTAGAAATGTATATGCACCCGCAAATTCCCACGCTTACCGAGCAAACGCAAAAAGCGGTGGAAATTTTGAGCCAAAACCCCAACGGTTTTATTTTAATGGTGGAAGCCGGAAAAATTGACTGGGCCGCCCACGGAAACGACGCGGGCGCGTGGTTCAAGGAAATGCAAAACTTGGATACCTTACTGGGCTATGTGTTGCCGTATGCCGACAAAACGCCCGATACCTTGGTCTATTTAAATGCGGACCACGACACGGGCCTCGGCGCGTTTACCTACCGCCACTTGGGGCAGCAAAAAGTAATGGAAAAAACCGCCCAAGGCGAAGTGCTCTATGACGGCAATGTGGACTACGCTTCCTTTAAAACCTATCACCAGTTTTTACTCCAAAAGCGCAGTTTGTACAATTTAAAGGAAGAGTTAAAAAAACTGTCGCCTGAAAAACGGACCCCGGCCTTATTGCAGGAGCAATTAAGTATTGCTATGGGTTACCCGGTGGATATTTCCGCCTTTAAAAACCCGGCGGATTTGGACGGCCTTTTTAAACAGTTGGACGAAGAGCGCGGCCTTGTGTGGGCTACGCCGTCCCACTCGTCTTTGCCGTTGTTAAGCGTGGCCTATGGCGAGGACGCCGGCGAGTTTTCCGGCCTGTACCACAATACGGACATTTTGCCGCGTATGAAAGCGGCGTTAGGGTGGTAATCTATGGAAGAATTTTTGGAAGAGCCCAAAACGGTTAAAGCCCCCAAACACTTGTTCCACTTGCACCGCAGACTTTTTTTGCTGGTGTTTGCGGTGGCGGTTTTGTTGCAAACGGCGGTGTTTGTAAATATGCGGCTGGATACATATTACCAGGAGTTAAACCGCTCGTTTAAAATGATTTTAACCGTAAACGGCACGCCGGGCAATGCAAAACTGGCGGAAACGGGCGAATCCTTAAACCAAAAAGAGGACATCGCCGAGGTGCGGCTGTTTTCCCCGCAGGACGCGCTGGAAGCCGTCCGCCGCCAAAACCCGCAACTGGCCGATGCTATGCTTTTAATGGGCAAGAATAAAATGCCCGCGTATTACGAACTGCATTTAAATTACAAGGCCATTAACAATATCCGCCCGTTTGCGGATAATTTGTCGGCGGAATATCCGTTCTTAACGCCGCATTACAATTTACAGCACGCGCAACTGCTCTTTTATGTGGGGCTGTGCGCCAAACTGTTAAATTTGGCTGTTGTATTTGCGCTTCTGTTGTTTTTGGCCTTTATGTTTTTAGTGGAGGCCTATCCGTCGGCCGGACCGCGTGCGCACTTTTTTAGCGGGGCCGTTTCCGGCGTATTAGCCGGACTGGCTTCCTGCCTGTTTTTTGCGGTGCTCGTGTATCCTACGGGCTTTTTGGCCGAAGCCGTCAGCCAGTTTACCTCGCTTGGGCGGCAGTTGTTATTATTAGCCTTTTGCGGGCTTTTTGGGTGGACGTTATCTAAATGGCAAAAGTTTTAAGCGTTTTATTGGCTCTGTTGGTATTAGCCTCGCCGCTCTATTGCGACGAGGCCGCCAAGCGTAAGCAAGAGTTGGAAAAACTAAAAAATGCGGCGGCTGAAAAAGAGCGGGAATTGCAAAAATACCGCAAACAGGCGCAGCAGATTTCGCAGGAAATTTCCGCCTTGGAAAACCAAAAAGCGCGCGCCGAACAGCGCAAAAATAAAGTAGAGTCCGACATTACCTATGTAGAGCAAAATTTGCTGTCTATTGAGGATAAACGCGCCGCGTTGGAGCGCAGTATGCCGATGTGGCAGGGTGTGGTGCAAGAGGAATTAACCCAATATTATTTTACGCCCTCTTGCGCGGCTTGCCCGGGTGGGTACAGTTTGGAGCAGGAAATTTTTGTGGACCGTATGGTTACGCACAAGGCCGCCTTTGCCGCTGAACTCAAAAAAGAAAATAAAGAAGCCAAGGAACGCTTGCACTCGTTTGAGGAGCGCAACAAAAAATTAATGGCGCAGAGTTCCCAAATCAAGCAGGAACAGGCCGTCATTTCGCAATCGTTTAATAAAAAGAAAAAGGATTTGGACGTTACCCAGCGCAAGGCCGACGCCGTGCGCCAGGAAATTAATGAACTGAATAAATCGGCCGCGGAACTGAACAATTTGCTCGCCTCGTTTGAGCGCAAACGCAAGGCGGCGGACGCTAAAAAGGCCGCCGCTTCCAAGACCCCGGTCAAAAAATCCACCACAGGCCCGCGCATAGACGCACAGCGCCACTCGTTGCCGTGGCCGGTGGCGGGAACGGTTATCAGCAAATTCGGCAAGGAATACCGTGCCGATTTGAATACTTGGATTTTCCGCGACGGGATTAAAATTTCCGCCAAGGCGGGCGAGCCCGTCCGCACGGCGGCCGAGGGCAGCGTGATTTACGCCGGACCTTTCCGCTCGTATGGCAATGTGGTAATTGTGGACCATAACAAAGGGTTCTTTACCATTTATGGATTTTTGAAGGAAATCAGCGCCTCGGTGGGGGATAAACTACCGGTGCAGGGCGTAATCGGCACGGCGGGGCAGGACACGCAGTCCTCCTCCGGCACGGGCAAGAGTGCGGTATATTTTGAAATCCGCCAAGGCACTACCGCGGTGGACCCGCAGGAGTGGCTGAAATAACTATTTAGAGGATGATATGAAATCAAAAAAATTAAGTCGTTACGCCGTGTTGGCGGCGGTATTGTTTTTTATGGGGACGCTGTTTCCGTACGCGTATGCGGCGGCGGATAACAGTTTAAAACAGTTGCGCACCTTGGTAGATGTGTTGGAATACGTAAAGGAAAACTATGTAGAAGTTACCGATACGGACAAACTCGTTTCCGGCGCGATAAAGGGCGTAGTGGGGGAACTGGACGATTTTTCGCAATATTTGGACCCCAAGGATTATAAGGAACTCAAAAACGACACCCGCGGCGACTTTGGCGGTTTGGGTATCCGCTTGCAGGCGCTGGACGGTTTTATCACGGTAATGACGCCTATGCCGGGCACGCCCGCCTTTAAGGCCGGGGTAATGCCGGGCGACCGCATTGTGGCGGTGGACGATAAGGACGTAAAAAATATGCCCTTGGATGAAGCCGTGGAATTAATGCGCGGCCCCGTGGGCAGTAAAGTAAAAATTACCATTAGCCGCAAGGATGATAAAGGCGAATATAAGAATTTGCCGGACTTTAAATTTAAGCGCGAAAAAATCGTGCCCGAGGTGGTCTATTCCCGTATGCTCCCGGGCAAAGTCGGGTATGTGTATTTGGTGGACTTTTCGGGCCACAGCACCGAAGCCATTAAAAAAGCGTTAAAGGATTTGCAAAAACAAGGGATGACCTCGTTGGTGTTGGATTTGCGCTTTAACCCCGGCGGTTTATTAACGGGCGCGGTGGATATCGCCAAACTCTTTTTGGCGCCGGATGAAATGATTGTCTATACCCAAGGGCGCAAACCCGAGTATTACCAAGAATTTAAAACCTCTGCGCAGCCGGATTACCCGGATATCCCGATGGCGTTGCTTGTCAACCAAGGCTCCGCCAGCGCGAGTGAAATCGTTTCGGGCGCCCTGCAAGACAACGGACGCGCGTTTATCGTGGGCCAGCGGACGTTTGGCAAAGCCAGCGTACAGCAGGTGATGCCGCTTTCCGGCGGGGCGGGCTTGCGCCTGACGATTGCGCATTATTACACGCCGTCCGGCCGCTTAATCCAGCGCGACTACCGCGATAAATCCAAGGCTGACGAGGGCGGTATTGTGCCGGATGTGGAAGTTATCTTCCCGGCGGACAAGGAAGCCAAGGTGTTTATGCAGTATAATAATATTGTGCATACGCCCGGCCAAAAAACACCCGATATGAAATTTACCGTCGCGGACCCGGTGCTGGATAAAGCCGTGGAAATTATGACGGGTAAAGTAAGCCTGGAAGACGCCAAAGCCGCTTCCAAAAAGGCGGCCGAAGAGCGCAAAGCCCAAAAGGCGGACAAAAAAAACACCGCTAAAACGGATGATAAAAAAGCCGAAAAAAAGGAAGCCTCTAAATGAAGAAAGATTTTACGATTTTAGGTATTGAATCCACTTGCGACGAAACCTCCGCCGCCCTTTTAAAAGGGGGCAAAGAGATTTTGTCTAACGTTATTTATTCCCAAATTGACGAACATAAAAAATACCACGGAGTCGTGCCGGAGTTAGCCAGCCGCGCCCACGCCGCCAAAATTGCCACCGTCATTGGCGAGGCTTTAAAGGACCAGCCGATTGATTACGTTGCCTTTGCCAGCGGTCCCGGTCTGCCCGGCGGCTTAATGGTGGGGCGTGTGGCGGCGGAAACGCTTGCAAAATTCAAAAAAGTGCCTATAATAGGAGTAAACCACTTGGAAGGGCATATTTTTGCGTGCGATTTTGAAGGCAACGAAGCCAAAAACAAATTGCAATTTCCGTTGGTGGCGTTAGTGGTGTCCGGCGGGCACACGGAACTGTGGTACGTTAAAAACTACGGCGATTATAAAGTATTGGGTAAAACGCGCGACGACGCCGCGGGCGAAGCCTTTGATAAGGTAGCCAAGTTGTTGGGCCTTGCCTATCCGGGCGGGCCGCAGGTGTCCAAGCAGGCGCTTTTGGGCAAGCGGGACGCTATCCATTTTCCGCGCCCGCTGTTGCCGGGAACGTGGGAATTTTCGTTCAGCGGTATCAAAACCGCGGTCAGTTATTACCTGCGCGACCATAAAGATTTTTCTATTCCCGATGTCTGCGCCAGTTTTGAAGAAGCAATGGTGGAAACCTTGGTAACCAAAACCCTGTTGGCCGCCAAAAAATATAAGGTAAAACACATTGCCGTAGGCGGCGGGGTGGCGGCGAACTCGCTCCTGCGTGAAAAAATGCAGGAAGAGGCCCAGAAAGCGGGCATAGAGGTCCACTTTGTGGAGCGCAAGTTGTCCTCGGACAACGCCGCTATGATTGCCTTGGCCGCTTATAAAAAATTGGAACACGCCGAAAAGACCGGCAAACCGGTTAAAAAGAATATAGACATTAACCCCAATATGAAGGTACGCAGTTGGGATTAGTGTAAGGAGTCCAAATGATTTTGTGGGTAATGCCCGACGCGGGCGATAAAAGTAAAGACGTTTACGCTTCGTTTATTTCTCTTTTTAAGAAGGAAAATCCGTCCATAGACGTTACCATACGCGTTTTTACGCGCAATGTGCTTTGGCGGCGTATGTTTACCATAAAGCACCCCACACACGAGGAAGAAGTGCCGGATTTGATTCAAATTCCGCACTACTGGACCGCCCTTTTAGTGCGCGAGGGCGTGGCGGAAAACTTGTCGGAATTGGACCCCGGGCTATCCTTAGCCAACTGCTTGGTTCCGCTTAAAGCGCATTGTTACCAGCCGGGCACCAAGGATATTTATTCTTACCCGTGGTGGTTTGATTTAAGTGCGCTGCATTACCGGGCCGACCATTTGAAATTAGTAACTTCCAAGCCCGAACAGGACCTGGCCACTTGGGACGGGCTCTTGCACACCTGCGAAGCCCTGCGCGAACAATTTAAAGATGTCCCCGGCTACTTCCCAATGCAAAACAGCGATTGGCGCGGCTCTCTTTCTATGCGCAATGCCTTGCCGTGCGTATGGGGGCGCGGGTCGGACCTTTTGTCCGCCGACCGCGGTACCACCCTAGTGGGGACGAAGGCGTTTAAAGAGGGTATCCGCGATTACATTAATTTGGCCCTTAAAAACTATATGCCCATTTTGCGTGAGCGTGGCTCGCTGGGAACGGTCGTTTCCGGCAAGGCCAGTATGATGATTTCCCGCAAGCAGGGCGTAAGCACCTTTAACGCGCGGCGCGGTATCCGCGTGCGCACCCTCCCGGTGCCGACGACGGGCGATATGTATTTTTCCTATCTGTCCGGGATGAACCTGTTTATCAACACTCAGTCGCAGGAAAAAAAGAACGCTTTAAAATTTATTAAATTCTGCGCCCGCCCGGATATCCAACTGCACTACGCTTCTATGATAGACGCCTTCCCGGCGTTTGAAGATGCCTTTGAACAGTTTATTTTTTCCTCTACCCAGCGGCTCAGCACATACAGCAATATTTTGTCCTCTGCGCGCACCTTGCCCAATATCACCATTACGGGTACGATTATGGAAATTTTAAAGCGCGTGCTGGCCGTGTGTGCCACACAGATTGTAGAGGGCCGTTTCAGCCAAGCCTCCTTGGACAGGGACTTGGACTTAACCGCCAAAGAAATAGAATATTTATTGTCCATTTACGAGGCCTAGCGTTATGTTTGATAAAAAATCTTATACGCTCTATAAATTTCACAAACAGTTGAACCAGTCGTTCCAAAACAAGCGGGAACTGTTGGAGTGCGCCTTGCCCGCCTTGCGCAACTTGTTTAAGTTGGACCGCGTGTACTTTTTTGACTGGCAGCAGGAGCGCGCTCTGTTATCCCTGCGTATGATGTGCAAAAAGGAATACTGTATGGATATGCAGGAGGATATTTCCGTTTTAAACGAACCTGTATTCTTAAAGCAACTGTTGCAAAACGGCGAGGCCGAAACGACCGATTTAAGTTATCCCGCCATTTATGTATTAGTAAAATGGCAGCGCCCGAGTGTGGAATTAAAGGCGGGCGAGGTTCACAGTTTTATGCAGGAAAAGGTGGGCGTGCTGCGCTTGGAGCGCTTCCGCAAGAACCGCGGTTTTACGCCCGAGGAAAAGGAATTAATCAAGGCCTTGGGGCAGGAAATTTCCCACAATTTGCGCAATACGGAAATTGACCAGGCCAAAAACCAGCGTTTAAATGTTTCCACCGCGCTGAACGATTTATCTACTATTTTTGCCTCGTCCTTGCGCTTAAACGACGGCCTAGAACTTATTTTAAAGGGTGTGCAAAAATACTTCCGCTTTGACCGTGTCCGCCTGTATTTAACCGACGGAGAGGGTAACAAAATTAAGTCTGTGTTGGGGGTGGATATTTCCGGCCAGGTAACCCACCAGGACGGCGCCACGCTTCCGCCTGCTGAGCAAAATTTGCTCAAAGAGGTGTTTGACTCCGCCGCCACCTACCGCTCCACCCGTAGCGTGATTTATATCCCGCTTAAAGTCCAGCGTACCAAAGTAGGCTTTTTGGCGTTTGACAATATTTTGTCCCGCCGTAAAGTGGGGTATTTGGACTTTATTTCCTTACAGCAGTTTGCTACGCAAATGGCGCTGACGATTGACAACGCCCGCCTGTTTGAGCGCGTGCAGGAACTTTCCAATTACGACGAACTGACCAAACTGCCGGTGCGTCGCTATTTCAACGAAAAATTTGCGGAAGAAATTTACCGTTCCAAACGCTTTGATTTAACGATGTGCCTAATTATTATGGATATTGACTGGTTTAAGCAGATTAACGACGGCTACGGCCACCAAATCGGCGATTGGGCATTAAAAGAGGTCAGTCGCGTGATTCGCACCAGCCTGCGCCAAACGGACGTGCCTTGCCGCTTCGGCGGGGACGAAATGGTGGTTATGCTCCCGCGCACCAACAGCGAGGAAGCCAAAATTATCGCCAAACGTTTAAAAGAGCGCATTTGCGCCATTACCCTGCCGGACCGCTATACCGACGGAAAAGCCGTGCATTTGAGTATCAGCCAAGGCATTTCCTGCTTTCCGTTTGACGGGGAAACCTCGGAATCTCTTTTGGAAAAGGCCGACAAAGCCCTGTATGTGGTTAAGCAGAACGGGCGCGGCAGTTTTGCGGTGTACCGCGAAGTAGCCGACCAAGTGGCGCAAGCGGGTGAGGGCGCGGATAAGGCCCGCGGCTCCCAAATGCGGTAGAAAGGGGGCTTGTAAGGATTGCCCCGCTGATTTGTGATAGAGGACACCTGCTCTTTTTAGTGCCGTCATCCCCGAGTGTTTTAGTCGGGGATCTGTTGTTATAAAATAAGAGGTCATCCTGAACTGGCGGCCTGCAAGGTGCGGCCCGCAGGGTGTTCAGGATCTACCGATTGGGTTGTTGGTTGTGGCTGTTTGATGTTGTAATTTTAAAGGGCTTTTGCACCAAATTTGCCGTTAATTAAATTAGGGTATGATATCATTTCCCTAATAAGACGGGGAAAAATGCAAAAAACAGTTGACATTTGCCCCAAAAGTTGCAAAAATTTAAGAGTATAGGTTCGGCGTCTGTTTATTTTTATAATCAGCCGCCGTTCCGCGCGCATTGTTTTAAGCGCGGAAAAGATTTGTAAAAAATATAATTTTGATACGGGAATTAAGTCCCCAAATGGATACATACACAATGAATAAAATCAAAAGTTTAATCCGGGTTTTATCGGGCCGGACGGTGCTTCGCGCCGTTTTGGCTTTGTTGTTAGTCGCGGCTTGCTCGCCGCTGTTTGCCCAACGTGCCGACGTAAGAAGCGCAGGGGTGTATTATCAGGATGCCGTTATGACTGATTCTTCTGCTCCAACGGCTGCCCAACAACTCTATTGTAACTGGGGCACAAAAGTTATTTCTAACAACAACAATCGCAGTTTTACAACCACCCCGGCTCCTGGTTCCAACCAAAACGGCACAGACCCTTGGGTGAGTTCGGCTTTGATTGAGTATGACCAACCGTATCCAGATACTACGGTGGCTAATAATAAATACCCCAACCATTGTTTGGCCTTGTGTATGAATGTTGTCTGCACTAATAGACCTATGGCGCAGGCTACCTATTCTATTGCGTTTCCATTGCAAAATGTAACTTTTGATATTGTCAAATATTATAATGGCAAAAACATTAAAGATGCGGAAGGCACCCCGGCTATCCGCTCTATTGATTTATATCCAGATACCAACAGCACCAAATGCGGTTCCTATCACTGTATTGGTTCCAGCGGGGGCAACCCTTGTTCCAGTGCCCAATATTCTTGTACTGGAAATTTGGCTTGTAGTGCTAAATCTTCTACGGATGCCGCTTGCAAATGGAATAGTGGTAGTGCCACTTGCACAAAGTTGGACACGAAAGCAACGGTTAATGTTACGAGTGCTAATGCAGAAGCGATTTGTGGTACCTATGGTGAAAACTGTATGGTATTTAATAACGATGGTGCCCAGGATGGCGAACCTATCACTTTCTGCGCCGCGTGGGACGGCTCGTATGAAATTGCGGGCGAATTTGGTAAGTCCAACGGGGACTTTGCCTTCCGCGCCACCGTGGCGACGGACTTCCCCGGCGATAACGTAGCCGTAGATAAAATTGAATTTAACTCCACGATTGCCTACCCCGGCGAAAACCAAATCCCGATACAGGTGGACGTAACCAACGTACATACCGTGCGCAGTACGCCTACCGTAGTGGGGGATATTACCGCCGTGCCGGCCCAGCCTTACACCTTTGCTTACCGTTTGAGCAAAGACGCGGATGTCCGTATCGCTATTTTGGACGCTTCCAATAGCGACTCTACCAATTATGGTGCTGGCAACACGCAAGACCCCATTACTGGCAATAAACAAATCGTCCGCACTTTGGTTGATTGGCAGCCGCGCGTGGGCGAAGGTATGAAAGGGGTGGAAAGCGATAAGCAAATTGTTGAGTCCGACTCGTGGGACGGCCGCGACGACAGCGGTATGCTCCTGCCCGCGGGCAACTACATTGCGGCTATCCAAGCCAAAACGCAGGACGAATGGCCGGGAATTGATTTCTCCCGCGCCGTTACGCGCCAAGTTTCGTTGGACCCCTTGAAATTAACGGATATTACTGTTACGGGCCTTAACAAAAAATCTACCGCGTACGCTTCTATTAATTATGTGCCGACGGAAGCCTCCAAGGTGTATTGGAATATTTACACGCCCGGTACCACCTTTGCAGGCACCACCTCTGGCACGAATACGATTGATACTAACTCCTCCCAGCCTACGGGTACGGCCCCGACGCTTGTAGCCAATACTGGCTCCTTGGTGTACAGTTCCGCCGAGGACCGCACCAGCCGTATGAACTTTACTTCTAAATGGGACGGTCTGTGCGGTGTAGAAGACGGTTGTACCCGCACCTATGCCAAGAACGAAAAAATGTCCACCGGCGAAACTTGCGGCAATAATACCTGCACCGAAAAATTTGCTTATGGCGCCCCGATGCCGGACGGCAACTATGTATATGTGCTGTGGGCGGAAATCCCGTACAACGGTTGCTATTACAACGCCTTGGGCGGCACTGCTAATACCCCGAGATTTGATGCGGGCGCGGCTTGTACGCCCAGTGCGGCTAACAACCATAAACAATTTACGGGCGTAAAGACGCTTAGTTATTACACGGGCCAGGTGGCCATTGAACGCGGCTTTGTGGATATCACTATCCAGCCGGTCAGTTATTCCACCGTGGGTTCCAGCCCGACCGCTTACGGTTTGGACCCGTTCATCTTTAAATATTCTATCGTGCGCGAAGCCAATGTGGTAGCCAAAGTTACCAACTCGGCGGGTGTGGACGTGAAATACTTAACGCCCAAAACGGGTATCACGCAGGTTGCCCAGCAGATGAATACGCTGTCTTGGGACGGCCGCGACGACCAGGGCCGTATGGTAACCCCCGGTACCTATATGTTTGTGGTGGAAAGCAAGGACGCTATGTTCCCTGCGGTAATCAACAAAGCCTCTGCCGTGTTCCCGGTGGATATGTACCGCTTGGTGGATGTAGCCACGACCGACGTGTATGGCGACAGCGACGCTAAGGCCACCATTTCCTATATGTTGTCCAAGGCGATGAACGTACAAATCAACATCTATAATAAAGATGTCGTCATCCCTGCCTACAACACCAAAGGCGGCGATTACAGCGACTTTGTGGTAAATGCCTCTTACTGGGCGACGGGTTACGCCGCCAACTTGGCGAGTGTAAATGTGTATGAATCGGGCAAAACGACTGCGTATGCTACGTTGACGAATCCGTCTGTGGGTACGAATACCACCCTCACGGGTACGGCTAACCCCTACACCCGCGATACGGTAACGGTGGTGGTAAACCCGAACTATGTGGCGGGCTCTACGGTTACGACGGAACTCCAATACTATGTAACCTTGAAGCGCGAAATCGGTACGCTCTCCACGGGTGTAAACTCTTGGCCGCCTCGTATTTGTAACAAAACGACGGATGCCGCCGTATTTACGGCTGGTTATGTAGACCCGGCCAAAGTGGCGGCGCAAACTACGAAATGTATCTATGTAAACGATACCTCCTTTACCAACTACCCAGCCAATGCCCAAGAGGCGGCCTCGGGCGTGGTGGATGTGCGCTTGCAGCCGGTTAAAACCTTTGACCGCACCTCTACCAAGACGGGCGACGGGATTATGATTACCGAGGAGTGGGATGCTGTATCTTTCTACAACCCGACCTCTACCCAACAGCCCGGCGCGTGTAAAGGCGCTAAGAATTTGAAAGAATGCCCGTATGAAACGGTGCCGGACGGACAATATCCGTTCTTTATCTCGGCCCGTTCCAACGAACCGTTTGACCGCTATTATGCGCAAACCGGCGAAAACGATGCGGACGGCAAAGCCTATATCGTTGGCGCTCCGTTCAAAACGCCGGCCGAAGTAAAACAGGAAGATTTCTGGTACGCTACGGATAAAGTATCCAGCAAGATTAACATTACCCGCGGCTCGGTGTATTTCTTGGATGGCTCCACAACGGTCTATCCCAATGCGCCGCAGTTGTTCAACGCCTCTACGGGCCCGGTGTTTATCCCGCCGTACGAAATTGATTTCTCCGTTTCCCGCGCGGCAACGGTAGAAGTAGCCATTGTGGCCTTGAAGCCCAATATGTGCTACGACACCACCGGCAAGTTGACCTCGCGCAACGCCGCCGCCGGAGCGGTATGCAAATACCTCTCCACGATGACGATTGCCAACACGGGCAACTTTGACCCCAACACCGTGCGCAAAGTGTATTGGGACGGTACGGATAACAACGGCATTTACGTCAAGCCGGGCATTTACGAAGTCCACTTGATTGCCAAAAACTACCCGGACCCGAACCTCTACCAAGAAACGGTTAAGGTCATCCGCTTGAACGCCGACCTGTTAAAAGTGTTTGACTTGTTGGAAGCGGACGGTTATGCGCTTAACCAGCGCGATACGGATATGAAGATTGGCTACCAAATCTCTGTGCCGATGAAGGTGGCTATCCAAATCTTCAAACCCGGTACCACGATTTACGATTACCAAAAGGGCACCTTGCGTAACCCCACTACGGGTACGGAAGTGAAAGATATCCACGAAGTGTTAGTAAGAGCCATTGTGGGTATTCGCCCCGCCACCACGCTGATTGAAGAAGTGTGGGACGGCCGCGACTACGCCCAGCAGGAAGTGCCGGACGGTACTTATCCGTTCCGCTTCGTAACGGCGCTTAACACCGCCGACATTGACAGCGTAACTGGCGAAATTTTGGGCACGGACGATACCTCTGCCGATGCCGCCCAATGGAGCATTGAAAAAGTGGCCGATACATACCAGTATCAGAACTTGCACAAAGCCACGGTGGCCATTGGCGACGGGCGCTTCGTCTGCGAAGACTGGGAAAAGACGGTCTTCTTCTACCCGAACCCGTTGCGCGTAGCCAGCAAAGGTACGCTGGAAATTACCAAAATGCCGGTGCCCGGTACGGTATCTATTAAGTACTTCAACCTGGCGGGCGACTTGGTGCGCGACAGCAACTATACCTGCGTGGATGCCAACAACTACCAGGTAACAATGGGCAGCAGTTTGCAGTTCAACCCGGATAACACTCCGGAAGGCTCTGTAAAACTGGATAGCACCGGCTTGGATGCGTTCCCCAACATCCGCAACGCGGCTCTGCGCTGCAAATGGGATAGAACCAACCAGCACGGTAAAAAGGTGGCCCGCGGCGTGTACTTCGGCCTCGTGGATTTCAGAGCCCAAAACGGCCGCGAACACTGCCAAAAAGTTGTAAAGATTTTGGTTCCGTAACCTAACAGCCCTTGGGGCCAAAACACCCCAAGGGCCTGCGGACTTTGTGCCGCTAATGCCGTAAATATAAAAAGGGCCGGGTGTCCGGCAACAACAGATTTATGAATATAAGAGTAAAAGTTTTAATCGCTTGTTTAACGGTCGGTCTTTTGAGCGCAGGCGCGCAGGCGGAATCTATCAGTTCCAATGCCGGTACCAGCGCCAGCGCGTTCTTAAAGATTGACGCCGGCTCCCCCAGAGCCCAGGCCTTAGGCAATGCCTATGTGTCTATTGCGGACGGCCCGGAAGCCTTGTTCTGGAACCCGGCCGGGGCCGCTTCTGCCACTACGCGCGAACTCCAATTTGCGTACTTGGATTATTTGCAGGGTTATAAAGCGCGCACCTTGGCTTATTTGCAGCCGATTGGCAAAACCATTATCGGCGTAACGCTGAACTATATGGATATGGACGGCTTTGATTTCCGTGGCGAACGCGGGGAATTACAGCCCGAAGTGGGCGTGCCGGTGCAGAACTTTGTGGGCGGCCTTTCTATTGCCCGCGGGTTCTTTAATCAAAAACTCCAAATCGGCGGTACGGCTAAATATATTAGCGAAAAATTGGATACCGACCGCTATGATAACGTCGGCTTTGATGTGGGGGCCAAGTTGCGCCTCGTCAACTGGTTGGGGCTCGGCGGTGCGCTCGTAAACATTGGCGACAAAGAAGAAATGCCGCGCGGTTTGCGCTTGGGTGCCGATTTAAATACCCGCTATTTTACCGTGTCCGGCGAATATATGAAATACCGCGACGATAAAGCCCGCTATGGCGTGGGGTTGGAAGTACACATCCCCGAAGATATGCTCCAAGTGGCCCGCTTTGATTTGCGCGTAGGTTATTATACCCGCACGAATACAGGCACTAATGAAAAGGACTCTTGGGTGGGCGATTTAGGCTTAGCCGAAACCTCCAAGGTTTCCTTCGGGTTTGGTATTTACAGTTCCGAATTGTTTGGTTACGGGGCGTCTATTGACTACGCTGTTACGCCGTTTGGCGCGCTGGGCACCTCGCAGCAGATTGCGCTGGCTATCCAGTTTTAATATATGATGAAAAACACCTATGAAAGAAAAACTTTTTTAAACAAAAAGGGCCAAACTGCGGTAGAATATATCGTAACGGCGGCCGGGCTTTTAACGGCTCTTATTTCTTTCTATGTGTTGTATTCCCATTTGGTGCCGCAGCAGTTTGACCAAGGGGCAAAAATAATTTTGTCGGATTATAGTGCAGATTAAATTTTAAAAAATCAGGAGGACGTTATATGAAGTTTATTATTGCTTTGCAAAACAAAATGGACGCCTTGAAAGCGCAGGCTTTGGGCTGCCTGAAAAAGAAGGAAGGCCAGAACACGATTGAATACGTATTGATGCTCGTCGTGGTCGTGGGCGTGGCCGGCTTGGCCGGTGTGCTCATTAAGAAATTTATGCCGGATTTGTTTGAACAGGTAAAAGGCAAAATTACCGGCAGTATGAGCGAAATGTAATTTGGAGCCGTATGAAACTTTTTCGTAGGAAGTGTGGCCAGGTAACTGCGGAATTAATGCTGATTTTGCCCGTATTTATGCTACTGATTTTCTTTGTGCTTGAATACGGCAACATCGCATACCACACGATTATTATCAACCACGCTTCCTACGAATTTGCCCGTATCGGCTCGCTGGTGGCCGTAAAAAAGCCCAGCGGCCGACCCGACAGAACGGTCATCACGCAGAAGATAAACCACGCTAAAACGCAGGTTTTCGGCTCCGAGGCCGGACGGGTGGGGGTAAACGTAAAGGTGGAAACCACCGGCGTGGACCCGATGTACAGAAAGCACCGCCACGAGGACGTGATTGTAACGGTAACGTATCCCGTGCGGTTAATCTTCCCTGGTACCAGTTATATTTTGGCTACCGAACCGCGGCGCGAGGGGTTGCGCCGGATACAATCCGTTACCCGTATGCCGATTGAAAAGGCGTATTTAAGTTCGGATACGAAATAGATTTGACTTATTAATTTTTAAAGCAGTTTTAAGGAGACTAAATGAAAAAAGGAATTATGCTTCCGTTGGTGGTAGCCATTTTGGCGGCCATCGTGTACGCGATGATTGTCAGCAGCGCGGAAAAGAAACTTAATGCGTCCAAAAACATCCAACAGGTTTTTGTGCCGATTCGCGACATTAAAGAGCGCGAAGTAATCAAGCGCGACTATATTAAGCCCGTCCCCGTGCCGGCCGCTTACTTGCAGAAGGATGCTTTCACCTACTCTACGCCCGCCGATTTCAAATCTATTGAAAACGCCGTGGCGCGTATCCAAATTCCCAAAGGCAACCAGATTTCCAAGTATGCCGTAACCTCGCTGTCTCCCGAGGCCGGTCTGTCCAGCAAAATCCCGGTGCAAATGAGAGGCTTCGTGCTTACCAATGTGCCGATAGCCACCGCCAGTATGATTAAGCCGGATGATAACGTGGATATCTTGCTCACGTTTGAAGCCACGATGAAGAGCGGCCAGCGCCAAACCGTAACGGTTACCTTGTTGCAGAACGTAAAGGTGTTGGGCGTCGGTTCCGACTTGGGTCAAGGCTTGGATGCTAAATCCGCCAGCGCGATGAAGAGCAAAGAGGACGATGCCGCGGCCTACTCCGACCAGACGGCCTTGTCTTTGTCGCTTTCCCCGCGCGACGCGCAGTATTTGGCGTTGGCGCTTGCCCAGTCTGACGGGGCTGTAACGGTCATCTTGCGTTCGCACGGCGACGTAACGAACTACTTGATGGAAGTAGCCACTTTTGAAAAATTATTTCAATAAATAGGACAAATCAATGATGAATAAAAAGTTTATCGCAAAAGTTTTTCTGGCCGTCTTGCTTTTAGGCGTGCTGTTGCCGTCGGGTGCGTTTGCCAAACAAACGCGCTTGGTGGCGGTCAGCGCCGATGTGGTGGAAATCAGCGGTACGATGCAGAGCGTAAAGGGGTTCTCTTGGAACCAACTCTTTGACTTTGAAGAAGCCGCTATCCCCGGTGTGCTGTCCTTGGGCGAATTTGAACGCAAAACGGCGGTTGCTACCCGCCTGCGTTTAATGGAAACCGAAGGCCGCGCCCAGGTGCTTTCCAACCCCAAGATTGTAACGTCTTCCGGCAACGCCGCCAAAATCAACGTAGGCGGCAAAATCCCGATACCGGTGGTAAACAACCAGGGCGTCGGTTCCCAGTTGGAAGAATACGGCATTTTGCTTAACGTTTTGCCTACCATTATGCCGGAACGCAACAACCTGATTGACTTGCAGGTCCAGTTGGAAGTTTCTACGGTGGACTATTCCAGAACTGTGGTAATCGGTACGGCTACGGCTCCTTCTTTTACGAACCGCAACGTGGAAACCCACGTGGAAATTAACAGCGGCGAAACCTTGGTTATCGGTGGGTTGAAGAACAGTTCCCGCAACGTATCCGAGGACCGCGTGCCCTTCTTGGGCAGAATCCCGCTTATCGGCTTACTCTTTAAGAACAAAGACGTAACCGAAGAGCAGCGCTCGCTCTTCCTGTTTATCACGGTTGAAATTGTGGAATAGTTTTTATGGCAGAAGAACAAGACACCCCTAAAAATGAAGCAAAAATTATCGCGTTTGCCGGGCCTAAGGAAGGCGCCGGCAAAACCACGCTGGTACTGAACTTGGCCCTTGGCTGGGCGGGTATTCAAAAGCGTCCGGTGCTGATTGTCCCGCTGGACCCCTTGGCCCGTCAGGAGCATAGTTTCTATTTGGATATCAAAAAGCCGGTCAGCGTGTCCGATATTTTGCAAACGCTGGGCAATACCTCTATCGCTGTGGTGGGGGGATTGCTGCGCGGTAAAATTTCTATGTCCCAATGGGGCGTGGGCGTGCTGCCGCTGGGCAATACGCGTGCGCAGGTGTCTGCCATCAGCCCGAAGATTTTAATTCCGATTTTATCCCGTTTGTCGCAAACCTTTGATATTTTCTTGGATGTGGAATCCAGTTTCCCAATGCAGGCGTTCTCGTTTGATATTGCCGACAAGATTTTTTGGGTGTCGCAAGCCACGCGCACGCACTTAAATTCCACCGTCCAACTTTTTAACGATTATAAAGAACAGCATTATCCGATGGACCGCGTGAGCATTATCTGCAACGCCTACGATATGCCCGGTTCTATTCCCTACGAAGAAGTGGAACGCTTTTACTCCTCCCTCGGGCGCGAAATGGACGTATTTTTGCCGTGGGACGAGGACGTAATGGCTACGGCCAACCGCAAGGAAGTGGAAATTATCACCAACCCGCAGTCCGAGTGGGTAAAGGGCTTGCGCTTGGTGTTGGCCAAAATCCGCGATTTAAAACCGGCCCCCAAGGATTGGGTGGCGTCGGTATCTGATGAAGAATTTGCCCAAGCCTCCAAGGAAATTTGGAGCCCTGTCCTGTTTGACGACGGCAAAACCACCACGGCGGAAAGCCACGTGGCCGAACCGGAAGACGAAGCCGGAAAGACCAAGTTGTCCTTCTGGGATGATTTAAAACAGAAAATCCATAAAGAAGTGGTGCACACGCTGGAAATTGAACACATCGTCGTCAGCGACGAAAGTTCCGCCAGCGCGCAGACCCGCAAACGCGTGGCCGCGATTGTAGATGATATTTTGCAAAAGCAGCCCAACTTGCAGTTCTCGCGCGACCAGCGCACGCGCTTCTCTTCGGAATTGTTGGACGAAATTTTGGGCTTGGGGCCGCTGGAAGTTTTAATGCGCGACCCGGCCGTAACCGAAATTATGGTCAACGCCTTTGATAAGATTTTTATTGAACAAAAAGGTAAGTTGACCTTAACCAAATACAAATTCCGCAATAACGAGCAGGTCGTGCAGGTTATTAAACGTATCGTGGCTCCGTTGGGCCGCCGTATTGACGAATCTGTGCCGCTCGTGGACGCCCGTTTGAAGGACGGTTCCCGTGTAAACGCTATTATTGCGCCGCTGGCCGTTTCCGGCCCGACGCTGACCATCCGCCGCTTCTCTCAAAAGCCCTTCGGCCCCGAAGATTACTACCGCTTCGGTACGATTAGCCCGGAGTGTATGGCGTTTATTGAAAAATGCGTCCGTATCCGCAAAAACATTATTGTCTGCGGCGGTACGGGTACCGGTAAAACAACCTTTTTGAACGCCATTTCCGGCTATATTTCCCATAACGAACGTATCATCACCGTAGAAGATACCGCGGAACTCCGTTTGCAGCAGCCGCACTGGGTATCCTTGGAAAGCCGTCCGCCAAACGTGGAAGGCAAAGGTGCTATTACGATTCAGGATTTGGTAAAAAACTGCTTGCGTATGCGTCCTGACCGCATTGTGGTCGGGGAGTGCCGCGGCGGCGAAGCCTTGGATATGTTGCAGGCGATGAACACGGGCCACGAAGGTTCTTTGACCACGATTCACGCCAACACGCCGCGCGACGGGGTGTCCCGCTTGGAAGCAATGTGTATGCAGACGGGTGCCGATTTGCCGATTTATGTAATCCGCGAAATGATTGCCTCCGCCGTCAACCTGATTGTCCAGTTGTCGCGTTTTTCGGACGGTTCCAGAAAGGTAACCTATATTACCGAAATGCACGGCCAAAAGGATAACGAAATCCAATCCACCGACCTGTTCCGTTATGTGCAGACGGGCGTGGACGAAAACGGCAAGGTACAGGGCGTTTTTGCGCCGACGGGCGAACTGCCGACGTTCTTTGGCGATTTTGCGGCCAAAGGCCAGCCGGTGGATAAGGAAATCTTTTTAAAGAACGCCGTGCCCGTGGGCCCGGACGGAGACCCGGACTTAAACGCCGTACACCGCTTGCAGGCGCAAATGGCGGCCGGAAAGCAAACTCCGCCTCCGCCGCCTGCTGCTCCGGTTAAGGCATAAAAATTTTAGTTAAAAGAAAAAGGATTATGACGAAGAAAATTCAAGTGTTGTGTTTGGCCCTTATGTTGCTGTCATTTTTGTTAGCGCCCGCTGGTGTGTTTGCCCGCGCGCTTAATAAAAACGACCGCGCGCGCATCCAATGCGCCCAGGAAAAAATGCGCATTATGGCGGAATTTTTTGACGTCAGCCTGCCCGCTGATAAAAAGGTGTATAAACTGCCGGACCAATGCGGTGCGGCGGCGGGTAAAGTGGTGCAAATGCCCAAGTGGTTCGCTTCCGAACTGGTGCGTATGGATAAAAACAAAGTAATCTATGTGCCCAACGAAGGAACATACAGCGAGGTGGACTTGTGGCGCCAGGCGTTTTCCAATGTGTATTATTTCTTGGACCGCGCCGATAAATCCTTGGACCCGACTCAGCCCGTAGTGCTGGACCAACTGTCCCGCGGGTTCGTCAGCGACCGCATCCGCTTGGTGGCCGCCTTGGACCGCTTGAATAAAGATTTGCTGCGCGGCAAACAGCCCCTTATTATGAAGGACAGTATGGAAGGCCGCGCGCGCTCTATGCTTTCTACGCTGGAACTGATGAACAGCGAGTTTTTTAGCACGATTGAATCTTTTTCCAGTCCGCTTTCCCAGCGTGAAAACAAGTACCGCCAGTCCGTTATTGGCGTAGTGGTGCTTTCCAACCACTTGTTTTCCCAATTTTTTGCGGCGCCTATTCCGGCCTATCCGCCCAAACCCGATATTTACAAAACGACCGCCGCGGAACGCCTTATCAGTTTGATTATGCTCTTGTTGGGCTCGGCGTTAGCCGGGTTTGCGGTCTATTTGCTGTTAGACGGCAAAAAGGACACGATTGCCAAATTGGTGGCTGATTATCGCCAAAAAAGCGTGGCGTGGGCCGAGGATTTTAACCGCCAGTTCGTAACCATTGATATCAAATACATTGTGTTTGGTACGGTGGGCGTGTTTGCGCTGTTTGGGCTGTTCCTAGGCTTAATGGTGGGTGGCTTCTTTGGCGTATTTGTCTTTTTAATGGTGGTGCTGATGGGGGCGTTTGTCAGTATCCGTATGCCGGCGGCCGTGTTGGACGCGCTTAAAAAGAGCCGCGGCAAACGCGTGAACAAACAGTTAATGGACTCGCTTATTCTGCTTTCCAACTCCTTGCGCTCCGGTATGGACATTGTGCAGGGGTTTGAACTCGTGTCCAAGGATATGCTCCCGCCGATTGCCGACGAGTTCGGCTTGGTGGTAAAAAACTACCAGTTGGGTACTCCCTTTGAAAAAGCCTTGGACGGCCTTTCCGACCGCGTGGAAAGCCGTATGCTTTCGTATATTATCAAGGCTATTATTATCCAGCGCCAGGTCGGTGGTAACTTAACGGTTATTTTCGCCCGCTTGGTGGAAAACATCCGCGAAGAAAGCAAACTGGAAGAAAAATTGCAGGCGATGACCGCCCAGCAGAAAATCCAGTCCATCGTGGTCAGCATTATGCCGTTTGTGATGATGCTGGTAATGTTTATCTTCAACCCGTCGCAAATGATTTCGTTCTACACCAGCCCGGTGGGGATGTTTGTGTTCTTGTTCTGCGTCATTTGGATCGGTATCGGTATGAAGGTACTTAAAAAAATGGGAGAAGTGCGGGTATAATTATGAACAGTTTAGCGTTTACGTTAGGGCTCAATTTACTGTTGGCGGTGGGGATGTTTGCCGTCTTCTTGACGATTTTCGGCTTGCTGGCCCCTAAACCCAAAAAAGAGGAAATCGTGGACGTGGCGGTCCGCCGCTTTAAATCCACTTCCAGTTTTGCGCGTTTAAAACCGGAAGAAAAAATTATGGACCGCTTGGCCGTCTTCTGCCTGCACAACTTCCACTTGGAAAAAAGTTTGGAAGAGTTGCATATGCAACTGGGCAGCCCCGATAACCCGCAGCCCGTGGATATTTTATATACTAAAATTATCGCCTCTTTGGCTATTCCGGCGGCGATGATGCTTTTGTTCCAGGCCATTTGGCCCGTTTTCCTGGTGCCGGTTTGCTTTATGGTGCCGGACGTGCTCATTAAAAGCAAAATCCAAAAGCGCCAGGCGGAAATTTTGGGCAACTTCTCCACAACGGTGGACTTGGCGGCCCTGATTATTGAATCCGGTTTGGACTATTTGACCGCCTTTGAAAGAATTATCAAAATTGCCAAAGAAAAAACGATTTTGGAAGAGGAACTGGAAAAAACGATTAACGAAATTAAACTGGGTTATTCCCGCAGAGAAGCGTTGGAGCGCTTTTCCGCGCGTACAGGGGTGGCCGAAGTGCGCTCTCTGGTCAGTTTGATTATCCAGTCCGATGAACTCGGTACCAGTTTGGTGGATTTGCTTCGCAACTTTTCGTCCGACTTGCGCTCCCGCCGTTTGAGCCGTGCCGAAAAGTTGGCTGCGCAGGCTTCTACCAAAATGTTGTTTCCGTTATTTATGTTCATTTTCCCGACGATTTTTATTTTAATTTTAGCCCCGATGATTAGCGGTTTGGTCAGCGGCGGCGCAGGTTTTTAGAGGATAAACATATGAAAAAATATTTCACCTTGGCTTTTGTTTTAGCCCTTGCTCCCGTGTGGTTGCAAGCGGCGAATACGTTCCGCAAGGAAGTCCCCGTCCGCCAGCACGGCAAGGAAGAGGGGATGCTCTTGGATTTGAGCAAAATTTCTATGGGCACCTTGAACGATGTGGAAGAGAAGAAGCAGTATCTTTCCACGGTGCAACTGGAAAAACAGCGCATCCAAAACTATACGCTTCGTATGGTGTATGAAAACGCCTATCGCCTGTATAAATACGGCGATTACCAGCGCGCGCAGGAAATGGCCCAAACCATTTTGAGCATTGACCCGAACTTTAAACAGGCCCAAACGCTCGCCAAACAGGCCAGCCATATGGGCACTTACGGCACCACGTCGGAAGCCGAAGTGATTGAGGCCAAATTCCAAGAAACCATCCGCCTCTACGATAGCGGCCGCTTGGTGGAAGCCAACGACAAATTAAACGAAATTTTGACGATTCAGCCCGGCAACTCCAAGGCCTTGGCCTGGAAGCGCAAAATTGATTACGATATTGCCAAGGAATATACCCGCCGCGGCGACGAAGCCTATCAAAACGACAATTATCAGGCCGCCTTGGACGCGTGGTATAACGCCCTTTTGATGCGCAAGGACGACCCGAAACTCGTCTCCAAAATTGCCGAAACGGAAAACAAACTGCGCAAACAGCAGGTGGAAGAATCTATGAAGCAGGCCTTGGATTTTTATAACAAAGGCCAGTATGTGGAATCTTACGCCGTGTTTGAACGCATTACGAAAATCCAGCCCGGCGACCCGCGCGTGCAAAAATATATGTCTCAGTTAAAAAACGAAATTGCCGCGGGCTACTATCAGGCGGGCAACCGCTCGTATAACGCAAACCGCTTTGACCAAGCCGTTTCGTACTGGACGAACGCCAAAAAATGGGGTGCCGATACGACGACGATGGACGGACTTATCAAACGGGCCCGCAACGCCAAGGAAAACCATTTGCGCGTAAAACAACAGCAGGCTGTTACTAAGGCCGAACAGGCCGCCAAAAAGGCGGAAGAAGCCGCCAATAAAGCCGAACAAAAGGCCGAAGAAACCCTGCCGGAAGAGCCCGAAACGGTGGTAGTGGACGGCAATGTACCCGGTATGACGGGCGGTACGGTTATCCCCGGGGCTTCTACGGGCGGAATCGGCTCCTCCGTGGGTACGGTAGGGGCAAACGAAACCTTGCCGACCTTGACGGGTACGACCACGAACCCGGTGTCGGCGGAAGCCAGCAACGCGTCCCGAGCCAAATTTATTGAAGGGTTGGATGCGTACAACCAGGACGATTACGAACGCGCCCGCCAGGCTTGGATTGTGGCCAAGCAACTGGACCCGGGCAACAGCGATGCGGACTTGGGTTTGCGCAAATTGGAAGAGTTAATGAAATAGGAGCGGTGTTTTTGATATGAAACTGACATCCAAATGGCTTTTATGGTTCGTTCTGGTAACGGTGTATGCGTCCGTTATCGGCGGGCTGTTCTATTACAATTTGTTCAAATTTGTCTTTGACAAAAAACTCCAAAACGAAATGGTGGAAATGGTCCGCTTCCGTGCGCCGTCCTTGGTGCAGTGGTTGGCCTCCCGCCCCAAGGGCGCGGCTACCTTCCGCGAGGCCGAAATTATGAAGGGCCTCCAACGTAACGATAACCGCATCCGCAGTTTGGTGTATTTGAACTACGACGGTTCTATCCGCTGGCACGAAAACACCAAGTTTTTGGGTATGTCGTATGCCGATTACAATGCGTCCGTGGGATTTGATTCCAACGCCGCCGTACAGGCAATTCGGGACGGCCTTCCCCGCGCTATTTTAACGTCCAGCGGCGAATATTACGATATGGCTATCCCGCTTTTGGCCAAGGGCAACGCTGTGGCCGGGGTTGTCAACGTAACGGTTTCGCGCGAAAACGCCCAAAAGTTAATCCAGTCCTCTATGGTGCGCTATGCGTGCGGTGCGTTTATTATGATTTTGCTCATCGGCGGGGTGCTGTATTTGTTCTTACTGCTTAAAATTATCCGCCCGCTGGGTGCCTTAAAGGATAGCGTAGAGGCTGTATCGCTTAATAATTTAACGCTTTCTTTCCCGCCGCGTAAGGACGAAATTGGCGGCGTGGCGCAGGCTGTTTCTGGCTTACTCGTCAAAATCCGCGAAGACATCAAGAGTATGGAAAACGTGGAAATTATGACGTTGGAAAAGGAACAGCGCTGGTGGAAAACCATTTTGGCCGTAACGGTGCCGAAAGGTTCCCGCGCGTTGGTTATTGACGAAAACAACAACATCTTATATACTAACTTTGAACTGAAAGTGCCGGGCAAAGAAAAAGTACACTTGTTGGATATTTTTGACGGACGCCAGCAGGAAATCATCCAAGTCGTGGGCGAAGCGCTTGAAAACCCGACCAAGGTCCTGCGCGGCACGGTAGTAAATAAAAATGTAAAATGTTTGGTAAAAGCCGTTCAACTGCCCGACGATGCCGGCAAAAACCGCATTGTGCTGGTGCTGGAACCCGAAAAATAAGATTTAGGAGAAGATATGAAAGTAGAAATCAAAAAAATTAATATTTCAGCGTTGTTGTTTTCTGTTTTCCCATTGGCTGTATTCGTGGTGATGCTGTTAAGCGCGTTTATGGAAATGTTCAACCCCGACGCTTCCTTTACGGTTGCCTATGTAATGGGCCTGATTATGCGCGCTATCCAAGGCACGCTGTTGTTCTTGGTTTCGTCGGTGCTGTTTGCACTGGCTTACAATTTGTTGTGCTCTATCGGTATCCGCGGGGTACACGTAGAGTTGGAAGATAAATAAAAAGGAGAACAAGGGTTAATGAAAAAACTCATTGCCATTTTAGTAGTTTGTGCCGTCGCGGGACTTGCGTTTGCCGCCCCGGCCAAAAAAGCGGCCAAAACCGCTAAAAAAGCGTCTGCAAAGGCGGAATTCGTCATTATTGAATCGGACGAATACAAAGCGGGTCAGGAAGACCCCCAACTGACGGCCGGTATTGCCCAGTTTTTGGAAATGGAACCGTCTGTAACCAAGGTATCTTATAAAGATGCCGCGGCTGATGAAAAATTGGCCGGCTTGGATTACAGTTTCCTGCCGCTTTATTTGATTAAAAAGACCGATGCTATCCGCACCAAATTGGAAAAACACCTGCAATACGGTTATGCCCAAGAAAATGCGGACTACATCATCTTGCTGCACCAAACCCGCCAAGGCGTGTTTAACAACAAAACCGCCAAACCGGGCGTAATGGAAATTTTTGTAATGTCCCAATGCCCCTACGGCGTAATGGCCGAAAACTTGGTTATCCAAGCCCAAAAAGACGGCAAAATGCCTGCGGGCAAAGAAATCCGCGTGCGCTATATCGTTAATCACAGCGATAAAGACGGCTTTTCCAGCCTGCACGGTTCCGGCGAGTGGGAAGAAGACATCCGCCAACTGTTAATTGCTAAATACTACCCGGAAAAATTCTGGAAATATTTGGAAATCCGCAACAAAGACTACCGTTCCAGCCGCTGGGATAAAGCGATGGACGAAGCCGGTATCAACTCCAAAAAAATTATGAAGAAATTTGATACCGAAGGTGTGGAACTTTTGAAGGCCGAAGCCAAATACACGCAGGAATACGGCATTAATGCCTCTCCGTCCTTTGTATGGGAAGGCAAAGTGCAGTTGGATTTCGGTTCCGCCGCTGAAATTGAAGGCTTTGGGTTCTTGAACCCCAACGCCGCCAAATCCGGTGCGGCCGCCGCGGCTCCTGCCGGCAGTTGCTAACCTGATTTTTACAACCTACGGGGGCAGGGAAAACACTTCCCCGCCCCCGTTTTGCAAAGTACCCAGGCGGTTGGCCTTTGGCTTACGGCCCGGATATTTTGAAGGACAAATGCAAATTCTATGAAGACAAAGGGAAGTCTGTTTCGCGGTTTATTTTCCAACGCGGTTTTTGTGCTGATTTTAATCTCCATTGTCCCGGTGCTTGTTATCGGGTACCACTTAATGGATGTGAACAGCCGCGTGCTGAAAAACGAAATTTCGCAAAAACAGCAAACGGTCGCCAGCCGTTTGGCGGCGGCGGTGCGCTTTAACATTACGCACAACACGCAGTATTTTTCCGTCTTTGTGGATTTGCATAGCGATTTTGGCGGGCACAATTTTATTAACGGTGCCGATTTAAAATACCTGCGCCGCAGCGATCCGTCCGTTTTGTATTTGGCGGCATTAGACCCGGCGGGCAAGTTGTTGCTGTCCTCCGGCGAGCGGGCGGAAAACGTAAATTGGGCGCAGGAAATCAAATCCGTTTTACAAGCGTGCGTAAAAGAGCAAAAGCCGTATTACCTGGGCGGCGTTTATCCGTCCGAAGACGGGCTTTTTATGTTAATGGCGTTCCCTATCCGCCAGCGGTTAAACGACAGCCGCGTATCGGGCGTTTTGGTGGCGGAAACGGGCCTTGCGGAACTGGGCCGGATGTTGTTGCAGGTCTATCCAATGGATATGAACGCCGTGATTGCCACGCGCGAAGGGCAGATTATTTCGTTTAACGGAGCCCCCGGCGGATTGGCCACGGATTCCCAGCCCGAAATGACGGCCCGCGTACGCGAAATCAGCAAACTTTTGGGCAGTGCGCACAGTCGGGAACTGACGTTATCCTCCGGCGAAAAGATTTTGGTAGCCTCGGCGGAATTGCCGCTTTCCGGCTGGCGGGGGTATGTGGACCAACCCGCCGATGTAACCTTGCAGTTGCTTAAAGAGAGCACCTTCCACTCGTTGTGGGATGTAACGCTTTTAGTTTTGGTAATGTTGCTGTTTGTGGTAGTGGTGAGTTATTGGGTAATTAAACCGATTACGCGCCCCTTGGAGCGGTTGCGCCGGGCGGCGGTCAAACAGCGCGAAAATGGCGATTATGTTGTGCGCCAAGAGGATTTGGATATCCCCAATAACGAAATCGGCGAACTGGCGCAGGCGTTTGTGGATATGTCGGGTGCGTTGCACGCCAGAAGGCAGGAACTGATCGGCGCGCAAACGGAACTGGCGCAAATGAACCAAGCGCTTGAAAAACGCGTAGAGGAGCGCACGCACGAATTAAAGGCCGCCACACGCGAGTTGGTAAAATCCGAACGCTTGGCCGCTATCGGGCAAATGGCGTCAATCATCAGCCACGAAATCCGCAACCCGCTGGCTGTCATCAGCAACGCCACTCGCCTAATCAAAATGCTGGTGCGCACGCCAGACGCCAAGTTGCTTAAACAGTTTGGCATTATTGAGGCGGAAATTAAGCAGGCCAACAGCATTATCAGCGAAGTGTTAGGCTATGCCCGCACGCGCGATTTGATTTTAAGTACGATTGATTTGAACAGTTATCTGCGCGAAATTTTGCTCTCGTATCCGTTTATCCCGGGCATTACGGTTAAGGAAGAACTGGACCCGGAATCGGTGCGTATTAAAGTGGACGCGGAGGAAATCAAACAGGCCATCCGCAATATTGTGTCCAACGCCGTGGAAGCGATGAACGGCGGCGGTACATTGACCGTTGGCACGAAGGTAGGCCGCCGCGTGGTGTGCATTTACATTGCCGATACAGGCCCTGGAATTAGCGAGGAAGTCCGCCATAAAATGTTTGCGCCGTTCTTTACCACCAAGGCCCGCGGAACCGGGCTTGGCTTAGCGGTTGTGGGCAAGGCCATTAGCCGCCACAAGGGCAAACTGTTTATTCAAAGTGAGGTAGGCAAGGGAACCTGCTTCCAGATTTATCTAAAAATTTATAAAAAACCCGGAGACACAAGTTATGGAGAAGCAAGTTAAAATTTTGGTAGTGGATGACGACAACAACCTGCGCGAAACGCTGGTGGATTTGCTGGAAATTGAGGGCTATAAAGTCTATCAGGCTGGCACAGCGGCGGAGTGCTTGGAATTGTGCGCCAGTGAGTTTTTTAACGTGATTTTAATGGACTACAACCTGCCCGACGAAACGGGTATGGAACTCATCCGCAAAATCCGCTCCTTTAACCAAGATACGCAGATTATTATGATTACGGCCTACGCCTCGCTAAACGCTATTATGGAGGCTATGCAGGAGTCCGTATATGACTTTTTGATTAAGCCGGTGGATTTTGACTATTTAAAGCGTACCATTAACCGCGCGTTGGATAAGTATTTCTTGGAACAGAGCAACAAGGAATTACTCGCCCAATTAAAAACGCGTAACGACGATTTGGACCGCCTGAATAATATGAAGTCCAAATTCTTTTCCATTGTGTCGCACGACTTGTCCAACTCGTTAATGACGCTTAAAATGAGTTTTGATATGCTCAAAAAGAAACTCACGCCCGACGACGACCAAAAGAAAAAAATGATGTTTATGGACGAGTCTATCGGCCAAATTGAGCATTTGATTAAGGACCTGGTGGACTGGGCCGCCATTGAAAAGGGCAAACTGCGCATTGAAAAAGCCCGCTTTGAACTAACGGAAAGTTTAAAGAAGACGGCGGAAATCTTCCGCGCCAAGGGGGCCAAGCGCAACATCCGCGTTACGTTTGAAAGTTGCGGCGCCGTGCCCGTGTTTGCCGACGAGAAACGTATCCGCCAAGTTATCTCCAACATCTTGGAAAACGCCGTGCGCCACACGCCCGACAACGGCACGATTGAAATTGTTGTTAGCAAAATAGATGAAAAAAATGTTAAAGTGTCAGTAGCGGACTCTGGGGACGGTATTGACCCCCAGCAGGCGCCCAATTTGTTTACCAGTTTTACGCAAGTAGGCGACAAAAGCCGTGTCGGCCGCTTGGGGTTAGGCTTATCCATTGCTAAGGATATCGTCGTAAACCACGGCGGGCGCATTTGGGCCCATAGCGAGGGCTTGGGGAAAGGGGCTTCGTTTAATTTTACGCTGCCTATTATGAATTCGTAACATTTTACAACGTGTAGGGGAGTTGCTATGAACAAGAAGAAAAAAGTAACGGTACTGATTGCGGACGACCAAACGCTCTTCCGGGAAGGGATTAAAGATGTATTAACCGGGGAGAAATGGATTGAGGTGGTGGGGGAAGCCGCCGACGGATTGGAAGCGGTTGCCAAGGCTAAAAAATTAAAACCCGATGTGGTTTTAATGGATATCAAACTGCCGAAGATGGACGGTATTAACGCTACGCGCCAAATCCGCCAGCAGTGCCCCGAAGTAAATGTGCTGATGCTTTCCAGTTTTGAGGACGAAGCACACGTCTTGGACGCTATCCAGGCGGGGGCCAACGGCTATTTGTCCAAAATGCTCCCGGCCGCCGAACTCGTCAATTCTATTAAAACATTTACCAGCGAGGGGTTAATGATTCCCCAGCAGTTAATGGGCAAACTCCTCCACGGCCTGCGCAAAATGGGCGATAACGGTATGCCCTCCCAGGCCACATTGACGAAGACCGAAATTAAGGTAATGGACTATTTGGGCAAAGGGTTAAGCAATAAGGAACTCGCCAAAGAGTTGGGTTGCAGCGTAAAAACGATTAAAAACCACTTGAACAGCGCTTTTCATAAATTGGGCGTAAGCAGCCGCACGGAAGCGGTGGTAAAAGCCATTGAAAAGGGGCTGATTTCGTCGGAAGGCAGAACCGTATCCGACGATATGGACGGGGAATAATCTATGCCGGTAAAGAGGCCGTCTGTTTTATTACTGCGCCGCCGTGGGCAAGCCACTATTGAATATGTGCTTATGCTTGCCACGGTGGTGGTGGTGCTTTCGGCCTTTTTAACGGCGTTTCACACGCACATTGTGCGGTTTTTGTTTATCTTTATCGGGCAGTTACTGGCAAGTTAAAATGTTTAATTGGCAGCGTATAAGACACAAACTCCAAGAGAAAAAGGCACAAATTCTGTTGCCTTCGGTGCTTCTTGCGCCTATTTTCATTTTGGTTATTTATTTGCTGTTTGAAACCGCCAAGGTATCTATGGCCAAGGTGCGCGAGCAGTTTGCCTTGGATAACGCCGCCTATACGCAGGTATCTGCCGCCAGCACTTATTTGAACGCGCTTGGTATGGTAAACGGCCCGCTCCCGTACCGTGTAATGCTGTATTACAAGGACCAGCAGGTCAACGCCACCGACGAAGCCAAACGCCAGGGCCGCCCCGCCAAGGTGAGCGTATTTGAACTTTTTTACCACGGCGGCGGTATCCCGGCTATCGGGCCGGATTACAACACGGGCATAAACGCGCCGCCTAAGGCCGAATCTACCGACTGGGGCCTGCACTATGACCCGGCCATTACCACCAAGGACGAAAACCACTATCCCCGCGCGGATTGGGAAAAGGAATCACCCAAGGAACCGTCGTCCGGCGAGTGGGTGCCGGTAATGAGCCGCGAACTGGTGGAAAATTATTACATCCCGGGTGTGGATTTTGCCAAAAACGTCATCCAATACTATTTGGAAATGTTTTTGTATGTGGGTTCTACATACGATTCCCAGACGTATGTATATAAGCAAAACAGCAAAAACGCTGTTATGTACCGCTCTGTTTATTATTTAAACGTAAGCAACTGCAAACGTTCCGACTGCGCCCGCCAAAGCGCGGCCAAATTGCGCAACTATTTGCCGCTTAATGCGCAGCCCTTTTACTTAAATAATGTGCGCTTCTTCCTGTCTGATTCCTCCCGTTCCGGTGCGCACTACGGCGCGTATAACTTGGACTTTAATATGGAAGAAAACGTAAAGACCAAGATGTTCCAGTTTGCCTATTTGGACCCGGGCTCCCGCACGCGTTTGCGCCAGTTCGGGCACGGTATTTTGCTGAAACAAAACTATACGTTGCCTAAAAACCATTTTAATATTAACTTGGAACAAAAATATAAACCGTTTGTGCGTACCACCGTTAAATTGCAATGCCCGCGCGCCAATAATAACTGCGTGTGGCCGAACCCGTTGCCTAAGTACAACGTAACGCTGGCGCCTTAATTATGATGATGAAAAACTTTTCTCTCTTCCGCTCCCGCCGTGGGCAGGCCACTACCGAAGTGGTACTGCTGTTCCCGATTTTCGTTATTTTCATTTTGTTTATTATCAAAATCTTCGGGTTGCTGATTTTGAGCCAAAAAATGGAAATCGCCGGGGTTTATGCCGGGCGGCGCTATCAGTTGCAGTCGCACGTTACGGACTATTACGCCAATACGTGGGATAAACGCTTTTTGCAGAAAGACATCCAAAAAAAGGTGGAAAATTACCTGGGCTTTGATAACCCCGGTATGCGGAAATTTTTGAGTTTAAACGAACTCAAACTGGATATTAACACCTCGGGCACTTGGACGAAGGTGGTTATTACCGCCCGTACGCGCCCGCCGCGGATTCGCTTTTTGTGCAAATACAACCGGGACCAGGTTTGCCAGCAGGACGCCAAATGCGTAAAAGGCTATAACTATTTGTGCGAAACCGGGGGCGAGGTCGTCAGTACCAAATACGTAGGCGCGAACGAACGTCCTTCGCCGTACCAGCGCCCGGAAGGGCGGTAACGGTATAGGAAATACCCTTGACAAGGGGGTATTTTCTACCTATACTAAAAGTAGGTAAATATAACTCTGTGTTTGAGCGCACCTCCGGGTGCGGGTCAACAAGAGTAGTTTTTATTATTATGTTAAGGGGTTTTGTATGTTTAAGTTAAAACCGGGAAATGTCTTCCAAAAAATGAATAAAATGGACCGCAAACAGGCCTATACCTTGGGGGCGATTGTGGTGGTGCTGTTTGTGGCGTTAATTACAATGGCTTCCTTTTTGGGCAAGGCAGACGATTCGTCCTTTGAGGATTTTAATTCCCGCGGGTACGATTTGGCGCAAATGCCCTTTGTAAATGACGAGGCCGAAGAATATTTGTTAGCCTCCAAATATCCCGATATGCAGGGCAACAATTCTACTATGCTTTACAGTTCGTCCGAAAAAGAGGAACGCCAGGCGGAGGATGCCGCACAGGCCGAGGAAGAAGCCGCCAGCGATACTTCGTCGGAATCTTCGGCTGTGGATTCGTCTTATTCCGGCTATTCCGGGCGCGGGTATTCGGGCCGCGGCGGAGCCAGAACGCCTACGCAAATCGGCCAGTTGGGTTCGGCCAGTATGCGGGGCACGGGCGGAAGCGGTATCAGCGCCACTTGGGGCGCCCCCAAAGGGGACTTTTCTCCCTATAAAAGCCAAGATAAAGGCACCGAAGCACCCTTGCAGTTAAAGAATACGGATGCCAAAAAGGCCCTGTCCCAGTTTGCGCGCGGCAGTGCGGCGGCGGCCGGGTTAAAGGACGGCAAAAGCATTAATGCCAAACGCGCGTTAATGGGCGCCGGCATTAAAGGCAGTGAAGCGTTTTCCGAAACGGGCGGGGTGGATTTGAGCAAAGCAGGCGGCCTTAATTTGGATACCAACGCCCCTGTGTCGTCGGCCGATTTGAGCAATTTGGATAAAAAAATTGACGATGCCAACCAAAAAGGCAAGGACGAAAAAAAGAAGGAAGATGAAAAATTTGGCAACTCCTTGGCTAACGATTTGTGGAAACAGGTGCTTACCAAGGTGGTAGATATTGGTATGCAGCAGTTAAGCCAAGGCATTGATACTTGGATGGCCAATATGTCTGCCAATAAGGCGGGTAACAACTATGCGTCGGAATTGGGCAAAGAACTTTTAAACAAACCTGTTTCCAGTTTAACCCCGGAAGAAAAGACATTGGTTACCTCTGTTTTGGGCAAATCGGATTTAGGGTCTGGCACGGTGCGGGATGCGTGGAAAAATGAAGGGAAACCTCCGGCAGAGGTAAAAGCGGCGCCCACGATGCCTACGAAACCGAGCAAACAAGATTATATGACTTCTTCTTCGGGCAACAGTTCGGAACAGGTGTTGGATAAAACGCGTTGGAACGCGGCCAGAGAGCAATATCAGAAAGATAAACAAGCCTATGACCAATACAATTCGGAGCAGAAAGACGAGGCTGTTGCCTTTGGCAAAATGATGAAGCCTACTTTGGCGCAGGGCTCGGATGCAATGTCCCGCCAGTACCAAAGCACGCGTGTCTCGGCGTATAATTCCCGCGCCAAACACAGCAAGCAGGAAGTGGTAACGGTAACGCCAATGGTAAAACAAGGCACGACAACTAAACAACAAGTGCCGCCACAACAACAGCAAGACCAGACGGAACAGTAAGAACAATCTGTAAATTCAGGTTTTCGTACTTATAAGATTTAGTCTTTAAATTTAGGAGGAATTTATGAATATCTTTAAATGGCTGACAGGCCGGGCCGGAAAAATGGCTCTTTCCGCCGCGCAAGCGGTGGGGCTTTCCGCCGTGGTGGGGGTGGCGGGTATTGCCGCTTGGCAATATTTGGATACGCCCTCCGACAACACGGCCTTCAATCCCGCCGCCCAGTACGATCCGGGCGAGGTGGTTTACGTCGCGGGTGCGTCGGGCGGTTCCTATGGGGCCAATGGCGAGGTGGAATCCTCTTTCCGCGCCAAACCCTCTAAGGCGATTGAAATGACCGAAAAAATGACCTTGGCGCAAAAACAGGCGCAGGCTATGGAGGATGACGTAATTCCTTCTGTGTCCGTATCTCCCACGCCGTCCGCCTATCAAATGGGCGCAACCGAGGGCTTGGGGATGAACGCCAACGACGGTAAAGGGGAACGGATAGACAACAACCCCTTAGCGGCCATACAGGGTACGATGAACGGGATGAAGGACGTTATCAGCCGCGCGCAGGAGCAAGCCCAAGCGCAGGCCAATGCACAAGGCGAAGCGGACAAGCCGGGGACTCCTACCTTGGCGAGTGCCAAACGCACCAGCGCAGGCTCCTCTAACGCGGGGCACGGTCAGGCGTTTAATTCTTCTTTTGTAATTCAGGACAGCGGTAAATCCGCCAGTTCCCGCGCCGCCGCCGCGGCAGGTTCGCCCGCAGAAGTAGGCAACATTTTTGCTTCCGCGCAGGCGCAGGCCAACCGCACCGTAGAAGGGATGCAAATGCGCTCCCGCGCCAACTTTGGCCCGGGCGATAACTCTTTGGCTGGGGATAAAGAAGTATCCGTAGGTGATGCCCGCTCCTCCAAAGAGGGGAAAGATTTGGTCTTTATTCAAAAGCGTTCCGCCGATGCGGCCCGCAACAAAAACCGCTCCGCCAACGAAGGCTCCCGCGCGTTCTTGGCTAGCACCAAGGTTTCGGGCGGTATGCGCATTGTGGGCGACACCGTGGCTATCGGCCAAGGGCAGGGCTCTAAGGATTTTGACAATGTACACGAAGCCAACCTGCGCGGTATTGGCAGTTGGACCCAAAGCGCGGTGGACGAAGCCACCCAGCGTATGATTGACCGCCAAAACCTGCAAAAATGGCTTTGGAAGGCGATTGCCACCTGCTTGGCCGCAATGATTGCAATCCCTCTGCTCAAAAAAATCCCGCTTTGGGGAACGATTTTGGCAGTTGCTGTGATGGTTGCCGCTTTGGCTGTTGCGGCTACTGCGATTGTTAAGGGCGGACAGTTTGCCCATAAATGGGGCGGCTCGGGTATGTCCACAGCCGTGATAATCGTAGGCGGCCTAATGGCCGCAGGTGTGGCTGTTTCGTTTATCTTGCATAATGCTTTTGCGAAATTCTATAAACTCATTGGCCAAAAATTGGGCTTGTCCGGGGCTTCTGCTTCGTCCGCTTCCGGTGGAGCAGGTGGTGCCGCGGGTGGTTCCCAGTTGGCTGGTTCCAGTGCATTTCAGGCTGGCGTGCCCGGGGCTCCGCCACCAATTTATTAATGGATTTTGACTTATGCAAATTGGAAATTTGATTATTGAGCCGTGGAATAAACACAATGCTGTTTGGCGCGTGGTAGTGCTTTTGCTGGTAGCGTTGTGGGCGGTGTGGGGGGCCGTAATTTATTACGAAAGTGCCCAACTGACCGCCAAAGTGCGCGCGCAAAAAGAAGAGCAGCAGCGCGAGGAGGAACGCTTGGAAAGAGCGGCCTCTTACCGCCGTGCCGCTTTGCAACGGCAAGCGCAGCCGTCCGGCGTGCAAAACGCAGTGGACGCGTTTAAACGGTAAGGAGAAAAATTATGAACTTGTTTAAATTTTTAAAAAGCGTCTCCGGCAAGGTGCAACTGACGGTGTTGAATACCTCCGTTGCCGCACTTGCCGTGGGCGGCTTGGCTTCGGCCACCTTGTTTGGCGTGGGTGCCGAACAGGGCAAGCAGGAGTTGGCGGTCCGTTCCTTGTCCTCGGTGGCGGGCTCGGCTTCGTCCTACGAGGGATTACAGGAAAGAAACGGACAACTGACCTCTATTAACATTGTGGATTCCAGCAATAAACTGGCCAACCCCGACGACGTTGCCCGCTTGGGCGATAACGGCTCGGCCAGCCGCTTTGGCTTGGATAAAGTGGACAATGTGGCAGGCTCCTTGGGGCAGGCCGTGCAATTATCCGGCTCCGACGGCTTAAATATGAACGCCAACGTCGCCACCGTGCAGGAAACTGGCGCCACCGGAGAAGCGCGCCGCTATTCTGCGGGTGGGGCGGTGAACGAAGCGGCCCGCCGCGCGGGTGCGGCTAATAATGCTTCCCGCCCGGTAAATACCTTAACGCGCGCCTCTATGGGCACCGTTTCCGGCGGAAATGTGTTTAACCAAGCCTCCGGCGCCTTGGGTGGTGCCCGTGCGAACGGCGCGGCTGGCGGAAGCGATTACCAATTTTCGGGCGCAATGCCCAGCGGTTCCAACTTGGTATCCGCGATGGATACGGGTTCCGGCGCCCGCGTGCAAAATTCCGGCTTTATGGCCGGTGGCAGAAGAACGACCGTTTCCAACGGTAAATTTTCCCGCGGCGGAAACGACTTACAAGCGATTGCCAAACGCTCTGCCGATGTGGCCGGAAACAGCCACCGCGGCGCGAACGAGGGGGCCACGGCCTTTCTAGCGGGCTCCAATAATTCGGGCGGTATGCGCGTAGAGGGCGGCGTAGATGTCGGCACGACGGGTTCTGCCGATTTTAGCACGCCGACCAACCAACGCTTGAAAGCCGTCGGACAGGCAACCAAAAAAACCGAAGATGAAGCCAAAAAACGCCAAAAAGCCCGCAATACGCTTACAGCCTTGCTTTTGGCCAGCGTGGCCGCCACAGCGGTAGCTATTACTTTTGGGTATAGTTTAATTCGGGCTGGAAGAAATGCTACTCCTGTGGGAGTGTGGTCTATTGTCGCTGGTTTGGGTATTATTGCGGCGGCAATGGCAGGTTGTATTACCACCTTGGTAAAAGCCGGGCAGTTTGCTTCTCGCTTTGGGGGCGGTTCGCTCCCCTTGGTGGCGGGGATTTTGGCAGGCTTGTGTACAGCCGCATTGGGCTTTACGATTGTAGCCGCTTTTGCAGGTAAAAACAGCCCTCTTACCAAATTTATGGGCAAAGTAACGGGCGTAATGAAAAAGTTTGCTATGACGAAAGGCAAAACAATGCTGAAAGCCGAAGCAATAAATGTGGCTCGTCAGCAAGGTTCCAAACTTTTAAAATAACCTTATAGGCGGGGGCGTAAACCGTCCCCGCCCTTTTGCGTGAAAATTATGGCAGAACCAAATAAACCGACCGAACAAGAAGAAGAAATAAAACCGTTGCCGCTTTTATGGCAAGAGGTTAAAAATCTCGCGCGCTCCAAAAATGTGCGTATTGTGGCGGCGGTTTTTTTGGTTTTACTGTTTTTAGGTTCCGTGGTTCCCGTGGGCAAAATCCCGTTCCTGCGCAATTTGGCGTGGGCAATGGGCTACTCCGCCGAGGAAACGGAAAATATATCCTTTTTAAAGGCGCTTTTAACCTGGAACGAGCACAGTAAAATTATGAACGGTGAACGCCCGGACCCCGACGGTTCCAATGTTTTCGCGGGCGATTCGGGCTCGTTAAAGGAACAACTGGAAAAGGCCAAGGCCTCCCAACTGTTCAATTTGCGTGCCTTAAACGCCTCTTTGGCGCGTCAAGGCCGCGCGGGCGACGCACTCGCCACCGCATATAGCCAGGTGGATACGGGCGACGGTATCAAGCGCCCGGGCGTGGTGGTCCCCGGTAACGGCGTAGCCAACACGCAGGCTAATTCCACCCAGCAGGCCGAGGTGTATTTCGGCACGGATTCCTCTGCCCTCGCGCGCAACCCTAAGGACGGGTACGATTCTTCCCAAACGCTTAAAAAAATTGCCAATGCCAATATTGCGGGCGGTAGCGGTTCCGACTGGTTTATGCACGCCGTGGATAAGGCCCGCAGTGTGGACTCGGGGGTTACCGCGCTTACGCAAACGCTCAAAAACGGCGGCGCAATGACCCCGCTTAACATTAATTCGGATTTTGACACCAACAAGGCCCGCAAGGACTTATATTATGTATGGCTAACGAGTATGGCGGCTAAACGCGCCAAGAACCCCGGGCTTAGCAAAATGCTGGCGGGCGCGGGCTTTAACGGGGCGGAAATGCCCAAGCGCGTGTTTGATTCCTCGGGTATGGCCGGAGGGATGGGTATTGACCCCGATAGCGTAGTTGCGGAAATGGACAGTATCAAAATGGCCTTGCACCAGGAAGAAATGTGCAACGCTTCCCTGAAAGATACGGGGGGGAGCATTGACGCGCAAATTTCCAGTTCGTACGAAGCCATTAAAAGTTTGCCCGGTTCCTTTCCCGCCAGTTGCGACGACGTAAACGGCAATTTCACCAATAATTTGGCGGGCATCCGCAACAGTTGCAAGGCGGTTGAAAAGGCCTATTCCAATTTGAACAGCACCTGCGGCGTAAAAATGAAGAACGCCCAGACCGAAAAATGTACTACCCTGCGCTTGGAAGATAAATACGATACGTATTCCAATTATTGCGAGCAGGAAAAGGAACGCTGCCAAACCTTGGCCACGCTGGAAGAGCAGGAAGCCTGTATGGCGGCGCGCAAAAAATCGGCCGATTACGAGGGCGTCCGCCCGTCGGACATTGAAGCCACGGTTAATGACACTTTCGCGCGCGGGGCGGACTTCTTCCCGGAGCCGGAGTGGGGCTCGTCCATCGGGGACCATTTGCAGGATACAAAATTAACCCCTTGAAAAAGGCGGATTTAATTGTATAATAGAAGTAAGGGAGTACGCATAAAGAAAGTTGTTACGGGATGGGTATCCAGTTCCGAACAACGGATTTCTTTATTTATGTATCGGGATAAAAAATATCCCCCGGCCCTGTAAAAAGGGGCCACAGCCCAGCAGTTTTATTTTAATAGGAGGCACTTATGCCAGAGGAAAAAGATAAAAAGAAGTCTTTGTTCCCCTTTTTAGGCCCGTCTGACGCCAAGAAGGATAATAAAGACAGTTTTACCTTTAGCGATAAGATTAAGAACAGCAAGCCTATGGGTTCTAAATCTTTTGCTAATCGTGTTTCCTCCAAAATCGGGAGCGACGGCAAACCCAGAAAAACTCTCTTTGAGAGAACCAGACGGGACGCGCCGTTCTTCATCGCCGCTTTGGTGGCGCTCTTGTTACTGCCGTTCTTGTATAAGTACAGCGGACAAGTGAGCGAAGAACCTATGGTTACTCCCGGGAGTGAGGAATCCGTGTTTGACCCCGAACGGTACGGCTTTGATACCGCCACGGGCAACCCGGACGGTCAAATCGCCCAGTTTGCGGGGCGCGATTCGCTTAGTTTGATTAAAATGGGCGACGACACCACCGCTTCGGACGAAGTAACCAATGATTCTATTCCGCCTTACCACGACGGGTACGATGCTTCGCAAGAATCCTCTACCAGCACGGAAGTGGAAGAGAATAACACCAACATTTATAAACGTGCCGCGGCTCCTGCCACGCGTGCGGCTTTCCGCCGTGCGGCTACGAAAATCAATCCGCTTTCTTCCGCTGGTTTAGCCACCCGCGGCGGCAGCAGATTGGGCGTAGGTATGTGGGGCGGCGGTATGAAAACGGCGGCCCGCAAAGTGGGTGCCTCCGGCCAGCGCAACAGCCCCAAGCCGGTTTCCTTGCAGCCCTTGCAGGCGGCGGGTAAACCGTCCAGAACCTCTTTTGGTAATGGGTCTGCGGCCGAAGCCAGACGCTCCAAAGACGCTATGTCCAAAGCCAACGCTATGCAGGCGTTGATGGACGCGCAGATGAAGCCTGTCCAACCCGGCAAAATCGGCGGTTTGGGCGGCGGTAGTTTTGGCCCCGGCGGCGGTAAAGGCGATTTGGACCGCAAATTTACCTACAACGGCAAAGAACCCTGGTGGTGGGATATGATGAAAACCCGCGCCCAGAAAGAGTGGGAAGCCAACTTTAACCGCAAATGGGACTGGATTAAATGGAAAGACAAACTGTTGCAGGGCTTTCTGAACGGTATTTTCTCCTGCTTGCTGACGGGTACCGACGATTGGTCTATGGGTAAAATGTTCGGTGCGGCCGCTGGCGAAGGGAAAGAATCTAAATGCGGTAAATATACGGCCAAAGATTGGGAACAGTGCCCGGATTGTATGAACAAGGGTAAATTCGGTAAGGCTTCTTGCTGGGCTTTGTTTAACTATACTGGCTCTGACGGTCAAAAGAACCCGTGGAGTTCCGGTAGCCCGAACGAAGCAACCTTGGGCCCGATTGCCCAGCGTGTGGACTGCCTGAGCAACGGTTTTGGCGGTGCGTTTGGCAAAATGTGGAGCAAACTCTTTGGTAAAAACAAAGGGACCTTTGCCGAAGCCGGCGACTGCAACACCTTTGCCAAAGACGGTATCTATACCGCCGACTTTGACAGCACCAAAGATGCCGGCAAATGGACCGTGTTCCACTATGTGGTAGGTATTCCTACTAATAGGTTGTCTGCTTACTATCAAATGACACCTACCAAACAAGCGCAAGAATTGGTGGTGGGTTACATTGATAGAGGTACTACATTTAACAGCAACATCTCGGCAATGAAGGACCGCAAAAATTTTGTACCGTTGTTTGTGGAAAGCGTTGCTATTAAAAATAAAAAGATTAGAAAAAATGGTGAAGTAAGCACGATTGATCATAACGCAGATGATGAATCTGCCTATACCTTTACGGCTGATGAACTCTCTCTAATGGAAATACAAGAGAACGGGGGAATCAAATACACCGAGTTCTTAAATAACTTGCGTAAAGGCGGTGTAATGATAGATGCGGGCGAAACCGACGCCAAAGATTCTTTGTCTGTTTCCACCAAAGGCGCCAAACAGGGCAAAGGCTTTGTAACCGGTGCGCGCTGCCCGTATCCGCTGGTGCGTATCACCTGCGAAAACCACGCCACGGTTTCCAGCCAAGGCGCCAAGATTGACGGTATGCCGTATGCTCACCTGACGTTTACCAACGGTATGACGGGTGAACAGGCTTACAATGCTATGAAGTCCCGCTTCCTGATTTCGTATATGATTCAGGGCGACGATAACGACGTAGCGTCCGCGATTACCACCTCTACGGGTATGGCGCAAGGCCAGTATTACGATATCCCGCATATGGATATCAAACCGTATAAAGGTTCGTGGAGCCAGCAAATGACGGGTAACGGTTTTGTAACCAACTCGTTGGGTACGGAACGCCAGGCCAAGGATTTGGCCACGGGTTACCAAGTAATTGCTAACTCCGCCAATATCAAAGCGTTGCGCGGTGATAGAACGAACCCGTCCCGCCGCACGATTATCACGTGGGAAATCCGCCAGTGCGACAGCCTGTCCGTGGACGGCGAAAGCATTAATAAAGGCGGTTGCCAAAACGGTGTTATCAAACAGCGCGACGAGAAGGGTAATGTTACGAAAGTCTTGGGCCAAGACCGCCCGGGCCGTGTAGTCAGCACCGCTACCTGCGTGTATGACGACGGCGGTAACAATTATGTCGGTTTCCCGGTGAACTTGGATGATAAAAACGACCCGGAACCTGTACCGCCTCAGCAGGACCCGAAACCTGAACCGCAGAACCCGCAAGAAAAAATCTTGCAGTTTGCGGATAATATGAACGGCAATAAAGGTATTCCGTCTAAATACCAAGAACGCACGGGCTTACTTAACATCCCGACGCTTTCTGTGAACGGTAAAGGCGGTGCCCGTCCGTTTAACGACGCCGTAAACACCAAAGAGTGCTTGGCGGTGGGGGTGGCCCGTGGTGGCGGTTCTGCCCCCTTGTTACAGCAAGATGTGGCGGCAGATTATATTAACAGCGTAATTGCCAGCACGAACGCTTCCCAAGCCTTTAAGGCGGCGAATACCAAGTTCGTACACTCCGGCAAAGTAAGTGTGCCGCAGTTGGTGGACGCTATGACGGTGGCCTACGCGCAGGATAAAAATGCAAAGGTTCCGTTGGAAGTAGTCTGCTCTTTGGGTAAAACCATTGGGTATAACTCTTACGACCCGCAAATGATGAAATTGCGCGCTCCGTGGAGAAATACGTTTGGTGCGTTTGCCGCCTATACGAGCGCTGATTCCTCGTATTTCCCGGCTCCGCTTACGTTGCAGAACTCCAAGAACTTGGACTTAGCCAATATGTCTGAGGCTCAACTTAAAAAGTTGATTATTGCCGATAGACGCTTCTTGGGTTGCGGTGCAGTAAAGCAGGGTAACGGCGCAACCGTGAAGGCTATGGATAGTGTAAGACCGTACCACTATGGCCGCTACAACTGGAACGAAATGAGAACGGGCGATAAGGCGGATGTGCCGTTTATTGGCCAGACTGGCCGCGACGGTTATTTGTCTGCCTTGGAACGCGGTGGTTGGGTAACCAACGCCAGTGATCCAAAAGCCTATCCGTTGCACGCCATTGCGGAAGCGGTTGGTTTCCAACGCAAAGAATCCGTAACCAAGCAGGAATTGGCGGCTAGTTCCAACAAGACGATTGACGCCTTGAACCGCAGAGCCTATTTAACGAAGTATATGCACTTGTTTAACGAAAGTGCGGCAGACCCGTGCGGTTTAGGAGATGGTGTAATGCCCGTAGAAGATGCTTTGCGCTATATTGGTGCGCTGTGCATTAACGGTAAAAATGCAAAACCGAGCAACAGCAACAATAGAGTGTGTGGCAAATATTACGGTGTGGCTGGTGAATCCACGACCAGTACCTATGATTCTAATGACACGCTTGATGTGGATAAAATTGATATAGAGTAAGTAGTGAATATCAAATACCCCGGGGGGATAAAACCTCCCGGGGTTTTTTCTTGGCCTGTTTTTGGGTGTTGACGTTGTCATTCCGGGGCCCGCATACGAGCGGGAACCCGGAATCCAGGAATAAAAAAAGAAAAGGCCTTTATAAACAGACTGGATCCCGGAGCCACGTCCGGGATGACACTTCTTTTAGCCCTTTGTTGGCTGTTGCCGTCATCCCGTAGTGTTTCTGTCGGGGATCCGTCGTTGTCTGTTGCCGTCATCCCCGAGGGTTTCTGTCGGGGATCCGTCGTTATTAAAAAAGGCAAACAACAGATTCCCGAGCGTTCCACGCAGGCTACACTCGGGAATGACAAGAGAAAGGATTGTTCGTCGTTGTCGTCATCCTGGAAAGTTGTAGTCCAGGATCTGTTGTTATAAAAAAAGAGGAAAACAACGGATTCTGGACAGAAACCTTCCAGAATGACTTTGTTAAATAACGACACGACAAACTACCCAAGCAGTAGGTCCAGAAAGCCCTGCGGGCCGCCAGTTTAGGATGACTTTCTAATTTTATAACGGCCTTGTTGTTGGCTTTTTGCCGTCATCCCGTAGTGTTTTTATACGGGATCTGTCGTTGGTTGTTGTTGTCATCCCCGAGGAATTTAGTCGGGGATCTGTTGTTTCGTAAGAGGACAACAAAAAGCGAACAACAGATTCCCGACTACGACCTTCGGGAATGACGCCTTTATGAAAAAGGTCTTTCTTCCCCAGTGCCGCCCGCAAGGCCGTTTTAATGGAGCGCGACATTACAAAAAGAGTGTCGCCCAACCAATCGCCACCCCGCGCATAGAGTAGCCGCCTGCAAGGCCGTTTTAATGGAGCGCGACATTACAAAAAGAGTGTCGCCCAACCAATCGCCACCCCGCGCATAGAGTAGCCGCCTGCAAGGCCGTTTTAGCGGAGTGCGACAATGCAAAAAGAGTGTCGCTATCCCAGTCAAAAGGGGGCGAAAATCTGCCGCCTGCAAGGTGCGGCCCGCAGGGTAACTAACCCTTTTCTAGGCGTTTAAAAGGGAACGCGGTTTGGGTACAATAGAAAGTAAGTACCCTGTGGGAGGGAAAAATGACAACCGCTCTAAAACCCAAAAAAACAATGTGGAAAAAGGCCCCCGCCGGGCCGTGTTTAGTTATCCGCCGCTTGATAGACCGCCGCAACGCCGCGGCGTTGGACCCGTTTTGCTGGCTGGCCGTGTGCTATTGCAGCGCGGATTTTGACCGCTCCGACATATTGGCCCCGTCTGCCGTGCCGGGTAGGGACCGTTTAAACTATTTGGTAACGGGCCCAAGCGAGGAAACCGAACTTTTGGACGAACTCGCCACGCGGGGCGGGGTTGCCCGCTGGATAAATACCATAGGCGGGCTCAAACAGCATACCCCCGCCAAAACCGTCTATATTCTAAATGTGGAACTTTGGCTCCGTGCCGCTTCCGCCACCGAAAAACCGCAAAATTTGCAATTAGAGAGCGAAAATGTCCCGCTGGTGCCCGAATACCACGGGGCCGACGTCCGCGTGCTGTGCGGGCAATTTGCGGGCAAAGCGGGCCCCTTTGAGCCCTCGTGCGGAGAGTGCCTGATGCTGGATGTTACGCTGTCGCCCGGGGCTTCGTTTGCGTGCCCGGTGCCGCCCGAAAACAATACGCTTGTGTATGTGTTTGGCGGGCGGGCGCACTTTGGCGAGGGCGAAGAACTTTTCTTCGGCAAGGATTCCTTTTTGCATATGTCCGGCGGCAATGTAACCGCCTACACCTTGCAGACGGGCGCGCGCTTTTTGCTCCTGTCCGCCCCGCCTAAAACAGGCGAAAACCTTGAATTTTGATACAATACCAGTAAATTAAAAGAAAGGGGATTTTATGAAAAAATGGATACTTGTGTTATTTTGTGCGTTGCTTGCGGGCCCTGCGGCGGCCCAAATCCAGCGGTCCTACCATTATGGGGTAGTGCCGACGGAAAACATCACCACCTTTGAGGTAAATCCCTCGCTTACAACTATTGACGACAGTGCGGGGATTTCGTCCAGCCAACTGACCTTAAAGACCTACCGTGTGATTAGCCCCCGCTATAACTGGGGGGTGGAAGTGCCGCTCGCGCGCTACGAATCGCCGGAAAAGTCCGTTAGCGGATTGGGCGATGCGCTGGTCAGTATGTCTTGGCTGAACCCGCAAGCGGACGGCGTGTTCGGCTACGGCGTAAAAATGGAAATGTTTGTGCCCACGGCTACCGATAAACGCTTGGGGGCCGGAAAATTGCAGGCCAGCCCGTCCGTGTTTATTTTGCGCAGACTTTTTGACGGGGCCTATGCGGCCTTGGGGTACAAGTATTATGTTTCCGTGGCGGGCGACCACGCGCGCGACGATATCAATATGGGCCGCTTGCGCTTAAATATGGGATATACCTCGCCCAACGAGTGGTGGGTAACCACGAACTTGTACTATTATATGAATTACGAACACGGCGGACAGGCGGAACTCATCCCCGAGGTGGAAGTCGGCACGCTGGTTAATGATGGTACGGCTTTTTATGCCAACGTCAGCACGCACGCCGCAGGCAACTGGAAGAGCAAGGACTGGGGCATTAGTATCGGCTTTAAACTGCTCTATTTGTAGGCGTTATTTAAGCACATAAAACAGCCCCGGGCGAAAAACCCGGGGCTGTTTTTGCGTCAATCGGTCAGGCCATTAGTCGGCTTTGTGTTTGACGGGTTCGCCGTAGTACGCTTTCAGGTACAAGTCTTTAATTTCGCTGATAAGCGGATAGCGTGCGTTGCCGCCGGTGCACTGGTCGTCAAAGGCCAATTCGGAAAGTTTATCCAAGTTATCCAAGAATTCCTTTTCCGGGATGCCGTATTCTTTGAGGGATTTCGGAATATCCAATCTGTTTTTCAGGTCCGTAATCATCTCAATCAATTTTTCCACTTTGGCATCTTTGTCGTCGCCCATATTGTTGTGGGGGAGTAAGAAGTCCACAATCTTGGCGTAGCGGCCCTTCACAAACGGGTATTTGTACTGCGGGAACAAGCCCTGTTTGGTCGGTTTATCCGTGGCGTTGAACTCAATTACATA